>Ga0194126_10000207_pt1 | contig 93312 bp, 77 predicted proteins | sample TA2KigC150mmetaG_FD_148641 | JGI IMG/M metagenome (GOLD analysis project Ga0194126, IMG submission 148641) | Freshwater microbial communities from Lake Tanganyika, Tanzania - TA2015035 Kigoma Deep Cast 150m | ecosystem: Environmental > Aquatic > Freshwater > Lake | place: Tanzania: Lake...
CATCGGCCCGGGCCAGTGGATTGAGATCAAGGGCGACATGAAGGACTTCACCGATCCGGTGACGTTGCTTGACGGCTCGACGGTCGACCTCGAGACCTATGGCATCAGCCGCGTTTATGCGTGGCATCTGCCGTGGCTTGCGGTTGGCGCGGCGTGGATCCTGTTCTGGTTCGTGCGTAAGGGCATCATCGCCTCTTATCTGCGCGTCGCCACGGGCAAGATCGACGATCAGGTGACGGATGAGGACAAGCGCATTGGCGCCATCGTCCTGGCTCTGACGATCCTCGCGACGATCGTCGGCTACGCCGTGACGAACTCGACCTTCCCGCGCACGATCCCGCTTCAGGCGGGCTTGCAGAAGCCGCTAACGCCGATCGTGACTGACGGCACGGCGGGCGTCGGCAAGGAGCGCGTGACGGCCGATCTCAACGGCGGCGTCTACAAGGTTCCTGGCCGTGAGCTGACGATCAACGTCAAGGTCACGAACACGACCTCCGAGCCGCTGCGCCTTGGCGAATACACCACGGCCGGCCTGCGCTTCCTGAACCCTGACGTGTTCACGACGAAGCCCGACTTCCCGGACTATCTGTTGGCCGACCGCGGTCTGTCGACGGATCCGACGCCGATCGCGCCGGGCGAGACCAAGGAAATCGCCGTGAAGGTGCAGGACGCGCGTTGGGACATCGAGCGTCTGTCTGACCTGGCTTACGACACCGACAGCCAGATCGGCGGCCTGCTGATGTTCTTCTCGCCGTCGGGACGCCGCTTCGCGGCCGAAATCGGCGGTCCGGTGATTCCGAAGTTCGTCGCGGGCGACATGCCCTAAGCGGTACTGAGGTTCTTATACAAAGCCCCCGGCCCAAAAAGCCGGGGGTTTTTTGTAGCGCGCGCCTAATCGCTTTGCCTGAGCGAGGCGCCATTCATCGAGAATGGCCTGGGTTCGCGGTTATCCCGGCGCGGCCGAATTTGGCTAAGAGCTGTAACCCCATGCCCATCGTTCGCCATTGCTTTTGGCGCAGCGACTGACTGGCGTTCATTGTTCCACTGCGCTTGTTTCGAAGAGCTGCGCTCACTATAAAAACCGAGCTCCCCGAAGATCGGCGGAGCCATCGATGCCTTAAAGCCGGTCTCCCGCTTTTGTCGCCTTTGACACTGCGTCCGAGGAGCGCGCGCCGCCTCAATGTCCGATCTTTCAGAAGTCTTCCGCGCGGGCGCGGCGAACGCTTGGATCTTCGCGCCGAGCGCGGTGGCGTTGGGCGCGCTGCATGGGCTCGAGCCCGGCCATTCAAAAACGATGATGGCGGCGTTTATTGTCGCGGTTCGGGGCACGGTGGCGCAGGCGGTGCTGCTTGGGCTCGCAGCGACGGTCTCGCACACGGCGGTCGTTTGGGTGATCGCGCTGACCGGACTCTATTTCGGCGCGCAACTCAACGTCGAAGCGAACGAACCCTATCTGCAGATCGTTTCGGGCGCGCTCATTCTCGTTATCGCTTTCTGGATGATCTGGCGAAGCTGGCGCGATATCAACGTCGACAGCGTCGGCGCTGCGACTTCGCGTGGCGGGCGCCTTCGCCGGACCAAGAGCCACGCGCGCGCCGCCCATGCGCATGCGCATGAGGAAGGCCTTCCGCACAGCCATGAGGAAGAGGAATTCGAGAGCGAATTGCTCGACGTCGATCCGACCGTTTACGCCGACGCCCATGAACGCCAACATGCGCTCGACATCGATCGCCGCTTCGCCAATCGTCACGTGACGACCGGACAGATCATTCTCTTCGGTTTGACTGGGGGGCTCATTCCCTGTCCGGCGTCGATCACCGTGCTTCTCCTGTGTCTGCAGGTCGGGCGTATCGGACTGGGCGCGCTGCTTGTGCTCTGTTTCAGCATCGGTCTCGCGCTGACGCTGGTGCTGGTCGGCGTAGCGGCGGCGCTTGGTCTGCGTCACGCCGTCTCGCGCTGGCCGGGGGTTGAAACCTGGGCGGCGCGTGCGCCCTATGTGTCCGGCGCGATCGTCGCCACAATCGGAGCCCTTACGATCGCCGCCGGCGCCGCCGCGTTGGCGTAGCTATTTGTCGGGACGAAAAGCCGATTTCGTCACCTTGGCGGAGACCGGCGCATCGAGAAAAAAATCGAGGACTGCGTCGATCTTTGGATCGACGGCGTAGGTCGAGAAGTCGACCATGCCTTCTTCCATCAAAACCTGCGCGTCGATGAAGAAATTGCCGCTGCAGCTCCTTGCTGGACGAACAAGGATGGCGTGCGCGGCGTCGGCGACGATTTCCGGCTTTCGCGAGCGGCGCACCAATTCGTCGCCGCCAAGCAGGTTGGCCACTGCGGCGGTCGCGATCGCGGTCTCGGGCCAGAGCGAATTGACGCCGACTCCGTCGCTTTCCAGGGACTTCGCGAGCCCAAGCGTCACCAGGCTCATCCCATATTTCGACATTGTGTAGCCGAGGTTGGGAGAGAACCATTTCGGATTCAAATCCAGCGGCGGCGAGAGCGTCAATATGTGCGGATTAGCGGATTTGCGCAGATGCGGCAGCGCCGCCTTGCAGCAGAGATAGGTTCCGCGCGCATTGATCTGATGCATCAGATCGAAGCGCTTCATCTCGAGCGTATCGACGCCGCGCAGATCGATGGCGCTCGCATTGTTGATCAGAATATCGATCCCGCCAAAGCATGATGTGGCCTGATCGACCGCCGCCTCGACCTGATCTTCGAAGCGGATGTCGCAGGGCACGGCGAGCGCCTGTCCGCCCGCCGCTTCCATTTCCGCCGCAGCGGTGTAGATCGTCCCCGGAATTCTTGGATTTTCCGTCACGCTCTTTGCCGCGACGACGATATTCGCGCCGTCGCGCGACGCGCGAAGGGCGATGGCGAGGCCGATGCCGCGGCTCGCGCCGGTGATGAAGAGGGTCTTGCCGGCGAGCGAGCGCGTCATCTGGACCGCCTTGGCGCGCGCGCCCTGTTCGGCGTCCCAAAAAAAGCTCGTCGCCTCACGCGGCGACCTGCGCCGGATAGCCTGCGTCGGTGATCGCCTTGGCGAGCGCCTGCGCGTCCTTGGGCGCCGGCGTCACATCGACCTTGCCAGTGGCGAGATCGACTTTGACGTCGGCGTTCGGCTCGACCGCCTGCACTGCCTTCGTGACATGCTTCACGCACATGTTGCAGGTCATATCCTTCACATTGAAAGTCGTCATCGCTTCCTCCTTGATTTCTCTATCCGCCGCTTCCGTCCCGATCGGCGTCATCGCCTCGGCGGCCTCGGCGCTTGCGACGATCGGCGGCTCGAAACGGCGCAGGCGCAGCGCATTGGTGAGGACAAAGACGCTGGACAGCGCCATCGCCGCCGCGCCGAACATCGGCGATAGCAACACGCCGTTTATCGGATAGAGCGCGCCGGCCGCGACAGGGATGAGCAGCACATTGTAGCCGAAGGCCCAAAAAAGATTCTGCTGGATGTTGCGCATCGTCGCATGCGAGATCGCCAGCGCCGCTGGCACCTTGGCGAGATCGCCCGACATCAGCACGACGTCGGCGGCCTCGATCGCGATGTCCGTTCCGGTGCCGATGGCGATGCCGGTGTCGGCGGCGGCAAGCGCCGGCGCGTCGTTCACGCCGTCGCCGACGAAAGCGATCTTGTTGGCTTCGCGCAGACGTTCGAGCGTCGCGACCTTTCCATCGGGAAGAACGCCGGCGATGACTTCGTCGATTCCGAGCCTTCGGGCGATCGCGTTCGCGGTGCGCTCGTCGTCGCCGGTAATCATCGCGGTCTTGACCCCGATCGCATGGATCGCGTCGATCGCCGCGCGGCTTGTCGGCTTCAAATCGTCGGCGACGGACAGTATGGCGCCAAGCTTGCCGTCAACCGCGACGTAAAGCGGCGTCTTGCCGTCCTCGGCGAGCCTCCGGGCGTCCTCTGCGAAGGGCGCGGCGTCGACGCCGAGCGACGTCATGAAGCGCTCGGCGCCGACGGCGACGGTCCTGCGGTCGACGAGCCCCGAGACGCCCATGCCGACGACGGATTTGAAGTCGGCGCAAGGCGAAAGCGCGAGGTCCGACGCCTTGGCGGCGGCGACCAGAGCGGCGCCGACGGGATGTTCCGATTGCGCCTCGACGCTCGCGGCGAGACGCAGCAGGTCGTTTTCCCTTTTGCCCGGCGCAGCAATGAGATCGGTGAGGCGCGGCTTGCCGTGGGTCAGCGTGCCGGTCTTGTCGAAGGCGATGAGCGTCACGTCGCGCAGCGTCTGCAGTGCCTCGCCCTTGCGGAAGAGCACGCCGAGCTCCGCCGCGCGGCCGGTGCCGGTCATGATCGCCGCCGGCGTCGCCAGCCCCATGGCGCATGGGCAAGCGATAATGAGCACGGCGACCGCATTGACGAGCGCATAAGTGAGGCGCGGCTCCGGTCCGATCAGCATCCAGATGACGAAAGTCAGCGCCGCGATTGCAAAGACGGCGGGGACGAAGACCGCGGTGACCCGATCGACCATCGCCTGAATCGGCAATTTCGCGCCCTGCGCCTGCTCGACCATGCGGATGATGCCGGCGAGCGTCGTATCCGCGCCGACGCGGGTCGCGCGAAACGAGAATGCGCCGGAGCCATTGACGGTTGCGCCGGTGACTGCGGCGCCGGGCCGTTTTGCGACCGGCGCCGGCTCGCCCGTCACCATAGACTCGTCGACGTGAGACGCGCCCTGCGTGACCACGCCATCCGTCGGAATGCGCTCGCCCGGCCGCACCAGAACGATGTCGCCGACACGCACCTCGTCGATCGCAACGTCGACGGTCGCACCATCGCGTTCAACGCGGGCGGTCTTCGGCTGAAGCCGGGCCAGAGCGCGGATCGCTTCCGACGTGCGGCCCTTGGCGCGCGCCTCGAGATAGCGTCCGAACAGGATCAAGGTGACGATGACGACCGCGGCTTCGTAATAGACATGCACCGAGCCCGCCGGCAGCACACCGGGCGCAAAGGTCGCGACGACTGAATAGAGATAGGCGCTCAGCGTGCCCGTGGCGACCAGCGCGTTCATATCTGGCTGGCGCCGCAACAGCGACGGAATTCCCTTCAGGAAGAACACGAGGCCGGGGCCAAACAGCACCACGCTCGCGAGCAGAAAGGAAATCTCGCGGATCCGGGACTCGCCGATCGTCCCCATCGCCCAGTGATGAACAGCGGGGATGAGATGCCCGCCCATCTCGATCGCGAAGATCGGCGCCGTCAAAATGGCGGCCACGACCAAGCGGAAGCGCAGCGCGCGCATTTCCTCCTCGCGCCGCATCCGTTCACGATCGGCGCCGGCCGAATCGCCTTCGATCTGTCGGGGTTCATAGCCCGCCTGCGAAATGGCGCGGCGCAGGCTGTCGACGAGGCCGGGGCCAGCGAGCGCGCGCACCGAGGCGCGCTCCGTCGCAAGATTGACCTTCGCCTCGATCACGCCCGGAACGGCGCTCAGCGCCTTTTCGACATGAGCGACGCAGGAGGCGCAGGTCATGCCGCCGACGCCGATTTCGATCGTCTCGACGACCGGCTCATAGCCGGCATCGGCGACGGATTTGACGAGCTGCGTCAAATTGGCTTGCGGCTCCAGGGAAACTTCAGCCCGTTCAGTGGCGAGGTTGACGCGCGCCGATTTCACGCCCGGCGTATGCGCGAGCGCCTTCTCGACGTGGGAGACGCAGGAGGCGCAGGTCATGCCTCGCACGGTGAAGTCGATGCGTTCGCCCGCCGCAGTCGCGTCCATTTTGCCGCCTCCTTCGCGACGCCGCGGAGTTTAGAGCCATCGCCGCGTGCGCGCCATATAGCACCGATAATCGTCGCCAAATTTTTCAAGAAGATGCCGTTCTTCAGGCTCGATCGCGAGCTTTGTCAGACCAAATGCGAGAAGTGGCGTCAACAGCAGCGTGAACGGCGAGCCGAGCAACAGTCCCAGTCCAAAGATCAACGCGACATGAGACACATAGAGCGGATTGCGCGAAAAGCGGAACGGTCCCTCAGTGACGAGATAGGACGCGGCCCGATGCGGCAGGATCGTGGTTTGATGGCGCGCGAGAATGCGGAAGCATCACAATTCATTGGCGAGCGCCAGGACGACGATCGCCGCGCCGGCCGCAAGCGGCTGCGAAGAGGAGGCGGCGTCGAAGAGCGACGCACCAGTCGCAGCGTCGAGCGCCAGTCCGGTCGCCAGAACGAATCCCATCAGAATCGGCGGCCAGGGAATGCGCGAAGGCGACGCGTCGGCGTTGTTCGGCGCGTTCATGGCGGCTGCTCCAGGCAAAGCTCCTAATATCAGATTGCGTTTTCCCGAGCCGGTTTCAAGGGATGTCAAGGCTAACTTGACGATCGTCGGATCATCTGTCAAGAACGGCTTGACGGAGGCGGTCGCGATGCTGTTGCCCAAACGTAAACTGCGCTGCTCCTTTTGCAAAAAGGCGGAAACTCAAGTCTCTCGGCTTATCGGAGGCGCCGCCGGCGGCTATATTTGCGAAGACTGCGTCGGCGTCTGCAACAAAATCCTTGACGCTGCGCCTTCGCCGTTCAAAAGCTGGGATGATCTCACCGAGGAGCAGCTGCTCTCTTCGATCAAGGCGAGCGAGGCCAGCGTCGCGGCGCTGCATTCTTTCATTCACGCGCAGGTCGCGGCGCTTCGCAAACGCGAGGTCAGCTGGACGGCGATCGGCAAGGCTCTGGGCGTCACCAGACAAGCGGCCTGGGAGCGGTTCTCCTGATCCAGGATCGATCCTCGATGCTCGATCGCTATGCGCAAGATCTCGCCAGTCTTGCCGAACGCGGCCGATTGCGCGCGCTTGCGCCGCGCGTCGGGTTGGATTTCGCGTCCAACGATTATCTGGCGCTCGCCGAGTCGCCGGAACTCGCCGCGGCCGCGCACGCCGCGCTGGCGCGCGGCGTTCCCGTCGGCGCCGGCGGCTCGCGGCTCTTGCGCGGCAATCATCCGGAGCATGAAGCTTTGGAGGAAGAGGCCGCGCGCTTCTTTGGCGCGGAAAGCGCGCTGTACTTCAGCGCCGGCTTTACGGCCAATGAGGCGCTTCTTTCCACCGCGCCTCAGCGCGACGATCTTATTCTCTATGACGCGCTGGCGCATGCGAGCGTCCATGAGGGCATGCGCTTGGCGCGCGCGCCGAATGCGCCGTTTCGTCATAATGACGTCGGCGCCGCGCAGGACGCGATCATCGCCTGGCGCGCAAAGGGCGGACGCGGGCGACTCTGGATCGTGGTCGAAAGCCTTTACAGCATGGACGGCGACAAGGCACCGCTCGACGATCTCCATGCGCTCGCCATGCAAATCGACGCTTTTCTCGTGATCGACGAGGCGCATGCGACGGGCGTTTACGGTCCGCACGGCCGTGGCCTCGCCGCGCGTTTCGAAGGCAGGGGGAATGTCATCACGTTACACACCTGCGGCAAGGCGATGGGCGTGGCGGGCGGCCTGCTTTGCCTGCCGCGCCTCTTGCGCGACTTTATGATCAATCGCTGCAGGCCATTTATTTTTGCGACCGCGCCTTCGCCCCTGGTCGCCGCCTGCGTCCGCGCCGCGCTCAAGATCGTGGAGGGGGCTGATGACCGGCGCGCCACGCTGACCTCACGCGTCGAATTCGCCGGCGCCGCGCTGCGGCGGCTTTGCGCGATTGAGCCGTCGGGAAGCCAAATTCAACCAATCGTCGTCGGTTCCGACATTCGCGCCACCACTCTTGCGTCGCGTCTGCAAGCGCATGGCTATGATATTCGCGCTATTCGCCCGCCGACGGTGCCGGAGGGATCCGCGCGGCTGCGCATCGCGCTGACGCTCAATACCAGCGGCGAAGACGTTGCGCAGATGATTGCGCATCTTGGCGAAGAGTTGACGAGACTCGAAACATGAACCGCCGCTTCGTGATCGTCGGCACGGACACCGGCGTCGGCAAAACCGTCGTCTCCGCCGCGATCGTCGGCGCGTTGGATGCTTATTATTGGAAGCCGGTACAGGCTGGCCTCGACGACGAAACCGACTCGGAGACCGTCGCACGGCTTTCCGGCGCGCCGGCCGACCGCATCGTCCCAGAAGCCTGGCGGCTGCGTCGACCGGCCTCGCCGCATCTCGCCGCGCGCGACGAAGGCGTCGACATCGACGTCGCCGCGCTGAACCCGCCGCAATGCGATGGTCCTCTGGTGATCGAAACGGCGGGCGGCGTGATGACGCCGCTCAGCGACCGTGCGTTGACCATCGATGTGCTGGAGCGTTGGCGAGTTCCCGTCATTCTCGTCGCGCGCACGAGTCTCGGCGCCATCAATCACAGCCTGCTGACGCTCGAAGCGCTGCGCAGACGCGCGATTCCGATAGTGGGAATCGTCTTCTGCGGCGACGCCGACGCCGGTGCGCAACGTACAATCGAGATGATGGGCGGCGCGCGCATTATTGGCCGGCTGCCAAAGCTCAATCCTTTGAATCAGAAAACGCTCGGCGCGGCGTTCCACGCCGCGATCGCGCGCGATGCTTTCGGGGGCAGTGCGTGAGCTTCGTCACCGAGTCTCCGGTCTGGCGGCCGTTCACCCAGCATGCGCTGCAGCCCGGCGCCTTCAAGATCGCGCGCGCCGAAGGCGCCTGGCTCGAATCCGAAGACGACAGGCGCTTTCTCGACGCCATCTCGTCCTGGTGGGTGATCACCCATGGCCATCGCCACCCGGCGATCATGCGCGCCATTCGCGAAGAAACCGAACGGCTCGATCAGATCATCTTCGCCGGCTTCACCCATGAGCCGGCGGAGGCTCTTGCGCGGCGCCTCGTGGCGCTGACGCCGCCAGGGCTCGACTATGTCTTCTATTCCGACAGCGGCTCAACCTGCGTCGAGGTGGCGATCAAGATGGCGCTCGGCTTCTGGCGCAACCGTGGCGACTCGCGCACGCGCATCGTCGCGCTTGAGCACGGCTATCATGGCGACACTATCGGCACGATGTCGGTCGGCGCGCGCTCGCCCTTCAACGCGCCTTACGAGCCATTGCTCTATGCGGTGTCGCGCATTCCCTTTCCCACGCGCGGGCGCGAGCAGGAGACGCTCGACGCGCTGGAGCGCGCCTGTGGCGAGCGGCCTGCCGCTTTTCTCGTCGAGCCGCTCATTCTCGGCGCCGGCGGCATGCTGGTCTATGGCGTCGATACGCTCAAGGAAATGAGGCGCATCTGCGCGCATCACAACGTGCTGTTCATCGCCGACGAAGTGATGACGGGCTTTGGCCGCACCGGAACGCTCTTCGCCTGCCAGCAGGCGGACGTCATTCCGGATATCGCCTGCTACGCCAAGGGCCTTACCGGCGGCGCGCTGCCGCTCGCGGTCACGATGTGCAAGCGGGAAATTTTCGAAGCGCATTTATCGCCGGAGCGCGCGCGCGCGTTCTTTCATTCGAGCTCCTACACCGCCAATCCGATCGCCTGCGCGGCGGGGCTCGCCAATCTCGACGTGTGGGCGACGGGAGAACCCGCCGCGCGCGTCGCAGCGCTCTGCGACATGCAGGCGAAACGCCTTGCGCGCTTTGCTGACGACTCGCGGTTCTCGAACGTTCGTCGGCTTGGAACGATCGCGGCGCTCGATCTCAATCTCGCGCAGGCCGGCTATCTGGCGACGGTCGCGCTCGATCTGATGCGCTTCTTCAACGAGCGCGGGCTGCTGCTGCGGCCGCTCGGCCCGACCATCTATGTCTTGCCGCCATATTGCGTCGAGGACGCCGAACTCGGTCTCGTTTATGAAGCGATCGGCGAAGCGGCCGATCGCTTCGGCGGGGGTTAGATCACGTTGCATTTGGAGGGAATCCACCAAATGCAGATGATGTGATCGACTCCCAAAGCATAGAGCGCGCTTGACCGAAAAAGCGGCGTTCACCTCGCGAACCGCGCTCTATCTAGCGTTCTGGTCGCGCCAAATCGAAGACGGCCTGCTGGTTCATGAAGCCGACCTTTTCCGCCTGGTGGCAGGACTGGCAAGCGGCGCGGGCCTTGTCGAATGAGTCCCAGGCCCTCTTCCTGTCGGCCGAGATCAGACCCGCGCGAACCTCGTTCCATGGATCGCCCAGAAATAGGTTGCGCGCGCTCTCGCCGCGCGCCGGTCGTTTGGCGACGCCATTCTCGATCGATGTCTTGATCTTGTCCCAGTGATAGACGGCAAGCTCGTAATTTTCGTGTTTCAGCGCGTCGTGCAATCTCGCGAAGCGTTCGCCAACCTCCCACATCGGCTGGTCGAATCCGCGCATCTGCTTCTGAAGGAGGCGGAATCGCGCCTCGTCGTTTTCGGCGCGGAGCAGCCAGTCATTTTGCGTGAGTTCTTCCGCACGCGGCGCGCTCCTGCCGGACACAATGACTGCGAAAAGCAGCGTGAATGCGACGAGTGCGGTCTTGTTCATGGTTGCGTGGCCTCAATGGATAAGCGGCGAGGTTTGGTAACGCGCTTCCCTCGACGGGCGAATTGTCATGACAAGCGCGCCTTGTTCTCCGTTGACATCTCCCGCGTCTTGACATTTTCCGCGTCACAGAGTGTGATATTTATGTATATAAATCATATCGCGCTTACGCGGGCGCCGTCTATCGGGATGCGGCAATGTCCAATAGCGGGGTAAGCCGCGACGCGCACGAGAGCGTCGCGCGGATGCATGCGGCCATTCGTGCTGAATTCGGGCGGCGTCTATTCCTGCGCATTCACCGCACGATCGGTCTGTTTCTGGGCGCGGTTATCGTGTTGGTCGGGCTCAGCGGCAGCATCCTCTCCTATCGCCAGGATATCGACGAATTCCTCAACTCCTCCATGATGAAGGTCGGGACGCCGGCGAATCCCGTCTATCGTCCGCTGAACGAAATATTGGCCGCCGCAAAGGAGGTTATACCGCCGGGCGCACTGGTGGAGCGGCTCAGAATGCCCCGTCATCCCGGCGCTGCGGCGGCCGTCACCTATGCAACGGAAGGGGACGATCTGGACGCCTATTTCTGGGAGGTTTTCGTCGATCCCTACACTGCGAAGGTGAAGGGGCAACGCCTGTATCTCCACGGCGACGATCAGCTTTCCCAGCCTTTCATCCGCATTCTGGTCGCGTTCCACTGGACGCTGCTGCTTGGTTTCACCAACGCCTACATCCTTGGCGCGGTAGGAATCGCCGTCTTCTTTTCGGTCTTGATCGGCCTTTATCTGTGGTGGCCGCTCAATGGAAATTGGCGTCAGGGCCTCAAGATCAAATGGGGCGCGACGCCCGAGCGGGTCGCTTTCGATATTCACCGGACGGTGGGCGCATATTATGCGGCGATCTTCCTTGTCATGATCGCCACTGGCGTCGGCATGATCTTCAAGCCGGCGACGCGCTCCGCCGTGACGCTCTTCTCGCAGGTGCGTCCCGATCCTGAGTTCGGGAAGTCGACGCCGATACCCGGCAAGGCGTCGATCGACATCGAGGAAGCCGTCGCCGCCGCCAACAGCGTATTCCCCGATGGGAAGCTTCACTGGATCTTGCTTCCGAGCGGACCGGACGCTGTCTATGTCGTCGGGAAGCGTGACTTCGGCGAACCGAACAAGACAATCACCTTCAGAAATGTGGGCGTCGACCAATACAGCGGCCAAATCCGGCATGTGCAGGACCGCAACACATACACAGCCGGCGAGAAATTCATGGAATGGCAGTTCCCGCTGCACAGCGGAGAAGCCTTTGGCGAGTTTGGACGCCCCTTCATCCTGCTTATAGGGCTCGGCCCGCTCATCCTCTATGTGTCGGGATTTCTGCGATGGCGGCACAAGGCTCGCGCGCGCAGGGCGTAACGCCGCGCTGCAAGCAGGCGCATGGCCACGAGACCAGAGCGTTGAGAAGATCAAGCTCGATTCCCGGGCAGGGCGCTCCGGTTTGCGGCGACGCCGGCTATTGGTTGATCAACTGCGCGTTCGACTGGGGTTTGGCGACCACGTTGATGTTCCAGGAGCCGCTCGCGAGAAAACCGTCCACGGAAATTGCCCGATAGCGGACGGTGTAGGATCCTTGCGCCAAAGGTTGGACGCTTGCAAATACATGGGTCTGGTCGGCTGCGTCGACCTTGGGGTCGCGATTGTCGACGCGCACGCCATTCGCATCGATCACGGCCAGCGCCAACATGTTGTCTCGAATCGCTGAATCGTACCAGATTTCAACTTTCGCGAGGCCCTCAACCGCCGTAGCGCCCTGCTCCGGCACAGTCCTTGTCATCACCGCATGCGCGATTTTCAGCCCCTGTTTCTTCCGCGACGCGGAAAGTCGGTCGATCGTGGACAAATCCATTGCTCGCGCCAAGGCTGGAGCGTCGGCCTTCGCGATCCGGAAATCTCCTTCATGCGCGACAGCAATGTGCCATGCGCCGCCGACAATGGCTGGCGCACCGAGCCCGGAAAGGAGCGCTTTGCGACATGTTCTCAGCATTTTGCAGTTCCGCCGCCGCGCGGTATGCTAATCTGATATATTTATCATACTTCGTTAGAGGATGGAACGCAACCGCCCGTTAGCGACCGATTCATTGCCGCTTAGTTCCATGATGGCGCCTGCGGTCGCTTCAAATGTTCGAAGTGGGCGCGACGGAGAAATCTGCCATGCAGACGGGCAAAGTGAGATGGTTCGACCCGCAAAAGGGTTTCGGCTTTATCCAGCCGGACGCCGGCGGTGATGACATCATGGTTGAAATTGGCGCCCTTCGCCGCGCCGGTCTAAACGCCCTCGCTGAGGGCCAAAAAATTTCGTATGAGCTATTCGTCGATAAACGCAGCGGCGAGTTCTCTGCCGAGCAACTGCGCATCTTTGACTAGCGCCTGATCTCCGTGCGCACGCTCCCGCCGCGTCCCTCGTCGGCGATCTTCTTGCGGGCGAGAAATTCTTCCCTCAGCGCGCGCCGCAAAATCTTGCCGACGTTCGTTTTCGGTAGGCTTTCGCGAAATTCGAAAGAGCGCGGAATTTTGTAGCTCGTCAGCTGCTCATGCGCGAACGCGCGCAGTTCTTCGCGCGAGAGGCTCGGGTCGCGCGCCACGATGAACGCCATCGGCGCCTCGCCGGAGTGTTCATGCGGTACGCCGATGACCGCCGCTTCCTTCACCTTGGGGTGTTCGACCAGTACGGATTCGACTTCGTTTGGATAGACGTTGAAGCCGGAGACGAGGATCATGTCCTTCAGCCGATCGACGATCTTGACCAGCCCGTCCGGCGCCATCACGGCAATGTCGCCGGTCTTGACAAATCCGTCGGCCGTGAGCGCTTGCGCGGTTTCATCCGGCCTGCGCCAGTAGCCGCCCATCAGTTGCGGCCCCTTCACGCAGAGTTCGCCGCGCTCGCCGATAGGAACGGGTTCGCCTTCAGGCGAGCGCACCGAAATTTCCGTCGACGGCACGGGATAGCCGATCCCGCCGGTGAATTCAGAGATCGTCGGCTTGTTGATCGTGACGATCGGCGACGTCTCGGTCAGTCCATAGCCTTCGACAATCGGCTTGCCGGTCAATGCCTTCCATTTCTTCGCCACGACTTCCTGGGTCGACATGCCGCCGGAAATGGTGAGAAGAAGATTGGAATAGTCAACCGACTTGGCCGCAGAGTGATCGGCGATCGCCGCATAGAGCGTGTTGACGCCGGAAAATAGCGTGAACGGCGATTTACGCAGCGTGGCGATGAGCCCCTTGATGTCGCGCGGATTGGCGATGAGCAGGCAGCAACCGCCGGTCTTGACCACCAGCAGCAGGCAGGCGGTCAGACCGAAAATATGATAGAGCGGCAGCGCCGTCACCATGATCAATGGCTTGTCCGCAAGATAGGGTTTCAACCAGGCCCACGATTGCTCGACATTCGCGGCCACGTTGCGATGGAGCAGCATCGCGCCCTTGGCGACGCCGGTCGTGCCGCCGGTATATTGCAGAAAGGCGATGTCGTCCGGCTCGACCGGCGGCGGTTTGAACGGCTCCTCGGCGCCTGCCTGCAACACTTGCGTGAAACCGACGCATCCCGGCAGACGATAGGCGGGGACCATGCGCTTGACCCAGCGCGAGACGAAATTGACGATCGCGCCGCGCAGACCCATGAGGTCGCCGGGCTTCACGATGATCGCCCGCTCGATTTTCATTTGAGGCCACGCGGCCGCAGCGGTGTAGGCGAAGTTTTCGAAGACGAACAGGAAGCGCGCGCCGGAGTCGTTCATCTGATGCTCGAGCTCATGCGGCGTGTAGAGCGGATTGACGTTCACCACGACGCCGCCAGCGAGCAAGACGCCAAAGAGGATCGCAGGATAAGCGAGGACGTTCGGCGACATGATCGCGACGCGATCGCCCTTCCTGAGCCCTCTCGTCTGCAGCCAGGCGGCGACTGCGCCGGCGGCGCGACCGAGCTCCTCGAAGGTGAGCGTTGCGCCGAAGCTCTCCATGGCGGTTCGATCGGCGAATTCAACAACGCTCGCGTTGAAAACATTGACCAGCGTCGAATAGGACGATTCGTCGATCTCCGCCGGAACGCCCGCTGGGTAGGACGACAGCCACGGCCGCTTCGCGTAGGGGTCCTCTCGTTGTTCCACGCTCGTCATTGTCCTCTTGGGCCTCCGCGAGTCGGCGCAATTTGCGGATCGCGAATCATCGTTGCGCTTATTTGCTTCTGCTCAAGATAGCGCGTTTAGGGTCGGATGAGGCAATGCCCGTCGCAATCCTTGTGCTGCGCCGCGAGAGGCGTCACGCCGAGCCTGTGGACATCGGCGCGAGGCCAAAGAGCAGCGTCACGCCGAGCGCCAGAACCAGAATTGCGGCGATGAACTCGCCGCCGCGCGCGATGATGATCGCTCGGCGCGAATCCTTCGCCCCGAGCCGCACCGCGACGCTCTTGGCATAGACCGCCGTCGCAGCGAGCGCGCCCGTCGTTATCGCGGTGCCGGCCGACATGGCGATGACCGCGCCGGCGCCGGCGGCGAAAAGGCCCTGTGAAAGAGTGAACGCCAGGACCAGAATCGCTCCCGAGCAGGGGCGCAGGCCGGCGGCGACGACGGTCGCCGCTGCGTCGGCGAGGCGAAACTTGGGCCCTGTCAAATTCGAGGGGTCCGGCGCATGTCGGCAGTTCTCGTCATGCACATGAGTCGGATCGTCAATCGCCTCGCAAACGAAGCCGCGCGTCGTCGAGGCGATCGCCGGTGCGTTGAAGGCGGCCGACAGCGCGCGACCCTTGACCCACGCGAGACGCGCGCCGACCGCGATCACCGCCAAATAGCTTGCAATCTCGATCAGGCGCGTCGCCTGGCTCATCTCATTGGCGGTCGCACGGAAAATCGCCGCGGCCGCGCCGACGATGGCGATCGCGACCAGCCCCTGCAGCAGCGCGGCGAGCGTCGCGAGCAGCAGCCCGCGCTTCAGCGCCGTTTCATTGGCCAGCATGTAAGACGCAAGCACCGCCTTGCCGTGGCCGGGACCGGCGGCGTGAAAAACGCCATAGGCGAAGCTCGCGGCAGCGAGCGCAAAAAAAGCGGAAGGATCGGTCTTGAGAGCGCGCACGGCGGCCTGCAGCTCAGCCTGGAACTTGCTTTGCCAAGCCAGAAGGAGCCCTGCAAAGCCCGTCGCCGCCCCGACGGATTCCTGCGCGCCGACGGCGAAAGGATGGCGAGGCGCGCACCACGCCGACGCGACCGCAAACGCGATGACCGTCGCGGCGGTTACGCCGAGCCAGATGACCCTTGACCCAATCCTCACGGACAAGCCACGATCGCGCGAGTCGCCAGTTTTACGCCGAAATCGGCGCCCGGCGACATGTTCTGGAAAAACGCCTCGCTCAGTTTCTGATTGTCGGTCGCCACGAGCGGCGCAGGCTCGACGAGACTGAGCGAACATCCCGCCGGCGCGCCCGCAAGAGTGACGGCGTTTTGCTTCTCGAGTCCGAAGGACACGAAATATGTCGGGTCGTAGACCTGAAAGGAGAATGGCTTTTTCGCTGCTACAGGCGTCTCCAGCGGCAGGAAAAAGCGCATGGTGACGATCTTCTTGTCGTTGGCGTCAAGCGTCACGTTTTCTGGTTGCTTGAACGCGAGCTTGGCGCCGTTCTGTTTTGCGAAGGTGAAAAAGTCGAATTCGGCCAGCGACTCGACATTCGTCTTGCCGATCGGCGCAAGTTCTTCGCGGGTCGGCGGCTTTCCGTCCTTGCCGAGTCCCTGCACGGCATAAGCCGAGTACATTTCGTCAAATTCCCAGGCGTGTCGAACGCCTGCGATCTTTCCGTCCGGCGCGAACACCACTTCGCTTCGCACTACCACCCATACGTGCGGGTGCGCGGACGCCGTCCCAATTCCCATCACTGTCGCGAAAAGGATAAGAATCGAGTTGATTTTCAGCTTCATGCGAGTCTCGCGCTTAGTCGGCGAAGGCGGCGAAAACGCGGCGCAGGGTCCCCTTCCCAGCCTGTGCACGCCAGGAGATCCGTCCTTGAAAAGGCGCTTTTCTGTGGCATAAGGTGGCCGGAGCAGAGTCGGCGCCGGGGCGCTGTGCGGCGGGAGGCCGCGACGGCTGGGTCATTAAACCGGATTCGTTCACGGGTTGATCCTTGTCTTTTAGCGTATGAGCGCAAAAGTCCAGAGCGCGCTTCGCAAAATTCGCGCAGGAGAGCAGTAGATGGCGGAAATTGCCGCCGGCGACTCAAAAACCGGCTCCGCCTTCGCTGAGGCGTCGCTCTCAGACCGCTTTGATCTTCACAAATCGCGCGTGCTGATTACCGGCACCCAGGCGATCGTGCGTCTGCTGCTCATGCAGAAGGAGGCGGATCGCCGCGCCGGTCTGAATACCGCGGGTTTCGTTACCGGCTACCGCGGTTCGCCGCTGGGCGGCGTCGATGCGCAAATGCACAAGTCCAAGGCGCTGTTCGACGCCAATGATATTTTATACATGCCGGGACTCAACGAGGATCTCGCGGCGACCGCCATCTGGGGCGCGCAGCAGGCTGAGATGCGCGGCGAAGGCAAATATGACGGCGTCTTCTCGCTCTGGTACGGCAAAGGTCCCGGCGTGGACCGGAGCGGCGACGCATTCAGACATGTCAATCTCGCCGGCACGTCGCGCTTTGGCGGCGCGCTGGCGCTCATGGGCGACGATCACACCGCCGAATCGTCCACCACCGCGCACCAGTCGGACTATCATTTCGTCGACGTGATGATACCGATCCTGTCGCCGGCCGGCGTGCAGGAAATCCTCGACTACGGGCTTTACGGTTTCGCTCTGTCGCGCTTCGCGGGCGTCTGGGTCGGCTTGAAGCTCCTCAAGGATACGGTCGAGTCGACGGCCTCGATCGACGGTTCGCTCGATCGCATGCGTCCAATCGCGCCCACTGATTTCGTCATGCCGCCCGGTGGCCTCAACATCCGCCCCGGCGATCCGGTTCTCGCCCAGGAAGAGCGGCTGCAGGAGAGCAAGCGCGACGCGATGCTCGCCTTCATTCGCGCCAATCGGTTGAATCGGATCATCACGTCCGGCGGCCGCAATCCGAAAATCGGCGTCATCACCGTCGGCAAGTCCTATCTCGACGTGCGTCAGGCGATGGACGATCTCGGCCTTGACGAAGTCAAGGCCAACGATCTCGGTCTGCGGCTCTATAAGATCGCGGCGCCTTGGCCCATTGAGCCGCAAGGTCTGCGAGACTTCGCGCGCGGCCTCGACCTCATCATCGTCGTCGAAGAGAAGCGCTCGCTGATCGAAGTGCAGTTGCGCGAAGAACTATACGCCGCGCCGCACCAGCCGCTTTGCATCGGCAAGAAGGATGAGCGCGGCGAATGGCTGTTTCCCGTCAAAGGCGCGCTCGACGCCAATGACATCGCCATCGCCATCGGCCGTCGCCTTTTGAAATATCATTCGCTTGAGGATCTCGAGGCGCGCGTGCGCCGGCTCGAGAGGTTGCAGGATCGCCGCCGCACGATGACCGAGGTCACCGTTCGCGTGCCGCATTTCTGCGCAGGCTGTCCGCATTCGACGTCGACCCATGTGCCCGAAGGCGCGCGCGCCTATACGGGCATCGGCTGCCATTACATGGCGCAATGGATGGACCGCTCGACCGAGGGCTACACCCATATGGGCGGCGAAGGCGCGAATTGGATCGGCGAAGCGCCGTTCTCGACGCGCCAGCATATGTTCCAAAATCTCGGCGACGGCACCTATAATCATTCCGGGTCGCTCGCCATCCGCTTCGCCGTCGCGACCAACACCAACATCACCTTCAAAATTCTCTTCAACGGCGTCGTCGCCATGACGGGCGGCCAAAAACACGAAGGCGAGCTGACGGTCGAAACCGTCGCGCGCCAAGTCGCGGCCGAAGGCGTGAAGAAGATCGCGCTCGTCACCGACGAGCCCGGCAGATACGCGCCGACGATCGGTTGGCCGCCGGGGCTGACGATTCATCATCGCAATGTCTTGAACGAGGTGCAGCGGGAACTGGCGGAGACGCAGGGCGTCACGGTGCTGATCTACGATCAGACCTGCGCCACGGAAAAGCGTCGCTTGCGCAAGCGCGGACTGATGCCCGATCCTGACTCGCGCGTCATTATCAACGAGCTCGTGTGCGAAGGCTGTGGCGACTGCGGCACGGCGTCGAACTGCGTCGCGGTGCAGCCTGTCGAAACCGAGTTCGGCCGCAAGCGGCGGATCGATCAGTCCGCCTGCAACAAGGATTTTTCCTGCCTCGAAGGCTTCTGCCCAAGCTTCGTCACCGTTCATGGCGGGCGCATGAAAAAGGCGCCGTTGCCCTCTAAGGAAGACGCCAACGGTCAACCCGAGCTGCCTGAGCCCCGCATCGCCGAGATCGGCGCCTTGCCCTATGGCGTCCTTATTGCGGGATTGGGCGGCACCGGCGTCGTCACTGTTTCAGCCATTCTCGGCATGGCCGCGCATCTCGAGGGCAAAGGCGTCGGCGTCATCGACATGGCCGGCCTCGCACAGAAGGGCGGTGCGGTCTATTGCCATGTGAAGATCGGCCGGACACCGACGGACGTGCACGCCATCCGCATCGCCGCGGGCGAAGCCGATCTGATGCTGGGCTGCGACCTCGTCGTCGCCGGCGCCAAGCAGGTGCTCGCCGCCGTCGAGCAGGGCAAGACGGCGGTGCTCGTCAATTGCGCCCAGGTGTTTCCGGGCGACATCGAACGCAATCCCGACTTCGTCCTGCCGTCGGAGGAAATCAAGCAGGCGATCCGCCGCGCCGGCGGCCCGGAGTCGACCTTCATCGATACGACGGCGCTCGCCCAAGCATTGCTCGGCGACTCGATCGCCGCGAATATTTTCATTCTCGGCTACGCCTGGCAGAAGGGCTATTTGCCGCTGTCGGACGCCGCGATTCTGCGCGCGATCGAGTTGAACGGCGAATCCGTGCCGATGAATCATTCGGCCTTTCTTTGGGGCCGGCGCGCCGCGCATGATCTCAATAGCGTGCTCGCCGTCGTCGAGTCGCTGCGCCAGCCCAATCGCAATCGCGAGCGATCGAAGACTCTCGAAGAGATCATCGAACGTCGCGCGGCTTTTCTCGTTGACTATCAGGATAAAGCCTACGCCGCCCGCTATCGCGCCCGCGTCGAGAAGATCGCCAAACTCGAATCCCAGCGCGCGCCGGGTGCGCGCGACCTGACCGAAGCGGTCGCCCGCTATCTCTTCAAGCTGATGGCGGCGAAGGATTATTACGAAGTCGCACGACTTTACACCGATGGCGCCTTCCGGCGCCAGCTCGCGGAGACCTTCGAGGGCGATCTGCGGCTCGAACTGCATCTCGCGCCGCCCATTCCCTTCCTCCAGCGCAAGACGGATTTCGGCGGCTCGCGCAAATTCACCTTCGGGCCCTGGATGTTCAAGGTGCTGCGCGTGCTCGCGAAGATGAAAAGCTTGCGCAACACTTGGTTCGATGTCGTTCGCTTCGACCACGACCGCGCCGTCGAGCGAAAGCTGCTCGCGGACTATGAAGCGATGCTCGACGAGATTTCCGATTCGCTCACCAGGGAAAACCATGCAGGCGCCGTCGCTCTTGCGCGACTGCCCGAACACATTCGCGGCTTTGGCCACGTCAAGGCCCGCCATATCGCCGCCGTTGACGCTGAGCGCGAGCGGCTGATCGCCGAGTACCGCCATCCGTCCGCGGTGAAACTCGCCGCCGAGTGAGTCGTTCAAGAGTTGCGTGTCGTCATGGAGCCGTCGTCATTGCGAGGAGGCGAAGCCGACGAAGCCATCCAGAGTTCGGGCCGCGATTCTGGATTTCTTCGCTCCGCTCGCAATGACGCCGCCACTTTCCGCCGGGCGCTCGTGCTCGGCGGCTCGACCGAAGCGCGCATTCTCGCGACGCGCATCGCCGCCGATCCGCATCTCGAAGGCGTCATTTCCCTCGCCGGGCGCACCAGCGCGCCGCTCGCGCATGATTTGCCGACTCGCACAGGCGGCTTCGGCGGCGTTGAAGGTTTGACGCGCTATCTCGTCGACGAGCGCATCTCCCATGTCGTCGACGCGACGCATCCTTTCGCGGCGCGCATTTCCGCGAATGCGCGCGCCGCCTGCGCCGCCGTCGGCGTGCCGCTGCTGGTTCTGACGCGCCCGCCATGGCTCCCGGCGCGGGGCGATCGCTGGATCGAAGTCTCTGACAACTTGGCGGCTGCGGGCGCGCTCGGCGACAATCCACGCCGTGTCTTTCTTGCGATTGGCCGTCAGGGCGTCGCTGATTTTCGTATCGCGCCGCAGCATGACTATGTGTTGCGTGTTATCGAACCGCCGAACGCAGACGACCTGCCGCCCTGCTGCGAAGTAATCTTTGGCCGTGGTCCCTTCGCCCTCGAAGATGAGATCGCGCTGATGCGCGACAAGCGCATCGAGATCATCGTCACCAAGAACAGCGGCGGCGCGCTCGCCTACGCCAAGATCGAGGCGGCGCGGACGCTCGGGCTCGATGTGGTCATGATTGCGCGCCCGGCGAGCGGCGACGCCCCGACGACGCATGAGATCGACGCGGCGATGGCCTTCCTCGCGTCATGAGCCGCACGCTGATGATCCAGGGCACGGGCTCCGACGTCGGCAAATCGCTCCTTGTCGCCGGACTCGCGCGCGCATTCGCCAACCGCGGCGTCAGGGTCGCGCCCTTCAAGCCCCAGAACATGTCGAATAACGCCGCGGTGACCGTCGACGGTGGCGAGATCGGCCGCGCCCAGGCCTTGCAGGCGTGGGCTGCGCGGCTTACGCCTCGCATCGACATGAATCCCGTGCTGCTCAAGCCGCAAGGCGCCTCCGGAGCCCAGATCATCGTGCAGGGTCGCGTCGTCGGCCAGGCCAAGGCGCGTGACTATCAGGATCTGAAACCGCGCCTGATGCAGCCTGTGCTCGAAAGCTATGCGCGGCTGAAGGCGGAAGCGGACATCGTCCTCGTCGAAGGCGCCGGCAGCGCCGCCGAAGTCAATTTGCGCAGAAACGACATCGCCAATATGGGCTTTGCCCGCGCAATCGACGCGCCGGTGGCGCTCGTCGGCGATATCGACCGCGGCGGCGTCATCGCGCAGCTTATCGGCTGCAAGGCCGCGCTCGATGATGACGACGCCGCGATGATCGAGGGCTTCATCGTCAACAAGTTTCGCGGCGACGCCGCGCTGTTCGACGATGGGTTGCGCTTCGTCGAAGAGTGGACGGGATGGCGATCGCTCGGGCTCGTGCCGTTTTTCGACGCCGCTTCGCGGCTTCCGGCCGAGGACGCCTTCGGGTTGCGCAAACAAAGCCATGATCGCGGCGATGGGGTAGTGGTCGCCGTTCCGCTATTGCCGCATATCGCCAATTTCGACGATCTCGATCCGCTGAAGGCCGAGCCCGGCGTGCGCGTGATCTTTCTCAAAGACGGCGAGCCGCTGCCGCCGGAGACGCAATTGGTGGTGCTGCCGGGATCGAAGGCGACGATCGCCGATCTTGCGGCGCTGCGCGGCAATGGTTGGGATATCGACATTCTCGCGCATGTGCGTCGCGGCGGCCGGGTCTTTGGCGTCTGCGGCGGCTATCAGATGCTCGGTCGCGTCATTCGCGATCCGCTCGGCGTCGAGGGGGCCGCCGGCGTCGCACCGGGATTGGCTCTCCTCGACATTGAGACCGAGTTGACCGGCGAAAAGACGCTTACGCCGGTCAGCGGCCATGCGCCGATTTTCGACGCGCCTTTTTGCGGCTATGAGATGCATGTCGGCGAGACCTGCGGCCGCGATTGCGAGCGGCCGGCGTTGCAGCTTGCGGATGGGCGCATCGATGGCGCGATCTCGCGCGACGGTCTTGTCGCCGGCGTCTATGCCCATGGAATCTTCGCCGATGATTCCCTGCGCGCATCGCTGTTGCGCGTGCTGGGCGCCCCGCCGTCGCCGCTGCGTTATGAGGAGACGATCGAAGAAACGCTCGATTCGCTTGCCGCGCATTGTGCGCGTCATATCGATCTCGATGCGCTGTGGGACATGGCGCGATGACGGCCCATTCTACAATCGGCGCGGCGCCGACCGTCGCGCATGGCGGAAGACTCGACGCGGCGCGCCGACTTTATCCCGACGCGCCGCAGCCGTGGATCGATCTGTCGACGGGAGTCAATCCGCGCGCCTATCCGTTGCCCCTGCTTGCTGACGAGGTTTTTGCGCGGCTTCCCGACGATGACGCTTTCGCTGCGCTCGAGAGCGCCGCGCGCCGCGACTATGGCGTTGCGGCGGGCGCCGACATCGTCGCGGGCGGCGGGGCGCAAGCTTTCATTCAGTTGCTGCCGCGCGTCTTTCCGGCGAAACGAGTCGCGGTTCTCGGGCTCACCTATGCGGAGCATGCCGCCTGCTGGGCCGCTTCGGGCGCGCAGGTCGATATTGCGGAAACTTTGGATGTGCTTGCGGACGCCGATGTCGCCGTGATCGTCAATCCCAATAATCCGGACGGACGCTTCATCGAACCCGAGCAGATTTTGTCCACGGCGAGATTGATGGCCCGCCGCGACGGTCTGCTGATCGTCGATGAATCCTTTATGGACTTCACGCCGGAAAAGAGCGTGGCGCGTTTCGCCAATGACAACGCCCTTATCGTGCTGCGGTCCTTCGGAAAGGCCTATGGCCTGCCCGGCGTGCGGCTTGGTTTTGCGCTCTCTTCGCGTTCACGCGCGGCGAAGCTTCGCGCCGCGCTGGGGCCATGGGCCGTATCGGGACCGGCGCTCGTGATCGGCGCCTGCGCGCTCGCGGACGAGGCTTGGCGCGCCGGCGCCGCGCAAGACTGCGCGCGAGACGCAGCGCGCCTCGACGCGCTTCTGACGCAGGCAAGCTTTCAGCTTATTGGCGGAACGACGCTTTATCGACTGGCGGCGCATCCGCGCGCCGCTTGCTGGTTCGCGCATCTCGCGTCGCGCGGGGTGTTGACGCGCGCCTTCGCCGAAAAACCCGACTGGTTGCGGTTTGGCCTGCCGGGAAATGACGCCGCTTGGTCGCGGCTCGCCGAGGCGCTGGGGAAATTCGATGGCGGCTGACGCGTCGAAGAGTCCGGAGGAGGAGGCGCTGGTGCCAGCCGAGGCTTTCAGCGAGGCCGAGCGGGCGGCCATCTACCGCGTCATCCACGCGCGCCGCGACGTTCGGGATGAATTCCTGCCCGAAGAGGTGCCGCGCGAGGTCCTGCTGCGAATACTCGACGCCGCGCACCATGCGCCGTCAGTCGGCTTCATGCAGCCATGGAACTTCATTGTTATCAAAGATATCGAGAAGCGGCGCGCCGCCCACGACGCCTTTCGACGCGCCTGCGAGGCCGAAGAACAGACATTGGAGCCGGAGCGACGTTCGCTCTACCGAAGCCTCAAGCTGCAAGGAATTCTGAAGGCGCCGCTCAATATTTGCGTCACCTGCGATCGCAGCCGCTTTGGCGCGACAGGGCTCGGGCGCACCCAGCAGCCTGACACGGATATTCTGAGCACCGCCTGCGCCGTGCAAAATTTATGGCTTGCGGCGCGCGCCGAAGGCGTCGGCGTCGGGTGGGTGAGCATCGTCAAGGAAGTCGACCTGCGACGTATTTTAAATATTCCCAACGAGATAGCGATCATCGCCTATCTCTGTGTCGGCTATGTCGCGAAGGCCTACACGTCGCCGGAACTCGAGGTCAAACGCTGGGCGTCGCGCCTTCCTTTGGAGAATCTGATTTTTGAGGACTGCTGGGGAGAACTGGCCGCTCCACAAACCCGCCTTAAATAGGTGAAAGGCTGAGCCCAGCTTTCCTGTGGACTACTGCAATCAACCTGTTAGCGAAGCTGGTTTTTTCAGCGTAACGCGTGGAAGGTTGGAGCATCACGAACCGCCGGATAGTCGAAGCTCCAATTCGGGGGCGTCGGAGATGCGAACATGGCGCCGGTAAATTTGGAACAGCTGCTCGAAAAAGCCTTTCCCCTCGCCAACAACACCATCTTGACCGTCACGGAAGTGCCAGACTGCGAAGAGCAGCTCTTGAAATTGTTCGAACGCGCCATGTTGCGCGGCTTCGACAGTCACGCACGGCTTACGCAAATTCAGTTGCCGATGGAGCGCTTTCCCGATCTCGATTCGAAATACTGGCATATTCCGATCGAGGATTGCGGGGCCGCTCAGGTGCTGCGCTTCTTCTTCGAGACGCCGCAAACATCAGCGCATTAGATCGCGCTGCATTTGGGCGCAATCGTTCAAATGCAGATGATTTGATCTAATCTAAAGCTCAGAGCGTGCTTGCGCGAAAAGCCGGCGTCGACGTTTTCGCGGGCCGCGCCTTAATCTCAAGCGCCATGAGCCTTAAGCGGCGAGATGCGCTCCTGCGCCGGCGCCGCCGGCTTTTTGCGGCGAAGCTTGCTCATCAATAGATAGATTACCGGCGTCGTGTAGAGCGTCAGCGCCTGGCTGAGCAGCAATCCGCCGACGATGGTGATGCCGAGCGGCCGCCGAAGTTCGGCGCCGATCCCGCTCGCGAAGGCCAGCGGCAGCGCGCCGAAAATCGCCGCAAGCGTCGTCATCAGAATGGGGCGGAATCGTTCGCGCGCCGCTTCGAGCGCGGCGTCACGCACGGACATGCCGCCTTCTCTCTCGGCCTGCAAGGCGAAGTCGACCAGCATGATGCCGTTCTTCTTGACGATGCCGATCAGCAGCAAAATGCCGATAAAGGCGATAATGGTGAATTCGACGCCGAACAGTTCGAGCGACAGCAGCGCGCCGAGACCGGCGGAAGGCAGCGTTGAGATGATCGTGATCGGATGGATGAGGCTTTCGTAAAGAATGCCGAGAATGATGTAGACCGAGAGCAGCGCGGCGAGGATCAGCCCCGCCATCCCGGCCGCGACCTTGCGGAAATCCGCAACGTCGCCGGCAAATTCCGCGCGAAGGCCGCCCGGCGGATTGAGTTCCGCGATCGCCTTTTCGATCGCCGCGACGGTCGCGTCGAGACTGTAGCCTGGCGCGACATTGTAGGAGATGGTCGTCGCTGGCACGACGCCCTGATGATTGACGACGAGAGGCATCGAGCTGCGCTCGATATGCGCGAGCGCGGTCAACGGAATCTGTTCGCCGGTCGTTGACGTTACGTAGATTCCGGCAAGGTCGCGAATGTCTCGTTGCCGTTCGGGCGGCGTTTCGTAGATCACGCGATATTGATTGCGCTGAGTATAGATGATCGCGTCCTGCCGCTGCCCGAACGCGCTATTCAGCGCCGCGTCGATAGCGGCGATCTGCACATTCATGCGGGAGGCGGCGTTGCGATCGATGACGACCTTCGCGCGAAGGCCGCCCCGTTCCTGATCGGAGGTCACGTCGACGAGTTCCGGCGCCTGCTTCAGGCGCGCCAAAACTTTGTCGCGCCACGCTTCGAGGATTTCTATCGACGGGCTCGACAGCGTGAACTGATATTGCGCCTTGCTCAGCCGCCCGCCCGATCGCAAGTCCTGGGAGGGCACCATATAGACGGCCAGGCCGGGAATTTTCGCGAACTGGCCGCGCAGGCGCGCGATCACCTCCTTGCTTGACGCCCGCCGCTCGGCCGCCGGCTTCAAAGCGACGAACAGCCGGCCCTGATTCATGGAGGCGGTCAAGTTTGTGGCGCCGATGAACGAGCCGACATGGACCACATCCGGATCGGCGAGCAGCGTTTCAGACGCAAGCCTTTGCAGCCTTACCATCTCGGTGAAAGATACGTCGCCCGACGCCTCGGTCGTTCCGTTGATCAGGCCGATGTCGTCTTGGGGCAGGGTGCCCTTGGGGATCGTCTCGTAGAGACGCACGGTCCAAGCGATCGAGACGACCACGACAATAAGCGTGGCCCACGGATGATCGATCACCGGCCGCAAACTGCGCGCATAGAAATCGACGACCTTGTCGAGGCCGCCTTCGACGATCCGATCGAAGCGCGATGGCGGCCTCTCCCGCGGCGCGGGCAAGCGCGCGCAGATCATCGGCGTCACCGTTAGGGAGATGACCGTTGAAATCGCAATAGCGAACGTCAGCGTCCAGGCGAATTCCTGCAGCAGACGCCCCATTATGCCTTCCATGAAGAGGAGCGGAATGAATACGGCGATGAGCGACAGGCTGATTGAAAGGACGGTGAAGCCGATCTGCCTCGCGCCCACGAGGGCGGCTTCCAGGCGATTGAGACCGCGCTCGACATTACTTTGGATATTTTCGATCATGACGATCGCGTCGTCGACGACGAAGCCAACCGAGACCGTCAACGCCATCAGCGACAGATTGTCGAGCGAGAAACCTGCGGCCCACATCGCCGCGCAGGTGCCGACCAGGGAGAGCGGGACGGTGACGCCGGCCGCTATGACCGGCGTCGCACGGCGCAGAAACACATAAACGACGACCATCACGAGCACGATGGAGATCGCCAGCGTGCGCTGAATGTCATGAATGCTGGCGCGAATCGTCTGCGTGCGGTCGGCGAGCACATCAATCTTGATGCCGCTTGGGATCCATTCCTTTAGCCGCGGCAGCAACGCCTTAATCTGATCGACCGTTTCGATCACATTGGCGTTAGGCTGTTTGGCGACAATAAGGAGCACGGCGGGCTTGCCGTTGAACCACCCAGCGGCGTTGCGGTTTTTTACGCCAAGCTCGACCTTGGCGACGTCGCCGAGCTTGACCACCGCGCCGTTGCGCGACGCGATGACGATATTGCGATAATCGTCGGGCGTCGAAAGCTGATCGGTCGTGGCGAGGGTGATTTCCCTGGCGTCTCCGGCGAGCGCGCCAACGGCGGAATGGGCGTTGGCGGCGCTGAGCGCATTGGCGACGGCGTCAACGCCGAGACCTATGGCGGCGAGCCGCGCGCTGTCGACCTGGACGCGAATCGCCGGCTGCTCGGCGCCGGCGAGGCGCGCCTCGGCGACGCCAGGAACCTGCGAAACGCGCTGAGCGATGACCGAGTCGGCGGCGTCGTAAATGGCGCTCGTCGGCAAGGTGTCGGAGGTCATCGCCAGCACGATCACCGGCATGCCCGACTGGCTCGCCTTGCGATAGTGCGGCATCGTCGGCAGATCGGCCGGCAGGTCGGTGAGCGCGGCGTTGAGCGCCGCCTGCACGTCGCGCGCGGCGGCGTCGATGTCCCGCGTGATATCGAACTGGGCGATGATCTGCGTCGAACCGAGCGAATTCGCTGACGTCAATTCGTTCAGGCCGGAGATGGCCGACAGGCGACGTTCGAGCGGCGCCGCGACGGACGCCTCCATCGTCTGCGGATCAGCGCCGGGCCGCTGGGCGGAGATGCCGATGATCGGAAAATCGACCGACGGCAGGCTCGCGACGGGCAGGAAAAAATAAGCGACGGCGCCCACGAGAAACAGCGCGCCCGCAAGCAGCGTGGTCGCGACCGGCCGCTTGATGAAGGGCGCGGAGACGTTCACTCAGCGGCCTCGCGCGTTTCCGACTTTGGTAGCTCGACGACCCTTCCTTCCCCGGCGATCTGCGGCTCGGGTTGCGGCGACAGCCGAACGCGCAGGCGCTCGACGGCGAGATAGATGACGGGCGTCGTATAGAGCGTCAGCGCTTGCGAGAGGAGCAGGCCGCCGATGATCGCAACGCCAAGGGGAATGCGCAGTTCGCTGCCCGGCCCATGCGACAGCGCGAGCGGCAAAGCGCCAAAAAGCGCCGCAAGCGTCGTCATCATGATGGGGCGAAAGCGCAGATGGCAGGCCCGCACGATCGCGTCACGCGCCGAAAGGCCCTCGTCGCGCTCGGCGTCCAAGGCGAAGTCGATCATCATGATCGCGTTCTTCTTGACGATGCCCATCAGGAGAACGACGCCGATCAACGCGACGATTGACATTTCGATGCGGAAAATAAGCAGCGCGAGCAGCGCGCCGACGCCCGCCGACGGCAGAGTCGTCAGGACAGTGAAGGGGTGGGCGAAGCTCTCATAGAGGACGCCCAGAACGATATAGATCGACACGATCGCTGCGAGAATGAGCCAGGGTTCACTCGCCAACGACTTGTTGAATTCGGCGGCGTCTGCGCTGAAGACGCCGACGATCGACGAGGGCATGCCGATGGCGGCTTCCGCGTCTGCGACGATTTTTACCGCATCGCCGAGCGAGTAACCGTCGGCAAGATCGAAACTGATTGTCGAGGCGGGAAACTGATCCTGATGCGCAACAGAAAGCGGCGCGGAGAGATTTTCCAGGCGGACGAAAGTCGCGAGCGGCGTCTGCGGCCCGCCGCCAAGCGGCGCGACATAAAGTTTCTCCAAAGCCGATGGATCGCGCAGATATTGCGGCGCGGCTTCGAGAATGACGCGATACTGATTGGACTGCGTGTAAATCGTCGAAATCTGCCGCTGTCCAAAAGCGTCGTTCAGCACGTCGTCGATATTTTGCGCGGTAATGCCGAGCCGCCCCATCTTCTCGCGGTCGATTCGCATGAGCGTGCGCAGACCGCCGTCCTGCGTTTCGGCCGCGACGTTGCGCAAGCCCGGCGTCATGCGCAGACGGTCGAGCAATCGGTTGGACCAGGTCAGCAGTTCGCCGCCGTCCGCGGAGGTGAGCGTATATTGATATTGCGACCGGCTCGGCCGCGTCGTGATCTGGATATCCTGAACCGGCTGAACGTAAAGCGTCGCTCCCGGGGTTTTTTCGCCGGCCGCCTTCAGACGGTCGGCAATCCTCTCGGCGTTCTCCCGGCGTTCGTCGTGCGGGCGCAGCATCACGGTGAGCCGCGCGACATTGGTGGTCGCATTAAGCGGTCCGACGCCCAGAACCGACGTCACGCCCCTCACGTCCGGGTCGCGGCGAAACTCGTCGGCGATCTTCGCCTGTAGCGCTGTCATGCTGTCGAAGGACGCGTCCGGCGAAGCTTCCAGCACAGCCGACAGCACGCCGGTGTCCTGCCGCGGCAGGAAGCCTTTCGGAATGACGATGTAGAGCACGACGGTGAGCGCGAGCGTCGCGACGGTGAGCGCGAGCATGAATGTCTCGCGCTTGAGCGCCCAGTCGAGCGATGCGTGATAAGCGCGATCAAGCGCCTGCGACATTTCCTCCCATCGGGATTGTCCGGGCGGCGGCGCAAACCGCAGCAGCGCCGCGCACAGCATCGGCGTCAGCGTGAGCGAGATCACCGCCGAGACGACCACGGCCATCGTCAGCGTCAGCGCGAATTCGCGGAACATTCGGCCGACGATGCCGGTCATGAACAGCAGCGGTATGAACACCGCGATGAGCGAGACGGTGAGAGATACGACCGTGAAGCCGATTTGGCGGGCGCCGTCGAGCGCAGCCTGACGCGGCGCCTTGCCCTCTTCGATATTGCGCACGATGTTTTCGATCATCACGATCGCATCGTCGACGATGAAGCCCGTGCCGATGGTCAGCGCCATCAACGACAGATTGTCGAGCGAGAATCCAGCCGCCCACATGGTTGCGAATGTGGCGACGATCGAGAGCGGCAGGCTGACGCCGGCGATGATCGTCGCGCGCCAGCTGCGCAGAAACATCAGCACCACCAGCACGACGAGGACCGCGGCGATGACAAGAGTCAGCTGCACCTCGAAAATCGAGGCGCGGATCGTTACCGTGCGGTCATTGACGATCTCCAGCGACATGCCGGCGGGAAGCGCCCGCTGAATCTGCGGCAGCTCGCTCTTAACCAGCGCGACGGTGTTGATGATGTTGGCCCCGGGCTGGCGCAAGACGTCGAGCACCACCGTCTGTTCGCCGTTGTACCACCCGCCGACGCGCGCATTCTCCAGTCCGTCGACGACCTGCGCCACGTCGCGAAGCATCACCGGCGCGCCGTTGCGCCAAGCGACGATGATGTCGTTGTATTGGCGCGCGTGTATGATCTGGTCGTTGGCGTCCAGCGTGTACGACTGGCGCCTGCCGTCAAGCGAGCCCTTGGCGCCGGCGATGTTGGCTGACGCTATGGCGAGGCGCAAATCCTCCATGCCGATGCGATTGGCCGCCAGCCGGGCGAGATCCGCCTGAATGCGCACGGCAGGCCGGACGCCGCCCTGCACCGACACGCGGCCAACTCCGGAGACCTGCGAGAGCTGCGGCGCGATCAGCGTATCGGCGCGATCGCTCAAATCGCGCAGGGTGGCGGTCTTCGAGCGCAGCGTCAGCGTCAGGATCGGCGTGTCGGCGGGGTTAACCTTGGCGTAGACCGGCGGGTAAGGAAGATTGCGCGGCAGCGTCGAGGCGGCGGCGTTGATCGCGGCCTGAACGTCCTGCGCCGCCGCATCGATGTCGCGGTCGAGAGCGAATTGCAGCGTGATCTGCGACAGCCCGAAAGAACTTTGCGACGACATGCTGGTCAGCGACGGGATCTGGCCGAACTGTCGTTCGAGCGACGCCGTCACCAGCGAAGCGATTGTATCGGGATTGGCGCCGGGAAGCTGCGTCGTCACCTGAATGGTCGGAAAATCGACCTGTGGAAGCGGCGAGACCGGAAGTCGCATATACCCCATCACGCCGAACAGCAACATGGCGAACGCCAAGAGCGACGTCGCCACCGGTCGCCGGATGAAGGGCCCAGATACGTTCATCTTTGCGTTCGATTGCCTCGCCCGGCGTCGCCGCTTCGCGCGCCGCGTTTGCCGCGTCCTTCTTCGCCGCCAGAACTGACATTGTCTGAGCCTGCGCCAGAAGACGCATTCATGACTTGAGTTCTTGCGCCGTCCGACAGCCGAGAGAAGCCGCTTGTGATGACGACCTCGCCGGGCTGAAGCCCCGAAGTGATGACGGCGATCTTCTCATCCTGTCGGCCTGTCGTCACCTCGCGCATTGTCGCGATGTCGTTAGGGCCCTGCACGTAAACGAAAGCGCCGTTCGGGCCACGCTGCACCGCCGGACTCGGCACTACGACCACATTCTTCAACGTGTCGAGCGCCAGACGCACATTGACGAATTGGCCGGGCCAGAGCAACAGCGATTGATTTGCGAAGGTCGCCTTGAGGCGCACCGTCCCCGTCTGCTGGTCGATCTGATTGTCAATAACGGTCAGCTCTCCGGTTTCGATCGGCGTGGCGTTGTCCGGACCGAGCGCCGAAACCTTGGCCCTTCCCTGGGCCTGCGCCTTCTGCACCGCGGGCAACGCCTGCTGAGGCAGAGTGAACACGACGTAGATCGGCTTAAGCTGCGTGATGACGACGATGCCGGTCGCATCGGAGGCGCGCAAAATATTGCCGACGTCGACGAGGCGGATGCCGGCGCGCCCGTCGATCGGCGACCGGATCGTTGCGTAATCGAGCGTCGTTTTGGCGTTGTCGATCGCCGCCTTGTCGGCGCGCACCAGCGCCTCAAGCTGCGCGACGGTCGCCTTCTGAGTGGCGTGCTGCTGCTTTGAGGCAAAATTGCCGACGACGAGTCTTTCATAGCGCGCGAGATCGACGCGCGCGTTGGCGAGATTCGCCTCGTCCTGAGCCTTTTTGGCGACCGCCTGATCATATTGCGCCTGATAGAGCGCCGGATCGACTTCGGCCAAAATGTCGCCCTTGCGGACGTCCTGTCCTTCGGTAAAGGCGAGGCGCAGCAGCCGCCCGTCGACCTGGGTGCGGATCGTCACCGTGTTAAGCGCCTGCACCGTGCCCACAGCATCAATGGTCACGGGCACGTCTTCGAGACGCGTCTCGGCAGCCGTCACCGTAATGACACGCTCGCCCCGCTGGCCCCCGGAGCGCGCAGCGCCGCCTTGGTCCTTGCTGGGGAAACCAGGAAGCTTGCCCGCTTGATAGGCCCAGGCCAGGGCCGCGACGAGCGCGAGCGCGCCGACCGCCAGCAGCACTTTTCGGCTGACGCGGCTCATGGCCAAGGTCCCCTATCGGCTTCGTAAGCGGCGTTGGAACGGGCGATCTCGATCTCGCGGGTCGTCGGCCCCCAGCCGCCGCCGAGCGCCTGATAAAGGCTTGTCGCCGCCTGGAAATAGGAGAGCCGCGCGACCGCAAGCTCATCCTGGGTTTGGAAATAGCTCGTTTGCGTCTGCGCCAGCGTCACGATGTCGATTGTCCCTTCCCGCAGAGTCATCTCCGCTGCTTCCAGCGCGCGACGAGCCGCAGATACGGCGACGCGCAGGAAACTGATCTGGCGGTCCGTCTCGCGTATTGCAATCAACGCGTTCTCAGTATCTGACAGCGCGGTTAGTATCTGCTTGCGGTAAAGCGCGGCCAGTTCCGAATAGCGGCCTTTCTGCTGATCATATTGGCCCTGCAGGCTCCATCCGTCGAACAGCGGCTGCGTCAGCGTGCCCGCGAGCTGCAAGCCGATGGCGTCTGGCCGCAAGAGCAACGTCGACAGCATCGCGCTCTGGAAGCCATAGAGACTGGTCAGGGTCAGCGACGGGAAAAAGGCCGCTCGCGCCTGAAGGACCGAAAACTCCTGAGAGGCGAGGCGCGCCTCCGCCTCGGCCACGTCCGGACGGCGCAAAAGCACCTCCGATGGCAGACCCGGAGCAATACGGGGAAACTTCAGGTCATTCAGCGAGCCGCCCTTGATCGTCATGCTTTCGGGCGTTTGCCCCAGAAGCACGGCAAGGTTGTTGCGCGTCTGGCGCAGGGTCTGTTCGAGCGGCGGAATGGAGGCCTGCTGCTGCGCAAGAATCGTTTGCTGCTGCGAGATGTCGAGCACGGTCGCCACTCCCACCTCAAGCCGCGCGTTGATGGCGTCCATCACCTGTTGCGCAATCGTGACGTTCTGGCGAGCGATGCGCAGGCGATCCTGGGCCGTGAGCACCTGGAAATAAGCGTTCAAAACCGCGGCGACGGTCGAGATTTCGACGACGTCGCGATCGAAGCGCGAGGCGTTGGCGAGTATGCGCGCGGCTCTCGAAGCGTCCTCGTTCTTGCCCCAGAAGTCCACTTCATAGCTTGCGGTAAGCCCAAGCTGGAAGAAGCCGAAATTGCGCGCGCGAGCTGTTGATGTTTTGCTGGTCGTGCCGGTGGTGGACGTCGCGGGGTTAAATCCGGAGCTCGCCGAGCCAACGTTGATCGTCGTGCCGGGAGTGCGGGTCGTGCGGGCGATGTTGGTCAGGGAGACCGACGGCCATTGCGCGGCGCTTGAAACGCGCGCCTGAGCGTCGGCCTCGGCGATGCGGGCGATCGCCGCCGCGATGTCCAGGTTGTCGTCGAGCGCGCGCTCGACCAGCTGAGTCAGCTCCCTCGAGCCGAATTTGACGGCGAAATCCCGTCCGCTCGAGATCGGCGGCGCCGGACGCGGCTTCGCCTCAACGAAACGCGCCGGCGGCGGAGCCGACAGGTCTGGCTTGTCCCACTCCAGATCACAGCCGGCGAGCGCCGCGGCAAGCATCACCGCCGCCAGCGCCGGGCGAGTGGAGGGAGACAGGGCGGGCGCGATCAAGTTAGCAGACGTCTCCGGAGCGACGGCGGGAACGGCCAGAGCGTCCACTTCCTTAAGCGCCAGTGGAGGCGTGGGGAAGGCCCGCGCCCTCGATCCTACGCCTCCACTTCGCTCGGCCAAAGCTGACGAGCGCCGGATCGCAAGCTTTCCCGAACTGCGGGGAGGAGGAGCGCGCCGGCCGTCGACGCGCGAAAAGCTGTGAATTCCAAGCTCGCGCGCGGCGGCGCGAGGGTCAAGTTACGTATCCGTAAGGCCCGACGCGGCGATGCGACAGATCTCGTCGTTATTCGGCGTTGGGGGGCGCGGCGGTCTTGGCCTTCGCCGGCTTCGCCGCCTTTGCCGCCGGCTTCGGCGTCTCCTTGGCCTCCGGTTCGTGCGGAGCGGGCTCCTTGGCGGCTGGCGCAGGCGCGGCCGTCTTTGCGGCAGGCTCCTGGGCGGCGGGCTTGGCTTCGGCCGCCGGCTTGGTCGGGCCGGAAACTTTGGTCCAAGTCTCGCTCTGGCACAGGAAGGCGACGAGGCAACCCGTCATCGTCAGCGAGGTCGGCGAATCGAGCGCAATTTTGCCGATATAGTTCTTGCCGCTTTCTGGGTCAGTGATATCGCCCTCCCAATGGTTGGGCGTCGTTTTGGCGGCGTTCTTCAAAACTTGCGGCGGCGGCGAGCCGTCGGGCATGGGCTCGATCCCCTTGGCGCAAAGCTTGCCGGAGCAGTCGTAGAATTCCAACTTGTCGTCCGGATGTCCTTCGCGCACCCAAACGCCGTAAATGGCGTCCACCGCATTCGCCGCCGTTGGGGCGCAGAGGGCTGTCGCCATGGCGACGCTTAGAAGTGCTTTTTTCATGAAGCGGGACCTCTGTTTGTTGCGATGAACGCGATTCGCTCAAGCTAGCGAACGCTGTAACGCCGACTCGGTCAAGCCGCGTCGGCCGCATCCTTTATCGGCTCGCGGGGCGGACCAAGAAACGCCGGCACGATAATGAACGCCGCGAGCAATGTGAAGAACAGCGAGATGGCAAGAAGTTGGCCCATGCTCGCCGTTCCCGGATGACTTGATAGAATCAAGCTGCCGAAGGCGGTGCCCGTGGTCAGCGAGCTGAAGAAAATCGCGCGGGTGAGGCTTGACGCCAGCATGTCGACGACTCCCTTCCGCCAGGCGATAACGTAATAAATATGAAAGGCGACGCCGACGCCGAACATCAGCGGCAGCGCGATGATGTTGGCGAAATTCAGCGACATGCCAAGCAAATCCGCGGCCTGAAGACTCATTATGCCTGCGAGCACCAGCGGGCCCAGCGTCAAGGCGACGTCGATTGGATTGCGCAGCGCGACCGCCAGGATGATGAAGATGGCGATGAAGGCGTAGAGTCCCGCCTCAAGAAAAGCGCGGGTAATGGTCTTTTGTGCTTCCGACACGATCACCGGCGGACCGCTTGCGTCAGGCACAATCGCTTGGACCGCTTCGGCGAATTTGGTCATGATGACGCGGTCGTTGCTGTCGCCTTTGGGCGTCGCCTCGACTCTCACGATGCCCGCGTCGGAAATCCAGTCGCGACGCAAATCCGCAGGCAGGGTGCCGATGGTGACCCGTTGCGCCTGCAGCGCCTGACGAATTTCGCCAAGCATCTTGTCGAAGCCGTCAAATACCGCTTGGCGCGCTTTGGCGCGTGTTTCCGGGCCTGCTTTTGCTAGAGCGTCGAGGTCGTCGGCGAAGCGCGCCACGGCCGGGATGGGTTTCTTTGCCGTCGCCTTGCGCAGAGCCTTGGCGGCGTTGGTCAACGCCTTGACCGTCTCGGCATCGTTTGGCGGCGATTTCATCTTCGGATACAGGGCGCCGCGCAATTGCGAAACCGCCATATCGACGAGGGCGAGCTTATCGTCCTGTTCCTTGGGGATCAGGGAATCAATCGAGTCGACGTGATCGACTTCAGGCAGCGCGGCGATCTTCTTTTCCAGTTCGCGCGCGGCTTCAAGCGACGGCGCCAGCACCTCGATCTTGTTCGGCGCGGTTTTTGGATCCGTGGAAAGATCGAGGAAGGTCGCGACCGATTCGACCCTTTGATCGCGCAGATTCATCGGATTGGAGTCGAAGGTCAGATGCATCAGGGCGGGCATGCCGGCGAGAACGACGATTGCCGTGGCGATGAGCACGAAAGCGCGGTGATGCGCGATCCAATGGTCGACGGCGGCGAGCGACGCTGTCGCAATCGGCACATGTTCAGCGCGCGGGCGCAACAATTTGATCGCCGCCGGCAGGAAGGTCAGAGTTGCGATATAGGCGACGATCATGCCGACGCCGGCGATGAGTCCGAGTTCGGATACGCCGCTGAATGATGTCGGCAGAAAGCAGAAGAAGCCGGCAAGCAGGGACACGGCGGCGAGGGTGAGCGAGCCTCCGATGCCCCGCGTCGCCGAGAGCAGCGCGCGCTCGAGATCGTCGTCATTGTGCCGCTCTTCACGATAGCGGGTCGCGAACTGAATGCCGAAGTCCACGCCCAGGCCGATGAACAGCGCGGCGAAGGCCACCGAGATGAGATTGAAGCGGCCGATCATCAGAATGCCGAGCCCCGAAGTCATGGCGAGACCGGCGAGCAGGGTGATGAGCACCGCAAGGATCAGCTTTGGCGAACGTAGCGCCGCGAAGAGAATGAGCGTCACCACCGCGAGCGTGCCGGTGGTGTTCAAGGCCATGTTTTCGGAAATGGTGGCGAATTCGTCGTCGGCGAGCGGGATCTGGCCTGTCAGGCGAAGCGTGATTCCGTGCTGTTCGTCGAGATGCAGGTCCGCCGCCATTTTGCGCACGAGCTTGATCGCGTCGCCTCCCGGTTGCAGGTCGGTATAGTCGACGATGGGCTTGGCGATGACGATCCGGCGCTTGTCCATTTCCGGCGCGGCGGGCGCGCTTCCGCCGGAGGCAAATAGCTTGCCCCAGTCGACGTCGGCTTGTTTTCCCGCCAGCGCCGCTTCAATCGCGGTCGAAAACGCCTCGACGCCGCCGATATACATTTTCAGGGCGCGTTCGCTCCCGGAAGCGGACTTGAAATTGCCGACGAGCACGTTCGACAGACCGCGCAGACTGGGATCCTCGGCAAGCGGCTGCAGAACGTCGCGCTGGCCGATCATGACGCCGACATTTTTTTCGATGTCGGAGACGGGAAGGAACAGCAGGCCGTTCTTGTGGAAATATTCGTGCTCGTCAGGACGCCATACCCGCGAGAAGAGCGGCTGACCCTGCAGGGCGTCGTTGAGGCGCTTCGCGGCGTCGTCAGCCTCTTCGCCCGTCTTGGCGTCGATCACGACGACGATCACATCGAGAAGATCAGGAAACGCCTTGTAAAGCGCCGATTCGTTCTTCCGCCAGGCGATGTCGGGGGAAAAGAGATTGGCGGTCTCGGTGTCGATCGCAAATCGTTCGACAGTGACGTAAACGCCGCCCGCCGTCAGACCGAGAGTGAGCAGAACCACTGTCCAAGGCCAGCGGAGGCAAAAGGCGACCAGCTTTTCGAGCATTCCGTTTTCCCGCCTTTTTGGCGACAAGACCTCTTAGGCGCGGGAACCGGCGCTCTTCGGTCGTGTCCCTCTATACAAGCGCGCACCTAGACCACCAAGGCGGCTTGCGCCGAAACCTTAACTGCGAGTCCATGCGTCAATATGACGCGCCGACGTCACAAATAGGCCAGCCACCAAAGATCGCGACGTTGGCGCTTCACCTCGGCAAACCAGCGGCAAAGCGGGTAAAGCGCCAAAACAATCAACATCCACGCCATGTAAGCCGCCACAAGTCCCGAACCGAAATCCGGGGGAGGGCCTCCGGCTTTCGCCCAGCCGGCGATCTCGGTCAGCGAATAGCCTTGTCCAACGACGAAGGCCAGCGCCGCGGCGACTCCAAGGTAAAGATGCAAGACGTAAAAGAAGAGCGGCGTGCGGCCGAAGACCGTCAATGCGGTCCCGATCCATCCTTTCGCTCGCTCGAGCGCCGGCAGCGCCAGCGCCGCGCCGCCAAGCGTGACGAGGAGATAGAGAAGCGATGGCGGATATTTCGTGACGTTGAGGAATGAGAGCAGGGTAAATGTCGCGTCGCGCTGAACGCTCCAGGGATGCGGATCGCCGTAGAGATTTGAGTATCGCAGCAGGACGAAGAGCATCAGCGCTCCGCCTCCTGCGATATACAGCGCGCGGTCGCGCGTCTTCGCTAGTTCGAGGAACAGCGGACCGATTCCAAAGCCGAGCGCAGCGACGCCGATCCAGGGAAGCGCTGGATAGATAACGCCGCCGGGCGTATCGAGCGGCAGCTTGCCCGGTTCATGCAGCAGACTCCACCACGGCCCCAAATCGCCGAGGTCGGCGGCATGAACGCCATCGAGGAGGTTGTGGCCGAGAATGATCGAGACGCCGACGAAAAGCACGGTTCGCTGCGATAGTCGCGAGAGCGCGGCGAGCGCCGCCAGGCCGCAGCCGATCGCCCAGAGCGTCCCGAGTTCGATGTGTCCCGAACCCATGCTCCAGATCGGACTGATGACGACCACATCAAGAAAAATGAGCCACAGTCCACGCGCCGCGAGAAATCTCGAAAGCGCAGCAGGGTCTTTGACCTTCACGCCATAGAGATAGGCTCCGACTCCGGCGAGCAAGGTAAAGGTCGGCGCGCAGAAATGCGTGATGAAGCGGGTGAAGAACAGAAAAGGATAGGTGTGATCCAAATTCGTCGGCGAGAAGCGCATCGCGTCCGCGTCGAAGAAATCGCGCATATGATCGAGCGCCATGAGGACCATGACGAGACCGCGCAGCCGGTCGATCTCCGGCAGCCGATGCTCGTCATATAGCGGATTTCGCGCTTCGCTTATCCGAGCTTGGCGAGGCCCGGAAACAGCTCCAGTAGCCAATAGGACATCTCCTGAACGCCGCCGGTGAGGAAGGCGACGCCGGTGAAGACGAGCAGGACGCCGACGATTTTTTCGACTTTGCCGAAATGGCGCCGGAAACGAGCGACGAAGGCGAGGAAGCGGCCGAGCGCCAGTCCGGCGCCGATGAAGGGCAGGCCCAGTCCAAGCGAATAGGTCGCCAGCAGGGCGGCGCCGAGCGCCACCGTCTCCTGCGTCCCGGCGACCGCGAGGATCGCGGCGAGGATCGGTCCGATGCAGGGCGTCCAGCCGAAGGCGAACGCGAGCCCCATGACATAGGAGCCAAACAGTCCCATGGGCTTTGTGATCTCGGCGCGTTTCTCGCGGTACAGCAAGCTGACTTTGAGCAGGCCGATGAAGTGCAGGCCCATCAGGATGATGATCCCGCCGGCAACCCAGGACAGGATGTGCAGATTGGCGCGCAGCACCGAGCCGAAGGCGCTGGCCGTCGCGCCGAGCGCAACGAATACCGTAGAGAATCCGAGAACGAACAGGATCGAGGACAGCAGAATGTCGCGCCGCGCCGCGGAGCGCGTTTCGATTTCGAGATCCTCCATGCTGACGCCGGCAAGATAGGTCAGGTAGGGCGGCACCAGAGGCAGCACGCAGGGAGAAAGGAAGGACAATAGTCCCGCCGCCGCGGCCGCGGGGAATGTGACATTCGTCATTCAGTGTCCTCGGCTCGATCGCCTGCAGCGTTCTGCCACAGGCGCGCCGGCGCGCAAAGGTTCACAGGCAAGAAAAAGCCCCGCCGAAGCGGGGCCATTGGCGGACTCGCATATCGTCAGTCGTTGCGCTGGCCGAACAGGAACAGCAGCGACTGGAACATGTTGATGAAGTCCAGATAGAGCGAGAGCGCGCCAAATACGCTCTTCTTCTGGGCGACTTCGTAGCTGTCGCTCTCATAATACATGTCCTTGATGTTCTGCGTATCCCAGGCGGTCAGCCCGGCGAACACCAGAACTGCGACAATCGAGAGCGCGAACTGCAGGCCGGTCGACTGCAGGAACAGATTCACGAGGCCGGCGATCACAAGACCCCAGACGCCCATGACCAGGAACGAGCCGAAGGCCGAAAGATCGCGTTGCGTCATGTAGCCATAGAGGCTCAGCCCGCCGAATGCGGCCGCGGTGATAAAGAAGATGCGCGCGACAGACGCGCCGGTGAAGACCAGCAGAAGCGACGACATCGACAATCCCATCACCGCCGCAAAGGCGAGGAAAAGATTGCGGGCCGTCGCCGAAGAAATTGTGTTCGCCCGGGCGCCGATGAAGAAGACGAACGCGAGCGGCGACAGAATCACCACCCAGCGCAGGGGCGTCGTGTAGAGCATCTGGCCGAAGGGCGTCAGTGCGATCGCGCCCGGCGCGGCCTTGGCCACCGCCAGCATGTAGGTGCCTAGCGCGACGAGCCCGGTAACGCCCAGGCCGAGCGCCATATAGTTGTATACGCCAAGCATATAGGCGCGCAGGCCCTGGTCGATCTCAGCCGTTGTCGGCCGCGTGACTCCGCGCCCGTAGCCGAAGCTGGTGTTGCGGTCGAAGTTGGACATGTGATCCTCTTGCTCTGGCGGCAGGTTCGCGCCTCGCAATAGCGAACGCGCTCCCCAGCCTCGCGCTGAATATGGCTCCGCCTTAATTGGCTGGCAAGCTAATGACGAATGAACTCTTGTTAAGGTGGGCGCCAATTAGGGCGGCTTCACGAACCAGGCGCGTCCTCGAAGTTTTTTTCTGATTCTAGTCAATTACATTGCGGCGCACAAGACGCGGCCCATAAAGCGTTCCGCCGGAGGCCCGAGCAACCTGGCGATCGGTTGTCGTTTAGGCGGCAAGCGCGTTGCGCAGCGCGCAACGGCGGCCGATCGTCGCACCCTTGCTGATAGTCTGGAATCCGCTAACATCAACACTCAGGCGTCCTCACGACGCCATTTCAAGCGTAAGCTTGACGGAGTTGCTTTGTGCGGCGCGGAGCGACAATTTCTGAGAGTCGCGTGTTCTTGTCACACGAAGACCCAGGAGGTCATCATGCGTGAAGGTGGAAATCCGGACGCGCATCCCGTGCCGCACGGGGTTGAAAGTCGTGTCGTTTCGGAGCGCATGCGCCGTTTCGCCAAAGGCGTCCGTCCCACAATTCTTCCAATCGCTGCCCTCCTCGCGGCTGCCGTCGCCGGCGCGCCAGCTCCGGCCGAGGCGCACGGGCGCCTGGGCGCCGCGGAAGGCCGATGTCGGCTGTTCATCGGCCCGGACATTATGAATTTCACGGGCTACCTGCCCGAAGCGTCCAAGAACGAGTTCTGCGAGGATATTCCGGCCACCGGCCCGATGATCATGGTGCTGGACGCGGAGCAGGCCGAATTGCGCGACATGAAAATCGAACTGCGCATCGTCAAGGATGTCGGCGGCGAGGAGAAAGAGAACGAGAATCTCCAGGCGGTCACGGTCGCCTATCGAGAGCCGAAGACTTATCCGACCGGCACGATCAATTTCGAGCATACGTTCGACGATCCGGGATATTTCGTCGGCATCGTCACGGTGACAGGCGATCACGGCGAGCGATGGGTGTCGCGCTTCCCCTTTTCGGTGGGGAAAAGCTTCATGCGCGATCTTCCAATCTATCTGACCCTCGGGCTTGGCACGCTCGCCGCCTTCGTGATCTATCTCGTCCATCGTCGTCGCGAAACGGCCGCGGCTAAGGCCCACAAGCCGCCGCCTGCGCCACCGCCGCCGACGACGCCCGACGAGGATCACGGCCCGGAGGCGACTCCAGCGGAGTGAGGCGCGCGTTCGCCCTGGAAGCGAATCATGCGCCGGCGCGAAGACGCCGGCGTCTATTTTGACTTCTCGCGCGGTCGGCTTTCACTGTCCGCCATCGATCTGACGGCCGATCTGCGCAATTGCGCGTTGATACACGGTGGCGGCGTTCCAAGCCTGAATCGCCTCGAAATTGCTTTCGCCCGGCTGATAGCCGCCGCCAGCGCGCCAGCCATGGGCGTGGAGGAAGTTCGCCGTGGCGTTCAGCGCCGCGGCGGCGTTGTCCAGATTTCCGCCGCCGCCGTAGTTCAATATGTTCTTCGGCAGGAACTGCGTGTGGCCGATCTCGCCATGCATCGATCCTCTAGCGTTCGGCGACAATGCGCCGCGATCGACCAAGGTCAGCGCGGCGTAAAGCTGATCGGTGAAATAGTCGGAACGCCGGCAGTCGTAGGCAAGCGTCGCCACCGCCGATAGCGCATGCTGGTTGCCGTGCACGGCGCCAAACCCCGTCTCCATTCCCCAAATGGCGAGAAGAGGTCCCGGCGGCACGCCGTAATGCTGCTCGATCTGCGAAAAAAGCCCGCCGTAGGAGCGCTTGAGCGTACGCCCGCGCGCCACAATGGCCGGGCCGCCACGCTTCGCAAGGAACTGATCAAGGGACAGGTGGAAGCTTTTTTGGCCGCGATCCGCCGAAATCGTCGCCGTGTTGTAATGTGTCCCCATCAAGGCGCTGATGCCCGCCTGACCTATGCCTTGGGCGCGCGCCTCCTGCGCGAATTGCTGCTTCCAATTCTCGAAGCCGGCCGCCGAATGGCCGCATTGGGCCGCGGCCGCCGGATCAATGATTCCAGTAAATGCGAGCACAGTCGCAATTGTGAGGACAGTCCGCATAGCTGTTCTTCCCCTTTGTCCCATAACTTTGGACCAGCGTCCTTCGGGCCCCAACGTCGGCGGTCGCATTCACTCCGGTCGCCGCAGCCTATCTAGCTGTTTCCTTCCGCTGCGAGCGAGAGCTTACCCCGAATGGACAATTTTGCGCCACCGTTTCGTGGCCTTTCACAGCCTTGGCGTCTGATGGGCCACACGCCCCCAGCGAAGACGGAGCAGCTCAGCGTTCGGGGTTTGTCCATCAGGATCTCCCGCGTCTGCCAATTGGCGCGCGTCTCGATGCGACCGCAGCTCGGGCCGCACGGGGCAGGCCCTCATTGACGCAAGACGTCAGTAGGCTAGCATCGTCCTTCTGTGCCTCATGCGTTCCCGGACGATCTCGCTGCAGCCCATGGGCGAGGAGAGACGCCGGCAAAGTGGGGATGCGTTTTGCAAAAAGTTCTCGAAAGCGATTGGACGCTCGACGCGATCAAGCGTCGCGAAGAGGAGCGGTTAAAAGGAGAGCGCACCGCGCGACAGGCCGACGCCAAAACAGTCGAGACGCATCACGCCGCGGACATGTCGGGCAATAATTGGGTCGCAGAAGCATTCAGGCGCCGGCAAGAGGAAGAGCGCGCAAAGGCTGCGATCGATCAGTCATCCGGCGGCGATCGTACGGATGTGGCAAGCAGGGAAGTTCCGGTCGATAACTGGCTTATCGAAGGCTTCAAGCGTCACCAGGAAGAAGAGCGGCGCCTCGAACTCATCGCCAGATCAGAGGAAGCCGGCGCCCTGACCGTTTCGGCGGCTCGTTCGAGTTTCGATGCGAAATCCTTGCCCTCGTCCGCCCACGCCGCATTGGACGAAACCGCGAACCGCGGGCCGCGCGCCGGTGATGAAGTCGCGCGGCGGGGCGGCGTCGCTCGAAAGATCGCCATCGCCGGCGTCGTCGTTGTCGGCTTGGTCTCCGTCATTGGCCTCAAGACAGCGCTCTGGAATTCGGTCGATGCGCCACGTGGATTCGATCGTCGAGCGCCAAGCGCTACGCCTCCTGTAAAGGCCCGCCCCGCACAAAAAGAACAGCCTCGTCCGATCCAAGGCGCTTCGCAAGGCGCCGATACCGCCAACGTCCCAGCGACGCGCCCTGCGGCCAATGGCGGACCGCCGGCGAGCGATTCGACAGATCATCCGGGCGTCAGCGCGCCCGCAAAGCCTAGCGACGCCGCAATCATTTCTGCGCCGCCAGCCGAAGCGCCGCAAAATTCAACTCGTCCTCAGCCGGAAAACAAGGCTCAATCGCCGACCGCAGAACCGAGCGACAAGCCTCCCCAGGCAATCGCGGCGCCGCCTGCCGCATCTGCGCCCGCGCCCGGTCCGGCCGGGCCGAATGACCCCGCGTCGCCTGCAAGGCCAGATTCAACCGCGAAGCCGGCATCCGTCGGCCCTGAAACATCTGGGGGCGCGACTGGGCAGGATCAAAATGCTGCTGAGCCGAATCGCCATGCGCCGAACTCCAATGTCGACGCCAAATCGAAGCAGCAGGCGAGGGGAAAGAGCGGCGCCCGTCATTCGTCTGGGAAATCCGAGGGCCTTTCGACCTTCCTGAAGCGCACCGCCAATTCGGTTCGTAAATTTTTCGGGCGGCTCGGCACGCAGTAAGGGTTTCGCCAGTTAGCGACGCTGCGCGTCGCGGGCCGCGCAAGGCTCATTGGACCTCGCACAAGATTATGCCCATTTGAGTCTCACGCGGCATACGTGAGGCCCATGTCGGTCTCCGCCTAGTGAGACGCGAGCATTCCCGTGAGAACGATTATCGAGCCGTTTCGCATCAAGATGACCGAAGCGCTGCCGATCACGGCGCGCAGTGCGCGCGAAAACTATCTGGCCAAGGCCTTCAACAATGTCTTCCTCTTGGACGCCGATCACGTCACCATCGACCTGCTGACCGACAGCGGCACGGGCGCGATGTCCGACCGCCAGTGGTCGGCTCTGATGCTTGGCGACGAAAGCTATGCAGGCAGCCGCTCCTGGCGGCGGTTCGAGCAAACCGTGCGCGACATTACCGGCTTCAAACACATTCTTCCCACGCATCAGGGGCGCGCCGCAGAGCGCATTCTTGCCGCGACTCGTTTGAAACCAGGCAACGTCGTTCCCAACAATGGTCATTTCGACACGACGCGGGCGAATATCGAATATGTTGGCGCCGTCGCGATTGATTTACCGTCAACCGACGCGCGCGATCTCTACTCCGAGAGGCTGTTCAAGGGGAATATGGACCTCGACCGACTCGCGCAAGCGATCGAAGCAGAAGGCGCCGCGAACATTCCGTTTTGCATGATCACGGTGACCAACAACACCGGAGGAGGCCAGCCGGTCTCGCTGGAGAATATCCGGCGCGTCAAGGAACTGCTGGGCAAGCATGACATACCGCTGATCATCGACGCCTGCCGTTTTGCGGAAAACGCCTTCTTTATCAGGGAGCGTGAGCAAGGCTTTGCCGATCGAAGCCTTCTCGAAATCGCGCGGGAGATGTTTTCATTAGCCGACGGCGCGACAATGAGCGCAAAGAAAGACGGACTTGCAAATATCGGCGGATTTCTCGCCTGCAACAATGACGTTTGGGCCGACGATTTCCGCAACCTGCTTATCCTGACCGAGGGATTTCCGACATATGGCGGTCTCGCCGGCCGCGATCTCGAGGCGATTTCGGTCGGACTGATGGAAGCGCTGGAATATGACTATCAACGCTATCGTCATGCGACCGTCGAATATCTGGCGGCGGCGCTGATCGCGCGCGGCATACCGATTGTGCGCCCCGCCGGCGGCCACGCCATCTTTATCGACGCGGCTGCGTTTTGTCCGCATCTTGACGCCAGCGATTATCCCGGGATCGGGCTCGTCAACGCGCTTTATCTCGAAGGCGGGATTCGCGCCGTCGAACTCGGTAGCGTGATGTTCGGAAAACCTGTGCGAGACGGAGGCAGGGAGGTCGCCGCGCCGCACGAATTGGTGCGGCTGGCGTTCCCACGCCGGGTCTACACCCAAAGCCACTTCGACTATCTGATCGAAGTGCTGGATGTGGTTTGGCGCCAGCGCGCTTCAATCAAAGGCTGCCGGATCACGGAACAGGCGCCGTTTCTCAGACATTTCACCGCGCATTACGAACAGGTCGACGTTTGAAAAGTCGCGGCTTAAGCGGTTGACGACGGACCGCCTTGCGCGGCCTGAAACTGCTTAAGCTCGCTCGCGGAATAGTCGCCGCTTGCCTCGCAGTTCGGGCAGGTTGCTCTAAACGTCGCCCGTCCGGATAACTTGAGACCGCCTGCGCCGGTCGGTTCGTTCAGAATGGCGAAGTGCTGGCGACACTGTTTACATGCAAACCCGATATACCAGTTCCCCGGAATAAGCGCCGGCAACGTGGAAACGTCAAAGTCGCCGGTGAATTGAATGTCTTGGGGCATGGAGCCTCTCTTGAACTTTGCGAAGAATGTAGCCCCGCGGCGCGGATTTTAAGAAGCTACTGCATTTTCGACCGTGCAAAGCGAATAATGATCGTAGAGCGACGACGCCAGCGGCTGGTCCGGCCAGAAGGTTCGATGAAGGTCCGCGATCATGACGCGATCAAGCACTTTCGCGCCACATCGGTCCGCGAGTTCGGCAAGATCATCGATCCCGTATGTCCATGGCGCGCCCATCGCGGCGAATCGTTCGACGACTGCAGTGATTTCAGCATCGCCAGTTTGGTTGTCGATCACGTCCAGGGCGAGAAAGTCGAAGGAAGCCGAACAGCGTTTCATCTCGCTCATAAGGTCCGTCAGAATGCGACTCACGGCGCGATCATCCAGATACATGGTGTTGCCTTCCCATATGACATGAGCGGGAACGCTGAAATCGAATCCGCTTTCTCGCAGGAGATCGAGCATGCCATCCGTCACATAATCGGCTCCGATAAATGTCGTGTTGGGATCGACAGAATTTTTTTTGAGCCGCGCCTTCTTGAACGCCTGTGTTTCCGGCGCGTCGATTTCGAAATAGGCGACGCCCACGCCCGCGATCCGTTGCGGCCTTGTGTCCAGGCCGGCGCCGAGAATCAGGACCTGTCGGACTCCCTGGCCGATCTGATGACGAAGCCGGTCATCGAAGTAACGCGTCCTTAAACGCACATTGTTTCTGATCGGCGGGAATGACTGCGAGATGCGATCAGCGGCTTTTTTCGATTCTTCGTCGAGGAACAGGCTGACGAAGAGATCGCGGTAGAGCGGGTGGGCTTCCTTGTTTTCGTCGTTGCGAAACTCGGCGACGACGAAAGCGGTGCCAGCGACTTTTTCGATTTCGGTCATTTTGCCGCTCCTGCGCTTCTGCGCGGTCACTTTTGAGGAAAGCGTTCGAGCGACTGCGCCAGCGGGTCGGACGTTATCGCATTGGGTGGGGCATAGATGATCACCGCCGTCCACTTCGCGCCCTGACGGGCATCATCTGTGACATCCAAAAATCTAGAATCACATGTCCCCTCGCAATTGACCGTCATCGGAACATCTCCTAACCGAGAGTCGCCGAATGATCGCGCAGAAGAAATCCGGCGTCTGCGTCGGTCGACGGACTGTCGAATCGCAGAAATTTCGGAAAGGCGAAGATGATTGCGGTCGAAAGGCCGGCGCGGCAAATCGCGGGCCTGTCGTGGCGAGAGCGGCGACGGTGCAACCGGCTCAACTAATCGAGGACAAGGGGCGCGAGCGGCAGGACGACGAGCGGCGCATCTCCGCCTTACACAAACGCCGCGCCGTACGTCCATGGACGGGGCGTCTCTCCTAAAACGCGGCGCGAGCGCCAGTGCCGTCGGCCGATAACACGAAGACAGCAGCTGCCCTCGATCATCGGCCTGCGATGAATCTACCTGCGGTCGCCCTGACCGGCGGGGCTCGACGCGTTTCGTGAGAGCCGGGGCCTGGGAATGCTCAGCCATACGCTCGACTGCGTCAGCGCGTCCTCACAGAAAGGCCGGGTTTCGAGGTTTTGAAGCAGCGTCCTGATGGCGTGTCTTCGGCGTTGAAGCTTTCTCGTGGTCATTGGGAATCTCCTTTTTAGAGATGGACCACTAATCAACCGTCTCAAGCGTCACCCCGTTAACACGCGAAATCAAGCTCTGTTCCAGTCAGCGCCGACGATTTACGGCGAGCGTTGCAAATTTGTCGCGCCTGCCGCAGGGCGGAGCGGAGGGCAATTTTCGGCGGACGTTCCTACCAATAGACTTGTGCGCGCGCCTCGAAGAGGTTGGGATGCGCGCCATTGAAATAGGGGCCTTGTCGGGCCGGAACGCCAGTGGCGTATAGCGCGTAATCGTTAAGTGGCGCGGAGGCCTGCAGCACATGGACCCAGTTGAACTGGAAGTGGAATCCATTATCTGGATACCAGTTGAGCCCCAAGGTGATGTTCTGCTGGCGACCGCCGACGACGCCCGCGTTGGCGATATAGGAAGTTGCGGCAGCATTGGGCGCGATGAGCGTCGTATAGGCGAGCATGTTGTATAGGCCTGAGCCCGAATAAGGCCCGCTGTTGAGGTTGAGCGCGCTATAGCGCGCTGCGAGTCCGATCGCGCCGAATCCTCCGGCGCTCACCGGATTTTTAATCGCCACCTGATTGAACGTCGCGCCGATTTTGTTGGTCACATCATATGCGGCCGCGCGTTCTTCGCCGGTGAGATACCATTGCCCGTAGACATAAAAGCCGCTGAAAAATTGTGAGCCGCCGCCTGGCGCGAAAACGCCAGCCATGCGCGCCAGCATGATGTTGGGCGCATTGCGGTTGACTTGCTGTCCCAGATATTCCGCCTGCAGCGAGAGCGGTCCATGCGCCGCGGAGAGCTCTGCGCCGAAGGACTCGACATTGTTGACGCAATGCGCGGCCGCGGCGGCGGTCCACCCGGGCAGCGCGACGGAGCCGCAGGAGAGATCCGGCGTTCCGAGCAGCGCTTGATTAAGAATATAGGCTTCCGAGCGAATGCGATTGCCGACGCGCAACACGCGATCGTCGGACAATCCCGTGGCGCTGTTGGGCTGGTGATAGCGGCCGGAAACGCCGACATGCAGGAGATCATGCTGGGTCAGGATCGGCGCATAGGTCATTCGACCGGTGAATTCGAAATACTGGCCACCGCCCGTCGGAAACCAACCGGCCTTCGCCGGAACGCCGATGAGCGGCGGCGCGCTAACCACGGGGTTGGTGTTCAAGTCTTCGAAGCTCGTCGTAAAGACGCCGCCCTTCGCGGTCCAATTGTCGCCATAGGCGCCGATCGCCGCGCCGAGATGGCGGCTTGGCGCAATGGCTTCGACCGCCATCGCGCGCTCGATAAAGTCGCGGAAACGCGAGGAGCTGGTGAATTCAAGACTGAAGGGCTCAAAATAGCTGCCGATATGAATAAACGCCGGGTCTTTGGTGAAGGGTAGGGCGAGAAGCGGATGTTGCACCCCAAGATAGAAATCGCGAATGCCGCCTTGCACGGGCGCATTGAAGGGCGTGCCGTATTGCGAGCCCGCGAAATCATATTGCAGTTTGTAAAACCAGTACTGTGCGGCCTTGCCTTCAATCTCTAATCGAACTTGGCGAACGCCGGCCTGATCTGACCAGCCGTTCAGCGGCTGCGTCGTTCCGCCGCCGTCGAACTGCATGCGTCCGCCGATCTTGAAATTGTACGCCTTGTCCGCGGTTTCGACGAAAAGGCCGTTCTTGAACGAAACTAACACCGGCGGCGGAGGCGGCGGCGCGGCGGCTTGCGCCGCCTCCGCTTTCGCGACGCTGCTCTGAGCGGCGTGCGCGGCCTGCTGCGCTTCTATCTTCGCTTGGCGCGCTTCGCGCCGTAGCTTTGCGATCTCCGCTTCAAGTGTGCGAAGTCTCGCTTCAATGGCCTCGCTCGACGCCGCGTTTCCCGTCCCAGCCGCAAAGATTGCGACAAGACCGCCCGCCGCTACGCTATTTTTCCAACCCGTGAGATTCATGACTAGCTCGCTCGCGTGCGAGCCGCATTTGCGACTCGCTTAACTGCATTCGCGTTCTAGCCAAGTTTTCGTGAAGAGGTTTTGCCTGACTTTATCCGTCAAAGACAGAATATTGCTCGCGCATTTCACAAAATCGGCGTCGCCATATTCCAAACAGTGCGCCGCCTTTTTTTGCGTCGGCGCGGCGCCGCGGTGATTCATTCCATATTTTCAACGAAGGCGATCAGACCTTTGAGCAGCGTCGTCGGATCCGGCGGGCAGCCGCGAATATGAAGATCGACCGGGACCACTTTCGCCACGGCGCCAACGCAGGCGTAGCTATTGCAGAAAACGCCGCCGTCAAACGCGCAGTCGCCGACGGCGATCACCCATTTTGGATCGGGCGTCGCCGCGTAGGTGCGTTCAAGCGCTTCGCGCATGTTCTTTGTCACCGGGCCTGTGACCAGCAGGACGTCGGCATGACGCGGCGACGCCACGAAGCGCAATCCGAATCTTTCGAGATCGTAATAGGCGTTGTTGAGCGCGTGAATTTCAAGCTCGCAGCCGTTGCAGGAGCCGGCGTCGACTTCGCGGATTGATAGGCTGCGTCCCAGTTTCTGGCGCGCCGTGCGGCCCAGCGTATAGCCGAGCTCCGCCATCGACGCCGTATCCGGCGTTGGGGCCCGCTCGGTCAAGGCGCTTCGGAGCAAGCCCTGGAGCAAGAATTTCTGCATTGCTTATCCTAGAGGTCGTGCCCGGAATAGGAACAGTTGAAGGATTTGTTGCAGAGAGGGAAGTCGGCGACGATGTTGTCCTTGATCGCGGCTTCGAGCAGCGGCCACTGGAACCAAGACGGATCGCGCAAATGACAACGTTGCACGACGCCGTCCGCGCGGATGCGAAGCCAGACGAAAATATCGCCGCGGAATCCCTCGACGAGCGCCGCGCCTTCGCGCGTCCAGTCGTCGGGCGGCGCCCAAGCGGCGATGATCGGACCTTCCGGTGCGTCATCGAGAATCTGTCTGACGATTTGCAGCGAGGCTTTGACCTCGTCGAAGCGGACCCAGACGCGCGCGTCGACGTCGCCCTCTTTCGATGCGCCAACCTCAAACGTCAACCGCGGATAGGGGGCGTAGCCGATCGCCTTGCGGGCGTCGAACGTACGGCCGGAGGCGCGCCCGACATAGCCGCCGCAGGCATATTGCCTGGCGAGAGCCTCGCTGACGAAGCCCGTCCCGACAGTGCGGTCCTGCAACGATGTCGTGTCGCCGAAGAGCGCGATCAGCCGCGGAGTCATCAGTTCGATCCACTCGACCATCGCAAGAAGCGCCGCTGCGTTCTCCTGCTTCAAATCGACGGTCGTTCCTCCCGGCGTGATACGATCCATCATCAGCCGATGCCCGAATGCGCTTGCCGCTTCTCTCAAGATGCGTTCGCGCACGAGATTGCATTGCGCCTGCATCAATGCGAAGGCGGCATCGTTGCAGATGGCGCCAATGTCGCCGAAATGATTGGCGAGCCGCTCCAGCTCGGCCATCAAGGCGCGCAGATATATGGCGCGCGGCGGGACGTCGACGTCAAAGGCCGCCTCGACCGCCTGGGCGAAAGCCAGACTGTAGGCGACCGTACTGTCGCCGGAAACGCGCGCGGCGATCCGTGCGGCGCGCTCGATCGAGGCGCCGCACATCAATTGGTCGATTCCCTTGTGAACGAAGCCGAGCCGCTCCTCAAGGCGCACGACAGTCTCGCCATTTGCAGAGAAGCGGAAATGACCCGGCTCGATAATGCCAGCGTGCACGGGCCCGACCGGTATCTGGTGCAGCGGTTCGCCCTCGGTGGGGAGGAACGCATAAGGGTCGCAAGTCGACTCGATCTTTTCCGGCGCGCTGCAGGGATGACGCAGTCCCCACCGGCCGTGATCGAGCCAGCGGCGAGCGTCGGAGGCGCCTTCGGGTCTTAAGCCATAAAGATCGTGGATCGCGCGCTCGAGGCGGGAGGCTGGAGGATGAACGCCTCCGACCGAGGGAAAGGCGCCTTCCGGGCACTCCAATGTGACGATGCGCAGACGCGGTTCGCGCGGTTCGAGCATGGCCATATGGACGCTGGAACTCTCGCCCCAGAGGCTCAAGAGTTCGCGCTCGCCTTTTGCGAGACTCGCGGCCAAGGCAAGCCAGCCCCCTTCATCGACCAACTCCCGCGGCCAGGGCAGGCAGGTCGGCTGCGACGGCCGGGCGGCGGTCTGTTTGCTGGCGAAGTTCATCTCTTTATCCTTCGAGCTCAACCCAAGAGACGCGCGACGTTCTGGAACCAGGTCACAAGGTGAGAGGGGAGATAGAGGCCGGCGAGCAGCACAAGCGAGAGATGCGCATAGAGCGGCAGCATCGACGCTTTCACCTCGCCCTCATCTCGGCTTGGTTCGCCGAACGCCATTCCCGTAAGCCTCAGCAGCAAGGCGCCGAAGGCGAGCAGAAGGCCAAAAACAAGCGGGATGGCGAGGAGCGGCTGGCGCGCGAAGGTCGAACTCACCACCAGAAATTCGCTCATAAAGATGCCGAGAGGCGGCAGGCCGATGATCGCGACGACGCCCACAACGAGGCTCCAGCCGAGCGCCGGCTGGCTTTGCGTCAGCCCCCTGATGTCGGCGATCTTCTGCGTGCCCTTGGCCTGGGCGATGTGGCCGACCGAAAAGAAGATCGCGGATTTTGTCAGGCTGTGCATGGTCATGTGCAGCAGGCCGGCGAAATTAGCGAGCGGTCCGCCCATGCCGAAGGCGAAGGCGATGATGCCCATATGCTCGATCGAGGAATAGGCGAACAGCCGCTTGATGTCGTCGCGGCGGTAGAGCATGAACGCCGCCATGATAAGCGACGCGAGGCCAAGAGTGATCATCAGCGGCCCCGGCGTGATCGCCGCGGCATTGGCGGTGAGCAGCATCTTAAATCGCAAGACCGCATAAAGCGCGACATTTAGGAGAAGGCCGGATAGGACCGCTGAAATCGGCGTCGGGCCTTCCGCATGCGCGTCAGGCAGCCAGGCGTGCATCGGCGCTAAACCGACCTTCGTGCCATAACCGAGCATCAGGAATACGAAGGCGACATTGAGCATACGCGAATTGAACTGCGGCGCCTGCGTCATCAGCGTCTTCCAGACCATGGCGTCGTAGCCCTGGCCCAGAACTGGCTCGGCCGCCATGTAGATGAGGATGGTGCCAAAGAGGGCCAGCGCGATGCCGACGCTGCCGAGGATGAAATATTTCCAGGCGGCCTCGAGCGCATGCGGCGTGCGGTAGATGCCGACCATCAACACGGTGGTCAGCGTCGCGACTTCGACCGCGACCCACATCAGGCCGATGTTGCTCGCGAGCAATGCCAGATTCATCGCGCACATCAGCGACTGATACATTGCGTGATAGAAGCGGACATTCGCCGGCGTCAGCCGTCCAGTTTCGATTTCATGGTCGATATAGCTCGCGCTGTAGACGCTTGTTGTGAAGCCGATGAACGTCGAGAGCACGACGAAGACGATGTTGAGATCGTCCACAAAGAGATAACCGCCGCTCTCGGGTTCGACGATCAGCAAAATAAGCACGAAAAGAAAGGTCGCGCCGCTCGCGCAGACATTGATGACCGCCGAGCGCCGGTATTCCGGCTCCAGCGCAACGGCCACGGCCGCGACGGCGGGAATGGCGACAAGCGCGTTCGAGACCAGCAGCAGATCGGAGTTCATGGACGTTCTCCGCGCGCGCGATCGAGTTCGAAAAGATCGACGTTGTCGAAGCGCTCGCGAATGCGAAACAGGAAGATGCCGATCACGATGAAGGCGATCAGAATCGAGAAGGCGACACTGATCTCGACGACGAGCGGCATGCCTTTGGCGCCCGCTGCAGCGAGGATCAGACCGTTTTCCAGCGACATGAAGCCGATGATCTGGCTGACCGCGTTGCGGCGCGTCACCATCATCAGCAGTCCGAGCAGCACGATCGCCAGCGCGAAGGCGATATCCTCGCGTGCCAGCGGGTCGGCGGAGGCCGTCGCCGGCAGCATGACCACGAGTGACAGCGCCACCAGAAATATGCCGATGAGCATGGTGATGCCGACGCCGCCAACCACTTCGACGGTTCGATGGACGCCCAGCCGCTCGATGATGCGGCGCAGGCTGAAGGGAATGATCAGCGCCTTGAAGATCGCCGCGATGGCGGCGGTGACATAAAGGTGAGGCGCATCCTGATAATAGGCCTGCCAGGCGACCGACATCGAGAGAATGACGGCGTGCAGTGTGTAGATATTGATCAGTCCGGACAGCCGATCCTGATAGAGCAGCATGAAGCTCGTCAGCACCAGCGCGCCCGCGAGCACATGGGCGATGTCAATTGTCAGATGCTCCATCAGAGGCTCCGGGTCACAAAAACAAGCAGCGTCGCGAGGAGGCCGAGCATCAGCCCCGCGCCGAGAAAGTCCGGAACGCGGAAGACGCGCATCTTCGCCGTCGATGTCTCAAACAACGCGAGCAGGAAGCCGCCGATCGCGAGCTTCAACAGATAGGCGCCGAGACCGATGGCCATCGCCTCCAGGCGCGCATCATGTCTTGCGAGTCCGACCGGGAAAAAGACGCAGGCGATGAGAGAGACGTAAAGCAGCAGCTTGAGCGCCGAAGCGAGCTCGATGAGCGCGAGATAGCGCCCTGAATATTCAAGCACCATCGCTTCATGCACCATCGTCAGTTCGAGATGCGTCGCCGGATTGTCGACGGGGACGCGTCCATTCTCGGCGATGGCGACGATGAGCAGGCCGACAAGCGCCATGCCGACCGAGGCGCGCAATTCCAAATTCCCGGCCATATAGGCCGCGATTTCGGAAAGCTGGGTGGTTCCGGCGACGAAGGAGACGGTGAAAACGATCATGATGGTCGCCGGCTCCGCCAGCGAGCCGAACATCGCCTCGCGACTTGAACCAATGCCGCCGAAGCTCGTTCCAATGTCCATGCCGGCAAGGGCGAGGAAAAAGCGCGCGCTGCCAAGTAGCGCGATGATGGCGATGAGATCGGCCGACCAGCTGAACATCAGGCCCGTGGCGAATGTTGGCACCAGCGACGCCGCAACCCAGGTCATGGCGAAAATCAGATAAGGGGCCGAACGATACAGCCAGGACGCGTTGTCGGCGAGGACGACCTCCTTACGCAACAATCGAATGAGGTCGCGCCAGGGTTGGATGATCGGCGGTCCCTTGCGGCGCAGGAGACGGGCTTTCAGTTTTCGAATAAGGCCGATGAGCAGCGGCGAGAGCGCGAGCGCCAAAAGCATTTGGGCGCCCTGCGCGACAAGGTCGAAGAGAAATGTCATATCGCCACCAGAACCAGCAGGAAGACGAGGGCGGCAAAAACGAGCGCGAGATATTCTTGAATCGTCAGAAGACTGAGGATATTCAGACTTGAGGCGCAGGTCTCAACCGCCCGCGTCAGCGGCGCATAGAGATAGTCGAAGATGCGATCCTTGATCTCGACGTTCAGGCGCGCCGCCCGGATGTCGCCCGGCGCCGGCATGTCGAGTCGCTCCTTCACCGAAAAGGCGATGACGCCGAGCGTGCGCCGGATCGGCTGCGCGAAGCTGCTGCCCGTATATTGGGTCGTGGGGCTCGTTTCGATGTAACCGCAGTCCCACGCGGGCGCGCGCCGCGACCGCGTCGAGCCGAATTTGTGGATCACCCATCGCGCCGAATATGCCGAGAAGAGAATGAAGATGAAGACCAGAAGCCCATTATAGGAGCTGCGGCTTTCGGCGACCGGCGCGATCGATAGCCACGAGAGTTCGGCCTGAGTCGGCATGCGGCCCCCGACAAAGTCCCTTGCCGCCGGCGAAATCGTGTCGATGACGAGGCTGGGCAACAGGCCGGCGAGAAGGCAGAGCGTCAGCAAAGCCGCCATCGCTCCGATGGACCAACGATCGGGATCCTTTGCGGTCCGCGCGGAGTCGCTGCGCGGCCGTCCGAGGAACGCGACGCCATAGGCGCGGATGTAACAGCCGGCGCCGAGCGCCGCGCTCAGCGCCAGCGCGACGCCGACGGCGGGAACGAGAAGCTTCACCGTCCATTGCGGCAGCGACGGGCTGAGCAGGATGGCCTGGAACACCATCCATTCCGAGACGAAGCCGTTCAGCGGCGGCAGGGCGGAGATGGCGACGCAACCGCCGAGAAACAGAAAGGCGGTTTTCGGCATGGAATGAATAAGTCCGCCGAGCCGCTCGATGTTTCTTTCGCCGCTTCCGCCCAGTACGGCGCCGGCGCCAAAGAACAGCAGGCTCTTGAACAGCGAGTGATTGAACACGTGAAACAGCGCCGCAGTGAAGGCGAGCGCGGCCGGCAGCGCCAGACCATTGGCCTTGAAGGCCAAAGCAAGTCCAAGCGCGATAAAGATGACTCCGATATTTTCGATCGTGCTGTAGGCGAGAAGCTTTTTCAGATCGCTTTGGATCGTGGCGAAGAGCACGCCGATCAGCGCGCTCGCCGCGCCAAACGTCAGCGGTTCGATCGACCACCAGAACGCGGGCGGCCCCAGCAGATCGAAGACGACGCGAATGAATCCGTAAATCGCGACCTTGGTCATGACGCCGCTCATCAGCGCCGAGACGTGGCTGGGCGCCGCTGGATGTGCGAGCGGAAGCCAGATGTGGAGCGGCGCGAGTCCGGCTTTGGAGCCCATGCCGACGAGCGCCAGCGCCAGAACGAGGCCGGTTTTCCAGCCCTCTTTCGTCGATTCGCGAATCGAGGCGAAGTCATAGGCGCCTTCGATCCCGCCCAGAACGCCGAACGCCATCAGCAGCGCGAAGCCGCCGAAACTTGCCATCAACAGATAGACGAACCCCGCGCGCCTGTTTTCCGCGTCATGGTGATGCGTCAGCACCAGCGCCCATGACGCGAGCGACATGAACTCCCAGGCGACGAGAAAACTGAAGGCGTCGTCGGCGAGCACGACCATGTTCATCCCAGCGAGAAACGCCGGGTAGAACGGCAGCACGCGCATCGGCTCCTTTTCATGCGCGCCATAACCGATGGCGTAAGCGCTCGCGGCGGCGCCGCCTAGATTGACGACGGCGAGAAAAAACGCGCTCAGGACATCGATCCTGAAATGCATGCCGAGCCACGGAAGCCCGAAGGGGAGGGTGGTCGACAGCACATTGGCGCCTCTCGGCATGGCCGCCGCCAAGAAGAGGATGCTGCACAGAGCAATGCAGAGACGGTAGACATTGCGGCTGATGTCTGGGTTCCGCCTGTCGACGATGGCGTAGACGCCGACGGCGAGCAACGCGCTGATGCAGGTCAACGCCAGGTAGAGCGGCATGCTTGTCACCTTCCGGTCGACGTGGTCCGCGTCGGTCGCGTTTCGCGCACGAACCTTGCGAATCAGGCGCTGCGCTTGCGCGGCGCGAGAGGATGCTTGGATGTCGCAACGTGCTCATCGAGCCCGCTGATCTCGGCGCGCCCGCCGTTTGATTCATAGTCCTCGCAGAAGTGGTGCAGGTTCTCCATCACCGTATGATCGACGCACCAAGACTCTGAGAGATCGATGATAATGGTCTTTCGCTTTGGGAGTTTGCCGAGGTCGCTCCTGAGCGCGAGATAATTGGCGAAAAAGGCGGCGCCGCCGATCTTGACCTCATAGACGCCGGGCGCGCTCTCGACGACGTTGCGGCGCAGCTTGAAGACCTGCTTCCAATTGACGCTGCGCCATATGTGGAACAGGAACTCGGCGACGATGCCGATCGCGACGCCGATCAAGAGATCGGTCGCCAGCACGCCAATGATGGTGATCACAAAAACAGCGAGCTGGTCCCAGCCGATCGCCAGCGTCTTCTTGAACTCGAGCGGAGATGCGAGACGGTAGCCGGTGAATACCAGCAGCGCCGCGAGCGAGGCGAGCGGAATCTCGTGAATGACCCTTGGGAAAAGCGCGACGAAGATCAGCAGGAACAAGCCGTGGAAGAAATTGGCCCAGCCCGTGCGCGCGCCATTGTTGACGTTGGCGGAGCTACGGACGATTTCCGCGATCATCGGCAACCCCCCGATCAAGCCGCAGATGATGTTGCCGAGGCCGACCGCCGCGACGTCGCGATTGAGATCGGACGTGCGCTTGTAGGGATCGAGCTTGTCGACCGCCGCCGCGCTTAGAAGCGACTCCAGGCTCCCGACGAGACAGATCGTGAAAACCTGCTGCCAAAAGACGCTCGTCCAAATCAATGAGAAATCGGGGAAGGCGAAGCCCGACAGAAAGTTCTGGGGGATGGAGACGAGGAATTTCGGCCCAATCGTGAATTCGTGATGCGGCAGGAACGGATAGTCCGGCAGGAACAGAAAAATATGTTCGTCGTCGAGATCGAAATATTGCGCCAGCGCCATGCCGACGATCACCACGATGATCGGCGCCGGGATCATTTTGAGACGTCGGTTCTTCACAACCGACCAGGCGATCAGGATGAGCAATCCAAGGCCGCCAATGGTCGCGACCTCCGGATTCATGTCTCGAATGCTTGCTGGGATCGCGCCGATCGTCGCAAACAGGCTTTGCGCGTCGGGCTTAACGCCAAGCATGACGTGAATCTGTTTGGCCATGATGATGATGCCGATCGCCGCCAGCATGCCGTGAACGGCCGATGACGGGAAAAAGGCGCTCATCTTGCCGGCTTTCATCAGGCCCATCAGCGTCTGGATGACGCTGGCGCAAACGATCGCCGCCAAAGTGTAGTGGTAGCCAGCTTTGGCGTCGCCGCCGCCGAGAGCCTGCACCGAGTCGAGAATGACGACGATGAGGCCCGCCGCCGGACCGGTGATCGTGACGAATGAGCCGTTGAGCCGCGACACCAGAAGCCCGCCCACGATGGCGGTGATAATGCCCGCTTGCGGCGGAAAGCCAGACGCCATCGAAATGCCGAGGCAGAGCGGCAGGGCGATGAGAAAGACCAGGAAACCGGAGACAATGTCGGCTCGCCAGTTCTCGGCTAAGCCTGCGAGGCGGGTTTTCGGCAGGAAGCGAGTCGACATCGCCTTCGACACATCGGGCAAGGCGTCGCCGCCAGACGCGCGCCATTCACCCTGGGCCACGGATCCAGAGCCCTGAGAGCCGGCCGCCGTGACGGCGGCTGCTTCCAGACCGTCTGGACGAGCGTGAGCCTTGCTCTTCATGCTTAATCCTTGCAATTATTTCGTCGCTGCGGAAGGGACACCCGCGTGGCTTCTCGGGCGCCGTAGAAGGATAAAACAAGCCACTGGCCCTGGTGTTTCTCTTATTTTTCGCAGCGCCGCGAATGTTTCTGATTCATTTCCGAATTGGGACGCGTTTGGTCGAGCTGCGCCAAAAGGCCTCTAGACTCGGCGGCGGCAGCAATTTTTTTGGTGGAAACGCTCCAGAAACGCTGCACTGTTAGGTTCCGCCAACCTCAACGAAAGCGATTGCCCGTCCTTTGACTTCTCCCGTTTCAGTCCTGATCGTCGAAGACGATGCCGAAATCGGCGAGTTCATCTCGCTTTATCTCGCAACGCACGACATCCAGGCGAAAGTGACCGCGAACGCCCAGGAGATGGACGCCGCTTTCGGCGCGGGCGTCTACGATCTGCTCATTCTCGATCTCAACCTGCCTGGCGAAGACGGTCTGTCGATCTGCCGGCGCGTGCGATCCGAACGGCGTATTCCCATCATTATTTTGACGGCGCAATCCGAGGACATCGATAAGATATTGGGCCTTGAGCTGGGCGCCGACGACTATATCGTCAAGCCGTTCAACTCGCGCGAACTGCTGGCGCGCATCCGCGCCGTGTTGAGGCGAACCGAGGCGCCGACCGCCATTGACGGGCGCGCGGTGCGGCAATCTTATCTTTTCTCCGGTTGGCGCGTCGATGTGCTCGCTCGAGAAGTTGTCGCGCCCTGCGGAATAAAGGTCGCAATGACCGGCGCTGAATTCGACCTGCTGCATGCGCTGTGCGAAAATCCCAATCGGGTGCTGACGCGCGAGCAGCTGATCAACATGACGCATGGTCCGACCTCGGGGCCTTTCGAGCGGAGCATAGACGTTCTGATCAGCCGGCTTCGACAGAAGATAGAAGGCGACCCGAAGAAACCCGCGTTCATCCAGACGGTGCGGTCCGAGGGTTATATTTTTTCGACGCAGGTTGCACGCGCATGAACTCCACTCGCGTTCCATGGCGCTTCCGGCTCAACAAGCTCGCCGTGCAAATCACACTGCTTATTTTCGTGTCGATCATTGCGTTTCAGATGATCGTCATCGGCATGTTCCATGTATTCGGGCGGCGCCACATTGTCGATCAGGCCGATTTCATCGCGAGCATAATCATCGCTTTGGACATTGCGCCGCTCAGCGAGAGAGCCAACGTCGTTGCAGAGTTTTCTCGCGCCGTTCCCTACGCCAATATCGACATTCAGGAGTGGCGGCCCAAGGCGGCAAGTTCCTCGATGGGCGGCGGCGACCTCGCCTTCGGCAACGAAATTCGTCGCATCGATTCATTGTTGTGGAACGGCGCGGACGTGTTCGAAGTCGAGAATTCTGATCAGGGCGATTACGGCATCCTCGCCGTCGAATTGCACAAGGGCGGTTACGCGACGGTCTCTATTTTGCAGCACCAGAAATCTCCCGGCTCGATATGGCGTTGGCTCTGGCAACACGCGGAGGACGAGCCGTTCATCCTGACTCCGGGCGCGCGAACTGCGCTGTCTTTTTTCATATTCACGGCGATCTTCATTTTCTGGGCGTTGAACGCGATCATGGCGCCGTTGCAACGGCTTGCAAGATATGCCGAGCAGATTCCCAACGACGTCGACGGCAAGACGCCGCTTGCAGAACGGGGTCCGCAGGAAGTTCGTGAATTGACGCGCTCGCTCAATCGCATGCAGGCGCGCATCATCAAGATGATCGCCACGAGAGCTCATGTGCTTGCCGCCGTCAGCCACGATCTGCGAACGATCATCACCCGGCTGAAGCTGAAGACGGAGTTTGTTTCCGACGATCGTCTGCAGCAGCGCATGATGCGCGACATCGATCTCATGGATACGATGCTGTTCAAAAATCTTCAGTATCTGCGCGCCGAAAAAGACGACAAATCCGACTCTTCTCTCATTGATCTCGACAGCGTTCTGCAGACGGTCGCCGACGAATTCTGTGACCTCGGTCACAACGTCACCTACCATGGCGACGGCCATAAGATGATTTTCGGATCGCTCAGCGACGCGCAGCGGATTTTCACCAATCTCGTCGAAAACGCGACGCATCACGCGAAGTCGGTGGACATCTATTTGTCGGAATGTCCCGAAGGCGTTTTGCAGGTCGATGTGGTCGACGATGGGCCGGGGATATCGGCGGAGAACAAGAAGGCCGCATTTGAGCCCTTCGTTCGTGGTCAGCCCGGACGAACGCTCGACGAGCACAGCGGGTTTGGTCTCGGACTCTCGATCGTGCGATCGCTCGTCGAGAACCACGGCGGGTCCGTATCATTGCTCGATCGGGCGCCTCAGGGACTCATTGCTCGCGTCTTGCTGCCGCAGGCGACCGAAGGCGATGAACAGCTCGCGTCGGCACGCGCCAAAGCTGCGCCGGCGCTTTCCTGAAATCAGGCCGGCGCGAGCAGCAGACTCGTCTCGCTTCTGGCGATTCCTTCGATTGTTCTTACACTCGAGAGCACGCGATCGAATTCCTCCAGATTGGCGCATTCAATTTCCGCGATAAGATCGAACGGTCCGTTGGTGCTGTAAAGCGCGTGTAGCTGGGGCAGGCCGCGCAACGCCTGGGCGACGCGGCGCGAACTCTTGCCGGCGACCTCCACCATCATGATCGCGCGAATGCGATCGGGCGTCGCCGGGTTCTTCAGCCGCACGGTAAAGCCCAAGATCACGTCCGACGCGATAAGCTTATCAAGCCTGTTCTGAACGGTTCCGCGCGAGACGCCGAGAGCCTTGGCGAGCTGCGCCAAAGGAGCGCGCGCATCGGTGCGCAGCAAGGCAATCAATCGATGGTCGAGGTCGTCCATGGCTGTCCTCTCTGTCGAATTGATCAATATGTATGACAGATTTTGCAATTGTGCAGTCATATCGGCAACTTTTGACGATTCTGATTGGCGTCGCCGCGCTGTAATCTCTCTCCCTCACGAGTTGACCGGGGATGACATGGTGACGTTTCTCAGCGCGCGCGATATCGCGCGCATCGTTGGCGAAGTCGGGGCGCGCCGCTTCTGGTTGCGGCTCGTCGACGAACTGCGCCGCGACTTTTTGCGCTGGGACGCTTTCGAGAAATCGGCCCGCTACGCCAGCCATTCGCCGCGCGGCGTCATCGAACTGATGCCGGCGAGCGACGGCGAAACTTTCGCCTTCAAATTCGTCAATGGACATCCGGGCAATACGTCGCTCAATCTGCAGACCGTCGTCGCCTTCGGCGCGCTGGCCGATGTCGCGACCGGCTATCCGACTCTGATCGCGGACATGACCCTCGCGACCGCCCTTCGCACTGGCGCGACCTCCGCTCTGGCGGCCGCGCATCTTGCGCGTCCGGGCAGCAAGACAATGGCGCTCATCGGCCTTGGCGCGCAGTCGGAGTTTCAGGCCTGCGCCTTCCAGGCCGTTCTTGGCGTCGACAGGCTCCGCGTCTTTGACGTCGATCCCGACGCGGTCGAGAAGTTCGAGCGCAACATGGCCGATTACGGCATGACGATTGTTCGCTGCACCGACGCCTACAGCGCCGCCGCCGGCGCCGACATTGTCACGACGATCACCGCGGACAAGAAATTCGCCACAATTCTTAGTGACAATATGATTCCGCTTGGCGCGCATATCAATGCGGTTGGCGGAGACTGTCCGGGCAAGACCGAGCTCGCGCGCGAGCTACTGCTTCGCTCGCAGATATTCGTCGAATATGCAGCGCAGACGCGTGTCGAGGGCGAAATTCAACAACTCGGACCCCACCATCCGGTAACCGAGCTGCGCGACGTGCTCAGCGGGCGCCGGCCCGGCCGCGCCTCCAACGACGCGATCACCATCTTCGACAGCGTCGGCTTCGCCATCGAGGACTTCACCATTTTGCGCCTGTTGCGGGATCTGGCGCTGGAGACCGGCGTCGGCGGCAAGATCGATCTGATCGCCGAACCCGAAAATCCAAAGGATCTCTTCTCGCTGCTGCATCCGCTCGACGCGGAGCGGGAAGAGGTCGCGCCGCGCCTGAAAACCAAACAGCTCGCATGACCGAAGGCCTCTCGATGCAACAGGAGTCGCTGATGGACTTCGACGCTGATGTCGCCGCCTTGGACGACTCGTCCCGAGCGCTTGCGCGAGGCGCGCCTAAGCGCAGCGCCATTCTCATGTGCGCGCCCGACTATTTCGGCGTCGACTACATCATCAACCCCTGGATGGAGAACCAGGTCGGGCAGGCGACTCTGCCGCGCGCCCAGGCGCAATGGGAGAATTTACGCCGCAATCTCGCGGCGTACAGCGATATCGCCTTCGTCCCGCCGACGCCCGGCTTGCCGGACATGGTCTTCACCGCCAATGCGGGGCTTGCGATCGGCGACAAAGCGGTGGTGAGCCGGTTCCAGGCCAGAGAGCGACGCCCGGAGGAGCGTCCGTATTGTGACTGGTTCGAAGCGCAGGGCTTCGCGATCGCTGCTTGGCCGGAGAATGTTCCGTTTGAGGGCGCCGGCGACGCGCTCATCGACCCTACGCGCGACATCGTCTGGTGCGGCCATGGCTGGCGCTCGGGCGAAATGGCGCCCAGACATCTGGAAAAGATTTTCTCAAAGCGTACGATCGCGCTGAAGCTCGTCGATCCGCGCTTCTACCACCTCGACACATGTTTCTGTCCGCTGAGCGGCGGCCGGGTGATGTATTATCCGGCGGCGTTCGACATCGCATCTCAGGAAGCGATCCGAGCGATCGTTCCCGCCGAGAAGCGGATCGACGTCGACGAGAAGGACGCGCTTTCTTTCGCCTGCAACGCCGTCGAAATCGGCGGACGCATTTTTCTCAACGCCTGTTCGGACGAACTTCGCGCGCGCCTGACCGACGCCGGCTTCACGCCGGTCGTGACGCCGCTTTCCGAATTTATGAAGGCTGGCGGCGCGGCGAAATGTCTGACTCTGCAGCTGCCCGGCGCCGCCGGCAAGGTCACGCCGCGGGGCTGAGCGTTTCCCCGCCGAGCGGCCGGTTGCAGGCGCAGAGCGCGCCGGTTTGCAGCGCGTCGAGGACGCGCAACGTATCTTCCGGCGACCGGCCGACGTCGAGATTCGTCGCATATACATGCTGAATGACATTGTCGGGATCGACGACGAAGGTGACGCGATGGGCGACGCCCGCAGGCGCGCGGACGCCGAGGCTGTCGATCAGATCCCCCTTCGGATCGGCGAACTGCCAGATCGGCAAATTCTTCAAGTCGCCATGCGCGCGCCGCCAGGCCAGCTTCACGAATTCATTGTCGGTCGAGCCGCCGAGGACGACTGCGTCGCGCTCGGCGAAGTCCTTTGACAAGCCCGCGAAGCCGGCGATTTCGGTCGGACAAACGAAGGTGAAATCCTTCGGATAGAAAAAGATCACTTTCCATTTTCCCGGAAAGCTCGTCTCGGTCACCGTCTCGAACGCCTTCTCGCCGTTTTCTTCGATCTCGTTAAACCCCGGCTTCACGCCCACAACAGTAAAATTCGGCAGTCTGTCGCCAATACCCAACATGTCCTACTCCCCGAAGACGCCGTCGGCGCCTTATTGCGGATTGCGGCTGGAAACGGTCGCGTCAAACTCTTCGAGCCGCGAGGCGCAACGCGGTCCGAAACTTCCGTACGGCGTCCCATAGAGTTCGGCGCGCCTCCACTCGATGAAACGCTCCTCGGTCTCCCACATGGTGACCGAGAAATAGAGCACATGGGGCCCGATCTCCTGTCCCTTATGAAAGCGGAAGCCGATCAGTCCCGCGGCTTCCCGGAGCCGTAAGCTTGTCTCTCGCCAAGCCGATTCGAACGTGTCCTCGCAGCCCTTGACGACCTTGAACTGATTCGACGCCATGAACATCGCGCGTTCCTCTTTTCCTTTGTCTCTCAAGCCATCTGCTGCGCAAGCTGCATGCGACGCGAGAGCGCGACAATCGCGGCGAACTCGTCGCACCTCTTGCGCATGCATTCGTCCGGACAGGTCAGCGCATAATGGCTGCGCAGCGCCGCGAGTCCGTAACCGGCGAGTTCGATTTCGTCGATCGAGGTTCGAACCAGATTCTGATTCATCGCTTCGGCGAGGATCGAATCAATGCGTATTCTTTCCTTAGCGAGATCGCACAATGGTTCTCTCCTACATGGATCGCACGGCGCCGCCGCTCGTATCGTCGAAAGATTTCGCAAGCAATTCGTTGCGTCAATACGTGCGCGCTTTCCTCGGAAATCTTTCAATAATGGTCTTTCTAAATGTTCCTATTTGAAAGAGCGGCGGCACATAAGTTTTGCGCTTTTTTGTCGGTTTTTGGCTCGGTTTGGAAGTTCGGCGAAAGGCCATCGTTCTGGCGCAAAGCTGAGTTCATTCAGCGAAGGTGAAGGCGTCGGCGGCACGCCAGCGAAATTCACCAACGGCATGAACGAGGAAACGACTATGCACAGCATCGCCACGGCTCGCGCAGCCAAGAAAGCTCTCCTATTCGCGACGGTCCTGGCGGCCGCCGCGCCGCTTTACGGCTGCTATACGCCGGGCGAACGCGCGCTTGGCGGCGGAATTATCGGCGGTCTCGGCGGCGCCGGAATCGGCGCGCTCGCGTCGGGCGGCCTTGCGGGTCCGACGCTCGCCTCGGCGGCGATCGGCTCGGCGGGCGGTGCGATCATTGGCGCGGCGACGGCGCCGCACCCATATTACTACCGCCGACATCGGCGTTATTACTACTAAGCGGGACGGCCTCGCCCAATGTGCGGGCGCTTTACGCAGCATCTGTCTTGGGAGGAGCTCCAGCGGCTCGCCGACCTGATAGGGCAGGCGCGTAACCTGCAGCCACGCTACAATGTGGCGCCGACGACGATGATCGAGGTCATCAGGCCGGCGCCGGCGGGAAACGAACTCGTCCAAATGCGCTGGGATTTTGCGCCGTCGTGGTGGAAGAAGCCGCTGCGCGAACTGCCGGCAACCTTCAATGCGCGCGCCGAGACGATCGCCGAAAAGCCGATGTTTCGCTCGGCATTCGCCGAGCGCCGCTGCATCATTCCGGCGTCGGGCTTCTATGAATGGACTGGAGCGAAGGGCGCGAAGACGCCGCATTATTTTTCGTCGCCGGACGGCCTCCCGCTCGCATTCGCGGGGATATACGACAGCTGCCGCGAAGTTGAAAGCAATGTGAATATCGATTCTGCGGCGATTATCGTCGGCCCGGCCAACAGCTGGATGCGCCGCTTTCACGACCGCATGCCAATCATCCTCGACTGGCGCGACGCCAACGCATGGCTGAGAGGCGACGATCCGGGCGCATGGCTTCGGGCGGTGCCCGAAGACGCGTTGCAGGAATGGATCGTGTCGCGGCGGGTCAACCGCTCGAACGAAGCCGACGACGATCCGACGCTGATCGAACCAAGCGTCGCCGCCGCTTGCTGAAGGCACGCGGCGCTTGAACTAGCCGAGTTCGAAGGTGGTGACTCCGTAACAGCGCCCGATGAGGCCGGGCGGCATGCCGCGCGTAAACATGCGCGCCGCATCGAAAATGGGCGTCAAGCCGCGCCGCTTCGCCAATTCGATCGCCGCGGGGTTTGCGTCGGGCGTATCGAGAAAGACGATCGCGCCTGCGACCCGCGCGCATAGTCCGTGAAACAGAGTGTCGGCGATCTGCGGATCGTCCGCGAACAGCGGCCCGATCTTATAGCCTTGGCGGCAGGCGCGCAGCACGCCATAGCCCGCGAGCTTTCCTCGCCTCACGAAGGCGAGCGACGCGCCGCCCGGCTGCGCAAGCCAGCGCGAGAGAAATTTTGCGCGCGTCGTCGGAAAAACGGTCGCGTCGTAACGCAGGATGTCGTCAAAGGGAACTGAGGCCAGCGCCCTCAGACCGGGCGGAGACTCGCCGCCCCCGACGCATTGATGCCGTATGTTGCGATAGGCGAAACTGAATCCATATCGCTCATAGGTTTTTTGCATGTTGATTGCGGCGTCGAGCCCGACATTGCGTCCCTGCACATGCCGCAGGGCGACATTCAAGAGCTGTAGGCCGACGCCTTGTCCCCGATACGGCGGGCGAACGATGAAAAGTCCAACATAGCCGAAAGTTTCATCATAGGCGGTGGCGCAAACGCAGCCCAAAGCTTCGCCCGCGCCTTTCGCAATGAAGAATCCTTCGGGATCGACCGCGTAGAAACTTTCGGCGTCCTGCAGGCCGGGATTCCAGCCTTCGGCCGCCGCCCAATCAAGCGCGAGATCGAGCTCGGCTCTGGACATGCGGCGAATGACGACGTCTTTCAGGTTCATCGCAGGCTTGTGGCGCGACTCGTCGCTTGGCGCAACTCAAGACGCCCGATCGGCTAAGGCCCTTGCTCAAGAAGCTGGGTGATCGAAGCGTTGCCGTGCAGCCTTCGGATCGCTTCGGCGACGAGATCGGCGATGCTGATCAGCGTCAAGCGATCGCCGAGCGCGGTCGCGACAGTCGGTTCTAGAGGGACTGAGTTGGTGAGGATCAGCCTGTCGATCGGCGCGCTCGCGAGCGTGGAAGCCGCCGTTTCGGAAAAAACCCCGTGAGTCGCTGCGGCCCAGACGTGGGCCGCGCCATTGGCGCGGCACGCCGCGGCGGTGCGGGCCACCGTACCGCCGCCGGCGATCAGGTCGTCAATGATGATCGCGGTGCGATCCTTGACATCGCCGGCAAAAATGTCGCCGACGACGCGGCCCTCGCTGCGATATTTGTCCATGAACGCCTTGGCGACAGGGCGCTTCAGCATCCGTTCGAGCCGCAGCCGGAACAGTTCGGCGCGCTTCTCGCCGCCAAGGTCCGGGGATACCACGGCGACAGGCAAGTCTTTGAGATCGGCGACGACCTGGCGCGCGAAAAGCGCCTGCGCGTCGAGATGGACCGTTTCGCAACGAAAGGCGTTTTGGAAGGCGGCGATGTTATGCGCGTCGATGCAGACCAGACGGTCCGTTCCGATCGCCTCGAAGAGCTGCGCGACATAACGTGTAGTGACCGGATCGCGAGGCTTGGTGCGCCGATCTTTGCGTGAGAAGCACAAATAGGGCGTGACGGCGGTGACGCGCGCGGCGCCGGCGTCTTTCAGCGCGCCGATGAAAAACAGTAGTTTGCACAGTCTGTCGGCGCTGCTCGCGATCTGATCGCCATGCAGCGTAAAGATGGCATAGCAGTCGCGGCCGCGGACATTTTGCAGCGGCCGAATCTTGTATTCGCCGTCTTCGAATTCGCGGTCTTCGAGAGGCGTCAGCACGGCGCCGAGCGCTTGCGCGACCTCTTCGCCAAACGCGGTGTTGGCGCCGAGGGCGAACAGCGCGAGACTGTCGTCCGCTTCACGCGGCGCCCGCGCCGGCGCGCCGTCCAAGACATGCGCCGAGATCGCGGTGAGCGCCGAGTCAATCGAGCGCCCGTCTTCGGAAAGCGGCGCCGCCAGAATTTCGACTATGGCGCGATCGCGGCCAAGTTCGACGCTCGTGTATTGCGCGAGCACTGGCTGGCCGGCGCGGCGCACCTCCTTGAGCAGACGACGCAGCCTCACCGCGCCGCGGCGATTAGCCGCTTCGCTCAGCCTGTCGCCAATCCTGCAAGGGCCGAGCAACATCGCGGCGGCCGACGCGCCCTCGGTCAGAACGCTGTCGTCATCGTCCGATCCTTCAAACCGATGCACAAAAATAGTCTCCGCAGCGCCGCGATCTTCCGGCGCAAAGTTGATTGCGCTTTTTCTTGGCGCTACCGCGCCGTCGCGCGCCGCCTCCCAGCGCTCGTGCACGACTTGAAGTTCGAGCCGTTTCGGCTGCGGCGCGAAATCCAGCCGGTCGAAAAGCCGCTTGAGCGGCGGTTCGGTCATCGCCATCGTCGTCATTTCTCGAGAACCTTCTATCGTCGCGCAAATTCCGCAAACGAAGCTATAGGGTCGCCTATTGGTCAGTTCCGCCAAGATATTCGATGAACCAATTGGCGGCGCGCTCGACGGCGCTCTCCAATGTGCCTGGCTCTTCGAAAAGATGCGTGGCGCCCGGAACGATATCGAGACGATTCCGGCATCTCAGCAACTGCTGCGCGCTGCGATTGAGTTCGATGACGCCGTAATCCAGCCCGCCGACGATCAGCAATGTCGGCGCTTGAACGCGCCCCAGCGCGTCGCCGGCAAGATCGGGACGGCCGCCGCGGGAGACGATGGCCGCCACGCGCGGCTCGTCGGCGGCGGCAGTCAGAGCCGCCGCAGCGCCCGTGCTGGCCCCAAACAGGCCGAGCGGCAGGCCAGACATGTCGCGATCGGCGCCGGCCCAGGCGATCGCTTCGATGACGCGCGCACCAAGCAGCGGGATGTCGAAGACGTTGCGCCGGAATTCGCCTTCCTCGGCGGTCAGCAGATCGAACAGCAGACAGGCGAACCCCTGCGCGGCAAGTCGCTCGGCGACAAATCTGTTGCGCGGACTGAAACGCGAGGAGCCGCTGCCATGCGCAAAAATGATAAGTCCCCGCGGCTTTTGAGGCAGGAAAAGCGATCCTTCGAGCCGCTTCGGCCCGATTGCGACGTCGAGTGTCCTGAAGTCGCTCGTCATGCTCGGGACCCCGCTTTTTATCACTCTTCCGCCTCGTCGAGCGCGCTTGCCCGTCCTACATGGCGTCTTTTTGTGAATCTTCTATCTGGAGATGCTGCTCCGTCCTCGCCATATTTGTTTGAGGACGCTCTCCCGTCCATCTCAGCTCTGGGAGGATCATTTTTATGCAAACTCAGCCGAAGATCGATTTTCAAGGGGTTGAGCCTTCATCTGACCGCCAGGAGAAAATACTGCGTCTGATAGAAAAGCTCGAGGATCGCTACGGCCGTGCGACAGCCTGTCGCGTCGTCGTAAAGGGCCCGGGCGCGCATCATCGCACCGGCGGGCTCTATGAGATCAATCTGCATCTCGTCCTGCCTGACAAGAGGGAGGTTGCGATCGAGCGCACGCCACATCTCGACGAGCGATTCCAGGATTTCGATTTCGCCCTGAACGATGCGTTCAAACGGGCCCGGCGCCGGTTGCAGGACCAGGTGCGGCGCATGCGGGGCAAGGTGAAACATCACGAGGCCGCGCTGACCGGCGTTGTGAAAAAAATGTCGCCCAGGGAGGGGTATGGTTTCATCGAGACGTCGGACGGCCGGGAAGTTTATTTTCACCGCAACAGCGTCGAAGGCTCGGGATTTGATGCGCTGAAGCCCGGCGCGCGGGTGCGCTACAGGGAGGAGCAGGGCCGAGAGGGCCCGCAAGCAAGCCGCGTTTCCCCGCTTGGCGGCGACGCCGCCTGATTTTCGCGCGATGTCCGCAGGGGGCGATCACGCCGTAAATGGGCGCTGGGAGCATTTTCCGCACGACGCGGACATCGGGGTGCGCGGCTATGGCGCGACGCCGGGCGAGGCCTTTGAGCAGGCGGCGCTCGCGATGATGGCGGCGATCCTCGATCCGGCGACCGTTCGACGAGAGCAGACGATAGATATTGCTATTGAAGCGCCGCGCCTCGATCTCCTGCTCGTCGATTGGCTGAACGCGCTCATATACGAAATGGCGGAGCGCCGAATGCTGTTTGGCGCGTTCGAGGTGAAAATCGAAGATCATCATCTCAATGGCCGCGCTCTGGGCGAGGCGATCTCACGCGCGCGGCACGCGCCTGCCGTGGAAGCGAAAGGCGCGACCTATACAGAACTCGCCTGCGTCGAGGAACGGCCGGGATTGTGGCGTGCGCAGTGCGTGATCGACGTTTAGACGCGGGAGGACGCCATGGACCTTTCTCGTTTCGAGAAGATTTCGGAGACGGCGTGGCGGGTCGCGCCGTTCGGCGGGATGCGCGCGCCGGCGATCGTTTACGCGAGCGAAGACCTGATGAAGGATATGGATGACAAGGTGTTCGACCAGGTGACGAACGTCGCGAAGCTTCCGGGCATCGTTCGCGCATCCTACGCCATGCCCGACGCGCATTGGGGCTATGGCTTTCCGATTGGCGGCGTCGCGGCCTTCGACGCGGACGAGGGCGGCGTGGTGTCCGCCGGCGGCGTCGGGTTCGATGTTTCCTGCGGCGTGCGGACGCATCTGACCCATTTGACGCGCGGGCAAGTCGTTTCGGTTCAGCAGGAACTCGCCGACGCGCTTTTCGAGCACGTTCCCGCCGGCGTCGGTTCAGAGGGCGAGATCGCCCTCGATGAGCAAGGCTTGAACGCCATGTTGCTTGGCGGCGCGCAATGGGCGATCGAGCAGGGCTTCGGTCGCGCCGAGGACCTCGATCGGATCGAGGAGAGCGGATGCGCTTCGGACGCCGATCCCGCCGCGGTGTCGGAACATGCGCGCAAGCGCCAGCGCCGCGAGATGGGCACGCTCGGCTCGGGCAATCATTATCTCGAAGTCCAAGAAGTCGTCGAAATTTTCGACGAGAAGACCGCCGCCGCATACGGCCTCGTCAAAGGCGAATGCGTCGTGACCATTCATTGCGGTTCGCGCGGCCTCGGCCATCAGATCGGCACGGAATATTTGCGCGAAATGGTGATTTCGGCGCAAAACTACGGCATCGATTTGCCAGATCGCGAACTGGCCTGCGCGCCAATCAAGTCTGAACTTGGACGGCAATATTTGGGTGCCATGCGATCGGCGATCAATTGCGCATTGGCCAATCGCGAGATCATCGGCCATCTGGCGCGACAGGTCTTCGCCAGGTTTTTCGAGCACGGGGAATTGCCGCTGATGTTTGACGTTTCGCATAACACCTGCAAGGTGGAGCGTCATGCGATCGACGGCGAAACGCGCCAGCTTTTTGTTCACCGCAAGGGAGCGACGCGCGCATTCGGGCCAGGTCACGAGAGTTTGCCCGAAGCGTTGCGGCCTTACGGGCAGCCGGTGCTGATCGGCGGCAGCATGGGCGCAGGCTCCTATGTCTTGGCCGGCATGGAGACGAGCGAACGCCAGGCGTTCGCTTCAGCCTGTCACGGCGCGGGGCGGCGCATGAGCCGGCATGCGGCGACGCGCGCCTGGGGCGGACGTCAAGTCGTCGACGACCTTCGCGCGCAGGGGATCATCGTCAAGAGCCCTTCGCTGCGCGGCGTCGCAGAAGAAGCGCCCGGCGCTTATAAGGATGTTCGCGCGGTGGTCGATTCCGCCGAGGCAGCGGGACTGGCGAGAAAAGTCGCATTTCTCAAGCCGCTCATCTGCGTCAAGGGCTGAGAATCGATGCGATGATGGAATCGATCTCTCCTAACGGAACGAGCGCGGCTTGCGAGAGTGAGATGCCGTCGATCGCCGACAAGGTGCGATTTCTTGCCGCGCCCGGCGCCTGTGCCGATACGCCGGCGTCGGTCGTCGTGCTGGAAACGCATATGTCATACGTGTTTCTCGCAGGCGACAAGGTTTACAAACTCAAGAAGCCCGTCCGCTATCCCTTCCTCGACTTCTCGACGATCAAAGCGCGCGAAGACAATTGCCGCGAGGAAGTGCGCCTCAATCGCCGGCTTGCAGCCGACGTCTATCTGGGGGTCGTTCCGCTGACTTATGTTGCGCCGCGCGGTCTCGCGCTTGGCGGCGAGGGCGACGTCGTTGATTGGCTTGTCGCGATGCGGCGCCTTCCGGGCGACGCGATGCTCGACAGGCTGATTGCCGAAGACCGTTTGACCACGGCGCATATTGACGCGCTCTGCGACACATTGGCGGGTTTCTATCGCCATGCGGGGCGCTCTTCGATCAGTCCAGAAGATTACGCGCAACGTTTCTTTCGCGAGCAGGACAAGAATCGGGACATGCTGACGCGACGCGATTTCGCGCTCGATCATGGACGCACGCCTATTCTGCTCGATCTTCTCGACGCAAGACTCTCAGCGAGCCTGTCGCAATTGCAGGATCGCGTGCTTGAGGGCCGCATCGTCGACGGCCATGGCGATTTGCGTCCAGAGCACATCTGCCTTCGCGATCCCATCGCCATATTCGATTGTCTGGAGTTCAACGCCGAGCTGCGCCAGGTCGATCCCTTCGACGAGCTCGCCTATCTTGGCGTCGAATGCGCGCTGATCGGCGCGAAGACGATTGGCGCCGAGCTCGTCGACAAAGTCGCAAGGCGCCTCTCGATCGAACCGCCTTGGCGTTTGGTCTCGCTATACGCCGCTTGGCGCGCAGTGTTGCGGGCGCGGCAATCCGTGGCGCATCTTCTTGACGATACGCCGCGGGAACCGGCGAAATGGGAGCCGCTGGCGACTCGCTATCTCGATCTAGCTCAATCGGCGCTCGCCGGCGACGCTTCGTTAGGAAGGTGAGTAGACGACATGTCCTTTTATGATCGCACTGACGCCGGACGCCGCCTCGCCGCCGAACTGCAGAAATTCAAAGGCGAGGATGTCGTCGTCTTTGCGCTGCCGCGCGGCGGCGCGCCCGTCGCCGAACCGATCGCGACCATGCTCGATGCGCCGCTTGATCTCGTGCTCGTCAGAAAGATCGGCGTGCCTTTCCAGCCGGAGCTGGCGATGGGGGCCGTGGCCGACGGCGGCAATCCGGTCGTCGTGCGCAATGACGACGTCATCGCCATGACGGATGTGAGCGACAATGAATTTCAGGAGGTTCGCGCACGCGAGCTTGAAGAGATCGAGCGTCGCCGACGACTATATCTCGGGGGCCGCCAACGACCTGACGCGAAGGGACATGTCGCCATTGTCGTCGATGACGGCGTCGCCACGGGCGCCACGACGCGCGCGGCCTTGCGCGCCGTTCGCGCGCGCGGGCCGAAAAAGCTGGTGCTGGCCGTGCCGGTCGCGCCGCCCGATACGCTCGAATCCCTGGAGCCTGAGGTCGACGAAATTGTTTGCCTCGAGACGCCTCGCGCCTTCGGCGCGATCGGTTTCTTCTACCGGGACTTCCGTCAGATCAGCGATGAGGAGGTGATCGAAATCCTCGATCGATGCGCCAGGAAGGCCGGCCGCGCATAAAAGGCCGAGAGCCAGCTCTCGACAGACGGCGACCCGAAATCGGCCACATTGGCCGAAAAAGCTCGGCTTGGGGCTCTTTCGGGAGATCGGCCATGCGCCACATAGGCGGATCAATAATTCTGGCGGCTCATCTCTTCGTGGCGGCGCCAGCTCATGCGTTCGACAGCCCGATCAATCGTGGCCCGCTGGCTGACTTCCTCAACGTCTTTCGCGAGCAGGCGATACCGAGGCAGGTCGTCTATTGGCGTCATCCGCAATTTAAGCGCGGAACGGTCGTCATCTCGACCAAGGATCGTCGGCTCTATTATGTGCTCGGCGATGGACGCGCGATCGAATACGGCGTCGGCGTGGGCCGAATGGGGTTCACCTGGTCCGGCGTGAAAACGGTTTCGCGCAAACGCGAGTGGCCGGACTGGAGTCCGCCGACTCAAATGCTCAAGCGCCGACCGGACCTGCCGCGCCACATGGCCGGCGGCATGGAAAATCCGCTTGGCGCGCGTGCGCTTTATCTTGGTTCAAGCCAATACCGCATTCACGGCTCAAACGAGCCAGACACGATCGGCGCCGCCGTATCGTCGGGTTGCATCCGCATGACCAACAAGGACGTCGTCGATCTCTACAGCCGCGTGAAGGTGGGCACGACAGTCGTCGTGCTCAATTAAGGCGAGTCGGTATCTGGTCGTCCTCGCTCTCGATTGACTCGCAGACCGGGCGCATGCGCCAGACTCCGTAGCGCCACGGCATGAGCGGATTGGCGTCGGCGCGCAGCGTTTCTGGCACTGGATCGAATCCCGCGCCGCCGCCGGGGCGGCAGCGGCAGACGCGCGCCAGGCCCATCCAGCCGCCCGCCCAAAGGCCATGTTTGGCGATCGCCTCGTCGGCGTATTCCGAGCAGGTCGGCGCATAGCGGCAGAAGCGCCCGGCGATCATCGAGAAGGTGACGCGATAGAAAAGGATGAGCGCGCGCGCCGCGCGGGCGGGAAGGGATGGCGCCCTATCAGTCGGTTCAAACACATGCCTAACATATACCTTCGACGCGCAGCCTACAAAGCGGAGCTAATCAGATCTCTTGACAGGAAATCATATCAACGCGATCTCGCTAAACATTCGCGTGCGGCGCACCAAGTTTTTTTTTCCTTGTCCGCTGCGGGCGGCGTGCTAGTCTAATTACCGACTGATTATTTGTTTTCGGATTTTCTCGATGTTGGACGAAAGTAATTCCCCGGTCAGCGCCTCGGATGTCGTAGATAAAGCGGACCGCTTTGAATGGTCCGGAGGAAAGCTCGAACCAGGCATTGCGCTGGCGCTTTCCGGCGGCGGCTATCGCGCGATGCTGTTTCATGCCGGCGCGCTGATGCGTTTCAATGAGTTCGGTCTGCTGTCGAAAACGGCGCGCATTTCGAGCGTATCTGGGGGCTCGATCACTGCAGGAGTCCTTGCCCATCGATGGTCATCGCTCGGCGCGCCGGACGCGAACGGCGTCTACGCGAATTTCAAACAGCTTGTCGTCGACCCACTCTTTGCGTTTTCGAAACAGAACATCGATCTTATCGACGCGATTTGGGGTCGGCTGCCGTTTCGTTCGCCAGCGAATGAGGTTGCGCGCAGCTACGACAAATTTTTGTTTGGCTGCGCGACGCTTCAGAGTCTCCCCGATACGCCGCGCTTCGTTTTTTGCGCCAGCAATCTGCAGACCGGCGTGCTGTGGCGTTTCTCCAAACTATACGCCGGCGACTATCTAGTCGGCCGCATCGATGATCCCGCGTTTCGCCTCGCGGAGGCGGTGGCTGCGTCCTCGGCCTTTCCTCCAGTTCTATCGCCGCTCGAACTAACTCCCGGCGTTGAAGCCTTCCAAGACTGGCCGCGAAAACCAGGCGAATCCCCGCTGCCGGACATGTCCGCTTACAGGCGGCGTGTTTTGCTGGCAGACGGCGGGGCTTACGACAATCACGGGCTGGAGCCTATCGTTAAGCGCTACATGACGCTTTTCGTCAGTGACGGCGGCGCGCCCTTCGTTCGTATGGAGGATATAAACACCGGCGAGATCAGCCAGCTTCGGCGTGTCTTCGATCTGACCGACAATCAAGTGCGCGCTCTGCGCAGGCGCGACCTCATCGCCCGCTTTGTCGACGGGCGCAACAAACTGATGAGCGGCGCCCTGAAAATCGATGGAATGGACGCTACTGCGCGTTTCGGGACTTATTGGGGAATCGACGGCGGCGTCACGGCCGGCCCCCGCCCGACGCGCTGCCGTATGACGTGGCGCAGACCGAACATCTCGCCGGACTGTCAACTCGGCTTGCCGATCTCGGCGACCACGCGTCCCGTCAGCTCGTTAACTGGGGCTACGCGATCTGCGACAGAAACATTCGCACGCATTACGTCGGCCCGCTGCCGCAGCCCGGCGCCGCGCCGACCTGGCCTTTCCCCGAGGCGCCGCTCGGCTGAAAAGCGCCGCCAATGTTCTTTTGTGAGATTGTGAGATGTCCGAGAAGTCAACCGACAAACCTTCACCCTATCCGAAACCGACGCGCCGATATTTGCGCGGCTACGCTTTCGATCCCAGTCTCGTCACACAGTTGGAGAACGCGCCCGTTAGCGTCCTCATTTACAAGATCAAGTGGGAAGAGGCTCTCAGCGCCGGACCCTGTGGCGAATATCTTGAAGTGATCGACGTCGATCCCGCAAGCAATGCCTATTACGATCCGGTCAACCTCAACCACGCCGACATCCTCGCCCAGAACGGTCTGGCGCCTTCGGAAGGCAATCCGCAGTTCCATCAGCAGATGGTCTATGCGGTCGCGATGACGACGATTGATCGCTTCGAGCGCGCGCTGGGACGCAGAGCGTTCTGGGCCGATAACGACAATGCTGTCGCAAAAAAGCCTGAAGAAAACGGCTTCGTCGAGAAGCTGCGCATCTATCCGCATGCGCTGCGTATGGCCAATGCGTATTACAGTCGCGAAAAAATGGCCTTGCTGTTCGGATATTTCCCCGGAACTGCCGATCGCTCGGCGGGCGTCTATCCTGAAGGCCTTGTCTTCACATGCCTCTCGCATGACATCATCGCGCACGAGACGACCCACGCGCTGCTTGACGGATTTCACCCCTATCTGCTGACGCCGGACAGCAGAAACCGCGAAGCGCTCGCCTTTCACGAGGCGTTCGCGGATATCGTGGCTCTTTTCCAGCATTTCAGTTTTCCGGAAGTGCTCGAGCATCAGATCGCGCATACGCGTGGCGATCTGAGCAGCGAAAATCTCCTCGGCCAGCTCGCAACGCAGTTCGGACATGCGCGCGGCATGCGAGGCGCACTACGCGACGCCATAGGCTACTACGACCAAAAGAAGCAGAGATGGGTCAAGCGGGAGCCGGATCCGCTCGCGGTGATCTCGACCAAGGAAGTTCATGCGCTCGGCGCAATTCTTGTCGCGGCTGTTTTTGATGCATTCCTGTCGATCTATCGTAACCGTTCGCTAGACCTGATGCGGCTCGCGAGCAACGGCACTGGAATGCTCGCCCCCGGCGCGCTCCACCCCGATCTTGTTCGACGCCTTGCGGAAGAAGCAGCGCGGTCCTCATCGCATGTATTGAACATGTGCATCCGCGCCCTCGACTATTGTCCGCCGCTGGACTTACGCTTCGGCGAATTTTTGCGCGCGCTGATCACGGCCGATCTCGATCTGATGCCCGAAGACGAGTTGAAATATCGCGTCGCCTTCATCGAGGCTTTTCGGCGCAGGGGCATCTATCCGTCGGACGTACGCACACTTTCTGAAGACAGTCTGCGCTGGGGCACCCCGGATGAGGATCCGGTCATGACAACTAACTCGACGGCTCGAAAGCGGATCAAAGCCACGCTGAAGAAGTTTGCGGAAGAAAATGATGTGCGCAGTCGGATAGACAAGTTGCGCCATCTTCAGGAGCGAAAGAAAGTTTGGCTTGAGACGCGGCGGATTGAGGAAGAGCTGAGTGGGGCGCTCTCTGATTTAATCCAACCGGATACCCAGTTGCAGAAGCTTCTTGGTCTCACGATCGCCCCCCCGAAAGACCTTACGCTGATTGATCCCACCAAGCCATTTCGTGTCAACGGGCTTCGTGTTGCGAGACGGCTGCGGGATGACGGCCGCGCCGTCAATCATGTATTTTTCACGCTGCTTCAGAAAGCTGTCTGGAAAATGCCAGACTCGGGCGATTCGCGAGAGCAGATTTTACGGGCTGGCTCCATGGTCGTGTGGGACCTCGAAGCCTCCGAAATTACCTATGTGATCCGAAAAGGTCTGACGCATCAACAGCAGGTCAGAGAGGCTCAACTGGACGAGGATGATGCCATGTCCCTGGCAGACACTTATTTCGGCGCGCAGAAAGAACTCTTCGCGCAGCTGCACCACAGCGGCGCATAAGGCGAAAGACCATGGCGAGACCAGCAAGAAAAAGCCGCTCATCCAACGGCAGGATGTCCGCTTCTTCCGATTTCCGCATGCGCGTTCGCATGTATCGTCACGGCCTCGGCGACTGCTTTCTGCTGACCTTCCCGCGGGCAGGTCAGGCGCCTTTTCAGATTCTCATCGATTGCGGCGCACTGCACCGGAACGCTGCTGAGATGACGGCGCTGGTCGAAGAAATCCGCGACACAATCAAACGCGAAAACGGCAGCGAAAACGCGCGTCTCGATGTGGTTGTCGGCACGCATGAGCACAAGGACCATTTGAGCGGCTTCAATCAGGCGCGCGATATTTTTGAGAATGAATTCGACTTCGGCGAGGTGTGGCTCGCCTGGACAGAAGATCTTTCGCAAAAGGAAATAATGGCGATCAAGAAGGCGCGGCGGAAGGCCGCAGAAAAGATTCGGGAAGTTATGCGATTGAATGCCAATCTGGCGGCATCGTTGGATGATGTCTCCTCGCTGATGGCGTTCTCTGCCGATGACGACGATGGTGTTGGAACCCAAAAAGTCTCTGACGCCCTGGAATATCTCAAAGAGCGAGGCCGCAGGCGCGGGAGCAAGCTACGATTCCTTAAGCCAGGCGAAGAGCCTCGCGCGCTCAAGGACGTCGATGATGTCAGGGTTTTTGTGCTCGGTCCGCCGCTTGATCCGATTTTGCTCAAATCGAGCGAAGTGACGGAAGCAATGAAACGTGACGGCACGATCTATCACCTTGCGTCGTCCGGGCTTTCCGGCGTCGAGGCGCTGGCGGCCGCAGCCCGCGCGCCGGATGACCCCCTCGCGTTGCAAGCGCAGCCTTTTTCCTCGGCCGTGAGCAAGAAGAATTTCAAGAAGGCTCCAAATTACGAAAAAGAACCATGGCGACGCATCGACGGCGATTGGATGAGCGCATTCGGTCAGCTCGCGCTCGATCTCGATAACGACACGAACAACAGCAGCCTCGTGCTGGCTTTCGAGTTTGAGAGCACCGGCGAGGTGCTGCTGTTCGCGGCGGACGCTCAGGTCGGAAGCTGGCTTTCATGGCGAAAGCTCAACCTAAAGGACGGGCGCAAGGAGATGCCGGCGCTGGAGCTCCTGGGGCGCACCGTATTTTACAAGGTCGGACACCACTGCAGCCACAATGCGACGCTTCGAAACAATGGTCTCGAGCTGATGCAGGATGATCGCCTTGTCGCCTTCATTCCGCTGGACGTAGAAACCGCGAGAAAGCAGGGAACCAAAGGTTGGGAGATGCCGGCGAAGCCCTTGTTAAAGGCCTTGAAGAAGCACACCGGCGACAAAGTGGTGATTTCGGACGCCAGCGCGAAGAACCCAGTGTCCGCGGAGGCGCACAAAGCAGGCGTAGTCGCAACGGATACCTACATCGACTACGTCCTTCGCTGACGATTCAAAACAATAGGCCGCCCCTTTCGGGGCGGCCTTGTCGATTTTCAGCGTCCAATGCGATTTCACTCCGCCGGCGGCAGCGCCGGCGCAGGCTCGGCAGCTTCGCGCTGCTCGATGATGAGCTCGTCTCGACCGCCGGCGATGGAGCGGAACTTCGACATCGCCGCGCCCGTGCCGGCCGGGATCAGACGGCCGACAATGACGTTCTCCTTGAGGCCGACCAACGGATCGATCTTGCCGTTGACGGCGGCCTCGGTGAGCACGCGCGTCGTCTCCTGGAAGGACGCCGCCGAGAAGAAAGAGCGCGTCTGCAGCGAGGCCTTGGTGATGCCGAGCAGCACCGGCGTGCCGCTGGCGGGCTTGCCGCCGTTCTCGATCGCCTTGGCGTTCGCCTCTTCGAGCTCCGGCTTGTCGACCTGCTCGCCTTCGAGGAAGCCGGTGTCGCCGGGATCGACGATGTCGATCTTCTGCAACATCTGACGCACGATCACTTCGATGTGCTTGTCGTTGATGTTGACGCCCTGCAGCCGGTAGACTTCCTGGATCTCATTGACGAGGTAAGCCGCAAGCTCCTCCACGCCCTTGATCGCCAGAATGTCGTGCGGCGCCGGATTGCCGTCGACGATGTAATCGCCCTTCTCCACGACGTCGCCGTCCTGAAGGTGAATGTGCTTGCCCTTGGGGATCAGATATTCGACCGACTCGGCGCCTTCCTCCTGCGGGACGATCGAGAGTCGCTGCTTGTTCTTATAGTCCTTGCCGAACTGCACGACACCCGAGATTTCAGCGATGATCGCGTGATCCTTCGGACGGCGCGCTTCGAACAGCTCCGCGACGCGCGGCAGACCGCCGGTGATGTCGCGCGTCTTGGCGCTCTCGACCGAAATGCGCGCGACGATGTCGCCGGCCTTCACCGTGCCGCCGGGCTCGACCGCGATGATCGAGTCGACCGGCAGCAGGTAGCGGGCGTCGCCGCCGCGCGCGAGCTTGCCGATCTTGCCGTCCGGGCCCTTGATGACGATCGAGGGCTTGAGGCTCGCCGACCGCAGGTTAAGCCGATAGTCCATGACCATGCGCTTGGAGATGCCGGTCGATTCGTCGGCTGTCTCCGACATCGACTGGCCTTCGACCAGATCCTCGAAGCCGATGACGCCGTCGATTTCGCTGATGATCGGCCGCGTATAGGGGTCCCACTCGGCGAGGCGCTGGCCGCGCTTCACCTTGTCGCCATCGTCGACCTTCATCTTGGCGCCGTATTGAATGCGGTTCACCGCGCGCTCCTCGCCATTGGGACCGAGGATCACGATGGCGACGTTGCGCGCCATGACGATCAGATCGCCGTCCGAGTTCCGCGCGAGATGGCGGTTGCGGACGTGGACCTTGCCGTCGAAGTTCGACTCGATGAAGGACTGGTCGGCAAGCTGCGCCGCGCCGCCGATGTGGAAGGTGCGCATAGTGAGCTGCGTGCCAGGCTCGCCGATCGACTGCGCCGCGATGACGCCGACGGCTTCGCCCATGTTGACCGGCGTGCCGCGCGCGAGATCGCGTCCGTAGCACTTGGCGCAAACCCCGTTCGTCGTCTCGCAGGTCAGGACCGATCGGATCTTCACCTCCTGAATGCCGGCGGCGCTGATCGCATCGATGTGCTGCTCCTGGATCATGTCGCCCGCGCGCACGATGACGGTCTTGCCGTCCTGCGACATCAGATTCTCGGCCGCGGTGCGGCCGAGAATGCGCGAGGCGAGCGAGGCGACCACCTGTCCCGCGTCGATGATCGCGCGCATGCGGATGCCGTTCTCGGAGCCGCAATCCGTCGACGAGATGATCGAATCCTGCGCGACGTCGACGAGGCGGCGCGTAAGATAGCCCGAGTTCGCGGTCTTCAACGCCGTGTCGGCGAGGCCCTTACGGGCTCCGTGGGTGGAGTTGAAGTATTCAAGGACGGTAAGGCCTTCCTTGAAGTTCGAGATGATCGGGCTCTCGATGATTTCGCCCGAGGGCTTGGCCATCAGGCCGCGCATCGCCGCGAGCTGCTTCATCTGCTGCGGCGAGCCGCGCGCCCCGGAGTGCGACATCATATAGATCGAGTTGATCGGCAGATCGCGGCCGTGCTCGTCTTTGCGCACCGCGGAGATGCGTTGCATCATCTCTTCGGCGAGCTTGTCCGTGCACTTCATCCAGGCGTCGACGACCTTGTTGTATTTTTCGCCCTGGGTGATCAGGCCGTCGTTATACTGCTGCTCATACTCCTTGGCCGCGGCGCGCGTTTCGGAGACGATTCTCTCCTTCGTTTCCGGCACGACCATGTCGTCCTTGCCGAAGGAAATGCCGGCCTTGAACGCTTCGCGGAACCCGAGCGCCATGATGCGGTCGCAGAAGATGACCGTCTCCTTCTGACCGCAGTTGCGGTAGACGGTGTCGATCATGTGCGAGATTTCCTTCTTGGTCATCAGCCTGTTGACGACGTCGAAGGGAATCTTGGTGTGCTTGGGCAAGAGCTGGCCGAGCATCATGCGGCCGGGCGTCGTGTCGAAAATTTTCGACACCCGCTTGCCTTTTTCGTCATAGGTCCAGGCGCGGCCCTTGATCTTGCTGTGCAGCGTGATCGCCTTGGCGGCGAGCGCGTGCTCGATCTCGCCCTGGCTCGCGAAAGCCATACCCTGTCCCGGCTCGCCGTCGCGGTCGAGCGTCAGATAATAGAGGCCGAGAACGATATCCTGCGACGGCACGATGATCGGCTGACCATTGGCCGGATGCAGAATATTGTTCGTCGACATCATCAGGACGCGCGCTTCGAGCTGCGCTTCCAGCGACAGCGGCACGTGCACGGCCATCTGGTCGCCATCGAAGTCGGCGTTGAAGGCGGCGCAGACCAGCGGGTGCAGCTGGATCGCCTTGCCTTCGATCAGCACCGGCTCGAAGGCCTGAATGCCCAAGCGATGCAGCGTGGGCGCGCGGTTCAGCAGCACCGGATGCTCGCGAATGACCTCGTCGAGCATGTCCCAGACCTCGGGCTTTTCCTTTTCGACAAGCTTCTTCGCCTGCTTCACGGTCGCCGAATAGCCCTTGGCGTCGAGACGCGAATAGATGAAGGGCTTGAACAGCTCCAGCGCCATCTTCTTGGGCAGGCCGCATTGATGCAGCTTCAGCTCCGGACCGACGACGATCACCGAGCGGCCGGAATAGTCGACGCGCTTGCCCAAGAGGTTCTGGCGGAAGCGGCCCTGCTTGCCCTTCAGCATGTCCGCGAGCGACTTCAGCGGGCGCTTGTTGGCGCCCGTAATCACGCGTCCGCGGCGGCCGTTGTCGAACAGCGCGTCGACGGCCTCCTGCAACATGCGCTTCTCGTTGCGGATGATGATGTCAGGCGCGCGCAGTTCGATCAGGCGCTTCAGACGATTGTTGCGGTTGATGACGCGGCGGTAGAGATCGTTCAAATCGGATGTCGCGAAGCGGCCGCCGTCGAGCGGCACGAGCGGGCGCAGATCCGGCGGGATGACCGGAACTTCCTTGAGAATCATCCATTCGGGACGATTGCCGGACTGAATGAACGCCTCGATGATCTTCAGGCGCTTGGCGAGCTTCTTGGGCTTGAGCTCGGTCTTCGCCTCGGCGATCTCGATGCGCAGCGACGCCGCGATCGCTTCGAGGTCCATCGACTCGAGGAGTTTGCGAATCGCCTCCGCGCCGATCATGGCCGTGAACGTGTCCTGGCCATATTCGTCCTGCGCGCGCAGATACTCCTCTTCGGACAGCAGCTGACGCTCCTTGAGCGGCGTCAGGCCCGGATCGATGACGATGTACGACTCAAAATAGAGAATGCGCTCGAGATCCTTGAGCGTCATGTCGAGAAGCAAGCCGATGCGCGAAGGCAGCGACTTCAGGAACCAGATGTGCGCAACCGGGGCAGCGAGCGAGATGTGGCCCATGCGATCGCGCCGCACGCGCGCGAGGGTGACTTCGACGCCGCACTTCTCGCAGATGACACCCTTGTATTTCATCCGCTTATATTTGCCGCACAGGCACTCATAGTCCTTGATCGGACCGAAGATGCGCGCGCAGAACAGGCCGTCGCGCTCGGGTTTGAACGTACGGTAGTTGATCGTTTCGGGCTTTTTGATTTCGCCGTAAGACCAGGAAAGAATCTTCTCCGGGCTCGCGATCGAAATCTGAATCTGGTCGAAAGCCTGCGTGGCCACGACCGGATTGAAGAGATTCATGACCTCTTGCTGATTCATGGTCTTCTCCTGGACCGGGATGGAAACGCGCCTTGCGTCGTCCGCCGGTCGAAAATCTTCTTGGCGCGCCCCTTCTCCCGCAAACGGGAGAGGGAATCGCGAACTTACTCCGCCGCTTCGGCCGCCGTCGGCGGCGCTTCCTCTTCCGGCTCCGCGTTGGTCAGTTCGACATTGAGCGCCAGCGAACGCATTTCCTTGATGAGCACGTTGAAGCTCTCCGGAATGCCCGACTCGAAGGTGTCGTCGCCGCGCACGATCGACTCATAGACCTTGGTGCGGCCGGCGACGTCGTCCGACTTCACGGTCAGCATTTCCTGTAGCGTGTAGGCGGCGCCGTAGGCTTCAAGCGCCCAGACCTCCATTTCGCCGAAACGCTGGCCGCCGAACTGTGCCTTGCCGCCCAGCGGCTGCTGGGTGACGAGCGAGTAGGGGCCGATCGAGCGCGCGTGGATCTTGTCGTCGACGAGGTGATGCAGCTTCAGCATGTAAATGTAGCCGACAGTCACCTTGCGGTCGAAGGTCTCGCCGGTGCGTCCGTCGAAGAGCGTCACTTGGCCGGACGAAGACAATCCCGCCTTCTCCAGCAGGTCGACGATGTCCTTCTCATGCGCGCCGTCAAAGACCGGCGTCGCGATCGGCACGCCGCGCTTCAGATCCTTGCCGACTTCGACGAGGCTCGGCTCGTCAAGCGCGGCAAGCTCCCGATCGTCGCCGTAGATCTCGGTCAGCGTCTTGCGCAGAGGCTTGATGTCCTTGCTGCGATAATAGGCGTCGACCGCCTGGGCGACTTGTTTGCCGAGGCCCGCGCAGGCCCAGCCGAGATGCGTCTCCAGAATCTGTCCGACGTTCATGCGGCTCGGCACGCCAAGCGGATTGAGCACGATGTCCACCGGCGTGCCGTCCTCGAGGAAGGGCATGTCTTCCTGCGGCACGATGCGCGAGACCACGCCCTTGTTGCCGTGACGGCCGGCCATCTTGTCGCCGGGCTGAATTTTGCGCTTCACCGCGACGAAGACCTTGACCATCTTCATCACGCCGGGCGGCAGTTCGTCGCCGCGCTGCAATTTCTCGACCTTGTCGAGGAAGCGGTTTTCCAGCCCCTTCTTCGACTCGTCATATTGTTTGCGCACGGCTTCGATTGACGCCATCAGCGCGTCGTCTTCGACGACGAAGGTCCACCACTGCGAGCGGGGATACTCGTCGAGGATCGCCTGGGTCAGCTTCTCGCCCTTCTTGAAGGACTTCGGGCCGGCGACGGCGGTCTTGCCGATCAGCGTCTCGGCGAGGCGCGCATAGACGTTGCGGTCGAGGATGGCGAGTTCGTCGTCGCGGTCCTTGGCGAGACGCTCGATCTCCTCGCGCTCGATCGCCTGGGCGCGCTCGTCCTTCTCGACGCCGTGGCGGTTGAAGACGCGCACTTCGACGATGGTGCCCTGAACGCCCGGCGGCACGCGCAGCGACGTATCGCGCACATCCGAAGCTTTTTCGCCGAAAATGGCGCGCAGAAGTTTCTCTTCCGGCGTCATCGGGCTTTCGCCCTTGGGCGTGATCTTGCCGACGAGAATGTCGCCCGCCTGCACCTCGGCGCCGATATAGACGATGCCCGCCTCGTCGAGATTCTTCAGCGTCTCTTCGGAGACGTTGGGAATATCGCGCGTGATCTCTTCCGGACCGAGCTTGGTGTCGCGCGCCATCACCTCGAATTCGTCGATGTGAATCGAGGTGAACACGTCGTCCTTGACGATGCGTTCGTTGAGGAGGATCGAGTCCTCGAAGTTGTATCCGTTCCACGGCATGAAGGCGACGAGCACATTGCGTCCGAGCGCCAGATCGCCGAGGTCCGTCGACGGGCCGTCGGCGATGATGTCGCCCCTTTGCACCAGATCGCCGACGCGAACGAGCGGCTTCTGGTTGATGCAGGTCGACTGGTTCGAGCGCTGGAACTTCATCAGCCGATAGATGTCGACGCCGGGCTTGCCCGGATCGAGCTCCTCGGTCGCGCGGACGACGATACGGGTCGCGTCGATCTGGTCGACCACGCCGGTACGGCGCGCCGAGATCGCGGCGCCCGAGTCGCGCGCGACGATCGGCTCCATGCCGGTGCCGACGAGCGGCGCGTCGGCCTTGACCAGCGGCACCGCCTGACGCTGCATGTTCGAGCCCATCAGCGCGCGGTTGGCGTCGTCGTTCTCAAGGAACGGGATCAGCGCCGCGGCCACCGAGACGAGCTGCTTGGGCGACACGTCCATCGCGTCGACCTTCTCGCGCGGCACGAGCATCACGTCGCCGGCGTGACGGCAGAGCACGAGGTCTTCCGTCAGATTGCCGTCCTTGTCGACAGGCGCGTTTGCCTGAGCGACGTGATATTTCGCCTCTTCCATCGCCGACAAATACGCGACTTCGCCCGTCACCTTGCTGTCGCGCACGCGGCGGTAAGGCGCTTCGATGAAGCCGTATTTATTGACGCGCGCGAAGGTCGCAAGCGAATTGATCAGTCCGATGTTGGGACCTTCCGGAGTCTCGATCGGGCAGATGCGGCCGTAATGCGTCGGGTGCACGTCGCGCACTTCGAAGCCCGCCCTTTCGCGGGTAAGTCCGCCCGGACCAAGCGCCGAGAGACGTCGCTTATGCGTGATCTCCGACAGCGGATTGGTCTGGTCCATGAACTGCGAGAGCTGCGACGAGCCGAAGAACTCGCGGACCGCCGCCGCCGCCGGCTTGGCGTTGATCAGGTCCTGCGGCATGACCGTGTCGATATCGACTGACGACATGCGCTCCTTGATGGCGCGCTCCATGCGCAGCAGACCGAGGCGATACTGATTTTCCATCAGCTCGCCGACCGAACGCACGCGGCGGTTGCCGAGGTGGTCGATGTCGTCAATTTCGCCGCGGCCGTCGCGCAGGTCGACGAGCGCCCGCACCACCGCGACGATATCCTCGCGGCGCAGCGTGCGCGTCGTGTCCGGCGCGTCGAGATCGAGACGCATGTTCATCTTGACGCGGCCGACGGCCGAGAGATCGTAACGCTCCGGATCGAAGAACAGCGAATGGAACATGGCTTCGGCCGTGTCCATCGTCGGCGGTTCGCCCGGACGCATGACGCGATAGATGTCGAACAGCGCTTCTTCGCGACTGGAATTCTTGTCGACCGCGAGCGTATTCCGGATGTAAGGGCCGACATTGATGTGGTCGATGTCGAGCACCGGCAGTTCGTCGAAGCCTTTTTCGATCAGCGACGGCAGCGTCTTGGCGGTGATTTCGTCGCCGGCTTCGGCGAAGATCTCGCCGGTGGCGGGATCGAAGAGGTCCTGCGCGAGATATTGTCCGTAGAGCTCCTCAGGCGAGACGCGGATCGCCTTGACGCCTTTTTCGGCGAGCTGACGGGCGGCGCGCACGGCGAGCTTCTTGCCGGCTTCGAGAATGACCTGGCCGGTGTCGGCGTCGATCATGTCGGCGACGGCCTTCACGCCCTTGATGCGCTCGGCGTCGAACGGCATGCGCCAGTTCTCGCCGTCCTGCGTGTAGAGGATCGTCTTGTAGAAGGTCGACAGAATCGTTTCGCCGTCGAGGCCGAGCGCAAACAGAAGCGACGTCACCGGAATTTTGCGGCGACGGTCGATGCGCGCATAGACGATGTCCTTGGCGTCGAATTCGATGTCGAGCCACGACCCGCGATAGGGAATGATTCGGGCGGCGAACAGCAGCTTGCCCGAAGAATGGCTCTTGCCCTTATCGTGGTCGAAGAACACGCCCGGCGAGCGATGCATCTGCGAGACGATGACGCGTTCGGTGCCGTTGACGATAAAGGTGCCGTTCGACGTCATGAAGGGCATGTCGCCCATGTAGACGTCCTGCTCCTTGATGTCCTTGACCGACTTCGCCTGCGTGTCGGGATCGACATCGAACACGATGAGCCGCAGAGTCACTTTGAGCGGCGCGGCGTAGGTCATGCCGCGCTGGCGGCATTCGTCGACGTCATATTTGGGCGCTTCGAATTCGTAGCGCACGAATTCGAGCAGGGAGACCTGCGAAAAGTCGGAGATCGGAAAGACGGACTTGAAGACGGCCTGCAGCCCCTCGTCGGGACGGCCGCCCTTCGGCTCGTCGACAAGAAGGAACTGATCGTAGGAGGCCTTCTGGACCTCGATCAGATTGGGCATTTCCGCGGCTTCGCGAATATGTCCGAAGAATTTGCGGATGCGCTTGCGACCGGTGAACTTTCTCGCCGACGTCTGAGCCATGTCGCCTTTCGAGCCTCTTTCTTCGTGAGGGCCGACCGTCCCGCTGCGAGAGGTCCTTTTGCCCGTCGGCGTTCTTCATCGCGGCGTAGGTCCCGCGTTCGTGAGCGCCTTCTTGTTGTTGGCCGCAGCCCCGGCTTGCCGGGACTGCGGCGATCGCAGCGCCGCGAAAAAACGCGGCGGCAAAACTTAGGTGAGATCGACCTTGGCGCCGACCTTTTCGAGGGCGGCCTTGATCTTCTCGGCTTCTTCCTTGCTCGCGCCTTCCTTGAGGGGCTTCGGCGCGCCTTCGACCAGGTCCTTGGCTTCCTTCAGGCCGAGGCCGGTGATCGCGCGGACCTCCTTGATGACCTCGATCTTCTTCTCGCCGGCCGCGGCCAGGATCACGTTGAACTCGGTCTTCTCCTCGGCGGCCGGGGCGGCGGCGGCGCCAGCGCCAGGAGCGGCGGCGACGGCGACAGCCGCTGCAGCCGACACGCCCCACTTCTCTTCAAGCATCTTGGCGAGCTCAGCCGCTTCGAGAACGGTAAGCGCCGAGAGGTCTTCGACGATCTTTTCCAGATTTGCCATGATTGACGTCCTTTGAATTTGGTTCTGCGTGATGGCCTCTTAGGCCGCGTCTCGTTTGGCGTAAGCCCCGAACACGCGCGCGAGCTTGGCGGCCGGCGCGGTGGAGAGCTGAGCGATCTTGGTCGCGGGCGCCTGGATGAGGCCCACGAGCTTGCCGCGCAGTTCATCGAGGGACGGCATCGTCGCAAGCGACTTGACGCTGTCCGGATTCAGGGCAGTCTTGCCCATGGCGCCGCCGAGGATGACAAATTTGTTGTGATCCTTGGCGAAGGCCACGGCGACTTTCGGCGCCGCCACCGGATCGTCCGAATAGGCGATCAGGGTCGGCCCCTTGAGCAGGGGCGCGATAGAGGCGACGTCGGCGCCATCGAGAGCGATCTTGGCGAGGCGGTTCTTGGCGACCTGGACCGTTGCGCCAGCGTTGCGGGCCTGCTTGCGCAGGTTCTGCAGCTGGGCCACGGTCAGGCCGGAGTAGTGGGCGACGACGACGACGCCAGTCTTCGAAAAGACTTCGCGCAACGCCGCGACCGCTTCCTGTTTCTCCGCTCTGTCCACGGTTGCTCTCTCTGAACTGGCGGGAAAACCCCGCCGGTTGCGACATGCCGCCCGCTTGCGGCGAGCGGCGCCGTAGATCCTGTCCCCGTCGCGGCGAGCCGCGGCGGTTGAAGGGGCGCGAACCAAATTCGAAGGACGCTTGCAGGGCGAGCCGCTTGCGCCATTAAAATTCCGGTTTCCCCGTCTATGCAGGCCGCCTTGGGGATGACGGATCTCCGTCCTCCTTCTGGCCGATTGAGCCGCTTTAGGGCCTAAACCCCTTGCGCGCGCCGGCAGTCTCGGACAGGACATGGCCGGACAGGACACGAGGTTGAACCCCCGGGTCCTCCGGCCTATCCGCCGCCTTTTCCTAAGTCCTTGAAGCGACTTCGGTTAAGGCGGAAGCTCAAATCTGAAAACGGGGCCGCAGGTCGATTGGCCAGCCCCGGAGGGCCTTATTTAAGGGGGACTGAACGGTTTGCCAAGGGGAAAAACCATGTTTTTCGCTCAATTCAGCGACTTCTCCGCCGGCGCTATCTACCCCGCGGCGTGAACTCCATCCTCATCCGGCCGCCGCGCCCGTAAGACGCCTGCGCGCCGCCGTAGCGCGGCCGAGGACGATAGGCGCTGCCGCCTGAGCCGCCATGCGCGCCTTCGCTCGCCATGCCGGGGTAGGTCGCGCCGTGCTGGCCGCGCGTTGGCCCGAAGGAGGCGAGGCAACGGTTATAGGCGTCGGCCTCCTGAATTTTCTCGCAGTCGGCGATCGATCCTGGCGCGGCGAGGGCGGGAACGGCGAGGAGGAGACTCACCAGCAGCGCCATCACAAGGCCGTCATTGCGAGGAGCGCAGCGACGACGCAATCCAGCGGCAGCGCCGCGGTTCTGGATTGCTTCGCTTCGCTCGCAATGACGACCCACGCGATGGCCGTCGGTCATCCTCTCAGCGTCGCGCCGCATTTCTTTGCCGCCTCCGAAACGATTTTCTGCGCCACCGCCTCGATTTCCGCGTCGGTCAGCGTCTTTTCGCGCGGCTGCAGGGTGACGGCAAGGCCGATCGATTTTTTGCCCTCCGGAACGCCTTTTCCCTCATAGAGGTCGAATACGGCGACATCGGCGATCAAGGTCCGGTCGGCCCCCTGCGCCGCTTTCACCAGATCGCCGGCCGGACTGGCGCGATCGACGATGAAGGCGAAATCGCGCGAGACCGGTTGGAGATCGGAAATCTCCAGCTTCGGCTTGATTTTCGTCGGCTTCGGCTTGGGCGCGGGGAGGGCGTCGAGAATGATCTCGAAAGCTGCGACCGGCCCCTCGACGTCCATGGTTTTCAGCGCGCGCGGATGCAATTCGCCGAAATGACCGACGATCGTCTTTGGCCCGAATTGCAGCGTCGCCGAGCGGCCGGGATGAAACCATGCCGGTCCGCCTGGAACGATCTGCAAGCCGCCGGTCGCGACGCCGAGCGCGCCAAGCAGCGCTATCGCGTCTTCCTTTGCGTCGAAGGCGCTGGCCTCATGCGCCGACGCCGACCAGTGACGCCCGGCGCCGGCGAGTCCGCGCCGCACGCCCGCAGCCGCAAGGCGCTGGCCGGTTTCCGCGGCGTCGAGGAAAATCTGGCCGACCTCGAAGAGGTTCTGATCGCCGAGGCCGCGCGCTGCGTTGCGCCCCGCGGCGGCCACGAGACCGGGGAGCAGGCTCGGCCGCATGTCGGAAAGATCGGCGGCGATCGGATTGGCGAGCGCCAGCGCCGGCTTGCCGCCGCCAAAGGCCTCCGCCTGCTCCTTGGAGACGAAGGACCAGGTCACCGCCTCGACAAGGCCCTGGCCGGCGAGCGCGCGGCGGGAGTTGCGCGCGCGCTTCTGCATCATGGTCAGCGCCGGCGGCGCGACGCCGTCGGCGCGGGGCAGCGGCGTCGACGGCACATTGTCGACGCCGATCATCCGCACGACTTCCTCGACGATGTCGGCCTTGCTCTCGATGTCCGGGCGCCATGTCGGGACGGCGATGCGCGCGTCGGCGTCGCCGCGCTTCTCGACGCTAAAGCCGAGACGTTCGAGAATCATGGTCGCTTGCGCAGGCTCAACGTCGATTCCGGCGAGCCGCTTGATCTCGCCCCAGGGGAAATCGATGACGCGCGGCGCGCGTGGAACCACCCCGGCGAGCGCGAGCTCCGACGGCTCGCCGCCGCAAAATTCGAGCACGAGCTGCGTCGCGAGTTCGATGCCCGGCAGCGCAAAGGCCGGATCGACGCCGCGCTCGAAGCGATATCGCGCATCGGTGACGATGCCGAGCTTGCGGCCGGTGTGGGCGATATTCATCGGGTCCCACAGCGCCGTCTCGATCAGCACGTCGGTTGTCGATTCGTCGCAGCCCGACGCTTCGCCGCCCATGACGCCCGCAAGCGATTCAGGCCCGTTATCGTCGCAGATGACGACCATGCTCTCATCGAGTTCATAGGTCCGTCCGTCGAGCGCAAGCAGCGTCTCGGCCTTCTTCGCGCGGCGCACGACAAGATCGCCCTTCACCTTTTTCGCGTCGAAGACATGGAGCGGGCGGGCGCGGTCGAAGGTGAGGAAATTGGTGATGTCGACCAGCGCATTGATCGGGCGAAGGCCGATTTCGCGCAAGCGCGCCTGCAGCCAGGCGGGGCTTGGTCCATTCTTGACGCCGCGCACCAAGCGCAGGCCGAAGAAGGGTGCGAGATGCTTGTCTTCTTCTTTAAAATCGAGCGTCACGCCGACGGGGCAGGGGAATTTGCCCTCGACCGGCAGAATGTCTTTTGTCTTGAGGACGCCGAGCTCCGCCGCGGCAAGATCGCGCGCGATTCCATAGACGCCGGCGGCGTCGGGCCGGTTCGGCGTCAGATTGATTTCGATGATTGGATCGTCGAGTCCGGCCCATTGCGCGTAAGAGGCGCCGACCGGCGCGTCTTCGGGCAGATCGATGATCCCTTCGTGATCGTTGGAAAGTTCGAGTTCGGCCGAGGAACAGAGCATGCCGAGCGACTCGACGCCGCGGATGACGCCCTTGCCGAGCGTGATCTTCTTGCCGGGGATGTATGTTCCTGGCGCCGAAAAGACGCTCTTCATGCCGGTGCGGGCGTTGGGCGCGCCGCAGACGACCTGCACAGGCGCGCCGCTTCCCGTATCGACAGTGCAGACGCGCAAACGGTCGGCGTTGGGATGCGGCTTCGCCTCGATCACTTTCGCGATAGTGAAGTCTTTGAGCTGCGCGGCGGGGTCATGCACATGCTCGACTTCGAGGCCGATGCGCGTCAGCGTTTCGACGATCTCGCTAAGCGAGGCCGATGTGTCGAGATGTTCCTTGAGCCAGGAGAGGGTCAATTTCATATGGCGGCTTTAATGTTGCGCGGCGCTGCGATCTCCCGCACGTCATGCCCGCGCTTGTCGCGGGCATCCACGCCGTGAGGCTGCGGAGTGATGAAAGTGAGCGGCGCCATTTTTGTCTCTTGTCTCTATTACTGTGCTTCTTCGCGTGGATGGCCGGGACAAGCCCGGCCATGACGCGGAGAGATTGTCGTTAACTGCTCAACCCTCCCGCCAGCGACGGGAAGTCGAGCGGCCTGAACCCATAATGCTCCAGCCAGCGCGTATCGGCGTCGAAAAAGGCGCGCAGGTCCGACATGCCATATTTCAGCATCGCCAGCCGGTCGACGCCGACGCCGAAGGCGAAGCCCTGATAGCGGTCGGGATCGATGCCGCAATTCCTGAGCACGTTGGGGTGCACCATGCCGCAGCCCAAAATCTCCATCCAGTCTTCGCCCTCGCCGAAGCGGATTTCACCGCCCTGGCGCCGGCATTGAACGTCGACCTCCATCGACGGTTCGGTGAAGGGGAAGAAGGAGGGACGAAAGCGCAGTTTCACGCCCTTCACTTCGAAGAAGCTCTTCAAAAATTCTTCGAGAGTCCATTTGAGATGCCCAAGATGCGTGATCTCGTCGATGACGAGGCCCTCGATCTGATGGAACATCGGCGTATGGGTCTGGTCGAAATCGCAGCGATAGACCCGGCCCGGACAGATGACCCGGATCGGCGGCTTCTGCGCCAGCATGGTGCGCACCTGCACCGGGCTCGTATGAGTCCGCAGCAGCCGCTTCTCGCCGCCTTCCGGCGCGAGGAAAAACGTGTCCTGCATTTCCCGCGCGGGATGGCCTTCGGGGAAATTGAGCTTGGTGAAATTATAATCGTCGCTTTCGATGTCCGGCCCTTCGGCGACGGCGAAGCCCATATCGGCGAAAATGATCGAGAGTTCGTCCGTGACCTGCGAAATCGGGTGAATGCGCCCGCGCTCCAGCGGGCTGGCCGGCGCCGGCAAGGTCATGTCGAGAGTCTCAGCTGCAAGCCGAGCGTCGAGCGCCGCGCCCGCAAGCGACTCGCGTCGCGCGGCGATGGCTTCGGCGGCCCTGTCCTTCAGCGCGTTGATTTTCGCGCCCTCGGTCTTGCGGTCCTCGGGCGACATTTTGCCCAGGCTCGCGAGCAGCGCCGAAATCGCGCCCTTCTTGCCGAGCGCGGCAAGACGCACGGCTT
>Ga0194126_10000218_pt1 | contig 90860 bp, 98 predicted proteins | sample TA2KigC150mmetaG_FD_148641 | JGI IMG/M metagenome (GOLD analysis project Ga0194126, IMG submission 148641) | Freshwater microbial communities from Lake Tanganyika, Tanzania - TA2015035 Kigoma Deep Cast 150m | ecosystem: Environmental > Aquatic > Freshwater > Lake | place: Tanzania: Lake...
ACCACCACCGGGTGGAGGCACCAACGCGGGTCCCCCACCAGGCGATCGAGGCCGCAGGCGGCCAGCACCAGCAGCCAGGGCCAGGGGCTCAGGCTGCCTTCAGCCAGCTGAACATCGAGCGCAGGCCCTTGCCCACCTGCTCGATCGGGTGCTGGGCATCGCGCTCACGGATCTTCGCCATCTCCGGCTTGCCGGCGTCACACTCGGCCACGAAGTTGCGGGCGAAGGTGCCGTCCTGGATGTCGGCCAGGATGCGCTTCATCTCGGCCTTGGTGTCGGCGGTGATCAGCCGCGGGCCGCTCACATAGTCGCCGTATTCGGCGGTGTTGGAGATCGAATCGCGCATGGCGGTGAGGCCGCCCTTCACCATCAGATCCACGATCAGCTTCACCTCGTGCAGGCACTCGAAGTAGGCCAGCTCGGGCTGATAGCCCGCTTCCACCAGGGTTTCAAAGCCGGCCTTCACCAGCTCGGAGAGGCCGCCACACAGCACGGCCTGCTCACCGAACAGGTCGGTTTCGGTTTCTTCCTTGAAGTTGGTTTCGAGGATGCCGGCGCGGGTGCCACCGATGCCCTTGGCGTAGGCCATGGCCAGGCCGCGGGCGTTGCCGGAGGCGTCCTGGTGGATGGCAAACAGGGCGGGCACGCCCATGCCGTTCTGGTATTCCCAGCGCACGGTGTGGCCAGGGCCCTTGGGGGCGATCATCACCACGTCCACATCGGCGGGGGGCTGGATCAGCTCGAAGCGGATGTTGAAGCCATGGGCGAAGCTCAACACCTTGCCGGCGCTCAGATGAGGCGCAATTTCCTTGTCGTAAACAGCCTTCTGGAATTCATCGGGCAGCAGCACCATGATCCAGTCGGCCGTGGCCGAGGCATCGGCCACGCTCAGCACTTCGAGGCCATCGGCCTTGGCTTTTTCAGCCGAGCGGCTGCCTTCGTAGAGGCCCACCACCACGTTGACGCCGCTGTCCTTCAGGTTGAGGGCGTGGGCGTGGCCCTGGCTGCCATAGCCAATGATGGCCACCGTCTTGCCGTTCAGCAGCGCAAGGTCGGCGTCGGTGTCGTAGTAGAGCTTGGCCATCGAGGCTTCGGGTCTGGGCAGGGCAAGAGCCGAGCTTACGCAAGCGCCCTTCAGGCCTCGCTGGGGTGGGCGATGACGCGGTCGATCAGGCCGTAGTCCTTGGCCTCTGCGGCGCTGAGGAAGTAGTCGCGGTCGGTGTCCTTCTCGATCTTCTCGAAAGACTGGCCGGTCATGTCGGCCATGCTGTGGTTGAGCATGTCCTTCATGCGCAGGATCTCCTTCGCCTCAATCTCGATGTCACTGGCCTGGCGCTGGCTGGTGCCGCCCAGGGGCTGGTGAATCATGATCCGGCTGTGGGGCAGGGCTAGCCGCTTGCCTTTGGTGCCGGCGCCCAGCAGGAAGGCGCCCATCGAGGCGGCCAGGCCGACGCAGATCGTCACCACGTCGCTCTTGACGTACTGCATCGTGTCGTAGATCGCCAGGCCGGCGGTCACCGAGCCCCCCGGGGAGTTGATGTAGAGGTAGATCGGCTTGGAGTTGTCTTCGGAGTCGAGATAGAGCATCTGGGCCACCAGGGCATTGGCCACGGCGTCGTTCACTTCCGATCCCAGAAACAGGATCCGCTCCACCCCCAGACGGGTGTAGATGTCAACCCAGCGCTCGTACTGGCTGCCGGGGAGGCGGTAGGGAACGCTGGGGGTGCCGATGGGCATGGGTTTGGATGGGGTGGTCGGTGGAACGCGGGGTGCCGTTGAACAGCGCTGGCGGTGGCTCAGCCCAGGCCGGCGGCCGTGGGTGGCGCGGTGGGCAGGTCTTTCTGGCTGGTGAGCACCCGGTCGATCAGGCCATACTCCTTGGCCTCCTCGGCGGTGAAGTAGGTCATCCGGTCGGAATCGCGCGACAGCTGCTCCACCGTTTTGCCGGTGTTGATCGACAGCATCTCCATCAGCGTGCGCTTGTTGTGCAGCACCTCCTGGGCCCGGATTTGAATGTCGGTGGCCTGGCCGCGGGCGCCGCTGCGGGGCTGGTGCAGCACGATCGAGGCGTGGGGCAGGGCGGCCCGGTGGCCCTTGGTGCCGGCGCTGAGAATCATGGCTGCAGTGCCCATCGCCTGGCCGATGCAGATGGTGTGAACAGGCGGCTTCACGTAGCGAAGCGTGTCGGCGATGGCGAAGGCCTCGGTTTCAAAGCCAACGGCGTCGCCGGTATACCAGCTGGTGCCGGTGGAGTTGATGTAGAAGAAAATCGGCTTCTCCGGATTGTCAAACTCCAGGTAGAGCAACTGGGCAATGATCAGCTCGGTCACGTCAATGCCCATTTGGCGCTTGGCGTCGTCGTCGCTGAACAGGGGCGCGCCCAGATAAACGATTCGCTCCTTCAGCAGCAGGCTGGGCAGATCCGGCGGCGGCGTGCGCATAACCGCGGAATCGCCGTAGTAGGGGGCTGACACCGACATCCGCGGTTGATGGGGGACACGTTTGCGGAGCCTAGCGGGGGCCACCGGTCTCCGGATTCGTCTGGGCCGAATTGGTCTTGCTGCGTTCGGCGTTGCGCTCGGAATTGCGCTCAGTGCGGGGTTTGCGCTTCGGGGCCGGATCGGGGCTGGTCTCCGGCGTGGAAGCGTCGTTGCGGGCGCCGTCGCTGCGGGCAAACACGATGCGTCCGGTGGGGTTCTGCAGGGCACCGGTGATCACCACCGGCAGGCGCTCGCCGATGCGGCCCCGGGCCCCTTCCACCACCACCATCGTGCCGTCGTCGAGATAGCCCACGCCCTGGTCGGCCTCCTTGCCGTCGCGGGCGATCTTGAGCAGCAACTCGTCGCCCGGCTGCACCTCGGGCCGCAGGGCGATCACCAGCTCGCTGAGGTTGAGCACCCGCAGCGCTTTCACCTCGGCCACCTTGGCCAGGTTGTAGTCGGCGGTGAGCAGGGTGCCACCGGTGTCGGCGGTCAGGAGCAGCAGCTTGTCGTCGACGCCGTTGCCCTCGTAGCGGGTGCTGTTGACCACCAGTCGGCGGCCGTATTGCTCGCGCAGCTCGCTGAGCAGCTTGAGCCCGCGGCGCCCCCGGCCGCGCTTCTCGGCGTTGCTCGAATCCGCCAGGGTCTGCAGCTCATCGATCACGCTCTGGGCCACGATCACCTGGCCTTCCAGCAGCCCCGAGGCCAGCAGGCCGCGGATGCGGCCGTCGATGATCACGCTGGTGTCGAGGATCTTGGCGCTCGCGGGCTGCAGCACCCCATCAGCCACCAGCATGGCTTCGGTGTTGGTGGGGTTGAACAGGCGCAGCAGGGTGCGGCCGTGCACCTCGGCAAGGTTGTAGCCCGATACCCCGAAAAACACATTGCTGAGCACCGCCGCCAGCGGTTTGACGAACACCACCTCCCAGGGCAGCGGCAGCAGCAGAATCGGGGCCAGCAGCAGGTTGGCCACCAGGAGGCCCAGGATCAGGCCGACGGCACGGCTGATCAGCAGGTCGGTGGGCATGGTGCGCACCTGTGCCATCAGCTTGCGGCGCAGCTGACCAAAGAAAAAGCCCGCCAGCAGCCCGAAAAAGGCGCCGAACCCGCCCAGCACTGTGCGCAGCCCCTCGGGGTTGTCCACCTGCAGCAGCAGCGGCTCCGGCAGCAGGTCGACCCCCAGCCAGCCAGCAGCGGCCCCGGAGATCACAAACAGGATCAGGATGAGGGAGTCCACCATTCCCGTCTTGCGTGGCTGCCCATCCGATCAGGGTTGCAGCATGCCTGATTTCCGCGCCGTTGGCCTGAAGGGGTTCCCGCACTTGTTGTTGTGACTGCCCAAATCCCCGGTCCTCCCTGGCCGCCCCGCAGTGCCTACCTGCACATCCCCTTTTGCCATCGGCGCTGCTTCTACTGCGATTTTCCGGTGGTGCCCTTGGGCGATCGGGCCGGCGGCGAGTCGGGGGCGCCGGGTTCCGCTTCGATCGAGGCCTATCTGCAGCTGCTGCACCAGGAGATTGGCCTGGCTCCGCCGGGGCCGCCCCTGAGCACCGTGTATTTCGGCGGTGGCACCCCCTCGCTGCTCACACCAGCCCAGGTGGGGGGCTTGTTGGCGGTGCTGCGGCGGCGTTTCGGCCTGGCTCCCGCCGCCGAGATCACCCTGGAGCTCGATCCGGCCAGCTTTGATCAGGCGCGGCTGGCGGGCTACCTGCAGGCCGGGGTGAATCGGGTGAGCTTGGGCGGCCAGAGCTTCGACGACGCCGTGCTGGTGAGTTTGGGGCGCCGCCACTGCGGCGCCGACCTGCGGCAGGCCGCCGCTTGGCTGGCCGAGGCCCAGCGCCGCGGCGCCCTGGCGAGCTGGAGCCTGGATCTGATTCAGGGGCTGCCGGGTCTGGCTTCTTCTGCAGGAGCTTCTTCTGATCAGGCCCTGGCCGCCTGGCGCCAGCAGCTGGGCGAGGCGATCGCGCTGGCGCCGCCCCATCTCTCCATTTACGACCTCACCCTGGAGCCCGGCACCGTGTTTGCGCGGCGCCACCAGCGCGGTCAGCTGGAGCTGCCCGATGCCGACCTGGGCGCCGACCTGATGGAGCTCACCTGGGCCGAGCTCAGCGCCGCCGGCTATGGCCACTACGAAATCTCCAACTACGCCCTGCCCGGCCACGCTTCCCGCCACAACCGCGTCTACTGGAGCGGTGCCGGTTGGTGGGGCTTCGGCATGGGGGCCACCTCGGCGCCCTGGGGCGAGCGGCTGGCTCGGCCCCGCACCCGCGAGGGCTATGCCGCCTGGCTGGCCCAGCTGCAGCCGCAGAGCGGGGTGGGCATGCCTGTTGATGAGCGGCTGCTGGTGGGTCTGCGCCGCCGTGAGGGGGTGCACCTGCCCCAGCTGCTAGGCGACGCCGGCTGCGCCCAGCTGCGTCAGCGGCTCGAGCCGTGGTGGCGCGAGGGCCTGCTGCGGATCGAGGGCCCTCGCTGGCGGCTCAGTGATCCGGCCGGCCTGGCCCTCAGCAATGGGGTGCTGCGGGGGTTGCTGGCCTGGTGGCAGGAGCAGTTGGATGCTGCTGGGCTGGATGGCGCTGGGCGGCAATCCAGCGCCGCAGCGCTTCCACCCCCAGGGTCCGCCCCTGCAGCAGCGGTGGGCTGAACGGCGGTTGCTGGCTGGTGAGCCCCAGCAGATCGGCCGTGACACGCACCTGGCCGTCGCAGCCCTCGCCGGCGCCAATGCCGATCACCGGCAGCTCCAGCGCCTGCTGCAGGGATGCCCCCAGATCGGCCGGCACGTGCTCGAGCACCAGGGCGAAGCAGCCGGCCTCCTGCAGGGCGAGGGCCTGGCGCCGCAGCCGCTCCTGGCTGGGCGCGTCGTTGCCCTGGCGGCGGTAGCCCAGGCGGTGCACCGACTGGGGCGTCAGACCGATGTGGCCCATCACCGGGATGCCGCTGCGCACCAGCCGATCGATCACGGCCAGGGTTTCGGGTTCTGCGCCTTCAAGCTTCACGGCGGCAGCGGGGGTTTCCTTCAGCACCCGCCCGGCGGCGGCCACGGCCTCATCGGCGCTGCACTGGTAACTGAGGAAGGGGAGATCGCAGATCAACAGCGGCTCCTGCCCGGGGGAACAGCTGCTGGCCAGACCGCGGGCTGTGGCCCGGGTGTGGTGCAGCATCTCCTCGAGGGTCACCGGCAGGGTGGTGGCGTGGCCCAGCACCGTCATTGCCAGGGAGTCACCCACCAGCACCGCGTCGGCGCCGGCCTCCGCCACCAGCGCTCCGGAGAGGGCGTCCCAGGCGGTGAGCACCGTGATCGGCAGCCCGGCCTGCTTGCGACTCGCCAGATCTGCGGGGCGCAGGGGCACGAACGTCGGTGCGGGGATGCCATTGCTAGCATCCAAAGGACTCGGACCCATGCGGCTCCGACGCCCAAATCTGGTCAGGACCGGAAGGGAGCAGCCACACGGGATGCTCAGGGCAGGCGTGGACTCCGGGTCACCACATTCAGAGGGTCGCCCTTTCAGTTCGGATCCTCAGCCCGTTCTCAGAACAAAATCGCCCGATCAGGCAACTCGCGGCGTCAGGCAAATTGCCAGTCAGGCCTCATGAATTGGCCTGACCCTGGCGGTTGAGCAGGAACGGCGGAATCTTGGCGCCGCGCTCTTCTTGATTGTTGCTGAACAGGGTGGTGCCGGCAAAGCTCACCGTGGTTCGCTCGCTGCGGTACGGAGCCCCGCTTTCGAAGCCGGTGGCGATCACGGTCACGTGGATCTCGCCCTCGAGGCGCTCGTCCACCACAGCGCCCACAATGATGTTGGCGTCCGGATCGACCACGTCGTAGATCACCTCCGAGGCGGTGGTCATGTCCTCGAGGGTCATGTCCTTGCCACCGCTGATGTTGATCACGCAGCCCTTGGCGCCGTCGATGCGGGCCGACTCCAGTAGGGGGCTGCTCATCGCCGCCTGGGCCGCTTCGCTGGCCCGGGAACGACCGGAGCCCACGCCGATGCCCAGCAGGGCGGTGCCCGCGTCGGCCATCACGGAGCGCACGTCCGCGAAGTCGACGTTCACCAGGCCGGGCTTGGTGATGATGTCGCTGATGCCCTTGACGCCCATGCGCAGCACGTCGTCGGCGGCGCGGAAGGCCTCATTGAGCGGGGCTCCGGCGATGGCATCCCGCAAGCGATCGTTGGGGATCACGATCAGGGTGTCGACGCTCTCGGCCAGGCGGGCGATGCCCTCCTCGGCCTGCCGCAGCCTCTTGCGACCTTCAAACCCGAAGGGCTTGGTGACGATGCCGACGGTGAGGGCGCCCACCTCTTTGGCCACCTCGGCCAGGATCGGCGCCGCTCCGGTACCGGTGCCGCCGCCCATGCCCGCGGCGATGAACACCAGATCCGCGCCCTGGAGCGATTCCTGCAGTTCGGCCCGGGATTCTTCAGCCGCCTTCTGGCCGATCACGGGGTTGCCGCCGGCCCCCAGGCCGCGGGTGAGTTTCTGGCCCAGCTGGATGCGTTTCTGGGAGGCCGACTGCAGCAGGGCCTGGGCATCGGTGTTGAGCACCCGGTAGCCCACACCCTGGAGATCGGAGGCGATCATCCGATTGACCGCGTTGCTGCCACCACCGCCAACCCCGATCACTTCGATGCGTGCCGACTGGCTGGGCACAATTCCGCCTGCGGTCGAGCTGCCAAGCAACCCCTCGTTCGCGGGCTGGACGCCGTTGAATAGGGGGGACCCGGATTGGGGGGCGCTGTGGGTCATAGCGGCATTGGGGGAGGCGGCGGTGCTGTACATCTGCGGTTGCATTATGTCGGCCTTTGGCACCCCTGGATTCAGGGAGTGTCCCACCTTTGCGGGTTTCCTGGCATGGCCGTTGCCGGAATGCTCATCCGGGGGGCTTGGCCGGCTGGGCGGGCACCGGCAGTCCCAGTTCCGGCTGTTCCGGATCGCTGAGGTCGATCGATTGCAGCCGCCGGCCCTTGATTCGCGCTGGCAGTTCCTCTTGCAGGTGGCCAAGCACCTCGAGACGCCGCCCCAGTTGGGCGTCGGCTGGCCCCAGCCGCACCTGGCCGAGGCTGGTGCTCTCCAGCCAGAGGCTGCCGCCGGGCTCAAAGCGGATCTGGCGCAGGTCGGCTCCGAGCCGGTCGCGCTGCTCCAGCACTTCGGCCAGGGCGGGGCGGTAGCGCGGCTGCCAGCCCACCACCGTCAGGCCTGCGCTGGCCTTGGCGGCAACGCCCTGGCCCTGGCGGTTGCTCATCCAGTGGCCGAAGCGGTCGACAAAGCCCTGCTCGATGCCCGTGCTGGTGCGGCGCTGGGCCCGGGCCACCGCCTGGCGATCAACCAGCTCGATCCGCAGCCGCGGCGGCGCCATCAGCCGGCTCACCTGCACCTGCTCCACCGGCAGGGCGCCGGCGACGGCCTCGGCGATGCGTTTGGGCTGCAGGGCCAGCAGCGGCTGGGGAAAGCTGAGTTGGGCTGCCTGCACCACCTGGTCTGGCCCCACCTGCGCGCTGCCCACCACCTCCACCTGGCTGGGGCCGGTCAGCACCCAGCCCTGACGCAGCAGGCCGTAGCCCAGGCCGCCCGCCAGGCTGAGCAGCACCACCAGCCGCCAGAGGTTGCGCAGCCGCTCGCGGCGCCGCTGCTGGCGCAGTTGGCGGCGGCGCTCCGACCCAGGGGGTGCGGGATTGGCCTTCACCACCACAGGCTCACCCGTCGAGATGGACTCGGGCTCACAGTTCGCAGCGGGAGCGGGACATCAGCTCGGCGATCCAGCGCCGGGCCCGCTCCGCATCGGCGAAGGGCAGATCCTTCTGCTCGCTGCCGCCCACCAGCCGCAGCCGGCAGGCCCCCTGGCTTTCCTCGGTGAGCGGCGCCTCGCCGGAGCGCAACGACAGCAGTTCGACCAGCTCGAGCTGCTTGATGACGAAGGAGCCCTCCTCCCTCAGTTGACCAGCCTCGAAGGTGCACCAGCTGAGCACCCCATCCACCAGTCGGGCGGCGCCACAGCTGTCGAGCTTGGCCAGCTCGGAGCCTTCGGCCCACTCGCGGAACAGCCGCTGCCGCCGCCGCTCCAGCCAGCCCAGGGCGGTGAGCAGTACAAACACCAGCAGCAGTGGAAGCCACAGCAGTCCGTGCGTCATGCCAAGGGGCCTTCGAGAGGTGTTGCCTGGTGCCATTCTCGGGCCCCTTCCAGCAACTCGCCCACCAATTGCGGCAAGGGCACACCGCTGGCGGCCCAGAGCATCGGGTACATGCTCTGGCTGGTGAAGCCCGGCAGGGTGTTGATCTCATTGAGCCAGAGCTGGCCGCTGGGATGGCTGGGGCTGGGTTCGCTGTAGAAGAAATCCACCCGCGAGAGACCCATCGCCCCCACCGCCTCACAGGCCTGAATCGCCATGGCCCGGGCCCGCTCGGCGATCGGCTCGGGCACCACTGCGGGGATCACCGTGTGGCTTTTGCCCTCGCTGTATTTGGTGTCGTAGTCGTACCAGTCGGCGTCGAAGCAGATTTCGCCCAGCACCGAGGCCTGCAGGGGCTGGTGGCCACCGCCACGCACGGCGCACTCCAGCTCCCGGGCCGTGACGCCCTGCTCCACCACCAGGCGCGGATCGAGGGCGGCGGCCGTGCGCAGGCCGGCCCGCAGGCTGGCCTGGTCGGTGGCTTTGCTGATGCCCACCGAGGAGCCCAGGTTGGCTGGCTTCACAAAGCAGGGATAGCCGAGCTGGGCTTCGAGCTGCTCGATCAGGCCGTCGGGATCTTTGGCCACCTGGCTGGCACTGACACAGACATAAGGCACCTGGGGCAGCCCGGCGGCGGCAAAGGCGGTCTTCATCGCCTGCTTGTCCATGCCCACGGCTGAGCCGAGCACTCCTGAGCCCACATAGGGCACTTGCATCAACGTGAACAGGCCCTGAATCGTGCCGTCTTCGCCGTTGGGGCCGTGCAGCACCGGCAGCCACACCGCCACCTCCAGGGCACCGGCGGGAAAGCCCCGGAAGCCGGCACTGGCCAGGGAGATTCCGGCCCGAGCAGCGCCGGCCTGCAGTTGCTCGGGGCGGGCGGGTGTGCCCTGGGCCAGCACGGCTTCGGCCACATCCGGGCCCCACCAGCGGCCCTCGGGATCGATGTAGAAGCAGCGCAGGGCATAGCGCGCGGCGTTGTCGGGATGGCGCACGGCGGCGGCCACGGTGGCCGCTGAGCGGATCGACACGGCGTGTTCGCCCGAAGCCCCCCCAAAGATCAGACCAACGGCAACGGGGGTGGGTGTCATGCCGTCCGCAGGGTGAGCCAGGGGCCCAAAACTCAGGCCAGTTTGCCGCTGAGGGAGAAGGGGCGCACGTCTTCGATTTGCACCGTCACCAGCTCGCCGGGCGCGATGGTGCGGCCATCGGACCGCTGGGCTGGGAAGAAGGTGAGTCGGTTGGTGCGGGTGCGGCCCATCACCTGCTCGGGATTCTTGGGGTTGCTGCCCTCCACCAGGATCTGCTCGCGGCGGCCGGCGTAGCGGGCGCTGCGTTCGCGGGCGCTGCGCTCCACCAGGGCATTGAGCTCCTGCAGGCGGGCCACCTTCACCGCCTCGCTGAGCTGGCCCGGCCAGGTGGCGGCGGGGGTGTTGGGCCGCGGCGAGTAGGCGGCGGTATTCACCAGATCGAAGCCGATCTCCTCGATCAGATCCAGGGTGCGGCGGAATTGGGCGTCGGTTTCACCGGGGAAGGCCACGATCACATCGGCGCTGATCGCGGCATCGGGCATGCGCTCGCGGATGCGCGCGACGATGCGTCGGTAGCGATCCACGGTGTAGCCGCGGGCCATGGCCTTGAGCACGTCGTCGTCGCCGCTCTGGAAGGGCACGTGGAAGTGCTCGCACACCTTGGGCAGATCGGCGCAGGCATCGATCAACCGCTCGGTGAAGTAGCGCGGATGGCTGGTGGCGAAGCGGATCCGCTCGATCCCGGCCACGTCGTGCACGTGGTGGAGCAGGTCGGTGAGGGTGTGGGCGCGGCGACCTTCGGCGGTGATGCCGGGTAGGTCGCGGCCGTAGGCATCGATGTTTTGGCCCAGCAGGGTGATTTCCTTAAACCCCTGGGCTGCCAACCCCTCCATCTCCAGCTTGATGGCTTCGGGGAGGCGCGATTGCTCCTGGCCCCGCACCGACGGCACCACGCAGTAGGTGCAGCGTTCGTTGCAGCCGTAGATCACATTCACCCAGCCGCAGATCGTGCTGTCGCGGCGGGCGGTGGTGATGTCTTCGAGGATGTGGTGTTCGCCTGTGGCCACCACCTGCTGGCCCTGCTCCACCTGGGCCAGCAGCGCATCGAGCCGGTTGGCGTGCTGGGGGCCCATCACCAGATCGAGCTCGGGCACGCGCCGCAGCAGCGATTCGCCCTCCTGCTGGGCCACGCAGCCGGCCACCACCAGGGTGAGGTGGGGGTTGGTGCGCTTGCGCTGGGCCTGGCGCCCGAGGTAGCTGTAAACCTTCTGCTCGGCGTTATCGCGGATTGTGCAGGTGTTGTAGAGCACCAGATCCGCTTCGAGCTCGGCTGGAGCCTCGCGGTAGCCCATGGATTCGAGGATCCCGGCCATGCGCTCGGAATCCGCCTTGTTCATCTGGCAGCCGAAGGTGGTGATCCAGTAGCTGCCGCGGCCGCCCTCGGCCGTTGGGGCGGCAGCAGGGGCAGAGCTCAGGCTTTTGCCGAGGGTGGGGAGCGTGGAGGCCGTCATGCCATCAGTTTCGGCCATGGGGTTCCGCCGTGGTTGAGGCGGGCCCCTGTTGAGGGTGCTGCTTTGAACGGTGGGCGCTGCGGCTGCGCGGATGGGTCTGGGCAGGGTGTCCTCAAATCTGTACGGGCTGTACGGATTTCTGGAGGCATCTTGCAGGCCAACTCGTCCAGGCGGGTGCGGCGCAATCGGCGCCGTTGTGCCAGCTTGACGGCAGCGCCCCCTTGCCATGCGCCTGAGCCTGCGCCGGTTTCCGCTCACCAAGGCTGTGCCCCTGGCCATCAGCCGCGGCACCACGGCGGCTGTGGAGCACCTGCTCCTGCAGATCAGCCACGACGGTTGCACGGGCATCGGTGAGACCGGCGGCTTCGACACCGGCCACCGCGCCTACACCACCGACGCCGTTGCGGCGGAGCTGGAGGCCCTGGCACCCCAGCTGGCGGCCCTGGCGCCGGAGCCCCTCCAGGCCCTGGAGCCCCTGCTGGCTGGCCTCAGCCCGCCGGCCCGCTGCGGCCTCGATCTGGCCCTGCACGATTGGTGGGGCCAACGGCTGGGGCAACCGCTGTGGCGGCTCTGGGGCCTGGATCCAAGCGCCTGTGTCGCCACCAGCGTGACCCTCGGCTTAGGCCCCCCCGAGGCTGTGCTGGCGCGGCTCGAGCGCTGGTGGCTGCAGCTGCCCGCCACCCGTATCAAGCTCAAGCTCGGCAGCCCCGAGGGGGTGGCTCACGATCTGGTGCTGCTGGAGGCTGTGGCTGCGGCCCTGGACCAGCGGCGCCAGAGCACCGGCGTGGCCTGTGAGCTGCAGGTGGATGCCAACGGCGGTTGGGATCTGGGCACGGCCCGGGCCATGCTCGCGCCCCTCGAGCGGGCTGGCGTGGTGCTGCTGGAGCAGCCCCTGGCGCCGCTGCTGGATGAGGAGCTCGACACGGCCGGCTTCGAGGCGCTGGAGCTCGACTGTCCGATGCCGTTGGTGGCTGACGAGAGCTGTTGGAACCTGACCGATCTGGTGCGGCTGGCTCCCTACGTGGACGGCATCAACATCAAGCTGCTCAAAAGCGGCGGTCTCTCTGAGGCTTTGCTGATGGCCCAGGCGGCCCGGCGGCTGGGGCTGGGGGTGATGGTGGGCTGCTACTCCGATGGGAGCCTGCTCAACGGTGCCGCCGCCCAGCTGTTGCCCCTGGTGACCTGGCCCGATCTCGACAGCCACCTCAACCTGGTGGACGACCCCTTCACAGGGCTGGCGCTGGCGGGCGACGTGCTGGTGCCGCCGGCCGGGCCTGGTTTGGGGATCGCGCTGGCGGCAGGTGGGCGGCTGGCGGAGCTCCCGGCATGTTGAGCGCCAGCGCCCCGGTCGTGCTGCTGCAGCACGGCGGCCTCGACGACCTCTCCGGCAAGACCGGCCTGGCGATGCTGCGCTACCGCTGCGGTCCGATCGTGGCGGTGATCGATCCGGCCTTTGCCGGCGCCGATCTGAAGGCCACCACCGGCATCGACCGGGCCGTGCCGGTGGTGGCCGACATGGCGGCGGCCCTGGCCTATGGCCCCGAGGTTGCTGTGGTGGGCCTCGCCCCCTCCGGCGGCCGCTTGCCCGCAGCGATGCGCGCCGATGTGCGGGCAGCGTTGCAGGCGGGGCTGAGCCTGGCTAGTGGCTTGCACGGCCGGCTGGCCGACGACCCGGAGTTCGCCCCCATCCCGTTACGCCCCGGCCAGTGGATCTGGGACCTGCGCCAGGAGCCCGAGGGGCTGGAGGTGGCCACGGCGCGGGCGGCGGCCCTGCCCTGCCGGCGGCTGCTGGCGGTGGGATCCGATATGGCTGTGGGCAAGATGAGCGCCTGCCTCGAGCTGCAGGCCGAGGCCCTGCGCCGGGGCCTGGATGCCCGCTTTGTGGGCACCGGCCAGGCGGGGATCCTGATCGCCGGCGGCGGGGTGGCCCTCGATGCGGTGCGGGTCGACTACGCCGCCGGGGCCGTGGAAGCGGCGGTGCTGGCCGCCGCGGCGGGGGCTGGGCCGGGGGCACTGGTGCTGGTGGAGGGCCAGGGGTCGCTCTGCCATCCGGGCTCCACCGCCACCCTGCCGCTGCTGCGCGGCAGCCAGCCCACGGATCTGTTGTTGGTGCATCGGGCCGGCCAGACCCACGTGCGCACCCGGCCCGGCGGGGCGCCGGTGCCGATCCCGCCGCTGCCCGAGCTGATCGCGGCGCTGGAAGCCCTGGCGGCCCTCGGCCGGCCCGATGGCCTGCGGCCGCGGGTGCGGGCCGTGTCGCTCAACACCGCCAGGCTCGAGGCAGCCGAGGCCGATGCCGCTCTCGTGGCCACGGCTGCTGAGACGGGTCTGCCCTGCGCCGATCCGGTGCGGCAGGGGGCGGGTTTGCTGCTGGAGGCTCTCTTGCTGCAGGGCGCGTTGCTGCAGGCCGGCACAAAAAAGCCGCCTCCACAAGAAGCGGAGACGGCTAGGACATCAAGGGCGAGCGAGGGGACTTGAACCCCCGAATGGCGGCGCCACAAGCCGCTGCCTTAACCACTTGGCGACGCCCGCCGTGATTGCAATCAATGTACCAAGCCACCGACAGGGATTGGTGCCAACCTGGGAGCCCTTGAATGACGTCCCGTTTGCCCGGCCGTTCAGCTGATGTCGCCCGTCCACCGTGGGCGTTTGCCCTGATGCTGGCGGCCTTGGCCGGGGCCGGGCTGGCCATCACCAATCCCTCCACCGCCGATTTCCAGGCCTATGCCGCCGAGCGGTTGGTGGATGAAATCAGCGAGGAGGTTTGCGCTGAGGGCGGGTTGCCGACGCTGATGCGGATGGCGATTCAGAACTGTGAGGAGCTGGTGCTGGCCCAGCGGGCGCCGTTGGCGGCGCTGGTGGCAGGCCACACCCGCCGCCACAATCTCGGGCTGCTGAGCCTGTATCGCAGTGACGTCGGCGGCCAAACGTTGCTGCTCTGGCGGGTGCCGCGCGTCCGCTCCACCGTGGTTGGTGTGGCGGGCCAGTTTGTGCTGATCGGTGCCTCGATCGACAGAGCGGCCACTGACAGCTCCACTGACAGCTCCACCGACAGCTTGCAGGACGCACCGTGATACCTGCTCTGGCGCTGCGCCTGCCCCGAGGGCTACTGGATCCGCGTCTGGCCCGTGGCTTTGAGGCCGATGCCGATGGCCTGGTGCCGCTGCAGATCCGGGTGGCCGGAGAGGTGGTTGCGGCGATCGAGCCCCTGCCAGCCGGGGATCCGGATGCGCTGGCCGCCCTGCCTTTGGCGCTCACGCCCCTGGTGGAGCCCCACGCCCACCTCGACAAGGCCTTCACAGCCGCTGCCTTCCCCAACCGGGAGGGCACCATGGCGGCGGCCCTGGCGGCCAATCAGCGCGAGTACGGCGCGCGCAGCGGCGAGCAGGTGGCGGCACGGGCCGAGCTGGCCCTCGATCGGGCCTGGCGCAACGGCGTGCGGGCCATCCGCAGCCACATCGACAGCGTCGGGCCGGCAGCTCGCGCCAGCTGGGGCGCCCTGCTCGAGGCTCGCGAGCGCTGGCGGGGGCGGGTGGAGCTGCAGCTGGTGGCCCTGGCGCCGCTGGCCCACTGGCTCAGTCCGGAGGGGGAGGCCCTCGCCCGCGCGGTGGCGGATGGCGAGGGGCTGCTGGGGGGGGTGATCGGGCCGCCCTACGGGCAGGGCCCGGCCCGTAGGGCCGCCGATCGGGAGGCCCTGCTGGCCCTGCTGGATCTGGCCGAGCGCTTCGGCTGCGGCGTCGATCTGCACGTGGATGAATCCGATGACCACCCGGGGGTGGGCGTCGATCTGGTGGCCCGGGTGGCCCTGGAGCAGCGCCGTGCTGTGGCGATCACCTGCAGTCACGCCAGCAGCATGGGCCTGCTGCCAGCCCGGGCTTGCGACCAGCTGGCCGAGCGTCTGGCCGCGGCGGACATTGCCGTGGTGGCGCTGCCCACCACCAATTTCTGGCTACTGGGCCGCACGCCCGGCCGCACCCCCTGGCGCCGGCCCCTGGCGCCGATCCGCAGCCTGCAGCGGGCTGGGGTGCGGCTGGCCCTCGGCGGCGACAACGTGCAGGATCCCTGGTACCCCGGCGGCGATTTCGATCCGGTGGAGCTGCTGCGCTGGGCGGCACCGCTCTGCCAGTTGATGCCCTGGCAGCGTCTCGGCCTGGCCCCCTTCAGCACCGCCGCTGCAGCCGTGCTGGGGCTGGCCTGGGATGGGGTGCTGCGCGTTGGCGGTCCGGCCGATCTGGTGCTGCTCGGTGCGGGGTCGTGGGGCGAGCTGCTGGCCCGGGCGCCCCAGCGGCGGGTGCTGCGCGCCGGCCAGTGGCTGCCGCTGCCTGCACAGGAGCAGCCCTCTCCCCTGCTGCTTCCATGGAGTTGAGTCCCTCCCGGATCGCCGCCCTGGCGGCAGAGCTGCAGCGGCTCGATCCGGCCTTGGCGCTGGTGGGGCCGGAGGCGCCGGCTGAGCTGGAGCGCCTCTCCCGCGATTACTTCGATTACTCGCCGGTGCTGGTGCCGCAGTTGCAGGACGGCCGCGCCCAGCTGGTGGCCGCGGCCATCACGGTGGAGCAGGTGCGGCTGGTGGCTGGGGCCTGTGCCCGCCAGCGTGTGCCCCTGACGGTACGGGGGGCAGGCACCGGCAACTACGGCCAGTGCGTGCCCCTGCAGGGCGGGTTGGTGTTGGATCTCACCGGCCTCCAGCGCCTGCGGCACCTGGACGAGGCCACCGGGGTGATCGAGGTGGAGGCGGGCGCCCTGATGGGCGCGATTGAGCAGCAGCTGGCGCCCCGGGGCCGGGCCCTGCGGCTGGTGCCCAGCACGGTGCGCAGCGCCACCATCGGCGGCTTCATTGCCGGCGGCTCCGGCGGCATCGGCTCGCTGCGCTGGGGCTTTCTGCGGGATGCCGGCAACCTGCTGGGCCTGGAGGTGGTGACCATGGAGCCCGAGCCGCGGCTGCTCCAGCTCGATGCCGCCGCCAGCGCCCCGCTCAACCACGCCTACGGCACCAACGGCATCCTCACGGCCCTGCGCCTGCCGACCACCGAAGCCTTGGCCTGGCAGCAGCTGGTGGTGGGATTTGAGCAGTGGGATCGGGCCCTGGCGGCGGCTCAGGCCCTGCCCGCCACGGCGCTGCAGCTCAACGCCATCACGCTGCTGGAGGCGCCGGTAGCCCAGCCGCTGCCCTGGCCGGCGGGCTGTCCGGCGCCAAACGGGGGGGAGCATCGCCTGCTGCTGCTGGCTGCCCCCGATGCGCTGGCGGTGCTGCCCGATTGGCTGGCGGCCCGCGGCGGTGCGCTGCGCTGGCAGGCCCCCCAGGGCCAGAGCCGGGGCCTGCCGCTGCGGGAGCTCAGCTGGAACCACACCACCCTGCACTGGCGCAGTCAGCACAAGGGCTGGACCTACCTGCAGATGCTCTTGCCTCAGCCCGAAGGACCCTGCCTGGAGCGTCTGCGCAGCCGGTGGGGCGACGACCTGCTCTGGCACCTGGAGGCGGTGAAGCAGCAGGGAGCGGCCCGGCTGGCGGCCCTGCCGCTGGTGCGCTGGCGCGGTGAGCAGGCCCTGGAGCAGCTGATGGCCGATTGCCGCGAGGCGGGCGCGGTGCTGTTCAATCCCCACGTGCTCACCGTCGAGGACGGCGGCCTGGGCGTGGTCGACGCCGACCAGGTGGCGGCCAAGGCTGCCTACGACCCATTGGGGTTGCTCAACCCGGGCAAGCTGCGCGGCTGGCTCAGCAGCCCAGGCTGAGGCGGGTGTCGACGCCGGTGACCGGGTTGGTGCCTTCGGCATCGCGGCAGAGGGAGCGCTGGTCGACCCGGTCGATCAGGGCGTCGCTGAAGTCGGCATCGGTGACGGTGGCGCCGCGGAAGCTGCTGCCCGAGGCGATGGCGCCGCTCAGCACCGCCCCGGTGAGGTCGGCGCCGGATAGGTCGACCTTGTCCATCAGGGTGCCGCTGAGGTCGGCCCCGGCGAAATTGGCCTCGGGGAAGGCGGCCTGGGTGAGGATCGCGCCGTGCAGGTTGGCGCCGCTGAAGTTGGCGTGCCGTCCCGTGGCCCCGGCGAAGGAGGTGTTGGTCAGATTCTGGCCGCTGAAATCCTGCTCGTTCTGGTTGGTGAGCGTGTAGTCCACCCCGGAAAACTCGGCGGCGGCCGGCTCCGGCAGCACCAGCCCAGGGGCCAGCCCCAGCACCACCAGCACAGTCAGCAGCACCAGGCAGCGGCGCAGTCGGTGGCTCAGTTGGCCGCACAGTCGGCCGAGGGCCGTGGCCGCTTGGCCGACAGGATGGGTCATGGGGAGCCGGGGCCGCAGAGCTTCACTTTGGCTGGTAGTTGCCGCCCCTGCTGTGTGATCTGGAGCCAAGACGGGCTGGAGGGGGCCGCGGCGGGGCGCTCGCCGTTTTGACGGGGCGCTTGCCGTTTTAACGCTTGGCTTAGTTTTGGCTTAGCTAAGCGCCGAAATTGTGACCGCCCGTCTGGATCGGGGCCAGATTCAGGGCCCGGATCCGGGATTCCCCAAGCCGCAAGCCCAGTCCATCAGCCCAGCTCGCAAGTCAAGCTCGTAAGCCCAGCCCGAAAGCCAGTCACCCGCCCGGCTTTTCCATGCTGTGCTGCTCCAGCAGGTGGCCGATCAGGTAAAGCGAGCCGGCCACCACGGTCGGCCTGGTTGCGGCAAGCCGGGCCTGGAGCAGGGCAGCCTCGAGTTCGGAGGCCGGCTGCAGCTGATTCACGAGGGAGGGGCAGGTGACGGCGAGGGCAGCATGGCTCCAGCTGGCGTGGCCGGGCACCGGCACGATCCAGGCGCGGTCGTCCGGAGCCAGCAGCGCTTCGACGATGGCCGGCCCCTGCTTGTTGGCCAGCATGCCCAGCACCCAGTGGCGGGGGCCGGGGGCCAGGCCGTGGCGCTCGGGATGGGCGTCGAGTTCGCTGCGCAGGGCGAGGGCGGCGGGCAGGTTGTGGGCTCCGTCGAGCAGCAGGGGCTGGCCGCGCCAGATCAGCTGGTGCAGCCGGCCGGGCCAGCGGGCGGCCGCAAAGCCCTGCCGGATCGCGGCCTCGCGGATCGGCCAGCCCTGCTCCACCAGGGCCTGCAGCATCCCCAGAGCTACGGCGCCGTTGGCCGCCTGCACGGCTCCCGGCAGCCCCAGGGGCCAGCGCTCCAGATCGAGCGGTTCCAGCCAGCGCAGCTCGGTCCCCACTGCCGCCGCCCGGGCGTTCAACACGGCGGCCACCTCGGGGCTCTGGGGGGCGCTGACGGCCACGGCACCCGGCTGGAGCACGCCGGCTTTTTCGGCGGCAATGCTGGCTGGATCCGGCCCTAGAAACTCGGCGTGGTCGAGCCCCACCGAGGCAAAGCCGATCACACCCCGGGCGGGATGGCAGGTGGTGGCATCGAGCCGGCCCCCCAGTCCCACCTCCAGCACCACCAGCTCACAGTTCGCCTCCGCGAAGGCCAGAAAGGCGGCGGCGGTGACCAGCTCAAACGGCGTGAGCTGGTGGCGTTGGGCGACCGGCGTGGCGGTTTCCAGCAGGCGGCGCAGGTCGGGCGCGGCGATCGGGGTATTGCCCAGCCGGATGCGCTCGGTCCAGCTCACCAGATGGGGCGAGGTGTAGAGGCCGGCGCGGATGCCGCTGGCCAGCAGGGCCTGGTGCACCAGGGTGCAGATCGAGCCCTTGCCGTTGGTGCCGGCCACCTGCACGGCGGCAAAGCGGCGCTCGGGATGGCCCAGCTCGGCCAGGGCGGCCTGGAGGCGATCGAGGCCCAGGTCGACGCCGCGGCGGCTGAAGGGCTCGATCAGGTCGGCGAAGGGGTCGGCCTCGGATGCCAGCGCTGTTTCAGCAACCAAGGCGGCTTCAGCGACTCAGGCTGGTGAGGGCGCGCTCGAGGCGATCCACCGCCAGGCGCAGGTGGCGGGGCTGGATCACCAGCGGCGGCACGAAGCGCACCACCCGGGGGCCGGCGGGCACCAGCAGCAGCCCCTGTTCCATCGCCGCCTTCACAATCTCCGGGGCGCTTGGGGCCTCCTCGCGCAGCACCAGGCCCTGCAGCAGCCCCCAGCCGCGCACCCCCTCGAGCAGGCTGGGATGGCGGCTCACCAGCTCGGCCAGCAGCTCCTGCAGCAGCGCCCCCATCCGCTGCACGTGGCTGAGCAGGTGGCGGCGCTCGAGCTCGGCCAGCACGGTGAGGCCGGCCCGGCAGGCGAAGGGGTTGCCGCCGAAGGTGCTGGCGTGCTCCCCGGGGCGGAAGTGATCCACCGCGCTCTTCACCGCCAGGGCGCCGATCGGGATGCCGCCGCCCAGCCCCTTGGCCAGGGTGATCGCATCGGGCTCCACGCCCAGCTGCTCGTAGCCCCACAGCTGGCCGCTGCGGCCGACGCCGATCTGCACCTCATCGAAGATCAGCAGGATGTTGTGGGCGTCGCAGAGCTCCCGCACCCGTTGGAAGAAGGCGCGGTTGCCCGGATGCACGCCGCCCTCGCCCTGGATCGGCTCCAGCAGCACGGCCGCCACCCGCGGACCCTGCGCCTCGCAGTTGGCCAGCAGGGCTTCGAAGGCGGCGGTGTCGTTGTAGGGGAAATAGCGGAAGCCCTGCACCATCGGCTCGAAGCCCTGGTGGTACTTCGGCTGGCCCGTGGCGGTGACGGCGGCCAGGGTGCGGCCGTGAAAGCTGGCCTGGGCGGTGAGGATCAGGGGGTGCTCAATGCCCCGCACCGTGTGGCCGTGCTTGCGGGCGAGCTTGATGGCGGCCTCGTTGGCCTCAGCGCCGGAGTTACAGAAGAACACCCGGTCTAGGCAGCTGCTGGCTGTGATCGCCGCCGCCAGCTCCTCCTGCTCAGGGATGCGGTACAGGTTCGACACATGCTGGAGCTTGCCCAGCTGCCGGCTCAGGGCCCGCTTCATCCGGCCGTCGCTGTGGCCGAGGGTGCAGACGGCGATGCCAGCCACGCAGTCGAGGTAGCGCTTGCCGCCGCTGTCCCACACCCATACCCCCCGGCCCCGGGTGAGGCTGATCGGGAAGCGGGCATAGGTGTCCATCACCGGCGAGATGGGAGCGGTGGGACTCGAACCCACATGCCCGAAGGCGCTCGATTTTGAGTCGAGTCCGTCTACCAATTCCGGCACGCTCCCGCAGAAAAGAGTTTACGCGGCGATGCTGGAGCTGGTGCTGCTTGGCGCGCCGCTGACGCGCTGGATGCAGGCGCCGGCCGCGTTGAGTTTGGCTTCGAGGTTGGCGTAGCCGCGGTCGAGGAACTCCAGCCCCCGCACCGTGGTGATGCCTTCGGCGGCCAGGCCCGCCAGCACCATGGCGGCGGAGGCCCGCAGATCGGTGCCCTGCACCGGCGCACCGCTGAGGCGGGCCACCCCTTCCACGAAGGCGGTGTTGCCCTGCATGCGGATGGCGGCCCCCATGCGCTGCAGCTCCGCCACATGCTGCAGGCGGTTTTCGAAGATGTTCTCGGTGATCACGCTGGTGCCCTGGGCCGTGGCCAGCAGGCTCATGAAGGGCGCTTGCAGGTCGGTGGGGAAGCCGGGGAAGGGTTGGGTGCGTAGGTCGACAGCCTTGATGTGATCGGCCTTGAGGGTGAGGCCGATACCGTCGTGCTCCAGGGTGCAGCCCGCTTCCTCCAGCTTGGTGAGCACCGCGCCGAGGTGGTCGGGGATCACGGGGGCGATCCGCAGGTGGGAGCGGGTGATGGCGGCCGCCAGCAGGAAGGTGCCGGCTTCGATGCGATCGGGGATGACGGCGTAGTCGGCGCCGTGCAGCCGCTCCACGCCCACGATCGTGATGGTGGGCGTGCCAGCGCCGCGCACCTTGGCGCCCATGGCGATCAGCAGGCCGGCCAGATCCACCACCTCCGGCTCCAGGGCTGCGTTGTCGATCACCGTCTCGCCATCGGCGAGGACGGCGGCCATCATCAATGTCTCGGTCGCCCCGACGCTGGGGCAGTCCATGTGGATGCGGCCGCCGGTGAGGCGATGGCCACGACCTGGGACGACGGCGGTCACGACCCCGTGCTCAATGGTCACTTGGGCGCCGAGGGCCTTCAGTCCCTTGACGTGCTCCACCACAGGCCGGGTGCCGATCTGGCAGCCACCGGGCAGGGGCACCTTGGCCATGCCCATCCGGGCCAGCAGGGGCCCGATGCAGAAGAAGCTGGCCCGCAGGCTGTTCACCAGCTCGTAGGGCGCCGTGGAATTGTTAATGGCGTCGCCATTGAGCTCCAGGCAGTCGCCCTGGCGCAACACCTGGCCCCCGAGGCTGCCGAGCATCTCCGCCATGGCGGAGATGTCGGTGAGGGGCGGCACATTGCGCAGCCGGATCGTGTCGCGGCTGAGCAGGCAGGCCGCCATCAGCACCAGGGCTGAGTTCTTGGCGCCACTCACCTGCAGCTCCCCAGACAGCTTGCGGCCACCAGAGATGTTCAGCTGGGGGCTGAAAACCGCCTGAGACTGAAAGTCGGACTGGACAGCCATCAAACCCATGGAGCGACTGCCGAGCTCTTGCCGATGCATCTTGACAACAAATGGTGAGACCGTCTAGACGGCCGCCCCCCAAACTGGCTTGAACAGCCGGGGAGGCCCCTCGATGGCGTATGTTTTCCCAGTCGCTACGGCGGCAGCCACGCGGATGTGGCGGAATTGGTAGACGCGCTAGTTTCAGGTACTAGTGGCAGCAATGTCGTGGGAGTTCAAGTCTCCCCATCCGCACTTTTTTATGATTGTCCTCAAGATCACCAATGCCTCCGAGGTCATGGCCTCGAAGCTCGGCAAGTTTCTTGAGAGTCTCACCCCCGATGCTCTCGATCTGACGACCATCGAGGACATTGTGTTGAAGAAGCTGGTTGAGAACCTCCAGGCTGAAGGTCTCAAGGGCGAGGTTGCTTCGGTGCAGGGTCTCGATCTGGAGGAGAAGGAGCTGGAGATGCACGAGGGCCTGCGCGTCCGTCGCCACCACACCTTCTGACGTGGTTTCCAGCCCTGGGCTGAGCCTTGCTGAGCCGATCACCAGCCGCCGCAATCCCCTGGTCAAGCGGTTGCGGCTCCTCCATGACCCCCGCGGGCGGCGTCAGGAGGGACTGCTGCTGCTGGAGGGCACCCACCTGCTCCAGGAGGTGCTGCGCTTGCAGCTCCAGCCCAGTGATCTGCTGGCCACGGCTGCCTGGCTGGCCGACCACGCCGCCCTGGTGGCGGCCCTGCCGCCCGGCTGCATCTGCCGCGAGGTGAGCCAGGAGGTGCTGGAGGCGGTGGCCACCACCCAGCATCCCGATGGCGTTGTGTTGACCGTGGCTCCGCCCGCTGCCGCGCCGGCAGCTGCGGCCCTAGCTCCCTTTGTGCTGGCCCTCGATGGCGTGCAGGATCCGGGCAACCTCGGCACGTTGATGCGCACCGCCCTGGCGGCTGGGGTGGAGAGCTTGTGGATGGCCGATGGGGCCGACCCCTTCCAGCCCAAGGTGCTGCGCGCCTCGGCCGGGGCTGCCCTGGCATTGCCGCTGTTGCGCGAGAGCCGGGCCGATCTGGCGGGGCGGCTGGCGGCGGCCGCGGCGGCGGGAGCCCAGGTGGTGGTGGCCGTTCGTCCGGGGGTCGGGCCGGTGGCGCCGCTTCCCTACTGGCAGCTCGATTGGACCCGCCCCACGGTGGTGTTGCTCGGCAGCGAGGGGGCCGGCGTGTCGCCCCAGCTGGAGGCCCTCGCCAACCAGCGGGTCACGATCCCCCACAGCGCCGCGGTGGAGTCGCTGAATGTGGCGGTGGCGGCGGCCCCCCTGCTGCTCGAGCGCCTGCGGCAGCGCGCCGGAGCCTGACGGGGGAGAATGCCCCCTAACAACTGCACTGCTGCCCGGTGAGCGACGCCCCCATGCACGGATCGCGTTTTGATGGCTCGAGCTTCGATTACGACGTGATCGTTGTCGGCGCCGGCTACGGCGGCTTTGACGCCGCCAAGCACGCCGCAGAGCACGGGCTGAAGGTGGCGATCGTGGAATCGCGCGACATGGGCGGCACCTGCGTCAACCGCGGCTGCGTGCCCTCCAAGGCGCTGCTGGCCGCCAGCGGCCGGGTGCGGGAGCTGGCCGACGCCGAGCACCTGGCTGGCTTCGGCATCCATGCCGCCCCGGTGCGCTTTGAGCGCCAGAAGATCGCCGACCACGCCAACCAGCTGGTGGCCACGATCCGCACCAACCTCACCAAAACCCTCGAGCGCGCCGGCGCCACGATCCTGCGGGGCACAGGCCGCCTGGCCGGCCACCAGCAGGTGACCGTGCGTGAGAGCGGCAGCGGTGTGGAGCGCACCTACAGCGCTCGCGACGTGATCCTCGCCACCGGCTCGGAGCCGTTCGTGCCCCGCGGCATCGAAACCGATGGGCGCACCGTGTTCACCAGCGACGAGGCCGTGAGCCTGGAGTGGCTGCCCCGCTGGTTGGCGATCATCGGCAGCGGCTACATCGGCCTGGAATTTGCCGACGTCTACACAGCCCTGGGCTGTGAAGTCACGATGATCGAGGCCCTCGATCGGGTGATGCCCACCTTCGATCCCGATATCGCCAAGCTGGCCGCCCGCAAGTTGATCGATGGCCGCGACATCGATGCCCGCGCCGGCCTGCTGGCCCGCAAGGTGACCCCGGGCTGCCCGGTGAAAATCGAGCTGGCCGATATGGCCACCAAGGAGCTGGTGGAAACGCTGGAGGTGGATGCGGTGCTGGTGGCTACCGGCCGGGTGCCCAGTAGCGCCGCGCTCAACCTGGCGGCCGTGGGGGTGGACACCGAGCGCGGCTTCATCCCGGTGGATGACCACATGCGGGTGTTGGTGGGCGGCGAGCCCGTGCCGCACCTGTGGGCCGTGGGTGATGTGACCGGCAAAATGATGCTGGCCCACACCGCTGCCGCCCAGGGCACCGTGGCGATCGACAACATCCTCGGTCACCCCCGCCCGATCGACTACCGCTCGATTCCAGCGGCCACCTTCACCCATCCGGAGATCAGTTCGGTGGGCCTGAGCGAAGCCGATGCCAAGGCCCTGGCAGCCAAGGATGGCTTCGAGCTCGGGGTGGTGCGCAGCTACTTCAAGGCCAACTCCAAGGCCCTGGCCGAGCTGGAGAGCGATGGCCTGATGAAGTTGCTGTTCAACAAGAGCAGCGGTGAGGTGCTGGGTGCCCACATCTATGGATTGCACGCCGCCGACCTGATCCAGGAGATCGCCAACGCCGTGGCGCGCCGCCAGAGCGTGCTGCAGTTGGCCAATGAGGTGCACACCCACCCCACCCTCAGTGAGGTGGTGGAAGTGGCCTACAAGCAGGCGGCTGCTGCCCTAGCCCCAAGTGCGGTGGGTGCCTGAGATGGAGTTTCGTCGCCGGCCCCCGAATCCCAAGGTGAAGGTGGCCCACCTGGAATACGCCATCCCCCACGCGGAGGGCGAGCCACGCCACATCCTCGAAGAAATCGTGTGGGCCAAGGACCGTGAACTGGCTGTGGCCCGCGAGCGGGTGCCCCTCGAGAAACTCAAGCAGCAGGTGGCCGAGCTGCCAGCGCCCCGCGATTTTCTGGCGGCCCTACGGGCCAGCTGCCGCAAGCCGGCGGTGATCGCCGAGGTGAAGAAGGCCAGCCCCAGCAAGGGCGTGATCCGCGAGGATTTTGATCCGGAGGCCATCGCCAAGGGCTATGCCGCCGGCGGCGCCAGCTGCCTCTCGGTGCTCACCGACAAGCAGTTTTTTCAGGGCGGCTTCGAGGTGCTGGTGGAGGTGCGCCAGGTGGTGGAGCTGCCCCTGCTCTGCAAGGACTTCATCCTCAGCCCCTATCAGCTGTATCAGGCCCGGGCCGCGGGCGCCGATGCCGCGCTGTTGATCGCGGCGATCCTCACCAACCAGGACATGGGCTACCTGCTCAAGGTGGCCAAGGCCCTGGGGCTGGCGGTGCTCGTGGAGGTGCACGATGCCGAGGAGCTGGAGCGGGTGCTGGCCCTCGACGGGGTGCAGCTGATCGGCATCAACAACCGCGATCTGGCCACATTTGAGACCGATCTGGCCACCACCGAGCAGCTCACCGCCCGCTATGGCGAGCAGATCCGCGCCAAGGGCTGCCTGCTGGTGAGCGAGTCGGGGCTGGTCACGCGCGACGACCTCGATCGGGTGCAGAGCGCCGGCGCCGATGCGGTGCTGGTGGGCGAATCCCTGATGCGTCAGCCGGACGTGACGGCAGCCCTGGAGTTGCTGATCAGAGGTTGAGGCTTGGCCAGCACTGCGGGGTGTGATGGTTTTTTAGTTTTAGCTAAGTCATGGCTTAGCTAAGTCGTGGTTTGGATAAGGGTGGGGCTGCCCTGCTGGCACCAGGACAAGGGCCGGCATGCCATGGGCGACCAAAAAGCTCGCCAGCAAAAAGCCCCCGCCGGGGAGGCGGGGGCAGCAGCAGACCAGCGATCAGACCTTGCGGGAGTAAAACTCAACCACCAGCAGTTCGTTGATCTCGAGGGCGACCCACTCGCGTTCGCACTTGCTGATCACCTTGGCGACCTGCTTGTTCTTGTCGAGCTCGAGGTGGGGCGGGATGTTGGCCAAACCTGGGAATTCCAGGTTGCCTTCAGCCAGTTTCTTGCTCTGCTTGCGCTCGCGGATGGCGACGACGTCGCCGGCCTTGCACTGGAAGCTGGGGATGTCCACGACGCGGCCGTTCACGGTCACGTGGCCATGGTTCACCAGCTGGCGGGCGCCGGGCACGGTGGGGCCGAAACCCAGGCGGAAGCAAATGTTGTCGAGGCGGTTCTCGAGCAGTTTCAGCAGGTTGGTTCCCGTGGAACCCTCCTGGGCGCGCGCTTTCTTCACGTAGCGCACGAGCTGTCGCTCGGAGATGCCGTAGTTGAAGCGAAGCTTCTGCTTCTCTTCGAGGCGGATGGCGTATTCGGAGCGCTTGCGACGGGCTTGGCCGTGCTGACCGGGGGGATAAGACCGCTTGGCGGACTTACGGGTGAGACCGGGAAGGTCTCCCAAGCGCCGCGTAATCCTCAGGCGAGGGCCGCGGTAGCGAGACATGAAACGAGTTCGAAGGACGGAGGGAGCCGGGATGGCCCCATGGCGCTGCGGCATCGAGCATGCTGGGAGAGTCCCGCAGGCCTGAGCTTTGCCGCGCCAACGGTCGATCTTATCGGTTGGTCCGCACCAGCTCGGCCTGCAGCCCGAGCCGGGTCTCGCCTCGGTTGGCGCCGCCGCAGCTGGGCCGTTGGCGCGAGGGCTGGCGTTGCTGTTGCTGACCCTGATCGGCCTGTACCGCCAGTGGATCTCGCCGCTGCTGGGCCCCCGCTGCCGCTTCATCCCCAGCTGCAGCGCCTATGGCCTCGAAGCGATCAGCCGCCATGGCCCCTGGCGGGGCAGCTGGCTCACCCTGCGCCGGTTGCTGCGCTGCCACCCCTTCACCCCCTGCGGCTGCGATCCCGTTCCCGACTGATCGCCGTCTCCACTGACGTTCATCCCCAGCCATGCCCGCTCTGGTGTTACTGACCCGTCAGGGCTGCTGCCTGTGTGAGGGCCTGGCCGAGAAGTTGCAGGCCCTCGAGCCGCCCCTGGCGATCGAGCGGATCGATGTCGATGGCGATCCCTCTCTGCAGGCCCGTTTCGGCCTGGAGGTGCCGCTGCTGCTGCTGCGTTCGCACGCGGGGGAGCAGGTGTTGCCGCGGGTGCCACCACGGCTGGCCGGGACCAGCCTGCGGGTTTGGTTGCAGAAGCACGGTTTTTCGGATCAGGACGCTTAGAAAGGCGCCATTCGCTGATCTGGTGCCATGACCCAGCTGCTCCATCCGGTCCTGCGGGAGGTGGGTTTGGAGCTGCCAGCGGGGTTGCCCAATGGCGAGCTGAGCGGCATCAGTTGCGATTCCCGCCGCGTGGGCCGGGGCACCCTATTTGTGGGGCTGCCGGGCACCCAGGTGGATGGGGGCTGTTTCTGGCCCCAGGCGCTGCAGGCGGGGGCGGCGGCGGCCGTGATCAGCCCAGCGGCGGCGGCGGCCCAACCCCCGGGGCCCAACGACGCGGTGCTGATCGCCCCCGAGCCCTTGGCGCGCTGGGCCGGGTTGCTGGCGGCCGCCTTCTGGGGCCAGCCCAGCCTCCGCTTGGCCTTGATCGGCGTCACCGGCACCAACGGCAAAACCACCACCACCCATTTAATCGAGCATCTGGCCGCCCAGGCCGGCCGGCCGGCGGCCCTGTTCGGCACCCTGGTCAACCGCTGGCCCGGTCAGAGCGTGATCGCCCAGCACACCACCGCCTTTGCCGATCTGCTGCAGGCCCAGCTGGCCCAGGCGGTGGAGGCTGGGGCCCAGATCGGGGCGATGGAGGTGAGTTCCCACGCCCTCGACCAGCAGCGGGTGGCGGGCTGTCGCTTCGCCGGGGCGGTGTTCACCAACCTCACCCAGGATCACCTCGATTACCACCCCTCGATGCAGGCCTACTTCGAGGCCAAGGCGCAGCTGTTTGCGGAGCCGCTGCTGGCGGGTGGGGCGGTGGTGAATGGCGACGATCCCTGGGGCGTCCAGCTGGCCCAGCACCTGCGTGGCCGGCTGGGCGAGCGCTGCTGGCGCAGCTCCCTGGAGGATCCCAGCGCTGAGCTCCACATCCGGGATCTGGTGCTCGGCGCCGACGGCGTGCGCGGCGTGCTGCAGACGCCTCTGGGGGAGGGGGTCTTCCGGTCGCCCCTGGTGGGGCGTTTCAACCTGATGAACCTGTTGCAGGCCGTGGGTGCGCTGGTTCAGCAGGGCATTCCGCTGCCTCAGTTGCTGGAGGGGCTGGCCAGCTTTCGCGGCGTACCCGGCCGCATGGAGCGTGTGGTGGTGGGTGATGGCACCGACGCGCCGGCCGTGCTTGTCGATTACGCCCACACCCCTGACGGGCTGGCCAATGCTCTGGCGGCCTGCCGCCCCTTCACCCGCGGCCGGTTGATCTGCGTGTTCGGCTGCGGCGGCGACCGCGACCGCAGCAAGCGCCCTCAGATGGGGGCGATCGCAGCCCAGCTGGCCGATCAGGTGGTGGTCACCTCCGACAACCCCCGCACCGAAGACCCCGCCGAGATCCTGGCCGATGTGGTGGCGGGCATCCCCGAGGGCATGGCGCTCCAGGTGGAAGGGGATCGGGCCACCGCGATCGCGGTCGCCATTGCAGGCGCCACAGCGGGAGACCTGGTGCTGATCGCCGGCAAGGGCCACGAGGACTACCAGATCCTCGGCAACACCAAGATCCACTTCGACGACCGGGAGGAGGCCGAAAAGGCCCTGAGGGCGCGGCGACACAGTTAGATCCGCCAGATCGCTCGATCGGCCGCAGCCTGCAGCGCTTATTGCACAACTCTGCGTAGATCGATCATCCTGTGTTGAACAGTGCGTCGAAACCGTTGCGAATCCTGGCTTGTCTGGCAGATGGAGATAACTTTCGGGGGTTGTTGATTGAGAGTCCGTGGCGTCTTCAGTCCCCATGGGTAAAAAGCTTCTCGCGGAAGCTTTTGGTACGTTTTGGTTGGTGCTTGGTGGTTGCGGTAGCGCTGCAATCGCTGCCAATTTTCCCTATTTGACCGGTGCGGATATCGCTCCAGGAAACCCCTTTGGCCTGGGCTTCCTCGGCGTTTCACTGGCCTTCGGTCTCACGGTGGTGACCATGGCCTATGCGATCGGCCACATTTCTGGATGCCATTTGAATCCAGCGGTGAGCTTCGGGCTCTGGGCCAGTGGCCGCATGAAGGGCTCCGAGCTGCTCCCTTACATCGTGGCTCAGGTGATTGGCGGGGTTCTGGCTGGCGGTTTCATCAAGTTGGTGGTGGCCGGTGGACCGGCCTTTGATCTGGTGATGGCGGGCAGCAATCCGCTGGCCACCAATGGCTGGGGCGCCCACTCCCCTGGTGGCTATGGCTTCTGGGCCGCCCTGATTGTGGAGCTGGTGCTCACCTTCTTCTTCCTGCTGGTGATCATTGGGGCCACCGATCGTCTTGCTCCTGTCGGGTTTGCGGGTGCCGCCATCGGTCTCACCCTGGCTCTGATCCACATGATCAGCATCCCGGTCACCAACACCTCGGTGAATCCCGCCCGCAGCACTGGCGTCGCCCTGTGGGTTGGCGGCGAGGCGGTTGGTCAGCTGTGGCTGTTCTGGTTGGCCCCGATTGTGGGCGCCCTGCTGGCCGGCTGGGTCTACCGCAACGTGTTCAGCGAAGAGGCGTCCTGAGCGCAGGGCGGGCAGCTGAGGGGCTTCGGTCCCTCAGCTGTTGGCGAGTGCTGCCAGCAGCTGGTCAATCTCGTCGTCTCGCGTGCTGATGTGGGTGCAGGCCCGCAGGCAATGGGGATTGTCGAGGCTCCGCAGCCAGATGTCGCGTTGTCCGAGCCGCTCCACCACGGCTTCGGGGCGCTCGTCGCCGAGCTGGAAGCTCACCAGGCCAGCCGGGGGTGGCACCTCGAGCAGTGGCGTTGCGGCTGACAGTGCTTGGAGACCCTGCCAGAGCTTGCTGCTGCGCCGTTGGATCCGGTCCAGCCGTTGCTCGGCAGTGCCTTCCGCATCCAGCAGCAGCAGCGACTGCTCCAGGCCCGCGTAGAGGGGCACACAGGAGGTGGCCACCTCGAAGCGTCGGCTGTCGCCATGGAACTCGCTTTGGCTGTTGCCTTCGTGGCTGAGGCTGCGCCAGCCGATCAGGGTGGGTTGGGATTCCTGCAGCATCCGCTCTGAGAGGGCCACGGCCCCGAGGCCTTCGGGGCCGCAGCACCACTTGTGACCGGTGCAGGCATAAATGTCGGCGGCCGCGGCGGCGTCCGCCACGGGGATGGAGCCCAGCGATTGGGCCCCATCCACCAGAAGCCAGGGATGGCGGCCATGGCCGACCAGCGCGGCGGCCACGGCGGCGATCGGCATCACCTGGCCGGTGTTCCAGAGCAGATGGGAGAGCACCACCAGCCGGGTGGCGGGGGTGAGCTGCTCCTCCAGGCGTTGCAGCACCTGGGCATCGGTGTCGCTGGGGGTGCCGCGCAGATCCGCCACCGGCAGGGTGGCCAGTAGCAGCCCCTCGCGGCGGGCGAGTTCCCGGCAGGCGGCCACCACGCCGGGATGTTCACAGTCGCTGATCAGCAGTTCGTCGCCGGCCTGCCAGGGCAGACCCCACAGCGGCAGCACACAGCCGCTGGTCACATTTTCGGTGAAGGCGATGCGGTGGGGGCCGACGCCAAACCAGCGAGCCAGGTGCTGACGCAGCCGGCCTGTGGTCTGCGCGATGAAGGGCCACACCGCGCCGGTAAAGGGCCCCAGCTCCTGGATGGTGCGCCAGCAGGCGGTGATGGCCTCTAGCGAAGAGGTGGGCAAGGGCCCCTGGCCGCCATAGTTGAAGTAGGTCTTGTTGGCCAGGGCGGGCAGCTGGGCCCGGAAATCAGCGGGCATCCACGCTTGGCTAGATCACCTGGCCAACCATCACGGCGGCCAGGGCTGAGAACAGGGTGATGCCCAGGGCGGTGAGGGGGTTCTGTCCCTGGGCCACCGCCACCGTTGTCACGATCCCTGCCCCGAGGCTGGCCACGGCCAGCTGGGTTACCACTTCAGATCGGTTGTTGGGGGTCGGGGTCACGGTGCGGCGGGCGGCATGGGCCAGACCGTAAGGGCGTTTTCAGGTTTGGCCTGGCCTGATGCCGAGGCTTGTTACCTGATGTCGGAGTTCGTTACGCCCCGACATCACCGCCCCCTTCAGGGCGGGCTCGCCGGCCGGGCCCGGCCGCTACTGGCCCAGGTTTGCAGGGTCTCCAGCTGCTCCCGGGCGGTGCGCGAGAGGGGTACCACCTGGCTGGCGGCGGCGATCAGGTCGGCCTCGCCGAATTCGCGCTGCTCCGCGAAGGCCAGGTGCATGGCCTCGATCACGGTCTGCTCCAGTTCGGCGCCCGAGAAGCCCACGGTGCGGTCCACCAGCACGTCCAAGGGGATGGCGTGGGCGGGCCGGCGCCGGCGCAGCTGCAGATCCAGGATGGCGCGGCGCTCGGCGGGGCTGGGCAGGTCCAGCAGAAAGATCTCGTCGAAGCGGCCCTTGCGCAGCAACTCCGCCGGCAGCTTGTCGACGCCATTGGCGGTGGCCACCACGAACACGGCGCTCGTTTTCTCCGCCATCCAGGTGAGCACCGTGCCCAGCACCCGCTGGCTGGTGCCACCGTCACTGCGGGAATCGCCCCCCGCTCCGAGCCCAAACCCCTTGTCGATCTCATCGATCCAGAGCACGCAGGGGGCCATCGCCTCGGCCCGCTGGATCATGTCGCGGGTGCGGGCTTCGGACGCCCCCACCAGCCCGGAGAACAGCCGGCCCACATCGAGGCGCAGCAACGGCATGGCCCAGCTGTGGGCGATCGCCTTGGCCGTGAGCGACTTGCCCGTGCCCTGGGGGCCCACCAGCAGCACGCCTCTGGGCAGGGGCAGGCCGTAGCGCATCGCCTCTTCGCTGAAGGCCATGTGGCGTTGTTCCAGCCAATGCTTGAGCGCATCAAGACCCCCGATGTCGGCCGGAGTGGCTTCGCTCGGGCAGTACTCCAGCAGTTCGCTCTTGGCGATCGCCTGGCGCTTCTCTTCCAACACCTCGGCCAGATCCGCCTCTCCCAATTGGCCGCGGCGCGCCAGAGCCCTGGCGGCCAGCTGCCGCACCCGCTGCTCGCTGAGGCCATGGCAGGCGGCGGTGAGTTGGGCGGCCACGGCCGGATCGAGGGGTTGGCCACTAGCGCGGGCGATCGTGTTCAGCAGTTGGCGGATCTCCTCGGCATCCGGCAGGGGCAGATCCAGCAGGGTGATGCTGTCTTCGAGCTCTCGGGGCACCGCCCAGTCGGGGGCCGTGATCACCAGGGTGCGGGGGGCCTGGCGCAGGCTGGAGGCGAGGTTGCGCAGCCGGCGGCAGACGCCGGCGTCGTCGCAGTAGCGGTGGAAATCGCGCAGCACCAGCAGGGCGCCCTGCTCCGGCGGCAGGGGATCGAGGCAGGCCAGCGCCGCCATCGGGTTGCGGGCCGCTTCGCCGCTGCGGTTGGGGGCGCCGCTGAGGCCGTCGATGAAGTCCCACCGCAGCAGGGTGCGGCCCCCCAGCCGCTGGGCTGCCTGCTCCAGCAAGCTCTCGACCCGTTCCTCTTCAAGGCTGCGGATCCAGAGGATCGGCGTGCGGGCGCGGATCAGCAGATCGAGTTGGTCGGCCCAGCTTTCGGTCACGGCGGCAGGCCTAGGAGCGGAGACCCTGCAAGGCCTGCCAGCGCGGGTCTCCATCCGCGTTGTCGCTGGTCCAAGTGGCTGGCCCGGGGCAGTCGCTGCCGCAGTGGTTGACGATCGGCAGCTGCAGGTTGAGCTGCTCAAAGATCCAATGCTCCGGATCGAAGCTGCCCCGGGGATCGAGCTGCTCCATCAGGCCGCCGTCATCGCCCTCGCCCTCCAAGGCCACCGGATCGCTTGGGGCGGTGGCGTGGGCGTTGGTGTTGGCGTTGGCGGGTTCGCCGATCCAGAGCAACTCCCGGCTGGTGGCCCGCAGCGGGTGGTTGAAGTGCTGCAGGCAGCGATCGCAGCAGAGGGTGATGATCGTGTCGGCCGAGCCCTCCACCTCGAGCACGGTGCCGCGGTGGGTGGCGTGCAGCTGGCCGCGCACCGGGGTGAGGCTGGCCAGGCCGGCAACCGGCTGGTTGATCAGCCAGTGGCGTCCGGCGTCGAGGTGCTTGAGCTCCTGCAGGGGCACGGGGCGCAGGGGGTCGGCCACGGATGGGTCGGCCACGGCGTTACTTCTTGCCCTTGGGTTCGAAGGGCAGGCGGCCGCCACTGGCACTGACGGTGACCGTCTGTTGGGCCATCTGTTGATCAAGGATGGCTTGCAGGTTGTCGGGCAGGGCCTCGCGGCTGAGCAGGAAGGTCTGCAAGGCCTGAAAGATGTTGGCCACCACCATGTAGAGCAGCACCCCGGCCGGCAGGGGGAAGAACAGGAACATGCCGGTGATCATCACCGGGGTGATCTTGTTGGCCGTGGACTGCTGGGGGTTGGCCGGCATGCCCATGCCCGAGAGGATCTGGGAGGCGAACAGGCTGGCGCCGAAGCCCGCCACCAAGATGGCGATATCCCAGTTGACCGCGCCATCGGTCATGAAGCCCACCTGGCCCAGGGCCTTGATGAACAGGAAGCCGCTGCGGGCCGCCAGGCCGGGGATCTTGGCCTCCACGGTGGCGTCGCCGGTGGTCAGGGCGGTGATGGTGCCATCGGCAGCCACGCTCACCACCCCCTCACCCTTGGTGACGCTCCAGGTGGGGTTGAAGGCCTCGCCGTTGTCGACGCCGCCCAACACCGCAGCGAAGCTCTCGCCGTCCTTGGTGTGCAGCTTCACCTGGGCCGCATCGCCCACGCCGAGCTTGGTGCCGCCCTCAAGGCTGGCGATCACCGGCACGTGGTTGGTTTCGGTGATGAAGATCGAATGGCTGGCGCTGTTGAACGGCTTGGGTTCCACCGCCGCGATCTGCTCGGCCGGCAGCACCTTGAGATTGAGGGTGTAGGGCACATCCGCAAACGGTGAGCCCCGCAGGGTGGCGAACAGGGCAAACAGGATCGGCATCTGCACCAGCAGGGGCAGGCAGCCCGCCAGGGGGCTGCCGAACTCCTTCATCAACTGCCCCAGTTCTTCCTGCTGCTTCTGGGGGTTGTTGGCGTATTTGGCCTTGATCTCGGCCTGCCGCTTCTGCATGGCGGGCTGGGCAATCCGCATGCGACGGGCGTTGCGGATCGAACCGGCGCTCAGGGGAAACAGCGCCAGGCGGATCACCACCGTGAGCGCAATGATCGCCAGCCCGTAGCTGGGCACCAATCCATAGAAGAAATCGAGGATCGGGAGCAGCAGGTTGTCGGAGATGTAGCCGATCACGGCAGAGGGGCTCTGGGGGTAGGGGAAGGGAGCGTGGGCTCAGTGTGACTGATGGTCTAGGCGGCCATGCCCTTCGGTGTGGAGCTCTTGGCCTGGCGGCGCTCGTCGATGTAGGCCTCGAGCTCGCGGAACCGCGGCACCGCGCGCATCTCCAGCTTGGAGCCGTCGGTGAGCACCAGCACCATGTCGCCCCAGAGGCCGAAGCCCCGCGGCACGCTGCGCACTTCGCGGATCTGGCTGTACACCACCTGGGTGCGATCGCGGCCCAGCCAGCCGCCATTCACTTCGATGCGGCGGCTGGTGATCCGGAAGCGCAGCCACAGGGCCCGCACGATCGCGCCCACGGCGAAGGGGATGCCGATCAGCGTGAGCCCCAGGAGCAGGTTGAACACCAGATCCCCCTTGGCAGGGCCACCCTCGTAGAACACGGTTTCCTGGATTGTGGCGCCGGTGCCCGTGCTCATGGCGTAAGACCTGCTTGATGGAGGAGATGGCTGCATTCTCCCAGCAGGGCCGCGGGGGTGAGATCGGCGCTGCCGGGTTTGAGGCTCAGCAGCAGCCACAGGCCGCGCTCGCTGGCCGTGGGCGGCTGGGCCAGCAGGTGGGCGTGGAGCAGGCGGCGCAGGCGGTTGCGGCGCACGGCGCGCTTGTGCACCTTGCTGCTCACCACCACGCCACAACGCCAGGGGCTGGGCGGGCAGGTTTGCTGCTCGGCGGGGAGAAGCTGGGGTTGGGCCTCGAGAATCCGGAGCACCAAAAAAGGGCCGTGGAAGCGACGGCCCTTTTGGTAGATCCGATCAAAGACCCGTTGCCCCTTCAGCCGGTGGCGCTGGGGCAGGGCCAAGGCCCTTAAACGGCGAGGCGGGCCCGGCCGCGGCGACGGCGGGTGCGGATCACGCGACGGCCGGTGTGGCTGCGCATGCGCACGCGGAAGCCAGAAACGCGCTTACGCTTACGGCTTGTTCCTTCCAGGGTGCGCTTGGTCATGACTGGCTGCTCGCTGCGCTCGTCGCGTCGGTAATGGGCGTTGGAGCCAACCTATCAGGCGGGGTTGGCGGGTCAGGCGGGGCTGACTCAGTTGTTGGGGGGATCGATCTGGATCAGCCAGCTGCCCAGGTAACCGGCCATCGGCACGTCGCCGGGGGCCTGGGCCAGGGCATTGAACTGATACATGCCGATGTTGAACGGGTTGAAGATGTTCATGTACACCCCGATCGTGCCGGTGTCGGGGACGGGGGTGTCCGGGAAGATCTCGATGGCAGAGCCGTTCTCGGCGATCTCAATGGTGGCCGGGATCGTTTCCTGGCACTTGGTGCGGGACATCATCCCGCCTTCGCTCATCTTGCAGAGCTTCACCCGCTTGGGATCGATCTTGGCGTCGAAATAGCTGGGGATGGTGACGCTCAGCTTGAGGATGGCGGTCTTGCGATCCTTCGGTTTGAGGATCAGGTAATACTCCGAGCGTTTCAGGCGCTGGGTATCGGTCATGAAGAAATAGAGCTTGCGGTAGTCCTTGGTGTTGTCCCACCGGAACTCCATCAAGCTCGGGCTGCCTTGGGCCAGCACGGCTCCTGGCTGAGCGTTGAGGGCGACGGCTCCCACGCCGGCCAGGGCGGCGCTGGTGGCCAGGGCTGCGGCTGTGGCCCGGGAGGGACGGCCCAGCAGGGGGAGGCCCAGCAGGGGACGGAGGGAAGGGAAACCCATTAGGGCGGTACCGATCAAGACACCAATTGTCTTCAGCCGGCAGCGACCCCGGTGGCCGTGGTGGCCGGACCCACAGGTGGCGGGATCAGCTTTGGGCCCGGTCGGGGCGCAGGCCGGCGGCCTGCCGCAGGTAGGGGTGCACGGGCGTTCGCTCCGGTTGCAGCCAGGCATGGGCCAGCAGCCGGATGCAGCGGGGTAGATCGCCCGCCACCGCCATCTGCTGGCAATCGAGCAGGGCCACCTGCTCCCAGCCGGCCTGGCGGCGGGCGATGGCGGCCGGGAAGCAGGCATCGAGGTCGTGGGTCACCGAAAAGGTGACTGACACCAGCTGCTCCCCCACCAGGCCATTGCGCGCCACCAGGGCATCCACCAGTTCGGCCACCGCCGTCTCGATCGCCTCGGCGGAGTTGGCGTCGGCGGTGGTGGCCCCGCGCAGGGCCCGTAGGACAAGCCCCTGACTCATGGCCGGTAGAGCCACAGGGGTTGGCCGCTCCAAGCCAGCTCCAGGCTGAGGGCCGCCAGCAGACCCCGCAGCTGGCTGCGGCCGGGCAGCACGCCGCCAAAGCGTTTCGGCGGGCTGCCGAAGGTGATCGGGCGGGTTTTCTCCGGGTCGAGCTCTGCCAGCTCAGCGGCCAGTCGCCGTGCCGCCTCCTCGTCGCCGAGCACATCCACCAGGCCCAGCTCCTTGGCCTGGGCACCACTGAACACCCGGCCATCGGCAAAGCCGCGCACCACCTCCTGGCTGAGCCCCCGTCCTGTGGCCACCGCTGCCACGAACTGGTCGTAGCTGGAATCAATCAGGCTTTGGAGCAGCTTCCGCTCCCCATCGGTGAGGGCCCGATCAGGCGAGAGGATGTCTTTGTAGAGGCCGCTCTTGACGGTCTCGAAGCTGACCCCCACCCGCTCCAGCAGCTTCGAGAGGTTGTTGCCCCGCAGGATCACGCCGATCGAGCCGGTGATCGTGCCGGGGTTGGCCACGATTTGTTCGGCGGCCACACCGATGTACACCCCGCCCGAGGCGGAGATGTTGCCGAAGCTGGCCACCACCCGGCAGCCCTTCTCCCGCAGGCGCAGCAGGGCGCTGTGGATTTCCTGGCTGTCGCCCACGGTGCCACCGGGGCTGTCGATGCGCAGCAGCAGGGCCGGGCACTCGCGCTGCTCCACCTGGCGGAGGGCCTTGAGCACCCGCTGGCGGGTGGGGCCGGCAATCGGGCCCTCGATGGCGATGCGCGCCAGGGTGCGACGGGTCTTTCGGCGCCAGGGCCAGGGCATCGCGGCGGTGTGAAGTGGTTGGATCTTAAAAAGAAAGCCTTCACGGGCCCGCGAGCACCATGCCCCAGGCCCTGCGTTGGCCCCTGATGCTGCTGCCCTTTGCGCTCTGGGGCACGGCGATGGCGGCGATGCGGCCCCTGCTGGAGGGCGGCACCCCCTTGCAGGTGGCCAGCCTGCGGCTGCTGCCCGCCGGTGCCCTGGTGCTGCTGGCCGCGCTGCTGCTGGGTCGTCCCCTGCGCATTGCCGCCGCCGACTGGCCCTGGCTGCTTGCCTTTGCCCTGATGGACGGCAGCCTGTTTCAGGGCTTGTTGGCCCAGGGGCTGGGTCAGACCGGGGCGGGCCTGGGGTCGGTGCTGATCGATTCGCAGCCTTTGTTGGTGGCCCTGCTGGCCCGCAGCCTGTTTGGCGAGGCGATCAACCCGGTGGGTTGGGTGGGCTTGCTGGTGGGCTTGTTGGGGATTTGTTGCCTTGGCCTACCGGCGCCGGTGCTGCGTCACTGGTGGCTGGATGGTCCGGCTGCCCTGGGGGAGCGGGCCTGGAGCCATGGTGAGCTGTGGATGCTGGCGGCGGCGGCGGCCATGGCCCTGGGCACGGTGTTGAGCCGCTACGCCAGCCGCCACAGCGATCCGGTGGCAATCACCGGTTGGCACCTGCTGCTGGGGGGATTGCCGCTGCTGGCCGGTGTGGCCTGGCAGGGGCCGCTGCTGCCCGTGTGGAGCCCAGCCGACTGGGGCCTGATGGCCTACGCCACGGTGTTGGGCAGTGCCCTGGCCTATGGGTTGTTTTTCTGGTTTGCCAGCAGCGGCGATCTCACCGGTTTCACCGCCCTCACGTTTTTAACGCCGGTGTTTGCCCTGCTTTGTGGTGTGCTGCTGCTGGAGGAGCAGTTGCGGCCGCTGCAGTGGCTGGGGGCGGCGTTGGCCCTGGTGTCGGTGCTGTTGATCAACCGGCGCCAGCAGCTCTGGCAGGGCACGCCCGTGTTGGAGCAGCCCTGATGCGGATCCTGGTGGTGAGCACCCCGGTGGGGGCCCTGGGCAGCGGCCGCGGCGGCGGCGTGGAGCTCACCGCCTGCACCCTGGTGGCCGGCCTGCTGGAGCGTGGCCACGCGGTAACGGTGCTGGCGGCGGATGGCTCGGTGCTGCCGGCCAGCTGCGCTGCCGCTGCGCTGTGGACCTGCAACGGCAGCTCCCAGCCCAGTGCCCAGCATCAAGACCGCCACGCGCCGATCACGATGCCGGCCGATGGCCTGCTGCAGGCGTTCTGGCGGCGGGTGCTGCTGGAGGCGCCGGCGGCGGGATTTGATGTGGTGCTCAACCTGGCCTACGACTGGTTGCCGTTCTGGCTGACACCTGTGGCGCCGCTACCGGTGTATCACCTGGTGAGCATGGGCTCGGTGGGTGACGCCATGGATCGGGCGATCGCCGAGCTGGCGGCCTGGGATCAGCGGCGCCTGGCCTTCCACACGGGCGCCCAGGCGGCGGATTTTGACCTGGTGGAGGAGCCGGTGCTGCTGGGCAATGGTTTCGATCTGAGCGCCTATGGGTTCTGCGCCGAGCCGGAGCCGCTGCTGGGCTGGGCGGGGCGGGTGGCCCCCGAGAAGGGTCTGGAGGATGCGGCAGCAGCGGCGGCGCAGCTGGGGCTGCCCTTGGCGGTGTGGGGCCTGGTGGAAGACCAGGCCTATGCGGCGGCGGTGGAGGCGTCAGTGCCGGAAGGCATCCTGCAATGGCGCGGTTTCCTGCCCACGGCCCAGTTGCAGGCGGAGCTGGGCCGCTGCCGGGCCCTGCTCAACACCCCCAAATGGAACGAGGCCTACGGCAACGTGGTGGTGGAAGCGCTGGCCTGCGGGGTGCCGGTGGTGGCCTACCGCCGTGGTGGCCCCGGCGAGCTGGTGCAGCCAGGGCTCACGGGGCTGTTGGTCGAGCCCGACGACGTGGCGGCCCTGGCAGCGGCGGCCGCCCAGGTGGGGTCCATCGATCGCCGCGCCTGCCGGCAGTGGGTGGAGGCCCATGCCTCGCGGGCGGTGCTGGCCGAGCGGGTGGAGGCCTGGTTGGTGGCGGGTTTGGGTGTGTGAAACGGTTTGTTCAACACACCCTGGGACCCCAATGTTGATGCTTGGTCGACTAAGCTGGTTTAACTAGGGAGGTAGATCAGGGCATGCGGCAGGTGAACATGCACGAGGCCAAAACCCACCTCTCGCGGCTGGTGGAGGAGGCAGCTGCAGGGGAGCCGTTTGTGATCTGCAAGGCCGGCCGGCCCATGGTGCGTGTCACCCCCCTCGGCGAAGCAGGCGCTGCTGCGGCGCCGCTGCGGCGCTTGGGCCTGCTGGCCGGTCAGTGCCAGGTGCCCGACGACTTTGATCAGCTCGGCGCCGCTGAGATCGCCGATCTGTTTGAAGGCGCCTGAGGCCAGCGATGCGCGTGCTGCTCGACACGCATCTGCTGGTGTGGGCCATGGGCTCGCCCGAACGGCTGCCAGCGGCCCTGGCGGCGATGCTGCAGGATCCCGCCAACACGCCGGTGTTCAGTGTGGCCAGCCTGTGGGAGCTGGTGATCAAACAAGCGCTGGGGCGGCCCGATTTCCAGGTGGAGCCGGCGGTGTTGCGCCGAGCCCTGCTTGATGGCGGCTGGCAGGAACTGCCAATCCAGGCCCATCACGCCCTGGCGGTGGCCGCACTGCCGACTTTGCATCGCGATCCCTTTGATCGGCTGTTGCTGGCCCAGGCCAGCGCCGATGGATTGTTGTTAATCACGGCCGATGCGCAACTGGCGGCCTATCCGGGGCCGGTGCGGCTGATGGGCTGAATGGGCCCGAACTGCCAGGTCCGGCTTGCCGGCCACCGGCCGCACCTCGCTTCAGTACGTTGAGCACTTCGGCGGAACGCCCTCTGCCACAGCGCTTAACGCCAGATCCGCCCAGCGCTGACGCCCAGCGCCTGAGGCCGGCCCGCCATCGCCTGGTCTTGCTATGCACCCTGGCGATCGGGCTGGTGCTGTTTGTGTGGCAGCTGGGCAGCACGGGGCTGGTGGATGAAACGCCGCCCCTGTTTGCCGCCTCGGCGCGGGCGATGGCGGAGACGGGCGACTGGCTGATTCCCCGCGTCAACGGCCTGCCCCGCTACGACAAGCCGCCGCTGGTGTATTGGCTGATGGGGGCCCTCTATGCCCTGCCGGGGCAGCAGGCCTGGAACCCGCTGGGCACCTGGGCGGCACGACTGCCCTCGGCCCTGGCCAGCGTGGCGCTGATGCTGGGCCTGGCCCACACGCTGCTGCGCTGGCCCCAAGGCTCTCGGGCTCCGGGGGCCACGGCATTGGCGGCGGCCCTGGCCTATGGCCTCTCGCCCCTGGCGCTGGTGTGGGGCCGCATCGCCGTGAGTGATGCCCTGCTGGCGGGGTGTCTGGGGTTCAGCCTGCTGCTGAGCTGGCGCTGCTACGCCGCAGGCGGGCGCCGCTGGTGGCAGGCCTGGCTGGTGCTGGGGCTGGCGGTGCTGGCCAAGGGGCCGGTGGCCGTGGTGCTGCTGGGGTTCACGCTGCTGTTGTTTGGCTGGCTGCAGGCGGATCTGGGCGGGCTGTGGGCGCGGCTGCGGCCCCTGCCTGGGCTGGCACTCACCGCCCTGGTGGCGCTGCCCTGGTATGGCCTGGCGCTGCTGGTGGAGGGGGAGCCTTTCTGGCAGAGCTTTTTTGGCTACCACAACCTGCAGCGCTTCACCGCGGTGGTGAACAACCACCTGGCGCCGTGGTGGTTCTTCGGGCCGGTGCTGGTGATCGCCAGCCTGCCGGTCACGCCCCTGCTGCTGCTGGGCCTCGCCCAGGGCCTGGGACGCCTGCGCTGGCCCTGGCTGCCGGCCGAACCCCTGGCGCCCGAGCAATCCCTGCAGCGCTTCGCCGCCTGCTGGCTGCTGGCGGTGCTGCTGTTTTTCACGGCGGCCGCCACCAAGCTGCCCAGCTACTGGCTGCCGGCCACCCCCGCGGCGGGCCTGCTCGTGGCTCTAGCCGCCCAGGGCGGGGCCGCCAGCGCGACTCGGGGGTGGCGCTGGGCCTGGGGGCTGAGCCTGCTGCTCACGGCAGTGGTGGCCGGGGGCTTGGCGGCAGGTCCCCTGTGGCTGCCGCTGATTGAGGCCCCCGAGATGCCCACGCTGGTGGCTGAGCTGGTGGCGGCGCCCTGGGTGCCCCTGGGGGCGGCCTTCTGGGCGCTGGCCCTGCTGCTGGGGGCCTGGGCGGGCTGGCGCAAGGATGCTCTAGGGGGCCTGCTGGCCCTGCAGCTGCCGCTGGCAGCGTTTGTGCCGGCGGTGCTGCTGCCGCTGGTGGAGTTGGGGGATCGGCTGCGGGCCGCCCCGGTGCGGGAGCTCGCGGATCAGGCCCGCTCCGCCCGCCGGCCCGGCGAGCCCCTGGCGATGGTGGGCCTGCTCAAGCCCTCGCTGCACTACTACGGCCGCCAGGTGGTGCTCTACGAGGGGGCCGCGCCCGCCGATCTGGTGAACCTGGCTGATCGCCTGCGGCGCGAGAGCCGCCCGGGTCAGCTCGCCAGCCGGCCAGCCCAGCAGCCCACTGTTTTGGTGGTGATCGATGCCGCCACCGCGGTGCAGCCCTATTGGCAGGGCCTCATGCCCCAACTGCTCGAGCGCCGCGGCATCTACGGCCTCTGGCGTTTGGATCGGCTTCGACTGGAGCAGCGGGCCGAGCAGTTGCGGCGCCAGGGAGTGGCGGCCAATTGGAGCGACCCCCGGCCCGAGCGCTACTGAGCGGCAGTCGACTCCACTCCCTGGGCCAGCTGCTTCTGGCGGCAAAAGCTGCAATGGCCCCAGCGGCCCATCTCCCCGGCGGGTGCCGGGCTGGCGCAGCGGGGGCAGGTGGCCATGCCGTGCACATCCACCCGGCTGGGGTGGGCGCCCCACACCTCCGCTTCCTGCTGGCGGCCTGGGGGCACGGCGGCGCTGGGGTGGTGCTGCTCGAGGCGTAGGTCGCGCACCTGGAAGCCTTGGGCGCGCAGGGCACCCAGCAGTTGGTGGCGGTTGTATTGCAGCGCCTGCAGCCAGGGGCCGGGCGCGGCCCCCACGGTGAGCAGGCCGCTGTGCAGCCGCAGGGGGCGGCAGTGGGGCGCCAGCTGGGCGCCGGCGATGCGCGGCCAGGCCTGCCACAGGGCCGCCAGATGGCCGCCCTGCTGCCAGCGCTGCTCCAGCTCCCGCAGGCAGCTGGCCAGGCCGCTGGCGGCCTGGCGCGGCGCCGGCACCAGCAGGCTCAGGTTGCCGATCTGGCGGGTTTGCTGGCGGGACGCCTTGGCCATGGGCTGACGTTATCCGGACTGCGGTATCTGGGTGCGGCAATCCCGCTGGTGAACCGCGCGAAACTCTGGCTACCCTCAAGCCTCGCCCCCGCCATCTCCGATGGGCTTTTTCGATCGCCTCAGCCGCCTGATCCGCGCCAACGCCAATGCGGCGGTCGGAGCCATGGAGGATCCCGCCAAGATTCTCGACCAGTCGGTGGCCGACATGCAGTCGGACCTGGTGAAGCTGCGCCAGGCCGTGGCCACGGCCATCGCTAGCCAGAAGCGCATCCAAAACCAGGCTGAGCAGGCCGAAGCCCAGACCAAAACCTGGTACGAGCGGGCTGAGCTGGCCCTCCAGAAGGGCGAGGAAGACCTGGCCCGCGAGGCCCTTGGGCGCCGCAAAACCTGCCAGGACACCGCCACGGCCCTCAACACCCAGCTGCAGAGCCAGGCGGGTCAGGTGGAGCAGCTCAAAAAAAGCTTGGTGGCCCTCGAAAGCAAGATCGCCGAGGCCAAAACCAAAAAGGACATGCTCAAGGCCCGGGCCCAGGCCGCCCAGGCCCAGGAGCAGCTGCAGAGCGCCGTCGGCAGCCTCGGCACCAACAGTTCCATGGCCGCCTTCGAGCGGATGGAGGAAAAGGTGCAGACCCTGGAAGCCCGCAGCCAGGCGGCGGCCGAGCTGGCCGGCGCTGATCTGGAAAGTCAGTTTGCGGCCCTGGAAGGGGCGCCGGAGGTGGACGACGAGCTGGCGGCGATGAAGAACCGCCTGGCTGGGGGCGTCGCCGCGCCGCAGCTGGAGCCGGTCAAGGTGAGCGAGGTGGATCCGGAGCTCGAGGAGCTCAAGCGCTCGATCGACAAGCTCTGAGTTGGCGTCAAGGCTGGTCGCTCCGCCCACCGGATCCACTCCATACAATCCCTCCACGCTCCCGTCGTTTCAGGGTCCTGCCGTGACTGTCGTTCATCTCACCGATGCCAATTTCCAAGCCGAGGTGCGCGATGCAGCCACCCCGGTGCTGGTGGATGTATGGGCGGAGTGGTGCGGTCCCTGCCGGCTGATGGCCCCGATGATGGAGTGGATGTCAGCTGAATACGCCGGCCGTCTGGCGGTGGGCAAGCTGGAAGCCGACGCCAATCCCGTCAGCCGCGATGGACTGCAGATCCAGGGCCTTCCCGCCCTGATCCTGTTCCGGGATGGCAAAGAGCTGGCTCGCCATGAGGGCGCCATGGCGAAACCCCAGCTGAAAGCATTTGTGGATGCCCATCTCTGAGCGGCTGTCGCGGCTCGGCAGCGGCGTTTTCGCCCGCAACGACCAGCGCAAATCGGCCTACACGGCCCGGGCTGCCACCGAAGGCCTGCCTCCCCTGCTTGATCTCTCGCTGGGGTCCACCGACCTCCAACCTCCGGCTGCGGCGATCCAGGCCATCGCCGCCAAGCTCGGCGCGCCCGCCAGCGCCGCCTACTGCCTGCATGGCGCCACCCTGCCGTTTCGTCAGGCCGTAGCCGCCTGGGCCCTGCGGCGCTTCGGGGTGGCCGTGGATGCCGGGCGCGAGGTGCTGCTGCTGGTGGGCTCCCAGGAGGGCACGGCCCATCTGCCCCTGGCGGTGCTCAATCCTGGCGATCGGGCCCTTTTGCTCGATCCCTACTACCCCTCCCACATGGGCGGGCTGCATCTGGCCTCGGCCGAGCCGGTGCTGCTGCCGCTGGATCCGGCAGCGGGTTGGCGGCCCGATTTCGAGGCCCTCAGCGCCGAGCAGTGGGATGCCCTGACGTTGATGGTGCTGGGGTTTCCCCACAACCCCACGGCCACCACCGGTGAGCAGGCCTGGGTGAACGAGGCCGCGGAGCGGGCGGTGCGCCATGGGCTGGTGTTTGCCCACGACAACCCTTACGTGGATCTGGCCCTCGATGGCGAGGCGCCGGCCCTGCTGCGCTCGCCCCACTGGCGCGCCTGCGGCATCGAATTTTTCTCCCTCTCCAAGAGCTGGTGCCTCGGCGGCTACCGCCTGGCCTTTGCCATCGGCGCGGAGTGGTTGATCACCGCCCTCCGCCAGCTCAAGGGCGTCGTCGATTTCAACCAGTCGCTGGCCCTGCAGGCCGGCGCCATCGCCGCCCTGGAGCAGGCCCCCGACTGGCCCCACCAGCTGCAGGCGGTGTATCGCCAGCGGCGCGATCGCATGGCTGCGGCCCTCGAGGCGGTGGGCTGGCCGGTGCGGCGGCCGTCGATGGCGCTCTACCTGTGGTTGGCCTTGCCGCCCCAGGCCCAGGCCAGGGGCTGGGACAGCGAAACCTTTGCGGCGGCTCTTCTCGAGGCCACCGGTGTGGCCCTCACGCCTGGCAATGGCTTTGGCCCCGGCGGCGAGGGCTGGCTGCGCTTGGCGCTGGTGCACCCGGTGGAGGAGCTGGAAGCCGGTGCGGCGCGCATCGGTGTCTGGCTGGCCAGCCTTTGACCGCGCAGCCAGGCCTGGGCTGGCAGCTCCGGCGCCTGCCGGTGTGTGCCAGCACCGAGATCGAGCTGGATCGCTGGCTGCTGCAGCGGCAGGATCTGGGGCGCGCTGTTGAACCGCGGCTGCAGGCCCGGCTGGCGGTGCAAGCCCGCCGTCAACGCTTTGGCCACGGCCAGCAGGGGCGCCCCTGGCTGTCGCCCCCCGGCGGGCTCTGGCTCAGTGCGGCTTTCCCCTGGGCCGAGGCGCTGCCGGGCTCGGCGGCCCTGGGGCTGGCGGTGGCGGTGGGGCTGGCCCGGCAGTTGGAGGCCCTGGGGCTGCCGGTGCAGCTCAAGTGGCCCAACGACCTGCTGGTGCAGGAGCGCAAGCTCGCCGGCCTGTTGCCGCGGCTGCGGCTGCGGGGCCAGCAGATCCGCTGGGCCCAGGTGGGGGTTGGCCTCAACGGCTGCAACCGGGTGCCGCCTGGGGCCATCTCGGTGGCCCAGGCCCTCGGTGCCCGACGCCACCATCCCCAGGCCCGGCCGCAGCGCCTGCTCGGCCTGGTGCTCGCCGGCCTCAACTGGGCCGCCGCCCACGCCGACCAACCCGAAGCGGTGCGGCGTGCCGCCGAGGAGCGGCTGTGGCGGCCGGCGGCGGGCTGGCGGCATGACGGCCAGCTTTGGCAGGTGCGCGGCTTGACTGCCGATGGGCGCCTGCGCCTGGCCCGCGGCGATCAGGAGCTGGACCTGCAGCGGCAGGGATTTTTAGACTCCGCCCCATGAGTGATTTGAGCGACCCGCGTCACGCCTCCCGCGTCAAGGCGCTGTTGGCGCTGCTGCCCGTGGTGACAGCCCCCTTGCTGGGGGTGGGGTTGGCCTGGGGCCAAGACCAGCTCACCCCGGAGCCGGCGGCGCCCCCGGCCCAGCTCGCCCCTCTCGCCCAGCCCCTGCGGCCCGATCCGGCTGCCCTGCCGAGCCGTCCCCCTGCCCGCTTTGACGCGTCCCTCGATGCCCTGGTGCGCGATGGGGTGGTGAGTCCGGCGGAGCGGGCCCGGATCCGCTCCGGTGGCGGGATGACCCCCTTCAACGTGCCGGCCCACCAGCAGGCCTGCAGCAGCGGCGCCCTGTCGCAGCAGGAGTGCCGCAGTGGTTTGGTGGTGCGCTGGCGCGGGCGCTTCAACAACGAAGCCGGCGCCGGGGATCCAGGCCGCCTCGGGCTGGATGGTCAGCCGCTGCCACCGCTCACGGTGCCGGTGTCGGCCCTGCTGGCGGGGGCCGGCGGCAGCTTCCGGCTCGCTGATGTGTTCGGCGTGACGCCCAGGCCCGCACCCATCGGCGGCAACGGCAACCGCCAGTTGCTGTTCCCCCTGATCGGCTCGGCGATCACCAGCAGCAATTTCGGCTACCGGCTGCACCCCATCCTGGGCAGCTGGCTGATGCATGCCGGCCGCGATTTGGCGGCCCCGGAGGGCACGCCGGTGGTGGCAGCCCTGGGCGGCCGGGTGGTGAGCAGTGGGGTGGCGGGCGGCTACGGCCTGGCCATCGAGGTGGAGCACGACCGGCCGCGGCGCCGCACCCTCTACGGCCACCTCAGCGAGCTCTACGTGAAGGAGGGCGATCGGGTGCGCCAGGGCGAGGTGATCGGCCGCGTGGGCAGCACGGGCCTGAGCACCGGTCCCCATCTGCACTTCGAGTTGCGCCTGCCCGGCGATGGCGGCTGGGTGGCGGTGGATCCCGGCGACCTCGACCCCGGCCAGGGCGCCGCCGGCAGCGATGCCATCGCCCTGTTGATGGGCCAGCTGCTACTGAGCCTGGAGCGGCCCGCCGTCAAGGCGGCGAATCAGGGCTGATCTCGGGGCTGGCGCCCTCGCTTTATGGTGCTACCTGGTCATACCATTGGGCTCTTGGGTGGCGTTGGTTGTTGATGACGATCAAGAGCTCGATCTCCCTGCGCGACGACCAGCACGCCTTTGCCAAGGCTCTTGTGGCGAGCGGGCGTTTCCCCTCGCTGAGTGCAGTGGTGCAGCAGGGTCTGGATGTCTTGCGACAGCAAGATGCCGATGCTCAGGCTGATCGCGAAGCTCTCAGGGTTCTACTTCTGGAGCGCGCCCAGGGTCCGTTTGTCTCTGCCCACGAGCTGAGGGCCCAGCTGGCTGCCAAGCGGCCGTGACGCAAGCCCCTTGGTCGGTGGTGTTTGCGGCAGATGCCGTTGAGGATTTGGCGCTGATCGAGGCGCATCTCATGGGTGCTTATCAGGCTTTTGGAGAACAGCCAGTTGAGGCAGCCCAGCATGCTCAAGCTCGACTTGAAGCGATCATCACCGCAGCGGAGCGGCTGGCCCTGGCCCCCTTACGCGGCGAAGCCCACGATGACCTGCTCCCCGGCCTGCGTCACCTCACCCTGGACAGCGCTGTCTATTGGTTTCGACCGCTGCCTCCCGTTCGCGAAATTCAGGTCTTGGCGGTGTTCTTCGGCGGACAGGATCACCAGCGCCACATGTTGGTGCGGCTGCTGTAGTTGAGGACGGTGTTGTCCTTTTGGGCCGGATCAGGTTTGTTGAATAGATCAGGTTTGTTGAACAGGTTGTGCAACACATCCAAGATCGGTTTGCGAGCTGGGTTCCACCCGCTGGCCGCTGCGTCTTGGAGCCAGAGGCCTCGCTCCGTCAGCTGATGATCCATCCGCTGAAGATCCCTCAGCTGAGGATCCGCCCGTCGCGGAAGCGCACGATTTTTTCGGCCCGGGCTGCCACGTCGTCTTCGTGGGTCACGATCACCACGGTCATGCCGCCGCGATGCAGGGCATCGAAGATGTCCAGCACTTCGGCGGTGGTCTGGGAATCGAGAGCGCCGGTGGGCTCGTCGGCCAGCAGCAGGGCCGGTTGGTTGATGATCGCCCGGGCGATGGCCACCCGTTGCTGCTGCCCCCCGGAGAGTTGGTTGGGCTTGTTGTGCAGCCGCTGGGCCAGCCCCACCCGCTCGAGAGCGGCCTGGGCCCGTTGCAGCCGTTCGGTGGCGGGCACCCCCGCATAGACCATCGGCAGCATCACGTTGTCGAGGGCGCTCAGCTGGGGCAGCAGGTGGAACTGCTGAAACACAAAGCCCAGGTCTCGGTTGCGCAGGTCAGCCAGCTGGTCGTCGCTGAGCCCTTCCACCGGGGTCTCATTGAGGCGGTAGCTGCCAGCGGTGGGTCGGTCGAGGCAGCCGAGGATGTTCATGGCGGTGCTCTTGCCCGAGCCGGAGGCTCCCATCACGGCCAGGTAGTCGCCCCGGTTCACGGTGAGGTCCACATGGTCGAGGGCTTTCACGGCCATCTCGCCGCTGCCGTAGATCTTGGAAACCTCCTGGAGCTGGGCCACAGGTGCGCTCATCGGCGCGATCTCCGGCGGTCAGCCAATCGCCTGCACCAGCATCGGCGTGCCGGTCACGGCTTCACTGGCCCACACGAACAGGGGGTTGGACAGGATGCCGCCCACGGCCGTGATGATCACGCAGCCCACCAGGGCGGTGCGCAGGGCGGGCAGGCCGGCCACGCTCCAGCTGATCGCAGGGTAGGCCTTCACCACGTCGGAGGCTTCCTGGGGCTCCTTCACCACCATCATCTTGATCACCGAGATGTAGTAGTAGATCGACACCACCGAGGTGACCAGGCCCACCACCACCAGCAGGTATTGGTGGTCGGCCCAGCCGGCAAAGAAGAGGTAGATCTTGCCGAAGAAACCCAGCATCGGTGGGATGCCGCCCAGCGACAGCAGGCAGAGGCTGAGCCCCAGGGTGATCAGTGGGTCCTTCTGGTAGAGGCCGGCGTAGTCGGCGATCCGGTCGCTGCCGGTGCGCAGTGAGAACAGGATGATGCAGGCAAAGGCTCCCAGGTTCATGAACAGGTAGGCCGCCATGTAGAGCACCATCGCGGCGAAACCGTCTTCGGTGCCGCACACCAGGCCGATCATCACAAAGCCGGCCTGGCCGATCGAGCTGTAGGCCAGCATCCGCTTCATCGAGGTTTGGGCCAGGGCCACCACGTTGCCCAGCACCATGCTCAGCACCGCCAACACGGTGAACAGCAGCTTCCACTGGGCATCGAAGTTCTCGAAGCAGCCCACCAGGATCCGCAGGGCCAGGGCGAAGCCTGCCGCCTTGGAGCCCACCGAGAGGAATGCCACCACTGGGGTGGGCGAACCTTCGTAGACGTCGGGGGTCCACTGGTGGAAGGGCACCGCCGCGATCTTGAAGGCCACCGTGGCCAGCACAAACACCAGGGCCAGGGCGGTGACGGGCGAGGCGCTGGTGCGCAGGGCCACGGCCACGGCATCGAGGCCCGTGGCGCCACCGGTGAGGCCGTAGAGCAGGGAGGCGCCGTAGAGGAACACGGCGGCCGCCGCCGAGCCCACCAAGAGATATTTCAGTGCCGCCTCGGAGCTGCGGGCGTCACGCTTCATGTAGCCCGCCAGCAGATAGCTCGACACCGAGAGGGTTTCGAGCGACACGAAGATGCTCACCAGGTCGGTGGCGCCGCACAGGAACATCGCCCCGAGGGTGGCGGCCAGCAGGATGCCGGCGAATTCACCCACCGGCGTGCCGCTGCGCTCCACGTAGCGCCAGCTCAGCAGCAGGGAAATCAACGTGGAGGCCGCCACCACCGCCCGGAAGGCGATGGCCAGGTTGTCGGCCAGAAAGGAGCCCACGAAGGCGGGCTGCAGATCCGGCGTGTTCCACTGCAACGCCAGCAGCACCAGGGCACTGCCGAGGCCGGCGTAACAGATCGGTGGCACCCAGCGGCTGGCGGCCTTTTCGCCGGCCAGGTCCACCACCAGGCAGGTGAGCAGGGCGATCAGCACCGCTGCTTCAGGGGCGATCACGGCGGCGTTGAGCTGCAGATTCAGCCCCCCGGTTCCGGCACCACTGCCGATGGCATCGGCCACGGTGGAGAGGGCGCCGAGCAGAAACATCAGGGAGACGGCGGCGAGGTGGGATCTGTGATGTCGGGGACTGTAGCCGCGCCGCGCAGCCAACCCGGTCCCTGGATGCGATAAAGAGGGAAGCGGTTATGCGCTGGTCTGTGGGTCACACCCTGGTCATTGTCGAAAGTCCCACGAAGGCCCGCACCATTCGCGGCTTCCTTCCCAAGGACTTCAAGGTGGAAGCCTCGATGGGGCACGTGCGCGACCTGCCCAACAACGCCAGTGAGATCCCGGCGGCCCACAAGGGTGAGAAGTGGGCCAACCTCGGCGTCAACACCGCCAACAACTTCGAGCCCCTCTACGTGGTGCCGAAGGACAAGAAAAAGGTGGTCAAAGAGCTGAAGGACGCCCTCAAGGGCGCCGACCAGCTGCTGCTGGCCACGGACGAAGACCGGGAGGGCGAATCGATCAGCTGGCACCTGCTGCAGCTGCTCAGCCCCAAGGTGCCGGTCAAGCGGATGGTGTTCCACGAGATCACCAAAGAGGCGATCGGCCGGGCCCTGGAGCAAACCCGCGAGCTCGACATGGAGCTGGTGCATGCCCAGGAAACCCGCCGCATTCTCGACCGGCTGGTGGGCTACACCCTCTCGCCGCTGCTGTGGAAGAAGGTGGCGTGGGGGCTGAGCGCCGGTCGCGTCCAGTCGGTGGCGGTGCGCCTGCTCGTGCAGCGCGAGCGGGCCCGCCGGGCCTTCAGGAGCGGCAGCTACTGGGACCTCAAGGCCCGGCTGGAGCAGGCCGGTGGCGGCTTTGAGGCCAAGCTGAGCCAGTTGGGCGGCGTGAAGATCGCCGGCGGCTCCGATTTCGATGAGAGCACCGGCGCCCTCAAGGCCGGCAGCAAGGTGAAGCTGCTGAGCGAGGCCGAGGCGCGTCAGTTGCGCGAAGCGGTGCTGAAGGCCCCCTGGACCGTGGCCGAGGTGGAGGAGAAGCCCACGGTGCGCAAGCCCGTGCCCCCCTTCACCACCAGCACCCTGCAGCAGGAGGCCAACCGCAAGCTGCGGCTCTCGGCCCGCGAAACGATGCGCACCGCCCAGGGGCTCTACGAGCGCGGCTTCATCACCTACATGCGCACCGACTCGGTGCACCTCAGCGACCAGGCGATCAACGCCGCCCGCAGCTGCGTGGGTGCCAAATACGGCAAGGACTACCTCAGCCCGTCGCCCCGCCAGTTTTCCACCAAAGCCCGCAACCCCCAGGAGGCCCACGAGGCGATCCGCCCCGCTGGTGAATCCTTCCGCACGCCCAACGAAACGGGCCTGAAAGACAAGGATCTGGCCCTCTATGAGCTGATCTGGAAGCGCACGGTGGCCAGCCAGATGGCCGACGCCCGGCTCACCATGCTGTCGGTGGAACTCCAGGCCGACGGCGGCGCCCTGGGCCCGGCCAGCTTCCGCGCCTCCGGCAAGCGCATCGACTTCGCCGGCTTCTTCCGCGCCTATGTGGAGGGCTCTGACGATCCCGATGCCGCCCTGGAGGGCCAGGAGGTGCTGCTGCCGGCCCTGAAGGTGGGCGATCGCCCGGCCTGCAAGGCGGTGGAGGCCCTCGGCCACCAAACCCAACCCCCAGCCCGCTACAGCGAAGCGGCCCTGGTGAAGATGCTGGAAAAGGAGGGCATCGGCCGGCCTTCCACCTACGCCTCGATCATCGGCACGATCGTCGACCGGGGTTACGCCACCCTGGCGAGCAACGCCCTCACCCCCAGCTTCACGGCCTTTGCCGTCACGGCCCTGCTGGAGGAGCACTTCCCGGATCTGGTGGACACCAGCTTCACCGCCCGGATGGAGAACACCCTCGATGAGATCTCCCACGGCCAGGTGCAGTGGCTGCCCTACCTGCAGAGCTTCTACAAGGGTGAGCAGGGCCTGGAAACCCAGGTGGCCCAGCGCGAAGGCGACATCGATCCGGGGGTGTCCCGCACGGTGGAGCTCGAGGGGCTGCCCTGCGTGGTGCGCATCGGCCGCTTCGGCGCCTACCTGGAAACCAAGCGCGTGGCCGACGACGGCACCGAGGAGCTGCTCAAGGCCACCCTGCCCCAGGAGATCACCCCGGCCGATCTCGATGCCGACAAGGCCGAGCTGATTTTGCGTCAGAAGGCTGAGGGGCCTGAGTCGCTCGGAGAAGATCCGGAAACGGGCGATCTGGTGTACCTGCTGTTTGGCCAATACGGGCCCTACGTGCAGCGGGGCCAGGTGAGCGACGACAACCCCAAGCCCAAGCGGGCCTCGCTACCGAAGGGCGTCAAGCCCGAGGAGCTCAGCCTCGAGGATGCCCTGGGCCTGCTGCGGCTGCCGCGGCATCTGGGTGAGCACCCCGACGGCGGCAAGATCGAAGTGGGCCTCGGTCGCTTCGGGCCCTACGTGGTGCACCACAAGGGCAAGGGCGAGAAGGATTACCGCTCCCTGAAGGCCGAAGACGATGTGCTGATGGTGGGGCTGAGCCGTGCCGTGGAATTGCTGGCCATGCCCAAGAAGGGCCGCGGCGGCCGCACCGCCCTGAAGGATCTCGGTACTCCCGAGGGGGGCGACGAGGCGATTCAGCTGTTTGATGGCCCCTACGGGCTGTACGTGAAGCAGGGCAAGGTCAACGCGTCGCTGCCCGAAGGCACCACCGCCGACACGATCACCCTCGAGCAGGCCGTGGAGCTGCTGGCCGCCAAGGCCGCCACCGGCAAGACCAAGGGCCGCAAGCCGGCTGTCGGTGCCGCCAAAAAGCCGGCCGCCAAGTCTGCTGCTCCGAAGGCCCCCACCACCACCAAAACCGGTCGCCTGCGGGCCAGTGCGGTGCGCGTGATCCGGGCGGCCGACAGCTGATGGCCGCCCTGGCCTGGGGCCCTTTGCGGTGGTGGTTGGCGCTGGCGGCCTGCGGTGTGGCTCTGGCCGGCTGCAGTGGCACCCGTTTGGGCGACCAGCTCTCCCGCAGTTTCTCGGCGCCCCCAGCCCAGCCCGTTTCCCCGAATCCAGCCGCTCCCAAGCCAGCCGCCCCCACTCCAGCAGCCCCCAATTCACCAGCCCCAAATGGGGTGGACCCCAAGCCTGGTGCAGCTCCGCTCGCTCGGCCGTTGCCCAAGGCGGCTGCGTCGACCAAGCCGGCCCCGTATCGGATCACGATTCAGTTGCCTGCGGCCGATCCGGCTGCCCCTGCCGAGGCCGTCACCGAGGCCCTGCGGGCGGCGGGCGTGAGCTTCGAAGTGGAAATGATCGAGCGCATCGGCGCGTCCACGCCCAAGCCTGCGCCCACCGTCACGCCGTCACCCACCGTCACGCCGGCCCCGGCACCGCGTTGATGCCTTCCCGCGTGCCCCCGGCGTCAGCCCGTCGGCCCCGTCGGGGCCAGCTCACGCGGGGCCAGGCCCGTCAGTTGATGGATACGGCCTACCTGGCGTCGGCCACAGCCCTGCTGTGGGTGGCGCTCTACTACCTGCCGGTGGGCAGCCCCCTGTTTCGGCTGGCCCTGCCCCTGCCCCTGGCCCTGTTGCAGTTGCGCCACGGCTGGCGCTGTGCCGTGGAGGGCCTGGTGGTCACGGCGCTGTTGCTGGTGGCCCTGATGGGACCGATCCGCGGCCCCCTGGTGCTCTTTCCCTACGGCTTCCTGGCGCTGTGGCTGGGCTGGTGCTGGCGCGGCTCCAGCGGCTGGCGTGCCAGCTGGTGGTTGAGCTGGGGTGTGGGCAGCCTGATCGGTGCGGCCGGCTTTCTGGTGCGGGTGGCGGTGTTGTCGGTGTTGGTGGGGGAAAACCTCTGGGTGGTGATCACCAGCGCGGCCGCTGGTTTGCTGGAGAGGCTGGCGGGCTGGGTGGGCCTGGCCGCGAGCATCGATCTGGCCCAGGTGCAGCTGGCCGCCGTCGCCCTGGTGTGGTTTCAGAACGGGATCGTGGTGCTGGCCCTGCATGCGGTGGCCTACTGGATCTTTCCGCGCCTGCGCTCGCCGATCCCCGAGCCCCCCAAGGCCCTGCGTGCCCTGGTGGCCCTTGATCCCCTCTGAGCCCGGCGATGGCCCCTGATCGCTGGCGAGCAGCGCTGCAGCAGGGCTGGCCGGCGATCCGCACCCTGCTGCTGCTGGCCGCCACCGACACCGCGGCGGTGCCGGGAATTTCCGCCGCCGGTGCCACCCCCGAGGCCCGGCTGGGCACGGCAGCCGCCGACGCCGAGCTGCTGCTCCAGGGGCCCGGCGCGGGGCGTGTTCATGCCTTGCCGCCCCTGCCCGCCGGGGTGAGCCCAGCCCTGATCAGCCATGTGGTGCTGCGGGAGTTGGAATTGCTGGAGCGCACCCGGGTGGTGGACCTGGGCTGTGCCATCGCCCCATCGGTGCCGCACCTGCGCCTGCCCGCTCTCGAGAGCGCCGGCCCGGCCCGCTGCCTCAGCACCGGCCGGGCCCTCGATCCGGCCCGGGTGGCGGCCCTGCTGCAGCGCGGACGCTCCTGGGGAGAGCGCTGGAACCCCGCCGAGCCGCTGCTGCTGGCGGAGTGTGTGCCGGGGGGCACCACCACCGCCCTGGCGGTGCTGGAGGGGTTGGGGGTGGAGGCGGCCGGGCTGGTGAGCGGCAGCCTGCGCCAGCCGGCCCATGGCCTGAAGGCGGCGTTGGTGCGGCGGGGCCTGGCTGGGCTCGGCGTCGAGCCCAGTCCCAGGGCTGTGCTGGCGGCGGTGGGCGATCCGATGCAGGCGTTGGCGGCTGGTTTGGTGGCGGCGGCGGCGGCGCGGGGGACCCCCGTGCTGCTGGCCGGCGGCAGCCAGATGGCGGCGGTGCTCGCCCTGGCGCTGGCCCTGGCTGAGCCCGTTCGTCGGCAGGGGCTGGTGAGCCAGGTGGCGGTTGCCACCACGGCCTGGGTGGCCGAGGAGCCCGGCAGCGATCTGGCCCTGCTGCTGGCGCGTATCGGGGCCCTCTGGCAGGTGCAGCCGCGGCTGGAGGTGGCGGGCCTGCGCTTCCACGGCTGCAGCAGCGCGGCCCTGCGCGACTACGAGCGCGGCTACGTCAAGGAGGGGGTGGGTGCCGGCGGCCTGGCTCTGCTCTGGGAGCTGGCCGCCCGCCCGCCCGCGCACCTGGCGGCCGCCTGCGACGACGCCTGCCGGCTTGAGCTCGGTCTGTCTTGAGCGGACTGTCACTTGAGCCCTGTGTCTAGGGTCGCTGCCATGGCTCCGTTGTCTGCCCCGCTCTCCCGTCGCCGGCTGTTGCAGCTGGGGGTGGGCGCCGGCCTGCTGGCCGCCTGCCGCCCCGCCGATGGCCCCCAGCTGCTGCTGGCTGAGGGCGAGCTGCCAGCGGCCTGGCTCCAGCAGCTGCCGGCCCCCTGGCGCTCCCAGTCGCTGGCCGACCCTGCGGCGGTGCAACAGGGTGTGCAACACACGGCGCAGCCCGGTTTGGTGGCCCTCAGCGACGGCTGGGCCAGCGGCCTCAGCCCCCAGCTGCTGCAGCCGTTTGGGGCGCCGCGGCTGTGGGCCCGATTGGCGCCCTTCAGTGCGGAGGTGGCGCGGTTGTTTGGCCCGGCCGGCGCCGGCGAGCTGGCCTTCCCCTGGGCCTACAGCCCCTGGGTGATCGCCCTGCGCAGCCGTGCCGACCTCCTGGCCAGGCGAAAGGAGGGCTGGCCTCTGTTGCTCGACCCCAGCCTGCGGGGCCGGCTGGTGCTGCCCTCCAGCCCGCGCATCAGTCTGGAGATCGTCAAAGGCGATTTCGCCCAGCTGGAGCGGCTGCGGGCCCAGGCCCTGGCCTACGACGAGCGCGATGGTCTCAACCTGCTGCTGAGCGGCAAGGCCGACGCGGCGGTGCTGCCCTTGCAACGGTTGATCCCCCTGCTACGCCGCGACCAGCGCCTAGCGGTGCTCTGGCCCGAGTCGGGGGCGCCGCTGAGTTGGCAGCTGCTGCTGCGGCCGGCGGTCAGCCCACCCCAGCGGCTCCCCCAGCAGGTTCCGTTGGAGTGGCTGGGGGCCGTGCTGGAGCCGCCCCTGCTGGAGGGGCTGCTGGCTCGCGGTTGGGTGCCGCCCCTGCCCCAGGCCCAGCTGGCGCCGGTGGCCCGGCGCTTTCCGGCGGCGATGGCCGAGCTGTTGCTGCCCGGCGATGCCCTGCTGCAGCGCTGCTGGAGCCTGCCGCCGCTCAGCCTGGCCCAGCAGCTCACCCAGCAGAACCTCTGGGATGCGGCCGCCCCCAGATCCTGAGACTCAGCCCCAGAGCCGGCGGCGGGGGGCGGCGGCCAGGCGCCGGTGGGTGTCGGCCAGCAGGGCGGGGATCGGCAGCTGGTGCGGGCAGCGTGGCAGGCAGGCGCCACAGCTGCCGCAGGCCTCGGCATTGCGCTCCTCCCACCAGTGGCCGGCGCGGCCGATCAGGTTGTAGCGCTCGCCCGCGAAACCCTCCATGCCGTGGCCGACGGCCAGGTTGCGCAGGCGCAGGAGTTCGGGGATCGGCACCTCATTGGGGCAGGGCAGGCAGGTATGGCACTGGCCGCAGCGCTCGGCCCCCAGGCGCTCGCGGCCAGCGGCGCTCAGGCGCTCCAGGGCTGCGAGTTGCGCGGCACTCAGCCAGGGCGAGGGCCCTTGAATGGCCGCGGCCCAGGCCAGATCGCCCGGCTGCTCGGCCCCCAGGCTCAGGGTGGAGATCCCCTGATCAAGCAGAAACCGGTAGGCCAGCTCGAGGGGGTGGAACGGGGCGCAGTCGGCCAGCAGCTCCGGCGGCGGGTCGTAGAGGCGGCCACCCTTGTCGGCCGGAGAGATGGCCAGCACGCCGATGCCCTCGGCCAAGGCGGTGCGGGCCAGGGGCAGGCGGGTTTGGTCGAACAGGTGCACGTGCAGGCTGCACACCCGGAAGGCTCCGGAGGCCAGGGCCGCTTCGATCAGCTCCGGGCTGCCGTGGCTGGTGAAGCCCACCTGCGCCACCAGGCCTTCCCCGTGGGCCCAGGCCAGCAGGTCGGCGCCAGGGCCGTTGGTGGCCCACTCGAGGTGCTCCGGCGTGTTCAGGCCGTGGACGGCCAGGGTGGTGAGCTGGCTGACGCCCAGGCGCTGGAGGATGCTTCGCAGTTGCTCCTGGGCGGCCGGCAGATCGGGGCCGGGCAGCAGCTTGCTGGTGATCCGCCAGCCGCCCGCTGGGGCCAGGCCGTCTCGTGCCAGGGCGGTGAGGACCTGGCCCAGGAAGCTTTCGGCGGGGCCGTAGGCGGGGGCTGTTTCCAGGTGGTTGATGCCGGCGGCCAGGGCGGCGCGCAGCACCGACTCCATCTGGGCCGGACTGCCCAGGGCCCGCATCGTGCCGAGGCTGAAGGGGGACACCGGTGGGCCATCGCCGAAGGGGCGCAGGGCCGGGCCTGTCATGGTGCGGGCGTGTCGGGTGGCTCGCCCTCCGGGTGGGCCTGCTTGAGGTGGCGCACCAGGTCGGCGGGGCTGGTGCTGTCGAGGAAGCGGCGGAAATTGTCCTGGTCTTCGGCATCGGCCTCCGCGTCCACGGGGATCGAGGCATCGGCCACCACCTCCTCCAGCATCCAGATCGGGCTGCCGGTGCGCAGGGCCAGGGCGATCGCGTCGCTGGGCCTGGCATCCAGCTCCAGACCAGCCGGGGCCTGCACGGCCGCTTCGGCTGCTTGAGCTTCGAGATTGGCGTGCTCAGGCTCGGCGGGGCTCAGTTTCAGCACGGCGCGGAAGGTGCTGTCTTCGATCGTGTGGATCACCACCCGGTCGAGCTGCAGCCCCCCCGCGTCGATCAGGGAGGCCATCAGGTCGTGGCTGAGGGGCCGTGGTGGGGCCTCGTCGCTGAGGCCGGCCAGGATGTTTTGGGCCTGGGCCTGGTCGATCCAGATCGGCACCTGGCGCCGGCCCGAGGGATCGCGCAGCAACACGATCGGACTCCGGCTGGCCGCATCCAGGGCAATTCCGGCAACGCGCATCTCGACCATGGCTTGCCTGGTCCACCCTTTGTCCGATTATGGCCAGATTGGTTCGTCCTGGGCTGGACAGCGGATGTTTACCGGGCTGGTGCAGGCAATCGGTGCAATCCGGCGCAGTCCCAAGGGGGTGCAGGTGCAGTGGCATCCGCCAGCTGGGGCTGCTTGGGGGCCAGCCCAGCTCGCCCTGGGCGACAGCGTGGCGGTGGATGGGGTGTGTCTCACCGTGGCCGCGCGCCTGGCCGATGGGTTTCGGGCGGACGTGAGCGAGGAGACCCTGGGCCGCGCCACCCTGGCGGCCAAGGCGGACCGGGGCGGGGCGGTGAACCTGGAGCCGGCCCTGCGGCTGGCCGATCGTCTCGGTGGCCACCTGGTGAGCGGCCATGTGGATGGGCTGGGGGTGGTGCGGGCGATCGCGCGCCAACCGGCCTCCTGGCGCCTGGAGCTGGCCTGGAACGACCCCGCCTACGGCCGCTACATCTGCGAAAAGGCCAGCGTGGCGGTGGATGGCATCAGCCTCACCGTGGCGGGTTGCGATGCGGATGGCGGCGGCTTCTGGATCGCCGTGATCCCCCACACCTGGGCCAGCACGACCCTCGCCCAGCTGGCCGTCGGCCACGCGGTGAATCTGGAGGCCGATCTACTGGCCAAGTACACCGAGCGGTTGTTGGCGGGCCGAGGAGGGGGGGGCGGGGACTCCTGGGATGGCGATTTGGGTTTGTTGAACAAAACGTTCAACGGAGCTGAACAGAGAAATGCTGAACAGAGAAACCAAGAGCAGGGGAGCTCCGGAGCTGGCTTCGATGCCGCCTGGTTGGCGGATCACGGCTGGGTCTGAGCTGCGTGTGGCCAGGGCCGCCCACCGTGATTACGGTCCGAGGGATGTCGCTGGAACACCGATGGGCTCAAGTTTGCTGTCTCCCAATGGCGCGGGGCTGAAGGCCTTCACCCTGTTTGAGGGGGTGTTGATGCTGGTGCTGGGGGTGCTGGCCCTGATCTTTCCGGTGGTGGCCTCGGCCTGGATCACCGTGATCGTGGCGGTCGCCTTTCTGGTGGGCGGCATCGTCGGTTGGGTGAGCAATCTGGCCCGCTCGCGTCAGTTGGGCCGCTGGTATTGCTTCTGGCGCCTGGTGATCTCCACCCTGTTCATCGTGGTGGGCGCCTGGATGATTCAGCAGTTCCGCGGCGGGCCGCTCGAGGGAGGCGTTGTGGTGGCCAGCCTGGCCTTCGCCATCGGCCTCGTCTTCATCCTGGAGGGCGTGGTGTCGGTGCTGGTTTCGCTCGGCCACGCCCAGGTGCGGGGCTGGGGTTGGGGGCTGCTGAATGGCATCGTCACCCTGATCCTGGGCGTGCTGATCGTGACGATGCAGGGCTGGGGCCTGCTCTGGGTGATCGGTGTACTGGTGGGGATCAGCTTCCTGTTCAGCGGCATCGACCTGCTGGCCTTCAGCGCCAGCTTCCACAGCGACGACTGAAGATCGGCTCACTCCTCCAGGGGCAGCAGCCAGATGGAGCCGCTTTCCTGGTGAATTTCGATGCGGAATTCCTGGCCCGGCTCCAGCCCCAGGCGCCGGGTGTAGGCGTGGCCGATCACCAGGTTGCCGTTGCCGTGCACCCGCGTGCGGAACTCCGCTTGCCGCCCCTTGCCTTGACCGCTGGAGCGACCAGCGCTGACCAGGCCGCCGCCGTTGGGCATGGCATAGCCCTTCGCCGCCACCAGGGCTCGGTAGAAGCTCTTTTTCAGCACCCGCCCGCTGGGCCCCACGTAGCCACAAGCCCGGGCAATCTCGTCTTCGGGCCGGTTGCTCAGGGCGCGGGCCCGATCGAGCAGCACCTTCCCCTCCAGCATTTCGGGGGGGCCGTCGTCCGTCCTGCCAGCCATGGGTGTTGCCTGCCCTCGGCAGAGTGATGCTCGATTGTGCCGAGTCTGCTTCCAAATCGCCAGCGCTGCCAGCGCTTCAAGACCATCTCAGCGCTTAAAAAGGATCAGAGCAGATAGAGAATCCCGTAGAGCACCACCCAGATGCCGTCCACGAAGTGCCAGTAGAGCTCGGCCGCTTCCAGACCGAAGTGATCGCTGGCGCTGATGCGGCCACCCTTGCGGGCTTGCAGGGCCACGATGGCGATGCAGATCACCCCCAGGGTGACGTGCAGGCCGTGGAAGCCGGTGAGGGCATAGAAGGTGCTGGCGAACAGGTTGTCGGTGAGGCCGAAGGGCAGGCTGAAGTACTCGATCATCTGGCCGGCCAGAAAGGCGACACCCAGGCCCCCGGTGATCGCCAACCACAGGCGGGTGGCGGCAAGGTTGCCCCCGCGGCATTCCTTGCCGGCCCGGTGGAAGGTGAAGCTGCTGATGATCAGCAGCACCGTGTTGATCGTGGGGAGCAGCAGTTCGAGTTCGTAGGTGCTGCCCTCCTGGAGGGGATTGACGGCCCGGAAGGTGAGGTAGGCGGCGAAGAAGCCCGCAAAGGTCATGCCGTCGGCCACCAGGAAGGTGGCCAGGCCGAACAGACGGAAATCGCCATGGCCCTCAGTGGCGTGATCAGTGGCGTGATCGACGGCTTGGTCGACGGCTTTGTCGGTGGCGAGGCTGCCGGGATCCTGCAGGGGGGCTGTGCTGGTCATGCCTGAACCTCCTGGGGTTGGTCTTGATGCTGGCCGTAGCCGTAGGGCTCGGTGACCAGCGGCGCTTCTCCGATCCAGTTTTCCACCGGGGGCGGTGAGCTGGTCAGCCACTCGGGGGTGAGGGCGTTCCAGGGGTTGTCACCGGCAACCTTGCCGTTGAGGGCGGTGACCACCACGTTGATCAGCAGGGGAATGGTGCTGATCGCCATCAGCAGGGCGCCGACGCTGCTCACCTGGTTGAGGGTGGTGAAGGTGGGGTCGTATTCCGCCACCCGGCGGGGCATGCCGTTCAGTCCCAGCCAGTGCTGGGGGGCGAAGCAGAGGTTGAAGCCGATGAAGGTGAGCAGGAAGTGCAGCCGGCCGAGGTCTTCATTGAGCATGCGGCCGGTGAACTTCGGATACCAGTGATAGAGCGAGGCGAAGATCACAAACACCGTGCCGCCGTAGACGATGTAGTGGAAATGGCCCACTACGAAGTAGGTGTCGTGCACGTGGATGTCGAAGGGCACCTGCGCTAGGGCCACGCCGGTGATGCCGCCGAACACGAAGTTGACGATGAAGGCGCAGGAAAACAGCATCGCCGAGTTCAGCGCGATCTTGCCGCCCCAGAGGGTGGCAAGCCAGTTGAAGAATTTGATGCCGGTGGGCACGGCGATGAACGACGTGGCGATCGTGAAGAACAGGCGCATCCAGGGCGGCGTGCCGCTGGTGAACATGTGGTGGGCCCAGACAATCAAGCCCAGAAACACAATCGCCATGATCGAGTACACCATCGTGGTGTAGCCGAACAGGGGCTTGCGGGCGTGCACCGGCAGGATCTCACTCACCAGCCCGAAGGCCGGCAGCACCATGATGTACACGGCCGGGTGGGAATAGAACCAGAAGAGGTGCTGATACACCACCACATTGCCCCCGAGGGCAGGGTTGAAGAAGCCCGTGTGGGCAATAATGTCAAAGCTCAGCAGGATCAAGGTGCCAGCCAGCACCGGCGTGGAGAGCACCACCAGGATGCTGGTGCCGAGCATGGCCCAGCAGTACATCGGCAGCTGCATCAGCTTGAGGCCGGGCCGCCGCAGCTTGAGGATGGTGGCGATGAAGTTGATCCCGCCGAAGATCGAGCTGCCGCCCAGCAGCAGCACACTCAGGATCCACACCACTTGACCCGCTGCCGGGGTGGTGAGGCTCAGCGGGGGATAGGCGGTCCAGCCGGATTGGGCTGCCGCTCCAGCGATGAAGTAGCTGCTGATCAGCAGGATGCCGGCGGGGGGAATCAGCCAGAAGGCCACGGCATTGAGCCGCGGGAAGGCCATGTCGCGGGCACCCACATAGAAGGGGATCAGGTAGTTGCCGAAGGCCCCGTTCACCACCGGCACGATCCAGAGGAAAATCATCACCGTGCCGTGCAGGGTGAGCACCTCGTTGTAGGTGTCACGCGGCATGAAATCCGATAGCGGCGTGGCCAGCTCGGTGCGGATGGCGCCGGCCAAGGCTCCGCCGATCAGATAAAAAATGAAGCCGCAGACCAGGTATTGCAACCCGATCACCTTGTGATCGAGGCTGAAGCTGAAGTAGCGCAACCAGCCCTGGGGTTGCAGGTTGCCGTTGAAGTCGCTCGGATTGGCGAGGGTCATGGCGTCTCAGGTGGTGGTGCTGGCGGGGCTGTTCTGCTGCAGCCAGGTGGCGTAGGCCTCAGGTTCATGCACCACAACGGTGGAACGCATGCCGCCGTGGTACGGGCCGCACAGTTCGGCGCAGACGATCGGGTAGCTGCCGGCCTTGGTGGCGGTGAAGGAGAGCACGGTGGGCTGGCCGGGGATGACGTCCTGCTTAAGGCGGAACTGGGGCACCCAGAAGGCGTGGATCACGTCGCGGGCCTCCATGTGCAGCTCCACGGGCTGGCCGGTCGGCACATGCAGCTCGCCACTGGTGATGTTGGCGTCGGGGTAGTGGAAGATGAAAGCAAATTGCATCGCCGTCACCTCCACCGGCAGCACGGCGCCGGTGGGTGCGGCATCCATGCCGGCTCCGCCGATGCCGCCCCATACCCGGGCCTGGCTCACCTCACCTGAGGCCATGCCGGAGTGGTCCATCGCCGAATGGTCCATCGCCGTGTGAGCCATGGCGGAGTGGTCGTTGAGGGCCACCATGCCGCCCATGCGCTCGTAGATGTCGTAGCTGTATATCCCGACGAACAACACCACGATCGCGGGGATGGCTGTCCAGACGATTTCCAGCGGCAAATTCCCCTCAATGGCGAGGCCGTCGCTGAGGTCGCCGCTGCGGCGGCGGAACCGAAACAAGCTGTAAACCAGCAGGATCACGATGCCGAGAAACAGCACCATGCCAATACTGAACAAAACCTTAAAGAGGGCGTCATAGGTGGGAGCGTTGCTGCTGGCGTCCAGCGGCAGCATGTTGACGTTGTAACCCACCCAAAGTCCTGTCAGCACAAGCGCTGTGGTGGCTGTGATAACAGTGAGGACGGTACGAATCGGCACGATGCACATTGCACCTGAAGCCAGCTTATGGGCGGCTGCCTTCGGCTGCGGGAACAATGTTGATTTGGTTGGCAAAACAACGCGATCGCAGTGGGTCTCGGGGGCAACGTTTCAGTCTTGGGATGTGCGGGAACCCTGATCCCTGCTTTTGGTCGAGCTGGCTAACTTGACCCCACTCGCGGGAATGGTTTGGCCATGGCGGCGGATCTCCAATCCCATCCAGGCCCAGCTTCCGACCTGGTGCTGCGTCACCGCCTCGGTCTGCTGGCGTCCCACCTGGTGGTGGCCCTGGTGGCCCTGGTGGGCATCGGCGGCGCCACTCGGGTGATGGAGGCTGGTCTGGCCTGCCCGGATTGGCCGCTCTGTTATGGGCGCCTGCTGCCGGGGCGCCAGATGAACCTCCAGGTGTTTCTGGAGTGGTTTCATCGGCTCGATGCCTTCGTGGTGGGCGTGGCCCTGCTGGTGCTGACCGGCGCCAGCGTTCTCTGGCGCCGCCGCTTGCCGGTGTGGCTTCCCTGGGTGGCCGGGGCAGCTCTGCTGCTGGTGGCTGTGCAGGGTGGGTTGGGGGCCCTCACCGTCACCCAACTGCTGGCGGCTCCTCTGGTGACGGCCCATCTCACCACTGCCCTGCTGTTGGTGGCCCTCACCAGTGCCCTCTACCAGCGCCTTGCCATGGCTGGTTGTGGCCTCGGGGTGCCGCCGATCTGGTGGGCTCTGCTGGCGTCGACGGCCCTGGTGCTGGTGCTGGCCCAGTGCCTTCTGGGCGGTTCCATGGCCAGCCAATGGGCCGCCGACCAATGCCTGAGTTCAGGAGAGGGTTGCCGTTGGTTGTTGGCCCACCGCCAGTTGGCGATGCCCGCGGCCCTGGCCGTGCTGGCCCTGGCGGCATCAACCCCCCTGCTGCCGGCCGGGCTCGGGCAGTTGCCAGCGCTGGCTCTCGGCTCCGCAGCGCTGGTTGTGGCCCAGGTTGCCCTCGGGGTCTGGACCCTGCGGCTCCAGCTTGCGGTGCCCCTGGTGACGATTGCTCACCAGCTCACTGCGGCCCTGCTCGTGGGCTTGCTGGCTGCCGTGGTCGCCCGCTGTTTGGGGCGTCGCCCGGCCGCATCCCTACTGACGTCTGAAGTCTCTTCCGAGGTGGTTCATGGTTAGTGCAGCAGTGCCTGCAACGGCCGTGGCCCCCACGGCGATCCGCCCTTCGGTGAAGCTGCCCGCCTGGCTGGAGGTGGCCAAGCCCCGTTTGATTCCCCTGCTGCTGGCCACCACCCTGGGTGGCATGGCCCTCAGTGCCGGCGGCTCTCCCAGCGGCGCCACCATCGCCTGCACCCTGGTGGGCGGCAGCCTGGCTTCGGCGGCCGCCGGGGTGCTGAATTGCCTGTGGGAGCAGGAGCTCGACGGCCGCATGCAGCGCACCAGTCGCCGCGCTCTGCCCTCAGGGCGCTTGGCCCAGCGCCAGGCCTTCGCCCTGGCCATCGCCCTCACGGCCCTGTCGGTGGCGGTGTTGGTGATCGGTGTGAACCCGCTGGCCGCCAGCTTGTCGCTGCTGGGCTTGTGCAGCTACGTGCTGCTCTACACCGCCCTGCTCAAGCCCCGCACCACCCAGAACATCGTCATCGGTGGGGTGGCCGGAGCGATCCCGCCCCTGGTGGGGGCGGCGGCTGCCACTGGTGGCCTGGGTTGGTCGTCCTGGTGGCTGTTCTCGTTGGTGATGCTGTGGACACCAGCCCACTTCTGGGCCCTAGCCCTTCTGCTCAAGGACGATTACCGATCGGTGGGCATCCCGATGCTGCCGGTGGTGAAGGGCGTGGTGGTGACCACCCGGGCGATCAGGCATTACGCCTGGGCCACGGTGGCCTTCAGCCTGCTCGGGGTGCTGGCCCTGCCCAGCGGCGGCCTGCTCTACGGCTTGATGGTGCTGCCCTTCAACGGTCGCCTGCTCCAGCTCAGCGGTCGGTTGCGCGCCCAACCCGACGATCCGCAGCGGGCCCGCGCCCTGTTTCGCTGGTCGATCTTCTATCTCTTCGGCATCTGCCTGCTGCTGCTGCTGGCCCGGTTGCCCCAGGCGGCTTTGATGGGCCCTGATCTGTTCAGCGTCTCGCTGAGTGCGCTGCCTACATTGGTCGGCTGATTGGGCGGTCTGAGTCGGTGATCGAACTGCAGCAGCTCCGGAAGTGCTACGGGGGTGGCAAGGCCAGAGGTGGCGCCAAAGCGGGTGGTGGCGTGCAGGCCCTCGATGGGCTGACGCTGCAGGTGCCGGCCGGCAGCCTTTACGGCCTGCTGGGGCCGAATGGCGCCGGCAAGACCACCGCCCTGCGCATCCTCTGCACCCTGCTGGCCCCCGACAGCGGCAGCGTGCGGGTGGGCGGCGTTGATGCCCTGGCCGAGCCGCGGGCGGTGCGGCGCCTGCTGGGCTACGTGGCCCAGGAGGTGGCGATCGACAAGATCCTCACCGGCCGCGAACTGCTGCAGCTGCAGGGTGATCTGTATCACCTGCAGGCCTCGGCGCGGAACCAGCGGATCGGCGAGTTGATCGAGCTGCTGGGCATGGCCGAGTGGATCGATCGGCGCTGCGGCGGCTATTCAGGCGGCATGCGGCGCCGGCTGGATCTGGCGGCGGGTCTGCTGCATCGCCCCCAGGTGCTGGTGCTCGATGAGCCCACCGTGGGCCTCGACATCGAGAGCCGGGCGGCCATCTGGGGTGTGCTGCGCCAGCTGCGGGATGGCGGCACCACGGTGCTGCTCAGCAGCCATTACCTCGAGGAGGTGGATGCCCTGGCCGACCACCTGGCCATCATCGAAGCCGGCAAGGTGATCGCCGAAGGGGCGCCCTCGGCGCTGAAGGCGGCCCTGGGTGGCGACCGGGTGACCCTGCGGGTGCGGGAATTCAGCGACGCCGACGAGGCCGAGCGGGTGCGCCGCCTGTTGCACACCTGTGCCGGCGTGCGCCAGGTGGTGGTGAACCAGGCCCAGGGCTTTTCCCTCAACCTGGTGATCGAGCACGACGGCGTGATCGAGCAGCTGCGCCGTCAGCTGGCTGAGGCCGACCTACCGGTGTTTGCCCTGGCCCAGAGCCGCCCCAGCCTCGATGATGTCTACCTTCAGGCCACGGGCCGCACCCTGATGGATGCGGAGCTGGCCGTAGCCGGCAGTCGCGACCCCAAGGCCGAACGCAAAGCGAGCATGTGATGACCACCACCCTTCCCGTTCCCGTCCCGGTCCGCGATCCCGCCCCTGGGCCCCAGCCTGAGGCCTCTGCGTCTGCTGAGATCAGCCAGGAAACCCTGGCGCTCACCCGGCGCCTGTTTGTGCAGCTGCAACGGCGTCCCTCCACCTTGGTGGCGGGCGTGCTGCAACCGCTGATCTGGCTGGTGCTGTTCGGGGCTTTGTTCGCCAAGGCCCCGGCGGGCCTGCTGCCTGGCGGCGTCAGCTACGGACGCTTTCTGGGGGCCGGCGTGATCGTGTTCACCGCCTTCAGTGCGGCCCTCAATGCCGGTCTGCCGGTGATGTTTGATCGGGAATTCGGCTTCCTCAACCGCCTGCTGGTGGCGCCCCTGCGCTCGCGCAGCTCGATTGTGTTGGCGTCGGTGCTTTACATCACCTCCTTGAGCCTGGTGCAGAGCCTGGCGATCATGGGCACCGCTGCCCTGCTGGGCTACGGCTGGCCGGGGGGCGCCGGATTGTTGCTGGTGCTGGTGACGCTGCTGCTGCTGGTGTTTGCCGTCACGGCCCTGAGCCTGGGCCTGGCCTTCGCCTTGCCGGGGCACATCGAGCTGATCGCGGTGATCTTCGTGGCCAACCTGCCCTTGCTGTTTGCCAGCACCGCTTTGGCGCCGCTGTCGTTCATGCCGGCCTGGCTGGGCTGGCTAGCGGCCCTAAATCCCCTTACCTTCGCGATTGAACCGATCCGTGCCGCCTACGCCGGACAGGTCTCCCTCACCGCCGTGGTGCTGGAGGCCCCCTACGGCCAGCTCAGCAGCGCCACCTGCCTGGGGGTGCTCGCCGTGTTGGCCGCAGGGTTGTTCCTGCTGATTCGGCCCCTGCTGGATCGCAAGCTCACCTAGCCACCCCTCCCGTGACCCTGCCCCCCAGCTTTCCCCCGCCAGCCCGCCCCGACCTGGCGGATCGTCTGCTGGCGGCGGTGGCCGAACGGGACCAGCCGATGGCCGAGCGACTGGTGCAGCAGTGGGTGCACCGCCGCGGCCTCCCTGCCCTGGAGGCCTTGATGGCGGGGCCTCTGCTGGCCAGCCAGGGGGCTGAGGCCGCCCAGTGGTTGCAGGAGCGGGCCGGAGCAGGTTCTGTCGAAGCAGGCTTTCTCGAAGCAGGCTCTCTTGGGTTGGTGGATCCGGACCGGCAGGCCGAGGCTGAATGGACTGCAAAGTCTGTTGATCAAGTTGTTGAACAAGTTGTTCAACACTCTTTTGAACAGGTTGTTGATCAGGTTGTTGAGCAGGCGGGTGCCACCGTTGTTGCACAGCTTGTTGAACAACGCGATGCAGACGAAGTTGAACCCCTCCCTGCGGCGGTCCTCTCGCGTTCCTGGCCCCAGCTCGCCGTGGTGCCGGACGGGGAGCCGGCCCCCACACCCTGTGCCCTGGCGCCCCTGCGGGCCTGGCTTCCCGATGCCGACTCCCTTCCCTTCGCCAGCTGAGTGAAAGCTTCTGGATTGATCGTGTCGGTGCAGGCCCCCGAGGGCTCACCCCTGCGCGATCCCGATGTGATTGCGGCGATGGCGGAGGCCAGCCTTCTCAATGGTGCGAGTGGCGTACGGCTGGAGAGTCCTGAGCACATCGGTGCTGTGCGGCGCCGTTGCCCCGATGCCTTGATCGTGGGGCTGTGGAAGCGCACCTACCCCGACAGCTCCGTGTACATCACCCCGGGCTGGGAGGAGATCCGCGCTGTGTGGGGGGCGGGCGCCGACGCGGTGGCGATCGATGCCACGGAACGCCACCGGCCGGGGGGTGAAAATCTCGAGCAGTTGATCAGCCGTGCCCGGCGGGAGTTGGGTGCCCTGCTGATGGCCGATGTCGACTCTCTGGCCAACGGCTTGCGGGCCGCCGCTCTCGGCTGTGACTGGGTGGGCACCACCCTGTATGGCTACACCGAGGCCACGGCTGAATGCCAGCCGCCGGCCTGGGCGCTCTTGCCCCAGCTGAAGCAGCAGCTGCCCCCGGCCGTGAGCCTGATCTGCGAGGGCGGCATTGCCAGCCCCCAGCAGGCCCGTCAGGCTCTCGACACCGGCGCGGATGCGGTGGTGGTGGGCACGGCCATCACCGGTGTGGACCTGCAGGTGGCGGCCTACGTCAAGGGCTGCTGAGGAGCGGGCCAGGGGCCGGGCTTCACATCATGCCGGGCATGCCCATGCCGCCCATTCCACCCATGCCGCCCATGCCACCCATTCCTCCCATGTCGCCGCCGGGTGCCGCTTCGGGTTCGGGCTTGTCGGCAATCACCACCTCGGTGGTGATCAGCAGCGAGGCGATCGACACCGCATCCTGAAGGGCCAGGCGTACCACCTTGGCGGCATCGAGGATGCCGGCGGCGAGGAGGTCTTCATAGACGCCGGTGAGGGCGTTGTAGCCCTTGCCCAGGCGCAGGATCTCGGCCGCCACCACGGCGCCATCGGCACCGGAGTTGGAGGCGATCTGCCGCACCGGCTCCGCCAGGGCTCGCTGCACGATCTGCACACCGGTGCGCTCATCTCCCTCACAGGAAGCCGCCAGGGCGGTGAGACCTTCGGCCAGCTCCAGCAGGGTGCAACCGCCGCCGGCGATGATTCCCTCCTCTACGGCGGCGCGGGTGGCATTGAGGGCATCCTCAATGCGCAGCTTGCGGTTTTTGAGCTCGGTTTCGGTGGGGGCCCCCACCTTGATCACCGCCACGCCACCGGCCAGTTTGGCGATCCGCTCCTGCAGCTTCTCGCGGTCGTAATCGGAGTCGGTGTTGTCGAGCTCGCGCTTGATCGAGGCCACCCGATCGCCAACGGCGGCTTGGTGCTCACCGTTGGCCACGATCGTGGTGCTGTCCTTGGTGATCGTGATGCGGCGGGCCTGCCCCAGCTCGGCGAGCCCGGTTTTCTCCAGGCTCATCGACTGGTCTTCACTCACCACGGTGCCGCCGGTGAGGATCGCGATATCGGCCAGCATGGCCTTGCGGCGATCGCCAAAGCCGGGCGCCCGCACGGCCGCCACTTGCAACACGCCGCGGTTCTTGTTCACCACCAGGGTGGCCAGGGCTTCGCCGTCCACCTCCTCGGCCAGGATCAGCAGCGGCCGGCCGCTCTTCGACACCGCTTCCAGCACGGGCACCAGGTCGGTGATGGTGCTGATCTTGCGGTCGGTGATCAGGATCAGGGCGTTTTCAAAGACGCACTCCCGGCGCTCCTGATCGGTGACGAAATAGGGGGAGCTGTAGCCCCGATCGAAGGCCATCCCCTCGGTGATTTCCAACTCGGTGGCCAGGGAGGTCGACTCCTCCACCGTGATCACCCCGTCGGCGCTCACCTTGGCCATGGCCTCGGCGATCATCCGGCCGATCTCGTCGTCGTTGCCGGAGCTCACGGCCGCCACCTGACGGATGGCATCGCCACTCACCGCTTGGGAGCGCTCAGCGATCCCCGTGACGATGTGGGCCGTCGCCTGCTCCATGCCGCGGCGCAGGCCCACGGGGCTGGCTCCGGCCGCCACGTTTTTCAGGCCTTCGCGCACCAGGGCCTGGGCCAGCAGGGTGGCGGTGGTGGTGCCATCGCCGGCAGTGTCCTTGGTTTTGCTGGCCACCTGCTGCATCAGCTTGGCGCCGACGTTTTCGAAGGGATCCTCGAGTTCGATCTCCTTGGCGATGGTGACGCCGTCATTGACGATGTCGGGAGCGCCGAACTTCTTCTCCAGCACCACGTTGCGGCCACGGGGACCGATGGTCACCTTCACCGCGTCGGCCAAGGCGTTGACACCCCGCTCCAGGGCGCCACGGGAGGCATCCGAGAAGCTGATCAGCTTGGCCATGACAACGGGACGGATTCAATGGGATTCAGGGTCCCACAGCGACCTGCCGCCAGCGAGGTGGTGCGGGGTGGGGAAAGCCGAATCGCAGCGAGCCCGTGGGCTGCTGAACCGCTCCAGGCTCGATAGGGTCGGGCGATGGAAGATCTGCTCCAAACGGCCCTGGAGAGCGCCGACGAAGCCATTTCGTTGGATCCGGTCACCAGCGCCAACGCCATGGTCTTCGTGCTGGTGGCGGCGTTTGGTGTGGTGATGGCGCTGGTTTACGTACCAGTGCGAGTGTTTCTCACAATCACAGCCCGCAGCCGTCGCCTGCGGCTGCTGCAGCGGATTCGCCGCCTGCGCGAGGAGCTGGGTCAGCCGATTACCAACCCTTGAGAGGCTCCTGCTTGAGGAGCTACCGCATCACCATGCCGCCATCCACCTGCAGCACCTGGCCGGTGATGTAGGCGGCGGCGGGGTCGGCGGCCAGGAAGCGCACGGCGCCGGCCACCTCGGCGGTGCTCCCCATCCGGCCCATGGGAATGGCGGCCAGGATCGGCTCCTTGTCGAGCTCGGCGGTCATGTCGCTCTCGATGAAGCCGGGGGCCACCGCATTGACGGTGACGCCACGGGCGGCGAATTCGGCGGCATTGCTGCGGGTGAGGCCGATCACGCCGGCCTTGGCGGCGCTGTAGTTGGCCTGGCCGGGGTTGCCCATCAGGGCCACCACCGAGGTGATGTTGATGATGCGGCCGGTGCGGGCCTTGAGCATCGCCCGGCTGACGGCGCGGGTGCAGAGGAACACGCCGGTGAGGTTGAGGTCGATGACGCTCTGCCAGTCGGCCGTTTTCATTCGCATCAGCAGACCGTCGCGGGTGATGCCGGCGTTGTTGACCAGCACATCCAGCCGGCCGGCCTTCTCGAGTACGGCCTTGACCATGGCGTCCACCTGCTCCTCGTCGGCGACGTTGGCCCGGTGGCTCCAGGCCTGGCCTCCAGCCGCCGTGATCTCGGTTACCACGGCTTCGGCAGCCTCCGGTGAGCTGGCGTAGTTGACCACCACCTGGGCGCCGGCGGCCGCCAGCTCGAGGGCGATGGCGCGGCCGATGCCCCGGCTGGCGCCGGTCACGAGGGCCACTTGCGCGGCCAGGGGGGCAGAGCTCGTCATCACGGCGCAAGGCATCCAGTGGCGCCGATCGTATGGCCCGGCTACGCCAGCCCCAGGGCCGCCAGCACCTCGGCTGCGGTCAGTTGCTCCAAGGAGCTGCCGGCGCCGACCCCTTGCACGCCGCCACGGTTGGGCAGGCTGGAGCCCTCCCGGCCCAGGGCCACCAGGGGCAGGCCAAGCAACAGGGCGAGTTCGATGGCGACTGGATCACTGGCCAGCACCACATCGGCGCTGGCGATCTGGGCTGCCCGCTGGCGCAGGGGTTTGGCCCCCTCGCCCCCCAGGGCAGCGACGGCCCGCAGGTTGGGCAGCTTGGCCTGGATGGCGGCGGGGAGGGCTTGCCATTGGGAGGCGGGCCAGTCGCCGGCGCGAGCCGAGGGAGCCAGCAGCAGCGCCGGGCCGTCTCCGTCTGGCAGGGCGGCTGCGGCGGCCTCGAGATCGCTGGGAGCCACCGGCAGGCGGAAGGCATCGGCCTTGAGCTCGACGCCGATCGGCCGCAGGAAGGCCTCCAGGGCCTGGTTGGGCCAGCCGCCCGCCCCAGGGCTGACCCGTTCGGTGGCGGAGAAGCCGGCGGTGGCCACCCGGGTGGGGATGTGGCTCATCGACAGCATCAGGTCCATCTGGCGGCTGGGCGCCAGGTTGAGGCACACCTGGAAATCGGGCTCCCGCACGCTGCCCAGCAGGTTGGCCCAGTCGGCCAGGGTGGCCTGGTCGTAGGCGAAGGGAAGGGCGCGGCCGACCGCTGGATGCAGGCTCCAGAGGGGCACAGCGGCGACCGGGCAAACCACCTGCACCTCGGCCTTGAGTTGCTCGGCCACCGCCGCCACGGCGGCAAAGCTCTGCAGCTGCTGGCTGCTGCCGCCCGGAATCAAAAACAGGGCGCGCATCGCAAAGGCACGGTTCGGCGGCCTGATTGTATGGATTGGATTCGGATTGGCCTGATTCGAGGGAGTCGCTTGTGCATTTGCTGATCGCCGCCGCCGGCAGTGGCCGCCGCATGGGGGCCGAGGGCAACAAGTTGCTGTTGCCGGTGGCGGGCCGGCCCGTGCTCGCTTGGACCCTCGAGGCGGCGCTGGCCTGTCCGGCGATTCACTGGATCGGCATCGTCGGCCAGCCCGTGGATGCGCAGGCGATCGCCGCAATCGTGGCGGGCGCGCGCCCCGAACGCCCGGTGGAGTGGATCTTGGGTGGAGACACCCGTCAGGACTCGGTGCGCTGCGGGCTGGCTGCCCTGCCGACCGATGCCGAAGGGGTGCTGATCCACGACGGTGCCCGCTGCCTGGTGGAGCCGGACCTGCTGGCGCGCTGTGCCGCCGCCGTGCACCAGGGCGCCGCCGTGATTGCCGCCACCCCCGTGACCGACACGATCAAGCAGGTGGATGGCGCGGGCACCATCACCGCCACCCCGGATCGCCGCGCCCTCTGGGCCGCCCAGACTCCCCAGGGATTTCCGGTGGCCCAGCTGCGGGATGCCCACGCCACCGCCATCGCTGAGGGCTGGAGCGTCACCGACGATGCGGCCCTGTTTGAACGCTTGGGGCTGCCGGTGCAGGTGCTGGAGGCGCCGCCGTCCAACATCAAGCTCACCACCCCCTTCGATCTCACCGTGGCGGCGGCCGTGCTGACGGCTCGGAGCTGACGGCCAGGTGCTGACGGGCTAGGTCGGGCTCACCCGCAGCCGGCCGCTGCCCGCATCCAGCCGCGCCCAGACCCCAAGGGGCAGGGCTGCATTGCCCGCGACATGGCCCACGGGCAGGTTGCTCACCACGGGAATGCCGAGATCGGCGGTGCGCTCCCGCAGCACCTGCTCCAGGCTGAAGCGATCTGGTTGGGTGGCAGTCGCATGCTGCAGCCCTGGTTCACGGGGCGTTCCAGGCCTGGTTGCTCGCGGCGTTTCCGGCTGTGTTTCACAGGCTGTTTCACAAACCGAAACCGGCGGTTGGGGACTCCTCTCGTCGCTGCACTCGGTGAACTGCCCCAGGCCAATACCGGCCAGCTGCTGCAGGGCGCCGCTGAGGCGCCAGTGGGTCAGCATCCGCTCGATGCGGTAGGGGGCTTCGCCGACGTCTTCGAGCACCAGGATCGCGCCGCGCAGATCGGGCAGGTGGGGGGTGCCGAGCAGGTGGGTGGCCACGGTGAGATTGGCGGCCAGCAGTGGGCCTTCGGCTTGGCCGCCCCACCAGCCCTCGCCGTGGAGATCGGCCAGGGGCTCGCCGAACAGCAGGGCCCGCAGCCGCTCCTGGCTCCAGGCCGGCTCGGCGGCCAGGGTGGTCAGCAGGGGCCCGTGGATGGCCCCGCCCTGCCCCTGGGCCAGCTGGGCCCAGAGCAGCGAGGTGACGTCGGAGAAGCCCAGCAGCCAGCGCGGCTGCAGCTCCAGGGGCTGCTCCAGCAGCCGGGCCGCCCCCCAGCCGCCGCGCACGCAGGCCAGCAGCTCCGCCCCCCGCCGGGCCGCTGCCTCCAGGTCGCCGCGTCGTTCCGGGTCGCGGCCGGCCAGGTAGCCCCACTGGCGCCCGTGCAGCGGATCCCGCTCCACCTGCAGCCCCCAGCTCTCGAGCACGGCGATGCCGGCCTGCAGCCGCGCCTGGGCGGCATCGCCCAGCAGGGCCGAGCTGGCGGCCACCAGCTGCACCCGATCCCCAGGCTGGAGGGGTTCGGGCCAGCGGAGGGCGAGGCTCATAGCCCGGCTCCCGGCAGTTGCCCCAGCACCAGGGCCAGCAGCAGCAGCCCACCGAGCTGCACCTGGCGGCTGAAGTGACGGCCATAGGCCGAGCGGGGCAGCTCGGGGCGACGCAGCAGGGTGGCTTCGCGCTGCATGCCGAAGGCCGCCAGCAGCCCAAGGGGCCAGGTGATCCAGCTGGCCCCTTGCAGCCCAGCGGCCAGCCCCAGGGCGCCAGCGGCCAGGCCATAGCTCACCGCTACCGCCAGGGGAGCCTGCTGCCCGAGGCTGAGGGCGCTGCTGCGCACGCCGATGGCCCGGTCGTCGTCGCGGTCGGCCATGGCGTACACGGTGTCGAAGCCGAAGGTCCACAGCAGGGTGGCCAGCCACACCAGGGCCAGGGGCCAACCGCCGGCCAGGGAGCCGGTGGCGGCAGCCCAGGGGATCAGCACCGCAAAGCCCCAGCACAGCGCCAGCACCAGCTGGGGGTAGCCAAACCAGCGCTTGGCGGAGGGGTAGAGCAGCACCGGCGGTAGGGCCGCCAGCGCCAGCAGCAGGGAGAGGCTGCGACCGCTGGCCGGCAGGCCCAGCATCAGCACCAGCAGCACCGCCAGGGCTACCAGCAGCGCCAGCGCCAACAGCACCACGGCCTCCCGCACCGTCACGCGCCCATCGGCCAGGGGGCGGTGGCGGGTGCGCTCTACCAGGGGGTCGATGCGGCGGTCCCAGAGGTCGTTGGCGATGCAGCCGGCGGCGCTCACTGCCAGCCCCCCCAGCACGATCAGCCCGACCAGCAGCGGCGTCGGTGGGGCGTTGGGGGTGAGCCACAGGCTCCAGCCCGCAGGGATCAACAAAATCAAGCGCCCACTCGGCTTGTGCCAGCGCACCAGCTCCAGCCAGGCCCCCAGCCTGGTGCCGCTTGCGGAGTTGGCCATGCCCCATTTCCGTTGCGAGGCACCCTAGTTGTGCCGGTGGAGGGGCCCACGGGTGGCAAAGTGACGCCCCAGTGGCTGCTGCCGAACCCCATGGTTCAGGCCTCCAACCTCGAGCAGACCGGCCGGCGCCGGGTGGCCGCCATCGACATCGGTACCAATTCGATTCACCTGCTGGTGGCGGAGGTGGATCCGGAGCTGCGCAGCTTCTCGGTGGTGCTGGCCGAGAAGGCCACCACCCGCTTGGGCGAGCGCGATCCCCACACCGGCGACCTCAGCGCCGAGGCGATCGAGCGGGCCTTCCGCACCTTGCGCCACGATCGCGACCTCGCCCTGAGCCATGGCGTTGAGCAGATCGTTACCGCGGCCACCAGCGCCGTTCGGGAGGCCCCCAACGGCCGCGATTTCCTGTTGGCCCTGCAGGAGCAACTCGAGCTGGAGGTGGATCTGGTCAGTGGACCAGAGGAGGCCCGGCTGATCTACCTGGGGGTGCTCTCGGGCATGGCCTTCGGCAACCAGCCCCATCTGATCATCGACATCGGCGGCGGCTCCACCGAACTGGTGTTGGCCGATGGCCGCGATGCCCGCAGCTTCAGCAGCACCCGGATTGGGGCGGTGCGGCTGCAGCGGGAGTTTTGCCAACAAGACCCCATAGCAGCAGACCGTCGCTCCTTTCTGCAGGCCTACATCCAGGGGGCCCTCGACCCGGCCGTGGCGGAGGTGAAGGCCGCCCTGAAGCGCGGTGAGCAGCCGTTGATGGTGGGCACCAGCGGTACGGCCATGGCCCTGGCGGCCCTGGCGGCGGCGGCGGATCCCAAGCCGCCGCTGAAGCTGCAGGGCTACCGGCTCAGCCGTGAGCGCATCGACCAGCTCACCGCCCGGCTGCTGGCGATGACACCGGAGCAGCGCCGCGCTTTGCCTGCCATCAACGACCGGCGCGCCGAAATCATCGTGCCCGGCGCTCTGATCCTGCAGACGGCGATGGCCATGCTCCAGGTGCGGGAGCTGGTGGTGTGTGATCGGGCCTTGCGCGAAGGCCTGATCGTCGACTGGATGCTGCGCAATGGGCTGCTGGGGGATCGCTTTGCTTTCCAGAGCACGATCCGCGAGCGCACGGTGCTGCATCTGGCCCAGCGCTTCGGCGTGGACCGGGCTCGGACCGATCGGGTGGCGGCCCATGCCCTCAGCCTCTACGACCAGTCCCGCGGCCTGTTGCACCACGACGACGGCCCGGGTCGGGAGTTGCTCTGGGCTGCTGCCCAGCTGCACACCTGTGGCAAGAGCATCAACATCTCTGCCTATCACAAGCACAGCTGGTATCTGATCCGCCACGGCGAGCTGCTGGGCTACTCCGAGGCGGAGCACCTGACGGTGGCGGCCATCGGCCGTTACCACCGCCGCAGCCTGCCGAAGAAGCGCCATGAGTCGTGGCAGCTGATCGAAGACCGCGACCAGCGCCGCAGGGTGACCTCGATGGCGTTGCTGCTACGCCTGGCCGTAGCCCTCGATCGTCGCCCCGCTGCGGTGATCGGAGCGCTGCAGGTGCAGTCCCTCGCTGGCGCCGTGAGCATTGCCCTGGAGCCACTGGCAGCCGGGCCGGGCGAGCAGCCGGTGGATCTGAGCCTGGAGCGCTGGAGCCTGCGCTCCTGCGCCGACGTGGTGCAGGAGGCCTGTGGGCTGGCCCTCAGGGTTCCGGAGCCTTGAACTGCTGCCAGCGCACCTGATCGATCCGGCCCAGAGGCTTGGCCGGCCCATTGCCCAGCTGGGCTTGCACCAGATCGGGCCGTCCGGCCAGCACCTGTAGCCCGCCGCTGAGAGGGAAGCTCTGCTCACCCTTGAAGGTGCCCCGGAACAGGCTCGCGCCGCCCTGCTGCTTGACCTCCAGCCAGCTGGGCTGGCTGCTGCTCAGCAACAGCTCGGGGCTGCTCAAGGGTTGGGGAGTGCTGGCTTTGGGAGTGGGGACCGCTGTCGTTGCCGGCGGTGTGGCGGGGGCCAGGGTGGTCGGTTGGGCTGGACGGGCCGCCTGAAGGCGCTGCCACTGCTGCCAGCCTGCCGTGCCACCGATGCCCAGGGCCGCCACAATTCCCGACGCCAGGGCCAGGCGACCGATGGCCTGGATGGGCCACGGCCGACCGGTCCCAGGGGCCTCTGCCCGCGGGGCGAGTTCGGCCACCTTCACCGGCCTGGGTTGGAACCCGCCGCTCTCCCGCAGGGTCTGCAAGGGGGCATCAACGTTGATCGCCAGGGTATTGGCCACCCGGCGGGCCTGGGCGATCACGAACACAGGCTCGGGGAGCCGGTCGGCATCGCCATCTTCCAGGGCTTGCAGCTGTTCTTGGCCCATGTTGAGCCGTTGGGCCAGTTCGGCGATCGCAAGCCCCTGCCCCTCACGGCCTTGGCGCAGCGCTTGGCCGAGGCCCTGCAGGGCAGCGATGGGCTCGTGGTGAGTGGAGTCCGACACCGAATCGTCCAAACCAAACACAGAGCTAAACCAGTTTGCTGAGTTGAGCCGAGCGTGCAAGCGGCTGATTCGAGCGCGCCAGAGGCTTGGAGCAGTCTTGTCAGAGGCTTGTCGGAGGCTTCTCAGAGGCTTCTCAGAGGCTTCTCAGAGGCCTTGGCCTCAAATCAGCAAGTCAAATGGGCGATACTGGATTCGAACCAGTGACCCCTTCCGTGTGAAGGAAGTGCGCTACCGCTGTGCTAATCGCCCGCACCACGAGAGCTTAAAACACCACCGGCACCCCATCGGCGAGCATGGGTTCAGAACCAGCCGTCTCGCGTGAGCGCCACCCCCTTCTCTTCCCCAGCCAGTGCCGCACAGCCAGACCCTGCTGCACAGCCGGCCGCTTCTGCACAGGGGGAGGCAGACGTCGATGTGTTGATCGTGGGCGGTGGCGTGTGTGGCACGGCTCTGCTGTTTGAGCTGGCCCGCTACACCGATGTGGAGCGGATCCTGTTGGTGGAGCGTTACGACCAGCTGGCCCGGGTGAATTCCAAGGCCACCAACAACAGCCAGACGATCCACTGCGGCGACATCGAGACCAACTACACCCTCGAGAAGGCGGTGAAGGTCAAGCGCACCGCCGAGATGATCGTGCACTACGCCGAGCTGCTCGATGAGGCCACCCGCGAGCGCTGCGTGTTCCGCACCCCGAAGATGGTGCTGGGGGTGGGCGAGCAGGAGTGCGCCTTCCTGCGGCAGCGGTTTGAACGCTTTTCGCCCCACTTCCCGGCGATGGAACTGCTGGACAAGGAGCAGATCGCCGCGTGGGAGCCCCAGGTTGGCTTGGTGAATGGCGCCTTGCGGCCGGAAGAGCTGGTGGCGATCGGCATCCGCCGCACCTACACCGCCGTTGATTACGAGGAGCTCTCGGCTTCGTTTGTGGCCCAGGCCAACAAGGGCGTGGCCGGCACCGAGCGCCAGCTCACGGTGCAGCTCGGCACCAGCGTGGGCACGATCACCCCTGAGGCAGGCGGCTATCGGGTGGAGCTGGCCCCCACCCCAGGCTGCAGTGCTGGCCTGGCCGCCGATGGCACGTCGCTGACGCCCCGCTCGGTGCGGGCCCGGCACGTGGTGGTGAATGCCGGCGCCCATAGCCTGCTGATGGCCCAGCGGATGGGCTACGGCCTGGAGTATTCCTGCCTGCCGGTGGCGGGCAGCTTCTACTTCACGCCCGACCTGCTCCAGGGCAAGGTGTACACGGTGCAGAACGACAAGCTGCCCTTCGCCGCCATCCACGGCGACCCGGACGTGCGCGCCCCCGGCAAGACCCGCTTCGGACCCACGGCCCTGCTGCTGCCGCTGCTGGAGCGCTACAAGCCGGCGTCGTTCTGGGAGTTTCTGCAGGTGCTGCGGCTCGACTGGGCCGTGCTGGCCGTGTTCTGGCAGCTCTTCCGCATCGCCGACATCCGCAACTACATCGTTAAAAATTTGCTGTTTGAGGTGCCCTGGCTGCGGCGGCGGCTGTTTCTGGCCGATGCCCGCAAGATCGTGCCCGGCATGCAGCTCAGTGATCTCACCTTCGCCGAGGGCTATGGCGGCGTGCGTCCGCAGCTGATCGACAAGCTCAACCGCAAGCTGATGCTGGGTGAGGCCAGCATCCCTGCTAGGCCGGGCCTGGTGTTCAACGTCACCCCCTCACCGGGCGGCACCTGCTGCCTCGGCAATGCGGCCCGCGATGTGGAGGCGATCGCCGCGCGGCTGGGCTGCGCCTTTGATCGCGACCGCCTAGCCCAGGAGCTCTACGGCGAGACGGTCTCAGATGCCGCCGCGGAACAGGTGGTTGTGGCTGGCTGAGTAGAGCTTGGAGCGGGCTTCCGCCGGCGCCGCCAGGGCCGGACTCACCACATACAGGGTGGTGCGGATCAGCTGCCGCTCCTGGCTCACCTGGGCCATCTCGGCTAGGGGCACCACTTGGATCCACTCGTCGGGCCAACTCACCCGGTAGGCGATCGCCACGGGCGTGTCGGCGGGGTAGTGGCGCAGCAGCTCGGTCTGCACCTCCTCCACGTGGCGGGCGCTCAGGTAGAGGCACAGGGACGCCCGCAGGGCAGCGAGCCGCCCCAGGCTCTCGCGCTCCGGTACACCGGTGCGGCCGCCGGCGCGGCCGAGCACGATCGTCTGCACCAGGCCGGGAATGGTGAGTTCGCTTTGCAGCGCTGAGGCGGTCGCCTGGTAAGCACTGAGGCCGGGCACCACCTCCACGCCGATGCCGGCATCGGCCAGGCGGCAGATCTGCTCGGCGATGGCGCCGTAGAGGCAGGGGTCGCCGTCGTGGAGTCGCACGACGGTTTTGCCGGCGCGGGCCCGATCCAGCACCACCTCCAGCACCTGCTCCAGGGTGAGGGTGCTGGTGCGCACCTGCTCACAGCCTTTGGGTGCCAGGGCCGCGACCTGGGGATTGACGAGGGAGTCGGTCCACACCAGCACCTCGGCCTGCTCCAGCACCTTGGCGGCGCGCAGGGTGAGCAGGTCGGGGGCGCCGGGGCCGGCCCCAACGATCCACACGGGTTTCGAGCTCAGCTCAGCTGCATCGGTTGGGGTCAAGCAGACACTCCACTGGGGTCGGGAAGGGGACGGCGGCGGCGGTAGAGCCACCAGAGGCCCACGCCACCCAGGGCGATCAGCAGCAGGCTCACCAGCTGGGCCATGCGCAGACCACCCTCACAGAAGGGGGGATTGGAGAGGAGGCAGAGCGGATCGAGCCGCAGGCCCTCAATCCACACCCTGCCGCTGCTGTAGGCCATCAAATACACGCAGCTGAGCGCTCCGGGCAGCAGCTGGATGCGGCCGCGGCTGGCGGCGCGGAACAGCCACAGCAACAGGATGCAAACCCCCAGATTCCAGATGGATTCGTAGAGGAAGGTGGGGTGAAAGTAGAGCTGCTCGAGAAATTCGGCCGGTCGGCTGTCGGCCGGAATCTTCAGTTTCCAGGGCAGATCGGTGGGCAGCCCAAAGGCCTCGGAATTGAAGAAGTTGCCCCAGCGGCCGATCGCCTGGCCCAGGGCTACCGCCGGCACCAGCACATCGAGCAGCGACCAGAAGGGCTGCTTGCGCCAGCGGCAGTAGAGCACCGTTACGAGTGCGCCCCCCAGCAGGGCACCATGGATGGCGATGCCGCCGCGCCAGATGGCGAAGGCATCCAGCCAGTTGCCCGAGTATTGGCGCCACTCCAGGGCGACGTAATAGAGACGGGCGCCGATCACCGCACCCAGCACCAGCACGGGCAGCAGGTCGGCGATCAGAGCGGGTTCGATGCCCCGAGCCCGCCCCAGACGGGTGGCCAGGCTGAGGCCCAGCAGCACGGCCACGGCAATCAGCAGGCCGTACCAGCGCAAGGCAAAGGGGCCCAGCTGGAAAACCAGGGGCCCCGGTGAGGTGAAGGTGGCCAGCACGCTGCTCAGATGAGGCCTTCTGCCGCCTGAACTTTCTCCACCTGACGCTTCTTGAGCACCAGCATGATCTGGGCCAGGGCGATGGCGGCGAAGAAGGCCAGCAGGCCGTAGATCCGAACGGGGTTCTGCAGCACGATCTCGGCATCGATCTGGCCAAAGCCACCGACGTTGGGATCGTTGGTGAGAGCCGCACCTGCCAGCACGGCATCACCCACGGCTGCGGTGAGGGTAGGACCGGCGGGCACGGTTTCCGTGGTCTTGCTGCCGTCTTCAGCGGTGATTTCCACCACGGTGGCGCCATTGTCGCCAGGGGTGATCGCGGAGATGGTGCCGGCGACTGGTGCGTTGAACACACCGTTGTTGCTCTTCTCACCGGTGGGATACACCTGGCCGCGACCGCGGTTGCCACCCACGTGGATCTGGGTCTTGCCGAACTGGATGCTGCTGTCGGTGGCGGGGTCAGGCGACAGGATCGGGAAGACGATCTCCTGATGCTGATCACCGGGGAGAGGACCGACCAGCAGGATGTTGGGCTGGTCGTCGGAGTACTGGGTGTAATAGATCCCAGCGGTCTCTTCCTTCAGCTCATCGCTGAGGCGATCCTGGGGAGCCAGGGTGTAGCCGTCGGGAAGCATCACCACCGCACCCACGTTGAGGCCGGTGGGGCTGCCGTCGCCGGACACCTGCTGCACGCTGGTGTCGTAAGGGATTTCGACCACCGCCTTGAACACCGTGTCGGGGAAGACGGCCTGGGGCACTTCCACCCGGGTGGCTTTCTTGGCCAGGTGGCAGTTGGCACAGACGATCTTGCCGGTGGCTTCCCGGGGGCTGGAGTAGTTCTGCTGGGCCCAGAACGGGTAGGCCCAGCTGGGGCTGGCACCGCTGAGCAGCACGGCCAGGCTCAGGGTGGTGCCGATCAGGGTGCCGAGCAGGAGGGAAAGGGAACGACGCATCACGGGATCAGGCGACAGACAGGAAGGGAAAACGCGGGGATCGGGCGGGGGATCAGGCCCACCAGGGCTTGTCGCCGTTGCGGAAGTCGGTTTCGGTCCACTGGCTCAGGAACACGGTGTCGTTCTCCACCGACACGTGGGCCAGGGCCAGGGAGAGCGGAGCGGGACCGCGCACCACCTTGCCGGTGGCGTCGTACTGGGAGCCGTGGCAGGGGCACATGAACTTGTTGGCGCCGCTGTTCCAGGGCACCACGCAACCCAGGTGGGTGCAGATGGCGTTGATGCCGTAGCTGCCGATGGCGTCGCTGCCTTCAACGATCAGATAGGTGGGGTCACCCTTGAGCCCTTGCACCAGGCTGCGATCACCGTCCTTGTGGGTGCTGAGCCAGCCGCTGGCGGTGACGGTGTTGCCCAGTTCGTCCTTGGCGGTGGTGCCGCCGCCGCCGCCGGCTGCCTTGGGGGGAATGAAATAGCGGGCTACCGGGTAGAGGGCGCCCAGGGCCACGCCAGTCACTGACCCGAAGGTCAGCAGGTTCATGAATTGCCGACGACCCATTCCGGGCACATCACCAGTTGAAGCGCTCGCTGGCATCTGGGTCATGAAGACGCGCCGGGACAATGTGGCGCCCATTATGAACCTTGCCTGCGCAGCCTCGGGGCCCGCTCGCCAGCGCGCGCTTGGGCCTGCAACATGCTGTTGTGCAATCCGCCCTGTGCGCCCCGGCGTGTCCCTGCCCTCCAGCGCCCTGCCTGCCTCCGCCGATGACGGCGCACCCCTGTTGGCCCAGGAGCTCTGGGACCTGCTGCAGGAGCGCTGGCAGGCCTCCTACGACCTGCAGCTCGTGCAGCGCCGCGGCCGGATGTATCTGCAGGTGATGTGGGCTTACCTGGAGCAGCAATCCTTTCCCCTGAGTGAGGAGGGCTACGGCCAGAAGCTGGAGGAGCTGGTGGGGCTGCTCAACGGGCTCGGGGTGGCGGCCCAGGTGCGCAGCTGGCTCCGCACCACCAGCGACAAGCCGCGGCTGGGCAAGGCCATGGGGCTGGCGCTGGAGATTCCCGCCGGCCGGGCCAGTGAGTTTCTGCTCTAGGCGGGACGCAATCGCTCGGTGAAGGCCACCAGCGCCACGCCTACCAGGTAGAGGGCCGTGATGGCCCCGGAGAGCAGCAGCATCGTCACCGGGTCGGTGGAGGGGGTGAGCACGGCGCCGGCCAGGGCGCTGGCCAGCACCACCCAGCGCCAGCCGGCCAGCATCGGTTGGGCTTTCACCAGCCCCAGGGCGCCGAGCAGCAGCTGCAGCACCGGCAGCTGGAAGGCCAGGGCGGTGGCCACCATCAGCAGCAGCACGAAGTCGAGGTAGCGCTCGATCGACCAGCTCGGCTCCACCACATCGGCGCCGTAGCTGACCAGAAAACGCAGCGCCGCCGGCACCAGAGCCCACCAGGCAAAGGCCAGGCCCGCAGCAAACAGCACCGCTGAGCCGGCGACCGCAGGCGCCACCAGGCGCCGCTCGCGGCGGGTGAGGCCCGGCAGCACGAAGCAGAGCCCTTCGTAGAGCACATAGGGCAGGGCGAGGGTGAGGCCGGCGTAGCCCGCCACCTTCAGCGACACAAACAAAAATTCCCCTGGGGCCAGCTGCAGGAAGCGAATGCCCTCGGCCGGCATCTCCAGCAGCCGCACCAGCGGCTTCACGGCCGCCAGGCAGGCCGCCGCCGCCACCACCACCGCCAGCAGGCTGCGCAACACCCGCCGGCGCAGCTCCTCGAGGTGGTCCACCAGGCTCATCTCGACTTCGTCAGGGAAGTCGTTGTCGGGTCTGTCTCCAGCCCCGGAGGGGGTAGGCACCCGGATCGGCGGCGGCGGTGCGAGGGGTGGCTCGGTGGTGGTGGAGTCGGGTTCGGCGCTCATGGTCGCTGCTCTGGCAAAAGGCTAAGAGCGCGTTGCGGCTCGCCCCAGAGCACGGTGCCGCCGCGATGTCGCACCGTACCGGGAGCGGCGCCTGGAATGCGTTGCAGCTCTTCGGTGGGCACCATCACCACCGGCACGCGTCGGTTGCCCCGGCCGCGGCTGAAGTGGGCTGCCAGATCAGCGGCCGCCTGCAGATCGGCCTCGCTGGCGTCCTGCTGCGAGCTTTTCAGCACCACGTGGCTGCCTGGCAGTTCCTGGGCATGGAACCAGAGATCGCCGCGGCGGGCCTGGCGAAAGGCGATCCACTCGTTCTGGCGGTGGTTGCGGCCCACGTGGAGCGGCAGGCCCGAGGCGGTGTGGAGCTCCAGGGGCTGGGGTACCCCTTCGGTCGTGGGGCCGCGTCGCGCTTGGCGGTTGCCTTTCTGGACCCCGCCCCCCTGGCCATCATCGGGCTGGCCCCCCCGGCTGCGCTGCGCCAGCAGGGCTTCGAGTTCACCAACCAGCTGCTCCACCTGCTCGAGGCTGTCGGCCTGCTCGAGGTAGGTGCGGCTCGCGTCCAGCCAGGCCAGCCGCTGATGGTGCAGCTCGAGACGCGGGGTGATCGCCGCCACGGAGCGGCGGCGTTTGCGGGCGGTTTTGTACAGCTTCTGAGCTTCCTCGATGCACGCACGGCTCGGCTGCCGTTGGCTGAGCAGGGCATCAGCGCGCCGTTGCAGCGCCTCGCTTTCGGGCACGGCCGCAAGCAGGGCTTGCTGCTCTTCGGCCTGGCGGTGCTCCCGCTCGGCGGCGGTCTGGAGGCGGTGGGCCAGTTGCTGGCGCCGTTGCAGCAGCGCCTGGGCCGTGAGGTGCTCGCCGAAATAGGCCGCCAAGCCCTGGTTGACCGTCAGCGTGGGCGCCGCTGTGGGCGTCACCGCACCAGCGTCCGGTGCCCCCCAGCAGCGGAAGCCCTCAGGCTCGCGCTGCCAGCTGAAGCACTCGCCTTCCACCACCTCCAGCCAGCCGCGCCAGGCCTGCCAGAGCTGTTGCCACTCGGACGGGCTGAGCGTGTCCACGGGCCGCTCCCCCCAGCCCGTCGGAAGCAGTTGGCGCAGCAGGGCCGGGCTGATGCCCTGGTACGCCCCGCGCAGGGCCTGGGCCAGGGGCAGGGGCAGCAGCTTGAGCCGTCGCTGCCAGCCCTCGAAGCTCTCTTCAAGGCGCGGCGGCTCGCCCGCCAGGGGCGGGGGCGGTTGGTAGGGGTCGCCGGTGCCGATCGGCCGCAGCCGCGACTGCTGTGGCCTCACCTGGCGCGCCAGGGCTACCACCTGGCGCTCGGCATCGAGCAGCAGCAGGTTGCTGTGGCGCCCCATCAGTTCGGCCACCAGCCAGCGCTGCACCGGTTCGCCGGGACGCCTGGCGAAGCCCAGCTCCACCACGCGCTCCCAGCCCTGCTGACGGATCTCGACGAGGGCCAGTCCCCGCAGGCCGTGTTGGAGCTGTTGGGCCAGGGTGCTGCCATCGCCCTGGCGCGGCGGCGGCGGGATCGTGTGCAGCCGTGCCGCTTCCGCCTGCCAGCTGAGCTCGAGCCAGTGAATGCCGCTGAGGCTGCGCAGGCCGATCTGCAGGGCGTGGGGGCTGGCCTGCTGGGCCTTCTCGAAGCGGCTGGGCAGCAGCAAGGGCCGCCATTCAGCCAGCACCGCCCGCAGGGTCGTCACGTCGAGTGCCTGAAGGCGGGAGGGGGCCATGGGCTTTGAGGCTGGCTTCTACTCTGCAGGCCAGAGCTAACGCCCGCCATGAGCGCCCCGCCCGGCCGCCTCACCTTGATTACCGGCCCCAGTGGCGTGGGCAAGGGCACCCTGGTGCAGCGGCTGCTGGCGCACCACCTGCAGATCTGGCTGTCGATTTCGGCCACCACCCGGGCCCCCCGGGCCGGGGAAGTGGAGGGTGAGCACTACTTCTTCCTCAGCCGCGAGGCGTTTGAGCGCCAGGTGGCGGAGGGGGGCTTCCTGGAATGGGCTGAATTCGCTGGCAACCTCTACGGCACCCCACGCCAACCGGTGGAGGCCCAGCTCGCAGCAGGTCGGCCGGTGCTGCTGGAGATCGAGCTGGAGGGCGCCCGCCAGGTGCGGCGCAGCTTTGCCGCCGGCTTCCAGATCTTTGTGGAGCCCCCCAGTTTTGCGGAGCTGGAGCGGCGCATCCGCGGCCGTGGCACCGACAGCGAGGAGGCCATTGGCCGGCGGCTGGAGCGGGCCCGGGTGGAGCTGGCGGCGGCGCCGGAATTTGATGCCGTGCTGGTCAATGGCGACCTGGATGCCGCCCTGGTGGAGCTGGAGCGGTTGATGGGTCTGGCCAGTTAGCGCATCCAACGCACCTGGCGGGAGTCTGGCGCCATCAAAAAAGCGGCCCTCTTGGGGCCGCTCGAGGGTTTGATGGTGTTTTACGCCACGTGAAACAAGCTGAGGGTTCAAAAACCAGAAGGTTCAAGACCCCCAGGGTTGAACCACCTCAGAGCGGGTGGAACAGCAGATCGGGGAAGAAGCGGTTGAATTCGATCACGATGCCAGCGGTCACGGTGAACCAGATGGCGGCGAACACCGGAGCGGTGGTGAGGAACTTTTTCATGGCTGGACGTTGGAGAGAAAAGAAACCAGAAGAGGCGCTGGGGCTCAGGGCTTAAGCGGGGCGAAATCGCTCAGCGAGGCGAAACCGCTCAGCGAGGTGAAACCGTGACCTTGTCGTCGGATTCGAGCAGCTTGCCGCTGGTGAGCTCACCGAAGGCGGCCAGGGGCCAGGTGGCGGCGGCCAGAGTGCTCTTGAAGGCCAGGGGCAGATCGATCTGGATCTCCTTCATGGTGGCGTCCTTGTCGCCGCGGATGGCGCGCAGGTAGTTGCGGCCCGCCCAGCCGATGCAGCCAGCGATGTAGAGGAAGGCGATGCCGGGGATCATGAAGTCACCGGCATGGCTCCAGCGACCGTCCACGATCAGGTGGGGCAGGCCATCGGTGCCGCAAACGGCCTGGCTGTACATCGCAAAGCGGGCCTTGGCCTGATCGGTTTTGGCTCCGGCGGCACGCTGCTGGAAGCGGGCGTTTTCAGAGCAGGGGGTCAGCCCTGCCACATCGGCCTTGGCTACGGGAGCGAAGCCGAGCAGCAGGAAGGCGGAGAGCAGAACTGCGAACAGTCGGCGGGAAAAAAGACGGCGCATCAGACGCAAGGCCGCGGGGCAGGATGACACCACCGGACAGTACGGGAGTCGCTCGAGATCAATGCCCACGGTTCTTGCCCTCGAAACAAGTTGTGACGAGTCAGCGGCAGCGATTGTGCGCGATCAGACGGTGCTGGCCAGCGCCGTGGCGTCCCAGGTGGAGGAGCACGCCCGCTGGGGCGGGGTGGTGCCGGAAATCGCTTCCCGGCGCCACGTCGAGGCCCTGCCCCAGTTGATCGAGCAGGTGTGCCACGAGAGCGGCGTGGCCCTAGCTGAGCTCGATGGCATCGCCGCCACCGCGGCACCGGGGTTGGTGGGGGCGCTGCTGGTGGCCTCGGTGACTGGCCGCACCTTGGCCCGCCTCCACGCCAAGCCCTTTGTGGCGGTGCATCACCTGGAGGGCCACCTCTGCTCGGTGCAGCTGGGTGAGCCACTGCCGCCAGGGCCTTACCTGGTGCTGCTGGTGAGCGGCGGCCACACCGAGCTGCTGCGGGTGGATGGGCCGGGCCGCTACCAGCGGCTGGGCCGCAGCCACGACGACGCGGCCGGCGAGGCCTTCGACAAGGTGGCGCGGCTGCTGGGGCTGGGCTATCCGGGCGGTCCGGCGATCGAGGCCGCCGGCCGCGATGGGGATCCCCGCCGCTTCGCCCTGCCCAAGGGCCGGGTGTCGCGGCCGGAGGGGGGGTACTACCCCTACGACTTCAGCTTCAGCGGCCTCAAGACGGCCATGCTCCGCCAGGTGCGGGCGTTGGAGGCGGCTCGGGACTCTGTCCCAGACACCGCCGCCGAGCCCCTGCCGCTGGCCGACCTGGCTGCCAGCTTTGAGCAGGTGGTGGCGGAGGTGCTGGTGGAGCGCAGCTGCCGTTGCGCCCGCGAGCAGGGGCTGGGCACCCTGGTGTTGGTGGGCGGGGTGGCCGCCAACCGGCGGCTGCGGGCTCTGTTGGAGGCCCGTTGCCAGCGCGATGGCCTCGCCTGGCGGGTGGCGCCGCTGGCCTATTGCACCGACAACGCCGCCATGATCGGCGTGGCCGCAGCCCAGCGGCTGGCCGGTGGCCAGACCAGCTGCCTCGACCTAGGAGTGGCGGCACGGTTGCCGCTGGAGCAGGCGGATCGGCTGTACGAGCAGCAACCTTGCTTTTGATGCCCGTAGGCTGGGAGCCCTGTGGGATCGGTGTGGCGCCATGACCCCCCTCGACGGTGAGCCCGTACAACAGGGCGTTGAACACGTGACGCCGACCGAGCTCAATGCCTGGCGGCGCGGCTTCACGCCCCAGGCGGAGATCTGGAATGGCCGCCTGGCCATGCTGGGCCTGTCGGTCGGCCTGTCGGTGTTGCTGGTGGCCCGGCTGGCGAGCCACTAGCCCTCGTCATTCAGGTGCGACCGCGCAGGGCCTGGGCCAGTTCATTGGGCTTGAGGCTTTGGGAGATGGCGTCTTCGGCGGTGACACGGCCCACCTCCCGGTGGCGGATCAGCGACTGACGGCTCTCGTGCACGAACTCCACCGGATCCTCGATCGTGAGGATGTGGCGGCTCATGGTGCGGTTGATCCAGTCGATCATTGCCGCGAGGGTGGTGCTCTTGCCGGAGCCGGTGGGGCCCGTGACCAGCACCATTCCCTTGGGCCGCGCTGCCAGCTCCTTGAGCACGGCAGGCAGGTTGAGGTCTTCAAGGGTGGCGATTGTCTGGGGGATGAGGCGCAGCACCATCGCCGGCCCCCGCAGCGAATCCAGCAGGGTGATGCGCACCCGCACGAAGGAAAAGGCGTGGGAGCCGTCGACGTCCTTGTCGCGCTGGAAAGCATCAATCTCGGCGGGGCTGAGCATCTCCCGCATCCAGCCGTTGAAGGTGGCCGCATCGGTGATCGGCCAGCCCGTGCCGGCCATCTCACCGCGGGCCCGGTAGCGGGGTTCTTCGCCCACGCCGAGGTGCACGTCGGAGTAGCCCTTCTCGCTGGCGATCCGCACGATCTCTCCGAGGTTGGCTGGTTGGCGGCCGGTGTCGATGGGGGCTTGGGCAGCAGCGGGTGGAGCCGGTGCAGCGGGTACGGCAGGTGGGGCCGCGGCTGGAGGAAACGGAGAGGGAGGGAAGGGAGAGGGGGGAAAGGGTGAGGCCGTCATCGGCGGCCACCGGGATCGCCCCAGCTTCGCCGCCGCCGCCGTTCCTGTCAGCGTTCAGCTGGATCCAGGCGACGTTCGTAGGATCCGCCTGTCTGCAGCGCTTTGGTGTCCAAGCCCCTTGTCACGATCGTGCTGGGCACCCGTCCGGAGGCCATCAAGCTGGCGCCGGTGATCCGGGCGTTTCAGCAGGCTGAGGATTTCCGCACCCGGGTGGTGCTCACTGGCCAGCACCGCGAGATGGTGAGCCAGGTGATGGGGCTGTTCGGCCTGACGGCCGACCACGACCTGGCCCTGATGGCCCCCAAGCAGACCCTCACCCACATCACCTGCGGCGCGCTTCAGGGGCTGAAGCAGGAATTCGGCGAGCATCGACCCGATCTGGTGCTGGTGCAGGGCGACACCACCACCGCCTTCGCCTCCGCCCTGGCGGCCTTCTACGAGCAAATCCCGGTGGGGCATGTGGAGGCCGGGCTGCGCACGGACAACCTGCTCGATCCCTTCCCCGAGGAGGCCAACCGGCGGTTGATCTCCCAGCTGGCCCAGCTGCATTTCGCCCCCACGCCGCTGTCGGCGGCGAATTGCCGCGCTTCTGGCGTGGTGGGCACGGTGCTCACCACCGGCAACACGGTGATCGATGCCCTGCTGCTGATGGCGGAGCAGGCGCCCCCCTACGTGCTGCCCGGCCTCGATTTCGCCACGCAACGGGTGATCCTGGCCACGGTGCACCGCCGCGAAAACTGGGGTGAGCGGCTGCAGCACATCGGCCGCGGCTTCCGCGAGCTGCTCGACCACTACCCCGACACGGCCCTGCTGCTGCCCCTGCACCGCAACCCCACCGTGCGCGAGCCGCTGCAGGCCCTGCTCGGCGACCACCCCCGCGCCTTCCTAGTGGAACCGCTCGACTACGACCAGCTGGTGGCGGCGATGCGCGGCGCCACCTTGGTGCTCAGTGATTCGGGCGGCCTGCAGGAGGAGGCGCCGTCGCTGGGCAAGCCGGTGCTGGTGCTGCGCCGCACCACCGAGCGGCCCGAGGCGGTGGAGGCGGGCACGGCGCGGCTGATCGGCACCGACAGCGTCGACATCGTGGCGGAGGCCAGCCGGCTGCTGGATGATCCGGCCGCCTACGAGGCCATGGCCCGGGCCCACAACCCCTTCGGCGACGGCCAGGCTTCAGGGCGGATCGTCGAGGCTTCCCGCACGTTCCTGGCCGGCTAGGGCCGCTTCTTGGCCCAGGGCGGCAGGTCGATGAACACCCGGGTGCCCCTCTTGAGGCCCGAGAGGATCTGGGTGTTTTTGCCGCTGCTGATGCCGAGCTCCACCGGTTGGAAGTTGGGCTGGTTGTTCTTGCCCACCAGCAGCACCCCTGGCCGGCCCGACTCGGTGACGATCGCCACGGTGGGTACCAGGGTGTCGGCCTGCACCTGGCCGGTCTGGAAGCCGACGTCGGCGGTCATGCCGATGCGCAGCTGGGGGGTGTCGCCCACCAGGCGCAGCACCACATCGAAGGAGGTGACGTTGTTGAGCTTCACGGCCCGCGGGGTGATGCGCTTCACCCGCGCTTCAAAACGCTGATCGGGGAAGGCATCCACCCGCACCGTGGCGCTTTGGCCCAGGCGCACCCGGCCGATGTCGCTCTCGGGCACCTTGGCCACCACCTCGAGGCCCTGGGCCAGCTCCACGATCGAGGAGCTGGTGGCACCGGCGGTGGCCGAGGCGGTGGTGGTGGGGGTCACAAAGGCGCCTGGATCGGCGAAGCGCTGGGTCACTACCCCATCGAAGGGGGCGCGCACGATCAGGTCGGCCTGCTCCACCTGACGGGCTGTCAACCGCTGGCGGGCGGCCTGCTCGGCGGCCTGATCCACCAGAAAGGTGCTGCGTTCGGTGTTGTAATCGCTGAGGCTGATGGCGTTCTGGCGGTAGAGACGCGCGTTGCGCTCCAGCTCGCTGCGGCTGCGGGCCAGTTGGGCCTGGGCGGAGCGCAGCTGGGCCTGGAGTTCGCCGAGGCGGTCGTCGAGATCGCCACGATCCATGCGGGCCAGGGCCTGGCCGCGGCGCACCGGATCGCCCTCCTCGACGTAGAGCTCTTCGATCACCCCCTGGCGCTTCGGGCTCACATTCACCCGCTTTTCGGCCTCGAGCTCGCCGCTGGCACTCACCACGCCGGGCAGGTCGCCCGATTCGGCTACCACGGTGTACGGGGCGAGGTTGGCGCGGCCGCTGCTGCGCTGGCGCTGCATCACGGCGATTCCGGCCACGAGCACCAATGCGGCGGCGGCGCCGGCCCACACCCGCCTGCGCTGCCAGCGCGGCCGACTGGTTTTGGGGCTGGGGCTGGAGGCTGGTCCAGGTACCACGGACTGGCTGGGCACCGCCGGCGGTGGGGTGAGGGTGGGAATCGGCCTGGAGGGCAGAGACCACCATTTTCGCTGCTGGATGGCTTGACCTGCGGCCCGTAGATTTCAGCCATGCTCAAAGC
>Ga0194126_10000231_pt1 | contig 89313 bp, 81 predicted proteins | sample TA2KigC150mmetaG_FD_148641 | JGI IMG/M metagenome (GOLD analysis project Ga0194126, IMG submission 148641) | Freshwater microbial communities from Lake Tanganyika, Tanzania - TA2015035 Kigoma Deep Cast 150m | ecosystem: Environmental > Aquatic > Freshwater > Lake | place: Tanzania: Lake...
TCGTTTCCCCTTCAAATCCTTCGGCAATATTGCTCATCACCGAAACGGCCGCTCTCTGAATTTGATTTCTAAAGCCGTAATCGGAACAATCTTTAAACGCTTTATAAATTTCATTAGTTAATTCTTTCGCTTTTTGCCAGCAGATTAAATCCTCAAATTTTTCTATACTCGCCATAACCGGGGATATCGAAATATCGATATTTCGATATATTAAATCTCTGTTTAAATAATTTTATTTTCAATTAAAAAATCTTTTACGATTTCAAAAATTTTCTGATGGCCTTGGGAATTGGGGTGAAGGCCGTCATAAAAATCTTTATCATTTAATTCGTTGATTATGTTTACAAAAGAGACCTTTTTTATAGCACAGACCTTCCTAATAATTTTATTATAAATTTTAACATTTTCTTTGTTGTAACATTTTCCGGTAGTACTTCTTGGCAACGGAACAGTCATATGGTCATTACCCTTAGCAAGGCCGATAAATATTATTTTATCAGTAAATTCCCTTGATTTTTGGATTAGTTTTAATAAATTTTTTTCAAAATTCTTTATGGGAACCAAAGGACTATTTTTGGTTTCCCCATAGGAAGAATCATTGACTCCGATTGCAAAAATAATAATATTCGGACGTCGCGCCTTCGACTCCGCATAAAATCTTTTCAATAAGTCGTCTGTGGTGTCTTTATCAATCCCTAAATCGTACAGCTCTACAGGACAATATTTTTTAAATTCCTCCCTTTTCCTCTCTAGAAAATTTCTTAATAAATTCGCCCACGCCGTGCGAAACGGCAGACCAGCTCCCCAAGTGATGCTATCTCCAAAGATAAGAATTACCATATTTTACCCAAGTTTTTTTCCTTTTTATAAACCCTCAGAGTGGTTTTAACTATTGTATCAGGATTTAAAGACATACTTTCAATGCCCGCTTCCACCAGAAATTCGGCGAATTCCGGATAATCCGAAGGCGCCTGGCCGCAGATGCCGATGTATTTTTTACGCCGCCGGCATTTTTTAATCACTTCCGAAACCAGCTTTTTGACCGACTCGTCTTTTTCGTTGGCGATGCCGCGGACGAGTTCTGATGCGTCGCGGTCGATGCCCACCGTCAATTGAGTTAAGTCATTTGAACCGATGCTCATGCCGTCAAAAATCTCCAAAAATTCATCCACTAAAATCACATTGGAGGGGACTTCGCACATTACGTATACTTTTAGTGCGGACTTACACGGACCAGAGGCGGACCTATGCGGACCCTTCGCGTTCTGTTTCGCGTCGGTTTCGCGATAAAGGCCGTGTTTTTTCATAATTTCTAAAACCCTTTTGCCCTCCTCGACTGTTCGGCAAAATGGCACCATTACCGCCGCGTTATCCAGACCCATTTCTTCGCGAACCTTTCTAACCGCCTTAATTTCTAAAATAAAAGCCGGAGCAAAATTTGGATGATAATACCTGGAAGCGCCGCGCCAGCCAATCATGGGATTTTCTTCAATAGGCTCATAGAGCTCGCCGCCAATTAAACTTCGGTATTCGTTGGTTTTGAAATCGGAAAATCTAACAATTACCGGTTTGGGATAGAAAGCCGCGCTGATTTTGGCAATACCGTAGGCGAGTTTATCAATGTAAAATCGAGTTTTGTCTTTATAGCCGACGGTCTTCTTGTCTATTTGAACTTTTAGTTTTAGGTTTTTAAGTTTTTTATAATTAATAAGAGCCATCGGATGAATGCCGATGTCCGAAGCAATAATAAATTCTTCTCTTGCCAAACCCACGCCGTCGTTCGGCAAAAAAGATTTTTCGAAAGCGGTTTCCGGCGTGGCAATGTTCATCATTATTTTGGTTTTGGGCTTGGAAAATTTTTTAATATCGTGTTCAGTTATTTTAAATTTTAAGGCGCCGTTATAGACAATGCCTTCGCTGCCGGTAGTATCAACGGTAATGGTTTGGCCGGTTTTAATTTTTCGCGTGGCGCTTTCCGTGCCTACGATGCAGGGGATACCAAGTTCCCGGGAAACGATGGCGGCATGAGAAGTTCTCCCGCCCTTATCCGTGACAATGGCCGCGGCTATTTTCATAATCGGCTGCCAATCAGGATCGGTCATATCGGTAATTAAAATTTCGCCCGCCTTAAATTGATTGACATTTTTTACGTCTAAAATTACCCTGGCTTTTCCGGCTGCAATTTTACTGCCGATAGAGGCGCCCCAAACAATCATTCTGCCTGTTTCTTGAAGCATATATTCCTTGATTTTGGATAAATCCCGCAATGAATGAACCGTCTCCGGTCTGGCCTGGAGAATGAACAATTCGCCGGTTTCGCCGTCTTTTGCCCATTCCAAATCCATCGGCATCCATTTTTTGTATTTTTGGCTGTAATGTTTTTCTATTAAAATGCTCCACTTGGCCAATTTTATAATTTCTTGGTCATTTAAAACAAAAGATTTTTTCTCTTTAGGGGGTGTTGCTATTGTCTTCGTTTTTTTAATGCCGCGGCCGCCGGAATAAACCATTTTTCGATTTTTAACGCCTAATCTTTTATCAATAATCGCTTGGGTTTTTTTAAATACCAAAAATTCATCGGGTATCACTTCGCCCTGAACAATTATTTCGCCCAGGCCCAAAGAGCCGTTGATCAAAACCAAATCTTTAAAGCCGGATTCGGTGTCCAGAGTAAAGATTACGCCGGAACAGGCGAGATCCGAACGCACCATTTTTTGAACACCCACAGATAAGGCGACCTTAAAGTGGTTGAATCCCTTGTCGGTGCGATAAGAGATGGCGCGATTGGTAAAAAGAGAAGCAAAGCAGGCGCGGACGGCGTTTAAAAGATTTTGCTCGCCGCGAATATTTAAAAAAGTTTCGTGTTGACCGGCAAAAGATGCCTCTGGCACGTCTTCGGCGGTGGCGCTGGAACGGACCGCCACATCTGGATTTACTCCATATTCTTTTTCCATCAGGCGATAATTTTCGATGATTTGTTTTTTAAGATTTTCGGGCATCCCCGCTGATTTTATCGCTTCGCGAATTAATTTTCCCCGTCGCGCCAAATCGGTCAGATTTTTTGTATTTAAACCTCGAAGAGTTTTTTTGACAAATTTATCCAGTTGGCTCTGTTTTAAAAAATATCTGTAGGCGCTGGCCGTGATGACGAAACCGCCGGGGATTTTTATTCCCTTGGGTCCCAGACATTTAATCATTTCGCCGAGCGAAGCGTTTTTGCCGCCCGCTTCGGGCACATCTTTTATGCCGATATTTCTGAATTGCTTAATAAATTTCATATAAGTGTTTACGGATTGACAAATTTACGCGGATATACAAATTTTATCCTCCGTAATCGTCGGCATCCGGCAACTAATTATCTTTAATATTATCACCAAAAAGTCTTAATTAAAAGCATTAAAAATCAGAAAAGCCCCTCCGTTAATATTTGAATAATTAAAACGAAATAAAATAAGAAAGCAAAGATTAAAACAAAATTTGTTAGCCAGCCGGGCCTTAGGGCTTTAGTTAGACGGTAGTTGTTTAAATAAATCAAAACAGGAATATAAATAATCATTGTTACCCCACCCAAAACCGCGCTGATGGTCAGGTAGGTTAACGGCGCTTTGAATGGAATAAGAGCCGCCTGAATAAGCACCAAAATTATAATTAATCCATAATACAAATGATGAAGAGAAATGTTTTTTAGGCCGGAGAAATACTTCTCAAAAGGGCCGATTCTGACATTAACATAAAGAATGTCGCTGACAATTCTGGTAAAAGCGTCAATAACCGCCCACATCGTGGAAAAAAGCATTAAAAAAGTCATTAGAAGAAAAAATTTAAATCCTCCCGGGCCCCATTGCTCACCGAAAATCTCGGCTTGAATGGCGGCGACTTTTAATCCTTCCGGCACCAATCCTTTGGGAGTCAAAACCGCATAAGCGTTCAAACTTATTAAGACAATAGTAATTAAGCCTAAAAACCAAAAGATTATTCCCTGGTCGATTTTAACGAAATTCATCCATCGTTTCCAGTTTTTAAGACTCTCCTCGTTAGCCTCAAAAACATAGCCGGCGGGCGAGACGGCTTCCGGCTGACCAGTAATTGGATTGGTTATCCGGCCGACATATTTTCCCATTCCGGCTTGTTTGTCGCGGTACCACAATGAGACGCAAAGGTTTAATAAGCCGCCGGCACCAGCAAAGACTACGGCTGCCAAAAAAATATTTAAATCAATTCCTGCCGGCAGCCAGCCAAAATTAAATAAGCCGATCAAAGCTTCTTTAAAATGAAGCAATTTTAGATTTAAGAAGCTGACAACTAAAAGCAAAATAAAAAAAATCGGAACAATAATTTTTAAAGTTCTTTCTAGAATTAAATAAGCGATCCGGCCGCTGAAAGTTAGAATTAAAACCAAAGCCAATGATAACCAAGCCCAAAGAGTATACGTACCAAAACCAAAAAATTCTTTTAACGTTGTGCCGAGAGCGGCTGCCCACCCCGGCCAAATATAAAGAATAAAAGCGGAAAAAAACCAAAAAGGAGCCAGCCATTTAAAAATTCGAATCGAAGAAGTAAAAAAGCTTTCGCCGGTAGCCAGAGCGTGACGCGCCACTTCCTGATTAATAAAATACTGGAAAGAAATTCCTAAAAAGGCGGCCCAGAGTAAACCCAAGCCAAATTTAGTTATTAGGTGAGGCCACATAATCAGTTCGCCCGTGCCTACCACCAATCCTATTATTATTAGTCCCACGCCCAAGACTTTTTTCCAATGGGGCGGCGTCGGCAGGGGACGATGTTCAAAAGGAGGAAAGCCGCTCATAATTTATTTGCTATTTTTCGCTGATTTTAATACGAGCATTAAATCAGAAACATTAAAGCATTTTTGTTTAGCATAAAGCAAATCGCCGGTTTTTTTGAAAAAATTGAAAGAATTATTGTTATTAAGAAATTTTTTGGGATCTAATTTTAATTTTCTGATTTTTTTAATTGTTAAAAAATCAGCAATAGCACCGGCCGCCTCGGTATTGTCTCGGCCATCGCTGGCGAAACTCATTGTTATTAAGTTGTTGGTTATTAAGTTATTAGTTATCACACCGAGCGTTGCTTCCATATTTCGTCCTCCTTTGCCAGCCGGACGGCCCCTTAATATTACTGTGGTTTCGCCGGCGGCCAAAATCGCCTCATTGGATTTGATTTTTTTAATCATCGGCAATAAAGAGTTTTTAGCTTCGCCCCTTACTGTTGAAGAATAAATTCTTGGTTTGAACCCCAATTTTTTTGCTTTTTTTGCCATTGCCAACACCGGTTCGTGGTTAGAAAGAAACAGAATATTCCTTACTTTCTTGAAATATTTTTTATTTTTAGGAGTTTCCCTTAAGTCGGTGATTAATACTGATAAATTAGCTGATTTATGCTGATATTTTTTTAAAATTTTCTCAGCGTCTTTTTTGGTGGTTTTGTCCAAAGCAGTCGGACCGGAAGCGACAATTGATAAATCATTACTTGGAACATCGGAAACAATCAGGGAAATTACGCTGGCTGGATAAGCCAGTTTGGCAAAATTGCCGCCTTTGATTTCCGATAAGTGTTTTCTGACAGTATTCAATTCCAAAATATCCGCGCCTTTTTTGGTCAGTTCTTTGAAAATCGTTTGCGACGCCTTTAATTCCGCTCTGGAAGCGCAAGCCAGCGCCGAACCGCCGCCACAGATAAAAGTAATCAACAAATCATCTTTTTTTAATTTTTGGGCTAATTTAATAATTTTTTGCGTGGATTTAACGTTTTGTTTTGATGGTAAGGGGTGGGCGCCTGTTAAAATTTTTAACGAGCGCATCTTAGGAGGTCGGACTTCCTTAGATTGAACGTCCAGTACAATTCCAGCAGTTAATCTCTTGCCCAAAATTTTTGCCAAAGCCGCGCAAGCCAAAGCCGATCCCTTTCCAACGCCCACAATAAAAACATTTTTGTAGTCATTCAAATCGGTGCTATGCTTTAGCATAGCACCGCTAATAGAGAGATTATTATTTTTTAATTTTATTTTTCGGCTGACAGCTTTTTTAACGTCAAGCGCCTGATAGCCAGCCTCGGCAATCAAAAGCGCCATGTCCCGTAGTGAGCTTGCTCTACCAAAGGGTTTCTTGCGAAGAGGATTACGGGTTAAATTTTTGAAATTAGTGATTAGCATAATTTATAATATAGTCCTATTTTGATAGATAAATAAGAAGAATAAATAAAGCAACCACAAGCGTTAAGATTTCGGTTATTAATATTGGATTGGCTCGTAAATAAAGATTCTTCACCCAGTGTGGGTCGCCATACTCGGCCGCCAATCCGTCCACCTCCTTTGGTTTCCAAATATAAAGAAAGCGAAAGAGCAACCCTCGTTTTTCTTTTAATATAGACCTGCGAAAAAAAGCGTAATAATTCTTTGAAAATGGCCGAAACCACTGAACTCCCCAACCAATACCGATACTGTCATGAAAAAAGTGAAAGAAAGAGCCTAAACCAAATAAGACGCTCCATTCTTTGCCTAATGGTAATAAAATCAGTATACCCAAAGGGATAAAAACCAAGGGGTAATGAAAAATATTGCGATGACAATGAGTCCTTTTATCCGATTTCCTTCCTGTAATTAGATAAATTAAATAATCAAAATCAGGCGATAAAACAAAGAAAACACAGATTAAAATAAAAAGAAGCGTTAAATCGATTTGAAAATATAAGTTTCCGAAAACCGACAATAAAACACCAATGGCAATATCTAAAATCATATTTTTATATTATAAATTCCTCTCTAAAAACCTATCGTTTAAATCGCCTTCTTCTTTCGCTAACATCTTTCTGGCTTTTTCTTCGCCAAACCATTTTTTATAAAAATACCTTCTGGACTGCTTGAAATATTCTACTTTGTCGTGTTTTGGCACACCGCTTTTCCCATACCAATGCTTAATAATAGCATCGTATACGAAAAATATTTTATAACCGGCGACTTTCAATGAATTACATAAATCACCCTCCTCAAAATACAAAAAGAGATTTTCATCAAAACCGCCAACTTCCTCAAGTGCCTTTCTCCTGATAAATAACGCCGAGCCGATTATTGGCGAATACTCAGTAAATTTCATATTTGGGAAAACCTTCAGCCGCAAAAACCTTTCAAAAAAATTTTTCAAAACAAACACTTTCGGCCAAAAAATATTTTTATGAAAAAAGAAGTTCTTTTCTGGTAGTTCCACCCTGGGACCACACATAGCCGCTTCCGGATGCGCTTCCATAAAATTAAACAATACCTCTACTGTGCCTTTATAAAAAATTATGTCGGGATTAAGCGCAAATATGTATTTGCCATCATCTTTTTCGGCTAAAAGGTTTTGACCCCTTCCGAATCCTAAATTTTTATCGGAATAATAAAATTCTACCTTTTCCGACTTGTGTTTTTCTTTTAAATAATCAAGGTCATCTCCGGAATTATTTTCAAGAACCAATATTTTGTAAGAAATATTAGAATTTTTGAGGTTGGTAATTATACTATCGATGCAATCGGGAAGGAATTTTTTCGTTTTATAGTTCACTATCTGAAAATCAATGTCTGTCATTTTAATCTTTCTTAATGCCAATCCAAATGCCGCATAACAACAAGTTGTATACGGGACGGGCTTTTGGTTAAATTCTCTTTACACCTATCCAGATATTAGATGAATTAATCCTGGTTTCTATTTCCGCGTCGAATTTTTCAGTGCGTTTGAATTCAGCATTTTCCGCCCCGATTTTTTCTTTAAATTCTTTGAAATATTTATTAACCGCAAATTCAATTTCTCGAGGTGCTTCCAGCCATAAATTGATTTTATGTTTTGGTGTATAGCCGGCTGATTTGCGTAAGTCCTGAATAATTCTTACAAGTTCGCGCAATTGTCCTTCGGTTTTTAATTCCGGCGTGATTTTAATGTCAAGTTCCAGTTCGTCTTTAGTTTTTGGGTCAAAAATAATTTCTTTTACATTAACCTCATCTTTCAGAACACCCAATAACTCATCGTCCTTAATTCCTAATCCTAAATTCTTAATTCTTAATTGTTGGAGCGGTTGTCTGACTTTTATCCCGGCTTTGGCTCGGGCTTCCAGCGCCAAAGAGGCGATTTTTCTGATATCGGCCATTGAATCAAGCAGATTTTTATCAATTAATTTTTTATTTACCGCGGGCCAATTTTCCAGATGAACAGAGACGTTTGACGCTTTATGCCTTGCGCTCTGCAGGCTTTTATAAATTGCTTCGCTGATAAAGGGCAAAAAAGGAGCTATTATTTTAGAAAACTCCCCTAAAACAAAATTTGTCGTCGATATGGCGCTTTGTTTATCCTGTTCCTCGTTCTTAAATCTGTCCCTAGAGCGTCGGATATACCAAGTTGATAAATCATCAACAAAATCAACCAGCGGCCGAACAGCCCTATCAAGTTCGTATTTATCCATCCGCTTTGAAACCGCTGTTTTTAATTGTTCCAGGCGCGCTAAAATCCATTTATCTAAAATATTTTTATTTAATGCTTGACGCTTGGCGCTTGGCAGTTTATCGTCGGCGTACATTTCATAAAATTTATGAACATTCCATAATCGCAAAATTACTTTTTTGTAAATTTCATCAACGCCCTTTTCGGAAAAATTAAGATTTTCGGCGGCTACCGCCGGCGACGACAGAAGATAAAGCCGCAGAGCATCAGCGCCGTATTTTTGAGTCAATTCCATCGGGTCAGGATAATTTTTCAACCTCTTGCTCATTTTTTGTCCAGTTTCCGCCAAGATAATGCCGTTGACAATGACATTTTTGTAAGCCGATTTGTTGAATAAAGCAGTGGAAAGAACAAGCAGAGTGTAAAACCAGCCGCGAGTTTGGTCAATGCCCTCGGCTATGAATTCCGCCGGGAAGGGCAGATTGCCGGCAAAAGGATAGTGAGTTTGGGCATAAGGCATGGAACCCGATTCGAACCAGCAGTCAAGCACCGCTGAAATACGTTTCATTTTGCCGCCGCAAGCCTGCCCTGAACCCGTGGAATTGGTACAAGAAAATTCTATTTTATCAATATGTGGCCGATGGAGGTCTAATTCAAAATTATCATTGTGGGGCAGCGGAGAAAAATTAAGGATTTTTATTTCGCCGGTTTTTATAAAATCGTATTTTTTGCCCTTTAATTCAATCGCTTTTTTGGCGTCCGCGCCCGAAGCGCCGGCGAACATCAGCCAAATTGGATATTCGTGACAAATAATCAAAATATTCTTCCCGGAATATTTTTTGTCAATCTCATAAATAAAATTAGAAACGCGGTTTTTTAACTCGGTCAAATTTTCCCCCCTGGGGGACGCCTTAATGAATTTTTCTTCAAGCGATGAAAAATAGTTATGATATTTTTTCAGCGATTTGCCGTCAAAAATGCCGGTATTTATCTCCCGCAATCTTTTATCATAAAAAATTTTTTTAATTCCAAAGCGCTTCGCCGCAATCTCGGCGCTTTCTTTTGTCCTGACAAAATCCGAAGAAAAAACAATGTCAATCTTCTTTATTTTTTTTATGGCAGAGGCAACTTCTTTTTTCCCTTTTTCGGTCAGATGATGTTTGTTTTTGTAATTAGAACTCACAATATTAAATACATTGCTTTCGGCTTCGCCGTGCCGCATGATAAAATACTTGTTGTCAGACTTTTTGAGATTGTTTTTTATCTCTTCAATAGAGCCAAGAACCTTCAGGGCTTCGCATTTTTCGCATTTCCAGACAGGCAGGGGAGCGCCCCAAGAACGGTTGCGGGAAATCGCCCAATCAGGAGCCTCTTCAAGAATTTTTCCGAAACGACCTTCCTTAATATGAGCCGGCACCCAATGAATTTTTTTGTTATTCTTAATAAGATTTTTTTTGATAGCCGCGATTTTAACAAACCAAGAGGAGGCAGCGTAATTTAACAGCGGCGTATCGCAGCGCCAACAGTAAGGATAAGAATGGATAGTTTTTTCAAATTTTAAAAGAGTGTTTTTTTTTGAAAGATAATCAATAATTTGCTGGTCGATTATTTGGGGATTGTCTTTTGGTTTGACTGCTAACCCGGCAAAATCTTTCACTTCTTTTTTGAATTTGCCGTCCAAACTAACATGCTGGATAAAAGGCAAACGACATTTATCGGCTAATTCCATATCTTCACTGCCGAAAGCCGGGGCGATATGCACAATACCCGTACCTTCCTCAAACGTTACAAAATCCGCCGGATAAGTTTTCCAACCGCTCTCGCGGTTTTTTAATTTTTTTTCTTTTGCGTAATAATCAAAAAGCGGTTTATAGCTGAGACCAACAAGTTTGTCACCTTTGATTTTTTGAATAATTTTATAAGCGGAGTCAATAATGCCAAGGCGTTCTTTAGTCAAAATAAAATATTCGTTCCCGATCTTGATTTTTGCGTATTCAAATTTTGGATTTACCGCCAGCGCCACGTTGCCCGGCAGGGTCCAGGGGGTTGTGGTCCAGGCAAGCAAATAAGTATTTTTTTCTTTTTCCAGCTCAAATTTCACCACCACTGATGAATCTTCAATGTCTTTATATCCCTGCGCCACCTCAAAATTAGATAAGGTGGTTTCGCATCTCGGGCAGATATGCATTGATTTATAACCCTCATAAATCAAGCCTTTTTCATATAATCTCTTAAAGACCCACAAAACCGATTCCATATAATCGCTATCCATTGTTTTATAGGCGTTTTCCATATCCGCCCAGCGACCAATCCGGGGAATAATTTTTTTCCAGTCCGCCTCGTATTTAAGTACGCTTTTCTTGGCAAATTCATTAAATTTTACGATGCCGAATTTTTCAATGTCTTTTTTGTTTTTTAGCCCCAGTTCTTTTTCCGCTTCAAATTCCACCGGCAAACCGTGGCAGTCCCATCCCCAGCGGCGCGGCACTCTTTTACCCCTCATTGTTTGGTAGCGGGGAATCACATCTTTAATAATAGAAGCCAAAATATGGCCATAGTGGGGCAAGCCGTTGGCAAAAGGCGGACCGTCGTAAAAAACAAATTCCTGCCTGCCGGCAGGCGGACGCCCCTTAGACGCTTTTTTGTTGACCGATTTTTCAAAAATTTTATTTTCCTGCCAGAATTTTAAAGTTTTTTCCTCAATTTCCGCCGGATTAAAAGAATTGAGATTTTTGAGCATTATCTTAAATATACAAAAACCCGCGTCTTTTTCAAGTCCGATTGAAGAATTATTGTTGGCGGCCAAAGCTAAAACATAAAAAATTTTTTAAGACGCGTTTCGGCGGATTTTAACTTATGTTCGCCAAAGCGCGGTTAAATCTTTAATTGAGAGAAAAGCGGTAAAAGTAAAAAAAGTTGGCCATGAAGGCCAACTCAAAAAATAAACTCAACTTCTGAGATATTATTAGGCCGTACGAGAACAGTATGTTATAATAAAACAAATAGATTGAAAAACATAAAAATAATTTATGGAACAAATTCTGGAAGTAAAAAATTTAAATATTGAATTAGAAGGAGAAAAAATTATTCAGAACTTGTCTTTCGGCCTTAAAAAAGGAGACACTTTGACAATTTTGGGCCCGAACGGAGCGGGCAAAACAGTTCTGTTGAAGGCGCTGCTGGGACTTTTGCCGTATCAGGGGAAGATTGAATGGCAAAAAGGAGTAAAAATTGGTTATGTACCCCAGCGCCTGCCGTTTATAAAGGATATGCCGATGTCGGCGGAAGAATTTTTTAGATTAAAAGGCGCCCCCAAAAAAGAAATAAGGGAAATTTTGAATTCAGTCGGATTAAACGATGGTTTTTTGGATAAAAAAATCGGAGATCTTTCATCGGGCCAGTTTCAGAGAATCCTGATTGCCTGGGCTTTAATTAAAAAACCGGATGCGCTGCTTTTTGACGAACCGACAACCGGCATTGATATATCGGGCGAAGAGACTATTTACAGATTGCTGGTCAGATTAAAAAAAGAGAGAAGTTTGACTTTGTTGCTTATTACCCACGATTTAAGCGTGGTTTCCAAATTTTCCAATTTTGTCATTTGCCTGAACAGGTGTCCGATTTGTCAGGGAGCGCCAAAAGAAGTTTTAACTCCGGAAATTTTGAACAAACTTTACGGACGCGAAGTAAAATTTTATCAGCATTATCACCAGCATTGAGGCTATGGATCAATTTTTATTAAGTTTAATAACTGGAATTTTTGTTGGCGGAACAGCCGGTTATTTAGGCACCCTAATGCTTTCCAAAAGAATGGCTTTGGTGGCTGACCCCTTGGGGCATTTGGCGCTGCCCGGGGTAGCTTTGGCTTTGCTCTATGGTTTCGATGTGTCTTTGGGAGCTTTTTTCTTCATAATTTTGGGAATGATTTTAATCTGGTTTTTTGAACTAAAAACAAAACTGCCGACCGAGGTTTTAACCGCCCTGGTTTTTACTTTGGGGGTAGCGGTTACTTTTTTGTTTTTTTCTTTGGAACATGAAGAACTGGAAGAAGCTTTTATCGGCGACATTTCAAAGGTGGGATTTTCCGAGGCAATTTCAGTTGTCGTTTTGTGCCTTTTTCTTTTTTGGTTGGTAAAAAAGATTTATTCCAGGGTAATCCTGATTAATATCTCCGAAGATTTAGCTAAATCAGAAGGGATTAATATCAAAAAATATAATTTCTTGTATTTGCTTGCCATTGCGATTGTTGTCGCTTTGGGGGTGAAAATAGCAGGAGGGCTTTTGACGGCGGCTTTGGTGGCTATACCGGCGGCTGCGGCCAGAAATATAAGCAGAAACCTGTTTCAATTTTCTCTAAGCGGAATTATTTTGGGGATTTTAAGTTCTTTTTTGGGAATTTTGCTTTTTAAAATCAGCGGCTTGCCGGCCGGACCACTGATTATTCTGGCGGCGTTTTTTCTCTTTTTGATTTCTTTGTTTTTTGTTAATAAAAAACAATAAATCTTACTACATTTTTTCCGGCGCCTTAACGCTTAAAATGACTAGACTGTTTTTTAAGACGACAATTGCCGCCTGAATTAAACTTAAACGATTCTCGCGCAAGGGTTTCGGCGTTTTTAAAATCGGTTCACTTTCGTAAAAACGATTTAGGGTATTGGCCAGTTTGAAGAGGTAGTCGGTGATTATACTGGTTTCACGCAAATCAGCGGCTTGCGACAAAATATCGGAAAAATAAATAAGCTGACGCATCACAGATTTTTCCGATTCTTTCTCCAGGAGAAAAAAGTCCGGTTTTTTCGGCAGGCGGCGAGCTTTGCGCAGCACGCTTTTTAATCGGACATAAGTATATTGGATATATGGTCCGGAATTGCCTTTTAAATTAAGCATTTGCGGCCAGTCAAAAACAATATCGCTTTTCCGTTCGTGAGAGAAGATGCGGTATTTGACGGCGCCGATACCGACCGCCTCCGCCGCTCTTCGGTTGATTTTAGCCGCTTTGGCCACAGCTTTGTTAAGCAGTTCTTCGAGTTTGATGAATTCGCCGCGCCTGGTGGACATTTTTTTGCCGGCCTCGCCTAAAATCATGCCGAATTTAATATGTTCTAAAATATTTTTTTTGGCATAGCCGAGACGGATGGCAGCGTTAAAAACTTGTTCAAAATGAAGAGTTTGTTCATTGGCGACAACATAAAAAATTTTCTCCGGTTGCCATTTTTTCGTTCGGTATTTAATAGTCGCCAAATCAGTGGTGGAATACAGGTATGAACCGTCTGATTTTTGAATAACCAACGGCGGCAGTTGTTTATTTTGAGCCGGATTAAATGGGTCGTAAAAAATTTTTACCGCTCCGTCGTCCATTTTAACCGCTCCTTTTTTAAGCGCTTCCTCAATAATCGTTGCTAGCATTGGTTGATAGAAGCTTTCGCCGAGGACGCAATTAAATTTAACACTCAAACGTTTATAGGTTGTATCAAAAATCCTCAGGCTTTTTCTGACGAAAAGCCGCCACAATTTGCGATTTTCGGAGTCGCCAAATTGGAGCTTCTTTGTTTCTTCGCGCGCTACCGCGATTAATTCTTTGTTTTTGTCGCTATCTTTATGAAAGCGGACATAAAGCTTTGTTAAGTAATCAACCGGATTTTTTTCAAAAGATTTTTTCTTACCCCATTTTTTATAGGCCGCCAGCAAAGCGCCGAATTGCGTGCCCCAATCACCGAGATGGTTGTCGCCAATAACGCGACAACCTTGAAAATTATACAGATTGACAAGCGCTTGACCAATCAACGTAGAACGCAAGTGGCCGACACTCATCGGTTTGGCGACATTGGGAGCCGAATAGTCAATAACAATCGTTTTGTCTTTTCTGGTTTGTAAGCGGCCATAGTTTTTGCCGGATTTTATAATTTCTTTTAATTCGTCCGTCAGGGCTTTTTTGGAGAGCCGGAAATTTATAAAGCCCGGAGACGCAATTTCAATTTTTTCGAAAAAGTTTTTCGGCGCAATTTTATCTAATGAATTAACTATTTTTTCGGCAACGACTAAGGGATTTTTTCTTTTTAAATTAGCCAGTCTCAAGGCCGCGTTCGTGGAATAATGCCCGAATTTCTCGTTTTCCGGCGCGAAGACCTCGATGGAAATTTCCCCCTCCAATGCTTTTTTGAGATAACTAATAATTTTTGCTTTAATCATTGTATTTATTATACTAAAACCAATGGTTATTACCATCAATAAACGTGCTTATTTTGATTACGAAATTCTAGAAACTTTTGAAGCAGGAATTGAATTGAGGGGGTTTGAAGTTAAAGCGATAAAATCCGGCCGGATTAACTTGGCTGGCTCTTATGCGATTATCCGAAACAATGAGGTTTGGCTTTTAAATGCCGATATTCCGCCTTATCAGCCGAAAAATACGCCCGCTGATTATGATACTAAAAGAACCAGGCGGCTCTTGCTTAGAAAAATTGAAATCAAAAATTTAATCGGCCGCGTTCAGGAAAAGGGCTTGACTTTGGTGCCTTTAAAAGTATATACTAAGGACGGAAACGGAAAGATAAAGATAGAAATCGGTTTAGGAAGAAGCCTGAAAAAAGCAGATAAGAGAGAATTACTAAGGAAAAGAGAAGTCCGTCGCGAAATCCAAAACTCTAAATTCTAAATCCTAAATAAATTCAAAATCCAAATACCCAAACTTAAAAGCATTTAGAATTTAGAAATTAGAATTTAGAATTTCCTGCCACAACAGACATTGGGAATGTATTGCTTTGATGGCAGCACTTTTATAAAATAGCAAGCCGAGGAAGATTCGTTACCTCGTTAATCACCGAATCAAATAATAAGCGTCAACAAAAATTTGACTCCCGCTTTGGCTTTTGCCTAAGCGGGTTCCCCGCCAAAGCGCAAGCGACGGCGGGCATCCCTTGTTAATCGCTCAAGTTAATAAGAGGGGTGTTATATTTTGAGCTCGCTCGTCTCAATCGCCTAATTTTGACGGGGACATCTAAGGCAAAGAATTTAGATTTTTTTCTAGATTTTAGATTCTAAATTCTATATTCTAATCTAGATAAGCTTGTAGAAATTTTATAAATTTATTGTCAGACGCGGGTTCAACCCCGCCATTTCCACCAGAAAAAAATTTAAAATACATTATTAATTACAGAACTAACAATCAGATAACCGCCGATGAGCTCAGAGTCGTTGATGAAACAGGCAAAAACCTGGGAATTGTGCCGCGCGAGGCGGCATTAAAATTGGCTGAAGAGAGAGGGTTGGATTTGATTGAAATTGTACCAACAGCCAAACCGCCGGTGGCTAAAATAATCAGTTTTGACAAGTTTCGTTATCAAAAAGAAAAAGAATTTAAGAAACAAAAAATTAGTCAGAAAACCAGCGAATTGAAACGGGTTCAGCTCGGCATTAAGGCGGCCCAAAATGATTTAAGAATTAAATCTCAAAAGATAGAAGAATTTCTAAATCAGGGACACAAAGTTGAAATTATCCTTTTGTTAAAAGGCAGAGAGAAATACAATAAAGACTGGGCGCGTTATAAATTAGAGGAGTTTTTAAAATTAATTAATATTGAATACCGGGTAATTTTAGAACCAAAATTCAGCAGTCGCGGGTTAATACTCCAGATTATAAAAAAAAATAAACGCGGGGCCAATATGCTAATTCATTAAGAACGATGCGAATATATTAATATTATTGGTATTTATTGGCATATTAGCGTCGCGCAAGCAAGGCGATGAAAAAGTCAATTTCAGATCGTTTTAAAATCACCAAAACCGGAAAAGTTTTAAGGCGAAAAATGGGACAATCGCATTTCCGGGCGAAAAAAAGAAGCATTCAGAAAAGAAGAAAAAAGGGTTTTTTGCGTTCTAAATTGCGCGCTGTAAATCTAAAATTTTAAAATATGACCAGGGTAAAAAGAGGAAAAACTGCTCATAAAAAGAGAGAAAAAATATTGAAACACACGAAGGGTTTCAGATGGGGAAGAAAATCAAAAGAGAGAGCCGCCAAAGAAGCCCTGCTTCATGCTTGGACGCACGCCTTTCGCGGCCGCAAAGAAAAAAAACGGGATTTTCGCCGACTTTGGCAAATTCAGATTAATGCCGCAGTTAGACAGCGCGGTTTAACCTACAGTCGCTTTATAAGCAATCTTAAAAAGCAAAACATCCTTTTGGATAGAAAAATTTTGGCTGATTTGGCTAAAAGCGAACAGCCTGTCTTTGATAAAATTATAGAAAAAGTCAAATAAATTTTTCTTGCTAACCGCGTGCCCGATCTCCCCTTTTAATAAATTTATACGCCTGATTTAAAATGCTCCGGCTGTCTTTGTATTTGCTTAAAATTTTTAATGCCTCGCGATAGGAGAACCAACCGTATCCACTGTGTTCATCGGAAATTTTAATTTGTTTTTGATTGGTTTGGGCTAAATAAAAAATAACAATTTTAAAGATTTTAACGTTTTTATTTCTCGCTCGGCGCCAAAAAGTAAACTTTTCATAAACCTTAAAATTTTTTTTAAACTTTAAATTAGACAGCCGAAGCCCTGTTTCTTCGTAAACTTCTCGAATTGCCGCTTGCCGGCTTTTTTCTTCGGATTTAATTTTGCCCTTGGGAAAATTCCAATAATTCCGGCCGTGATAAAGAATTAAAAACCCGGGACCATCTTTTGTTTCCCGATAAATTATAATGCCGGCAGAAATTTCACGTTCCATTTTGTTATTTCAGATTTTAAAATATTTAATTTCCTCTAAAATTTTTTTATGTGGCGGAAAAAAGTCTGATAACGTTCCCAATTCTCCCGGTAAAAATAACCCAACCTCTTCTCCTTCGCTGCCCCTTAACCGTAAATCGACTAAAGAAACAGGATTTGTTTGAAACAAGCAAAAGATATGATTTTGCCTTTTTTCTTCGCATATCAATTCCATATCGCTTGGTTTAAAAGAAAGCCCTGTTTCTTCTTTTGTTTCTCTAATTACAGCTTCCAGGGCAGTCTCGTTTCCCTCGCTTCTCCCGCCGGGTAATTTCCAATAATACGGTTTTGGTTTTTTGGCGTCTCTAACCAAAGGAATTCCTTGGGGCGAGACAATAAGCGCCGCGACCGCGTAAGATGGAGTAGATTTTTGTTTCATATTATTTTACTTTAATCATTTTTAATAATTTTCTCACCGGCCAGCAGTTAATAATATCTTTTTTCTCTGCCCAGCCTCTTCTGGCTTGAGCAATGCCGTATTCAATAAATCTTAATTGGTCTATATGATGAGAATCGGTGTTGATTACCATTTTAACTCCGGCCTGTTTGGCTTTTTTTATATTAATGTCTTTTAAATCTAATCTGGCCGGATTGGCATTAATTTCCAAAATTGTCCCCGTTTCTCTGGCGGCTCTTAAAATTTTATCAAAATCAATTTGGTATTCGTCCCGACGTTCCAGAATTCGGCCGGTGGGATGAGAAATGATATTAATATGAGGATTTTTCATCGCCCTGATAATTCTCTCGGTCATTTTTTCTTTTGGTATCTTGAATTGGGAATGCGGTCCGGCAATCGCATAATCCAATTTTGCCAAGGCTTGGTTGGAAATATCAATAGAGCCGTCCGGCATTATATTGGCCTCGCAACCCTGGAGAATACGGAATGCGGAACCGGAGGCATAAAGCGTTTTATTTATTTTATCTATCTCTTTGCGCTGGGCAGATAATTGTTTTTCGCTTAAGCCATGTTCGATTCTTAAAAATTTGGTATGGTCAGCGATGCCGATATATTGATAACCTATTTTTATTGCTGTTTGGGTAATTTCTTTAATGGCCGCAGCGCCGCCGTTCCAATTTGAATGAATGTGCAGGTCGCCTAAAATATCTTTGTTTTCAATAATTTTAGGTAATTGATGTTTTTGTGCCGCCTCAATTTCACCGGTGTTTTCCCGCATTTCCGGCGGTATCCATTCCAATCCTAATGCCCCATAAACCCCCTCTTCTGTTTCGCCGGCAATCATTTTAGAACCACGGAATAATCCGTATTCAGAGAGTTTTAATCCTTTGTCAAGCGAAATTTTTCTTAAAACAATGTTGTGTTCTTTGGAGCCAGTGAAATATTGTAAGGCCGAACCAAATTGTTTTTCGGACAGAATCCTTAAATCAACATCGAAACCATCTTTGAGGCGGACCGAGACTTTGGTAGGACCCTTACCCCGGATTTTTACGGTGCCGGACAATTTAACAAAAAAATTTATTACTTTTTCCGCCTCGCTCTGCGACCCAAGAGTAACCAGGATGTCAACGTCGCCAATGGTTTCTTTGCGGCGGCGCACCGAACCGGCTTCAGAGACTCGTTTTACATCTTTAAGCGTTTTTAGTTGATTAATAATTTTATATACTTGAGGCAAAATTTCCCCCAGCAGAAACCTGCCCTGGCTTCGTTTTAAAAACTTAATGCCTTGTAAAATATTTTGTTCGGTTTTTAAGCCAAAGCGGGGGAGATCGCGAATTTTTCCGGCTTTAGCCGCTCCTTCCAGATCTTTAAGATTTTTTATTTTGAGGTGCCGATACAAATCCCTGACCATTTTTGGACCAATACCCTCCACATTGGTTAATTCTTCAACATTGACCGGCATTTTTTTTCGCAGAGCCTGATGCTCTTTTATTTTCCCGGTTTTTAAGTATTCCACGATTTTTTCCGCCAGGCTTTTGCCTATGCCGGGAATTTGCTCCAGCGCCCTTGGCCCGTCTTTTTTATGAATATCAGCCACATCCTCGGATAAGGTTTCCAAATTTACAACTGCTTTTTTATAAGCCTGCGGTTTAAAAGGCGCATCTTGCATTTCCAAATAAAGAGCCATCTCGCTAAAGATTTTAGCAATTTCTTGATTATTCATATTTTTTACTTTTTAGTATCCAATACGACAGCCAATATAGAATAGCTAATATTTTTTAAACCATTTTCAAGAAGACTAATGCGGCTTGGGAAAAACAATTATACCTCCTTTATCTTTGGGCAGAAGGTTATTTTTGATTAAAAAGCATAAAAGAGCGGCAATTGTTCCGAAAATCGCCACGCCGACAAAAAGCGGGATAAAACCAAAAAATTTGACGACGGTTCCGCCGATGATTCCGGCCGTGCCGGCCCCAATTCCCACAGCGCAGCTGTCCAGGGCCCAACTTTGCGCCTCTTTTCCTTTATCAATATGACGGGTAAAGATGCCGCACCAGCTGGGGTTGATCATGGCGGTTGCCAAGGCATGAAATGCTTGAAGCACATAGATATGCCAAGGTAAATTAACAAAGATAAGAGCTAAGGGAACAAAAGCGCCTAAAAGCATTCCGCCAACCAGAAAATAATAATCATCTTTTTCTCCCTGTTTTTTATCCAAATACCAGCCGATAGGCAACATAAACAGGGATTGCAGAACCCAATATATTCCAACGCCGATGCCTACCACTTGCGTATCGCCGCCCTTGATGTTTTCCACGATAAAAATAGCAAAGATTGGACTAAGCAATCCCCAGCCAAATAGCAAAACAAGATCAGAAATAATCAAAATTTTTATTACTCTATTAAGCGATTTAAGCATTTATAAATTTTATTTCTTCGTTTTCCAATATTGCTTTGACTGCGCTGCCCTTTTCAATTTCTCCCTTTAAGATTTTTTCCGCCAAAACGCTGCGGATTTTTTCGGAAATGACGCCGCGCAGCGGCCGGGCACCGAAAACCGAATCAAAACCAAGATCAGCCACTTTTTTGACCACCGGCTCTTCAAAAATTAAATTTATTCCATGAATTTCGCCGATCGCCCTGCTTAGATCCTGAAGTTGAATTTTAGCAATGGATTCAATGTTTGAAAGAGAAAGAGTTTTAAAAACAATGATATCAGAAAAACGATTGAGCAGTTCCGGCTTAAAATAATCGGTTAATTTTTTCTTTAATTGCTCGGTGATGGTTTCAAAGGCGGTATGGGCTTCAAGATGGGTTTTAATAAAATCCGAATGGGCGTTGGAGGTAGCAATAATAATTGTATTAATGAAATCAATGGTACGACCCAAATTGTCCGTCAGCCGGCCCTCGTCAAAAACTTGTAAAAACAAATTTAGAATATCGGGATGAGCTTTTTCAAATTCATCCAGTAAAATCAGACAATAGGGTTTTTGAATCGCCGCTTCGGTTAAGGCGCCGGCGATTCGGCCGTCAGGCGAACCGATAAATCTAAAAATACTTTGCTTGTCCTGATATTCGCTCATATCAAAGCGCAGCATCATATTTTGCGAGCCAAACTGGATTTTAGCCAGAATTTTGGAAAGCTCGGTTTTGCCCACGCCGGTTGGACCGACAAAAAGAAAAACCGCAATTGGTCCACCAGCCCTAGCCAAACCGCTTCGGTATTCTCTGATGGCCCGGCTGACCGCCCTTACGGCTTCTTCTTGATTAATTAATTTTTGATGAATTATTTTTTCAAGATTTAATAATTTTTCTGCTTCTTCCTGGCCAGCTTGATGAATGGGAATATTGGTTTTTCTTTCGGCGATATCAACAACGCGGTCAGCGGACAGAACCTTCTCGCCTTTTTGGGTCGCATCTGCCAAGGATTCTTTTAATAAATCATCGGCGCTGGAAGGCAAAAGTTTATGCCGAAAATATTTATGGGCTAAAATCACGGCTTTTTTAATAGCTCCAAAACTGATAATTATTTTATACTGACTTTCTAAAATAATGCTGTTATAGGTTAATAGACGAATCGCTTCAGTCTCGCTGATTTCATTAACGCGGATAACCTCAAAAGCATTGGCAAAGTCGCTTTGAATTTCAATCATCTGTTTAAATTCCTTGGGATAGGTGGCGCCGATTACCGAAAAAGCATCGCTGACGATTACCGGGATAAGAATGTCGGCGGCGCTTAAATATTGGGGTCCCGACGTTTTAGATAGATTATGAATATCGGGGATATACAAAACAATGTTATCGGCCGAAATAATTTCTTCGATTATTTTATTGATCCGAGTGGACACTTCTTCGCCTGAAGCGCCGGAAATTAAATTACCAACCGACAAGGCAACCAGTCTTTTATCAAAAAGAGAAGCCGGCGTCTTATCTTTAATTATTTCAAAAGCCAAGCGAGCCACCAAGGTTTCCTTGCCGCTGCCTGGTTCGCCCACCAAGAGCACATTTGCCTTGGTTGGTCTCGACAGAATATCGACCATCCGATCATATTCAATTTGATGGCCAATTAAAAATCCCGCCTTTTCTTCTCGAGCTAAGTCGGTAAAATCAAACGAATATCTGTCAAGAATCGGGGTTGGTCTGGCTGTCCAGGCTCGATTCATAAAACGATGTCTGATTTTATACGGCCTATGAGCAAATCCGCCCAGCGCCCGAGGCAAACGTTGAAGCCAGCCGAATTTTTTTCTAAAACGGCCAAAAATTAACGCATTTTCCAAGTCGCCGGGATTAATGGAAAATAGATGGAAAATTTGATTAACTTTTTCATCGCCCGCGAAGCTTATAGCAGAAAAGATATTTCGCGGCTCAATAAATTTTTCTTGATTAGCTAGGCTTATTTGAAGCGCTTTTTTTAGTAAATCTTCTATTTTATTTAGTAAGTCTTGTCGGGAAATTTTTATTTGCGGCGCAGAGCCTCCCGAATCTTTTTTCAACCAGTCATCAATTTTTTGCCCGAATTCTTTTAAGGGAATATCCATTCTAAGCAATCCTTCCCGAATATCGTGATTTTCAAATAAAAGCTTTAGCAAACAGAGAAAAAAATTTTTATTGGCTACCAGCGCTTTTTCCAGAGCGCGTTCTAAAATTGTTAAGCCGGCCGGAGTCAGGCATTTTGCAATATTAATTTTCTGCTTAGAAGATATTTTAAAATCAGTCAGCGATCTTTCGGCTTGGCCAAGATGAAGCAAGCGGTCAATTAAAAACAGCGCTCCCAAAACACCCAACCAAAAAAGCCACCCAACATCAGATATTAAAAATGTGGCGACCGCGGCTATCAGTACCGTGTAAATACAATAAATAATTAAGCGAGCCAACAATCGCTCGGCAAGATTCATTTTTAGGCGTAAATCAAAAAAATAGAGGTTAGTCATTGTATTGTCAGCCAGTGAGTTAGAGAAAACAAAATTTTATAAATTATAAAAGGCAGAACAGCCAGCCATATTAGATAAATAACAACCGCCAAAAATATAATCAGCAAATAAAGAAAGCCGCCGCTTATTAACCGGCCGATTCTAAAAAAAAACCCCAATGTATAACCGATTAAAGTTTGGTCCTGAAAAAGCGGCTGAAAAAGATGTTTTAAAGTAATCTTAAAAGCCAATTTTCGGTCAAATTTTTCCAAGAGAGAAATAATAAAATGGCTGTAGATTTTAAAACTATCAAAATACCAGTGACGGAGAAATTCTGTAAACAGACAGAAAAAATGATTAATAAAATAAATAACAAACGTCATTGTGGGTGTGGGAGGGATCGAACCTCCGACCCCTATCTTATCAGGATAGTGCTCTGCCACTGAGCTACACACCCTAAAATTTCAGTCTTTTATGCGGACAGACAAAAGCGGCGTCTTATCGCCAAATTATTGCCCTAGTCTTTTATGATGTCCAATTTTTTTAATCCGTCTAAATTGAAACCAGCAACCCTTTTGGCTTCTACGGATTCCTGATTCAAAGCCTCGTCAATGGTTTTCAGCAGGAAATTTATTGAAGGGATAACAAATCCGATGACCGTCAACAGCAACAGAACGCCGACTATTATAAATACCAATTCTCGATGTTTGCGCATTAAAGTGAAAATACTTGGCCGCTTAACGACGCATTAAAACTATTGTCTTGTTGTGTAAAATCTAATATTTTTAAGGCAATAAGATACTGGCCTTCTTCCAAAAATTTTAGGAAATTCATCAGATTTTCAAATGAACCCCGGCCGGTAACCGAAAAATTTGTTCGTCTTAATTCGGTCCCGTCCCCCAGAATCTCTTCTTGTCCCAGAACCGAGTTTGCATCAATTCGGCTTTGTTTGCCAATAATATTTATATCTCGGGGAAAAGTGACCAATCGATCCCGTTGAGGTAAAAGATTTTCTAATTGGACAATATAATTTTTAACGATTTCAGAATCTTTGGTTAAACTGGCCAGGGATTCGGTTGAGCCCAAAGCGAACACTATTTCGCTTCTTAATTGTTTAATTTGCTCGGTTTTTTTACGGATATCTGAACCGAGCAAAAACAAGCCTATTGCCAAAATAAGGCAAACGCCCAAGGGAACGCCGATGATAATTAATAAACGTTTTTTAAAACCCATATCTCCGTTTCCCATATTGCATATTTGCGTCCTATTATTTGTTTTTTTGTTTTGATGCTTGTCACTTGTTGTTCAACGCCCTTCTCTCGTATAATAATACAATGGAATCAAAAATAAAATCAATCTCATTAAAAGACGTCTCTTATCCTCTTTTATTAAAAGAGATTCCTAACCCGCCTTCAAATCTTTATGTTTTAGGGAGATTTTTTGACGAATCGATAATCAATGTGCCAAAAATTGCCATTGTCGGCACGCGAAAGGCGTCCGCTCAAGGAAAAGCGTTTGCGAGGAAAATTTCCGGCGAATTGACAAGGATGGGTCTGATTATCGTGAGCGGTTTGGCGATGGGGATAGACAGTGCGGCGCACGAGGGAGCTTTGGAGGTTGAGGGTAAAACCATCGCCGTTTTAGCCAACGGCCTTGGTAAAATTTACCCGGCTCTAAATCAAAATTTGGGGGAAAAGGTTTTGGAATTTGGCGGGGTCATAATTTCGGAACATGGTTCAGAAACCCCGTATTTTAAAGGTCAATTTTTAAAACGAAATAGAATTATTAGCGGCCTGTGTCAGGCGGTGATAGTTATCGAGGCCCCTCAAAGGTCCGGGTCGCTGGCGACCGCCCGTCTGGCCGCCGAACAAGGCCGAGAGGTTTTTGTGGTGCCCGGACCGATTAATCACCCAAATTATGTCGGCTCCCACCAACTTATCAGAGACGGAGCAAGATTGGTTGGTTCGGTTGAGGATGTGCTGGAAGATTTGGGATTAGCAAATCACAAAGCGGAAATCGCGAGTCGTCTCTTGGAAAAAATTAAAGATAAAAATCAATTAGTTATTCTTCGGGCGATTAGAGAGGCGGGTCAGCCGCTTAACGTTGACAAAATAGTCCAACTGACTAAACTTGAACCGCAAATAGTCGGCCAAACCCTTACCTTTTTGGTTATTCGGGAAATAATTAAGGAAACAGAAAAGGGATATACAATTGGATAAATAAAAAATAGAATATAAAAAATAATAAATAAAAACAATAAACAAAAATCTTAAAATACCCAAGTTTTAATTGATGAGCGAGTTATAAATTTTTTTCATTTTTATGAATCTTGTTTTAGTAGAAAGTCCGACCAAGGCAAGAACCATTAAACAATTTATAGGCAAAGGGTATGAAATAACGGCTTCTTATGGCCATATCCGAGATTTGCCCAAAAGCAAACTGGGTATTGACCTTGAAAACAATTTTGAACCCCAATATGTTGTTCCTCTTAAAGCCAGAAAAAGAGTTGGCGAACTCAAAAAAGAAGCAGAAAAAGCCACCTCGGTTATTTTAGCCACCGATGAAGATAGGGAAGGCGAGGCAATAGCTTTCCATTTAGTTCGGGCTTTGGAGTTAGACAAAAAAACAAAAGCTCCTCAACGCATTGTTTTCCACGAAATTACCAAATCAGCCATCGAAGAAGCGTTAAAAAAGCCCCGCGGCATTGATATGAATTTGGTTAATGCCCAGCAGGCGCGTCGGGTTTTAGACAGGCTGGTTGGCTATAAACTGTCGCCGTTTCTCTGGGAAAAAATAATGAAGCGATTGTCGGCCGGTCGGGTGCAGTCAGTCGTTTTGCGGCTTATCGTTGAACGGGAGGAAGAAATTAAAAATTTTAAACCGGAAGAATACTGGACAATCGTCGTCTCGCTCCTAAAAATCAAAAATCCCCGCCTGCGCCAAGGCTTCGGCGGGCAGGAAAAATCAAAAATCAAAAACATCGAAGCGAATTTATATAAAATCAACGACAAGATAATCCAAAAATTAGACATTAAAACCAAAGAAGCGGCTGATAAAATAGTTAATGATTTAAAAAAATGCCGATACGAGGTTTTAAAAGTTGAAAAAAAAGAAACCAAAAAAAATCCGTTGCCTCCATTTACCACGAGCACGCTTCAGCAAGCCGCTTCTCAAAAATTAGGATTTTCCGCCAAACAAATAATGCGGCTGGCGCAAAATCTTTACGAGGGCGGCTTCATAACTTATATGAGGACCGACTCCTTAAGTCTTTCAAAAGAGTCGGTTTTTCAGGCGGCTGATTGGATCAGAAAAAATATCGGCAAGGAGTATGCGGTTGCCGCGCCCCGGTTCTTTAAAACCAAATCCCGCTTGGCGCAGGAAGCGCATGAAGCGATTAGGCCAACTAATGTTAATTTAACACCGGAAAATCTAAAAAGAGAAAACACTCAGGAAAGAAAACTGTACGATTTAATATGGCGTCGGTTTATTGCTTCCCAGTTGCCGCAGGCGATTTTTGATTTAACCACAATAGAAATTAAGGCGTCAATTAAGGCGCCATCGGCGACAACATCAAATATTCAAACGTACATTTTAAAAACAAGCGGTTCTATAATGAAGTTTGACGGCTTTTTGAAAATCTGGCCAATGAAATTTGAAGAGGTGGAACTGCCGGAATTGGAAGAAAAAGAAAAATTAAAATTGATAAAAATCGATTCGCGGCAACATTTTACGGAGCCGCCGCCGCGATACAACGAAGCCGGCTTAATTAAGGCCTTAGAAAAATACGGCATTGGCCGGCCGTCTACTTACGCGCCAATTATTTCAATTATTCAGGAACGAAATTATGCCTACAAAAACGAACAGCGTCGATTTCAGCCGACCGAAATCGGCGAATTAGTTAATAAAATTTTAGTTAAGCATTTTCCCGGGATTGTTGATATTCAATTTACGGCTCAGATGGAAGAAGAATTAGACGCAATTGCTCAGGGTAAAGAAGAATGGCAAGAAGTAATAAAAAACTTTTATTGGTCATTTGCCGAAAACCTTGAAAAGAAATACCGTGAAGTAGAAAAACAAAAACCGATCGAGGAAAAAACAAATGAGATTTGCGAAAAGTGCGGTAAACCCATGGCGGTTAAAATCGGTCGCTTTGGAAAATTTCTCGCCTGCTCTGGTTTTCCCGAATGTCGGAACACAAAACCAATTAATGCGACGATAACCAACGAGAAGGGCGAGGAAATAAATTGTCCCAAATGCCAAGAAGGAAAAATTATTAAGCGCCGCACCAAAACAAACCGCTTTTTCTACGGCTGCTCAAAATATCCCGATTGCGATTTTGCTAGTTGGCAAAAACCAAAATAGTCTAACCAGTCTCTTTTTTAAAAATAGAAACCGGGACAGGGCGGAGAATTAAAAAATTAAAATAACGACTATGGAGGTTAAAAATTTATTAGCGGAGATTGAAAAAACAAAGAAATTAAACGAAGAAGAAATTGATTTAATCAAGCGGGCTTTTGAATCCGCTCATAAAGCGCATGCCGGGCAAAGAAGAAAATCCGGCGAGCCGTATTTTAATCACAGTTATCAGACCGCCCTAAAAACCGGTCAATGGCAGTTAGACGCCGCTGCGATTGCGGCGGCCTTGCTTCACGATGTGGTTGAAGTCGGTGTTGATCTTGAAAAAATCAAAAAAGAATTTGGTGAAGAAGCGGCTTTTTTAGTAGATGGGGTGACCAAACTTGGCCGGTTAAAATACCGCACTCCGGAAGAAAAAACAGCCGAGAATATTCGAAAAATGATCTTGGCTTTGAGTCGGGATTTAAGGGTGGTGCTCATTAAATTGGCGGACCGACTGCATAATATGAAAACCCTTATGTTTTTAGCGCCGTCCAAACAAAAAAGAATTGCTTTGGAAACATCAGAAATTTATGCGCCTCTGGCGTACCGGCTGGGAATGCAGGATTTGGCCGGCGAGCTCGAAGACCTGACTTTCCCGTATCTTCATCCGGAAGAATATAAATGGCTTTTAGAAAACGTCAGAGAGCGTTATGAGGAGCGTCAGCGATACTTGGAAAGGGTAGAGATAATTGTCAAAAAAATTCTGAAAGAACACGGCATTGAACCGAAAAAAATTGATTTTCGGGCAAAACGTTACAGTTCTCTTTATAAAAAGATTCTCCGCTACAATATGGATTTGGAGCAAATCTACGATTTGGTCGCGATAAGAATTATTTTAGAAACCATTGAAGAATGTTATGCTGTTTTGGGAATTATTCACCATTTTTGGCCGCCTTTGCCGGGCAGAATCAAAGATTATATTGCTCTGCCAAAGCCTAATGGTTACCGGAGCTTGCACACGACGGTTTTTTGTCTGGAAAACAGACCAACTGAATTTCAAATTAGAACTTTAGAGATGAATGAGCAGGCGGAAAATGGCATTGCCGGCTATTGGGTTTACGCTCAGAAAAAAGGTACCAAGGATTATTTAGAGGAGAAGCCAGTTTTTGCGGACAAAAAAGAACTGCTTTGGGTTCAACAATTGAGAAATTGGCAGAAAGATTTTTCCGATCCGGAAGAATTCCTCCAATCATTAAAAATTGATTTTTTTAAGGATCGGATTTTTGCTATTACCCCGAAAGGAGAAGTAATTGATTTGCCGGCCGGCGCTACGTCGATTGACTTTGCCTATGCGATTCATAGCGATATCGGAGATGGGTGTATCGGCGCCAAAGTGAATAACAGAATTGTGCCGCTGGATTATGAATTACAATCGGGCGATTTAGTGGAAATCATTACTCAAAAAAGCAAAAAACCATCGGAATCATGGTTGCATTTTGTTAAAACCAGCCAGGCGAGAAAAAAAATCAAGTCCGGAATAGGAAAGCCATCGATGCTTGCCAGGAAGAATTTACAAACCGAATTTAAAATTACAGTTGCCGACCGCATAGGCGTCTTAAAAGATATCACCTCGGTTATTTCTCGGTCGCATGTTAATATCGCCAAGGTTAACGTACCGGAGGTGGGTCATTTTCCGAATATAAGAATCCGCTGCGATTTAAATAACAGAGAAAAAATTCAAAAGCTAATTTTGAAGTTAAAGAATATAAAAGGAGTCAGAGAGATTGGTTATAAAATAATATAAAATATTAAAAAGCGCCGAAGAGGCGTTTTTTAATTTAATTCAGCGCTATCCTTCTGTTTTGGTATTTGGGCAAAGTTTGTTAATAATTTCTTGGATTTCTTCTGGCGAATAAAAAGCGATGACAATTTTCCCGCTTTTTTCTCGGCTGGCCGGCGGATCGATTTTAACATCGGCGCCTAAAAGTTCGGTTAGTTTTTCTTGAAAACCGATGATTTCCGGGTCAATAGTTATCGGCATTTTACCGCTTGTTTGTTGTTTTTGGTCGCCGCCTTTTCTAACCCGTTGCCGCAATTCCCTGACGCTTAAATTATTATTAAGTATTTCTTTGAAAAGATTTTGCTGTTGGGACTGGTCGTCAATTATTAAAAGTAGCCGCGCCTGGCTTTCGTTAATTTGGTTTTTTGCCAAGGCGTCTTGAATTTCAGACGGCAGATTCAGAAGCCGCAAAGTATTGGCAATGGTTTCTCGGCTTTTGCCCAACCGTTGGCCGATTTCTCTCTGGGTTAAGCCGAATTGGTCCTGCAATTTGGCATAGGCCCGGGCAGTTTCAATAGGATTTAGATTGGCGCGCTGGAGGTTTTCAATCACCGCCATTTCCAGCTGTTCGGCTTTCTCGTTAATTTTTCTGATGATGGCCGGCACCCTCTCCCAGCCGAGCATTTTTGCGGCCATCAGCCGGCGTTCGCCGGCAATTAATTGATACTCTACATCAGCGCCGAAATCGGTTTCCTTTTCAACTTTATAAATTACCAACGGTTGGAGAATGCCGAACTCGCGGATAGAAGCGGCTAATTCCTTTAATGCCTCTTCGTCAAAATGGCGGCGCGGCTGATGAGGGTTGGGTTTAATTTTATCTGCTTCAATCAGAAAGATGGCTTCGCTTGGGGCAGACGTTTTTTTGATAAGCGGCGGAGGCGCGGGTTGACTGGGTTGCGGAGTAGCAAAATCTTCTGCCTGTGGAGGCTGTTGGTTATCTTTTTTGGGGATTAATGACGCCAAGCCTTTGCCTAATGGCATAAATTACGAACTAACACTAATTTTTTCAAAAAGAGATTGATAATTAAATTTGTCATCAAATAATACTGGTTGTATTTTTGCGTTGTTCCTAAATTTTCCCGTATTTTCGCCTCTAATCTTTCTCTCTTTGAAGGTCTTTTGAACAATATGTTTTTCTAACTCTTTTTGTAAGATATCTTTTTCCTTTTCGTAATTAATCAATCTTTTTTCTGCTTGTTTTACATAATTGTTAAACAAAGCAATTAAACCATCTTTTGATTTATCAAGAAGTAAAGTATTTAATTCTTTGTGCGACTTTGTAGCATAAATATTGATTATTTCCGCGAGTTCGTTAATCATATTATTATTTTAACATTAAAATTTATTAAATTCATCTTTTGCCTCTTTGCCTATAATTTCCCGCGCCAACCTTTCGTACGCTTTGGCGCCGGCTGAATTCGGATTGTACAAAATTATCGGTTTGCCAAAGCTGGGCGCTTCGGCCAAAGCCACGCAGCGGGGGATTTCCGTTTCAAAAACGTAATACGGAAAATGTTTTCTGACCTCAAAAGCCACTTCGCGCGACAACTTTTCTCTTTTATCATACATTGTCAAAAGGCCGCCGGCAATGTTTATTTTCCGGCCGAGATTCTCGTTAATTAAATCAATTATTTCCAAAAGATAACTCAACCCTTCCAAGGAATAATATTCGCATTGAATAGGAATTAAAACCGCATCAGCGGCCACTAAGCCGTTAAGAGTTAACAAATTTAAGCTCGGTGGCAGGTCTATAAATATATAGCCATATTCATGCCGCAGACGGTTAATGAATTTGCGGAGAAAAAACTCCCGTTCGTCCAGATTAACCAACTCTACCAGAGCGCCGGCTAAATCGGCATTGGCCGGAATTAAATGATAATTAAAAAGCAGGGTATTTTTAATAATTTTTTCCAGGTCAGCATAGCCAAAAATGCCGTGATAAATATGATCAGCGATTTTTTTCGGCTCTAAGCCGAGGCCGGAAGTAGCATTTGCCTGCGGGTCAAAATCAATTAATAAAATTTTTTTGCCGAGAGCGGCGAGATAGGCCGAAAGATTAATGGCGGTTGTGGTTTTCCCCACCCCGCCTTTAGCATTGCAAATTGTAATTACCCGAGCCATTTTTCTTTACTATAGTAAAAAATCGTGATATTATCAATCAATAAATTTTGGGCGAGTGGCGGAACAGTTTACGCGTACGACTCAAAATCGTATGGGAGCAATCCCGTGTGGGTGCGAATCCCACCTCGCCCACTAATATGCCTATAAAATGAAGATAATTAAAAAAATAAAATCTAAAGATGGAAATACAACTAAATTTCTTCAGCAAACCAAAGACGGGCATATTATTGAAACAGGGTATTATAATCTTGATGAGCATATTCTTTGTATTTCTACACAAATAGGATGTCGTATGGGGTGTATTTGTTGTGCGACAACGCTGCCGGTCGGCAAAAATAAAAAAGGTTTTATCCGCAATTTAACTGCAGATGAAATAATTGACGAAGCCAAAAACGTTTTACGCTCCATAAACAAAAAGAATTTAAAATCTAAAAAAATATTGTTTTCCTATTTTGGTATGGGCGAACCGTTTTTGAACTATGATAATGTGGTAAAAAGTATAAAAACATTGAGTGGATTATTTCCTAATTCCAGAACCAGTCTTTGTACTACCGGCATAAGAATTGATTTAATAAAAAAATTAGCTCGTGAGAAAATTAACACCCCGCTTAAACTACAATTATCGCTACAGGCACCAAACGATGCCCTGCACAAAAAAATTCTGCCGAAAGTAGGCAAAATAAAGCCGGCACTTGAAGCATTGAAGTATTTTTCCCCGACAAGAAATGTTCCTGCCAAAGTAATTTATGTTTTAATAAAGAACATCAATGACTCAAAAAAACAAGCTGTTCAATTGGCAAAATTGCTGAAAAACTATCCTTTCATAGTAAAATTATCAAATTTAAATGAAATTAATAATTTAAAACCATCAGGCGAAGAGAAATTTAAGATGTTTGAAAAAATATTGCATGTCAACGGAATAAAAACCTGCAGATTTTATTCTGATGGAACCGATATTGAAGCAGGTTGCGGTCAATTACGAAGACGTTATTATAAAAATAATCTCTCGTATCCCACCCCGGGCACTCGCAGTTTCAGGCGGGGGACTTCGCCCCGCCCGCCAAATTTCAACGTTTGAGATTTTTTCCTTGATTTATGGATTAAATTTGGCAAGATGACGAAGAGGGTTTCAATATGTTTAGTTTGCGCACCAGCAATTGGGAAAAAATTACTCCTATTTACGAAAATAAAAACTTTTTGGCAATTAATAAACCGGCTGGTTTATTGGTGCATCAAACAATAGTAAAGCGCAAAGAGCAGGGCGTGCAGCGCGAAGAAACACTGGTTGATTGGCTTTTAAAAAATTGTCCCGAAATTAAAGGTGTGGGCGACTTGTCTGCTGGTAGGCGGACGATTCAAACTCGGCCGGGTATTGTTCATCGTTTAGATAAAGACACCTCCGGAGTAATTTTGGTCGCCAAACACCAAAAATATTTTGAATATCTAAAAAATCTTTTTCAAAACCACCAAATTAAAAAAAATTATTTGGCGTTGGTTTGGGGAAAATTGGAGCCAAGGACCGGCAGTATAAAAAAATCGATTTGCTTAAAGTCGGGTAGCGTGAAAAGAACTGTTTGGCGCGGCAAAATAGAGAAAGAAGCGATAACCAACTACCAAGTTTTGAAATATTTCAAATATAGCACTTCACTGACGATCGGCCATAAAGTGCTATGTTTTTCTTTGGCGAGAGTAATGCCAAAAACCGGACGGACTCATCAAATCAGGGTGCATCTGGCTTCAATTGGCCATCCGATCGTTGGCGACCAGCTTTATGGACCAAAAAGCAATCCGCTTAATTTAGAAAGACAATTTCTTCACGCCGAATCTTTGGAGTTTAGTTCAGCCGAAGGTCAAAGAATAAAGATTGAAGCTGGGTTGCCGAGAGATTTAAAAACAATTTTGAAAAGATTGACTAATAAATAATCGATTGTTAATATATTGCTATGGAAAAAGAAATTTTAGAAAAAATTAAACCCGGGGCAATGGTTCTGGTTCGGGATAAATTTGGCGCCTTTCAGGGAATGGTGATTGCCCGGAAGCACGGCCGGGAAGCCGGCGCCACCTTTACTGTTCGGACGAACGCCGCCGGCGTCGGCCTGGAAAAAATTTATCCCCTTCATTCGCCTAATATTAAAATAAAAATTTTAAGTTCGCCGAAAAAAATCCGCCGGGCAAAGCTTTATTTTCTGCGAAAACTCTCAAAGAAAAAAATTCGCCAGAAAATTGGCGGAACAATGTGATTTTTAATTCCATAGATTGCACCACTCTTCTGATTTTATTTATTGAGTATAATTTTTTTGAATAGAATTAATTATCGTTAAAATTATTAATTTGCAGAGGATAAAGACGGAAAAAGAATTGGAAATTATGGAAGGCGGGTATTAAATTATGCGCGGGTGGTGAAACTTGGTAAACACGCCATTTTGAGGTGATGGTGCCGAAAGGCTTGGAGGTTCAAATCCTCTCCCGCGCACCACAACAAAACCCCCTGCCAGATGGCAGGGGGTTTTGTTGTGGTGCCTCTATATGTACCAAGCTTGAATCTGTTTTGAACAGAACATCTGCCACGCGCGCGGCGCGTGGTGATTTAAACCTTCTTCGTACGCATTGGAGAACGCTTTGACTCCGCCTCCACTCCGTTTCGGCTGGCGCACACCCAAAATTTCCTTGCCATTTTTTACGGCTCATTTCCAGACCATTCCGCTGCGAAGCGGAAAAAAAGAAAGGAAGGGAAATTTTGGGGCGCAACGGCGCTTCGGTTTTATAACGGGCTTTTAATATTTTTTAACTTTGGATTGGTAACCTGGGTATATATTTGAGTTGTGCGTATATTTGAATGGCCAAGTAATTCTTGTACGTAACGCACATCAGTTCCATTCTCTAACAAATGTGTCGCGAAAGAATGTCGCAATGAGTGAAAAGTTGCAGGTTTGCTGATTTTCGCTTTTCCTAAACTTTTACGAAACATTTTTTGCAGTGATGTTGTGGTGAGTTTGCCGCCTTGATTGGAAGCAAAAACAAAATCATTCGCATTTTTGCCAGCAATGATATTTCGCAAATCATTTTGTAATTTTTCAGGTAACACACTGATTCTGTCTTTCTTGCCTTTTGCTTCCTTGATATACACCACTAGCTCGTCAATATCTAAATCAGCCACCCTTAGATTTACGACTTCACTTACACGCAAACCACAAGCATAACCGAGCGAAATCATCAGTTTGTATTTGGAGTTATATGTCGTTTCGATGATTTTTTCAATTTCTGTATGTGACAACACTACAGGCAACTTCTTGTTTCTCTTCGCAAACTTTAGGTCAATTTTTTGTGGATCTTTTAAAACTTCCAAATAGAGAAACTTCACCGAATTAAGCGCAAGGTTAATGGTTTGCGGAGATTGCTTGCGTTTATGTTTATCGAGCAAGAACTCTTCAATCGCTTTTTGCTTGTTTTTGACACCAGCATTTTTTGAGAATTTTATATACTCTTTTATGTAAAGTAAGTATGCTTTACGTGTTTTGGGTGAGTAGTTACGTAAACGTAAAATTCGTTCAGTTTTATCCAAAATGTTTTCCATACACAGAGAATAACAAAAGTTTGCATAACATACAATAATTTGCTACACTTGAACTACAAAGGTTGGATAAAAACCAGTTAAGTGAAATTTCTTATTTATTTTAGGTGCTTAATATTATGAACAGCAAAAACCATATCAAAAAAGGTACTATAAAACACCTTCAGGAATATGTCGCCTACAAAATTGAAAAACGCGGGTTTAAAGATGAAACTATCCATGAAAGACTACTTTTATTAGTGGAAGAAGTTGGAGAACTTGTAAACGCTTGTAGAAAAATAACTGGCATGAATTGTGATGTTAGCCGTAAAATTGATGTTAGCGTTGGTGAGGAAATAACCGATGTTATTAATATGGTTTTTGCTGTTGGTATTGAACTAGGTTTAGATATTGAAAATGAATTTTTAAAAAAAGAAAAAATTGTTGATAAAAGATTTTACGAAAGATCAAAGGAAAAACACCTAAAATAAATAAGAAACTCAAGCCACGCTGCGCTCTCGCCCTGCTTTTCTTTTATGAATTATAATAATGTAGCAGGGCTCGGGTCACTTAACACCGAATATCGGGAAAATTGCTCGGCTCGCAATTTTCGCAAATTGCCTTCGCTACGCTTCGGCAACTTCCGATATTCGGATACGTTATCGGAAATAATTAAAAAATTTTATGAATAAGAATGAGTTTCTAAAAGATACTTTTAACCCAAAAATTGAGGCTGAGTCTAGGCTAAAAAGACTTGAATCTGTTATTTGCACTTTTGACACACGGCTTGACGAAAACGAAAGACAAAAAATTAAGGCCATTATTGTATTTGGTAGTACTGCCAGAGGAGCAGTAATGCATCCAGATGCTGATATAGACATTCACCTCGATCTAGATCCTTACGATGATAATCTATTCAACAAAATAGTAAAAATATTCATCGAGCAAATGTCAGGAACCGATCTTAACTTTACATCAAAGAATATTATCAAAGGCGGAAGAATGGCTAGGTTAATAACTAACCAAAAATATCCGGATATTCCCTCCCAGTGGAAATTTATCTACAGTCGTAATGATCAAGAAAAATCTGAATTAGATTTAATTCTACTAGAGAGACAAAAACAAAACAAATAAAATTTTTAATTACATCCGATAACACGGCATGTCTGGTTTCGCTACGCTACACCCAAATGCTCCGCACTTCAGATATGCCGAAACGTTAGATGAAATTTTAAAAACAATTTTAATTTTTCCACTAATATGGAGCAACCAATAAACTATCCAGAAAATCCTTTTAATAAGACGTCTTACATAAAAAATATTGACCAAAAATTTTTGGAACTAAAACAAAAATACCCTGACCGCGTGCAAAAATGTTTGCAGGAAATAACAGCGAACGATATTGATGAGCACATTGATTTTTTCCAACATAGAGCGCCAGAAGAACTTACAAAAATGCTGGCGGGCTTTACAGAAGATCAAATGAAAGATTTTGCCACAAAAGACTTGGTGATTGACAATATAATTCTTCCTGAAGATGAAAAAATGCATGAAGAAGAAGTCCAAAAATTAGGTGGCAAAATCACTGGCGAAAAAACTATGACACCGGAAAAAATAGTTGATAAAATTTTTGGTCAAGAAAAATAAAAATTGTTTTTAAAACTCAAGCCTCGCTGCGCTCTCGCCCTGCCCTTTTCTATTTTATTTTTTATAATGTAGGCAGGACTCGGGTCGTTTAACACCGAGTATGCGGAAAAAGGCTCGGCTCGCCTTTTTCCCCAAATTCGCTTTTCTCTGTTGGGTGGTAATTTAAGCGAAAATAAACTAAAATAGTAATCAGATAATTCAAATAATAACCGATAAATCCGAAAAGCGAACTTCGCATACTCGGATACGTTGTGCGAAATTAAATAATTTTTTTCAAATCTTTTATGAAAATAGAAATAATCGGCTCAATGCAATTTACTGATAAAATGCTTGAGTATCGTGAAAAACTTCGGGAATTGGGGCATGACGCATTTGTCACGGATTTGCATAAAGCAATGGTGGGCAAAACAGATTCCGAAATTGAAGAAATCAAACTTCATCAAAAATACAATATGGATGCCATTCGTGAATTTTGGCGGATGATGCAAGGGGCTGATGCCGTGCTTGTTTTGAATCTTGATAAAAATGGCGTCCAGAATTATGTCGGCGGCAACACTTTAATGGAAATCGGTTTTGCCCATGTGTTAAATCAAAAGATTTTTATGCTAAACCCAATTCCCGAAATGCCGTATTGTAAAACTGAGATTGAAGCGGTTAAGCCGATTATCATTAATGGTGATTTGAAAAAAATTATTTAACATCGCACAACACGGCATATCTGGTTCAGAAATTTTACTCAATTTAATTAATAAGGAACGTAAAATTTCTTTACCCATATTTGCCTCCGCTATAGCTACGGCAAACATCAGATATCCCGAAACGTTGTTGGTGCTCTTCAAGAAAAAGTTGGCCTTTCTCAAGCCGATGCAGAACGTGTTGCGGAAGAAGTTGTTGGTAGGTTTTCACAAGAAGAAGAAAAAGAATAATTGAATTTGCCGCCAAAGAAAAACCCCGATAATATCCGCCTCTGGCGGAACCACGGGGCATGCTTGAAATCATCAAATTTAAGTTATTAACAATGAAGCTTGTTTTAAATTTGTCTATAATATATGAAATAAATGAATAGACAAAAGACAAATTTCGGCGTTCATCTGACCATTGACGGATATCGGGGAAATAAAGAAAAACTTAATAATTTTAAGCTTGTTTACAATCTTTTAGACGGATTGCCGGAAGAAATAGCCATGAAAAAACTAATGCCGCCGTATGTGGTTTTCGCGCCGCCGGTCACAGAAAAAGACCAGGGCGGCATCTCCGGATTTGTCATGATTGCCGAAAGCCATATCAGTATCCATACTTTTCCCGAGAAAGAATTTGTTACCATTGATGTTTATACTTGCCGCAACAAACTTAATGTCAAAAGAATAAAAACCTATTTTAAAAAAGCATTCTTGTTAAAAAAACTGGAAGTAAATGTAATAGAGAGAGGAACAAAATTTTCCGCAAATTAAAAATGGTAAAGATTGACATCCCTCTTAGTGAAATAAGGGGCATCGGCCCCAAATTTGTTGAGCGCCTGAAAAAGCTGCAAATCGCAACCGTTAAAAATTTGCTTTGGTACTTTCCTTTTCGCTACGAAGATTTTTCCCAGATTTCAAAAATCGCTGATTTGAAAATTAATTCAACCGCCACGATTTGCGGCGTCGTTTCCGATATTAAATTGCACCGCACTTGGAAAAAAAGGATGTTTATTATTGAAGCGTTAATTTCTGACGAGACCGGCAGCATTAAGGCGGTTTGGTTTAATCAAAGATTTTTACTCTCGATTTTAAAAAAAGGAAAGACGGTAAATTTAGCCGGCAAGGTGATTGAATCGCCGAGAGGCGGTTTGGTTTTATCACACCCAACTTATGAATTGGTAGCCAGCCACGAGAAAAAAGCGACGAGACATACGGGTCGTTTGGTGCCGATTTATCCCGAAACCAAAAAATTAACCTCAAAAGCTTTAAGATTTTTAATAAAGCCGCTTTTGGACGAGTTGGAAGAGATAGCCGACCCGATTCCATTTGATGTTTTAAAACAGCACAATTTCCCGGAAATCAATCGAGCTCTCAGGCAAATTCATTTTCCCGAAAATTTGCCGCAGGCCCGGATAGCCAAAAAAAGATTCGCTTTTGAAGATTTATTTTTTTTACAATTAGCCAACCTCCGCCTGCGGCTCCGGTTGAGCAGGGAGAAAGCGCATGGCTTTCCAATGGATGCGGAATTTATCAAGTCACTCTTGGCGAAGCTGCCTTTTGAGCTAACGCCGAGCCAAAAAAAATCGCTTTTTGAGATATTAAAAGATCTGGAAAAGCCGCATCCGATGAACCGGTTGCTTCAGGGCGATGTTGGTTCCGGCAAAACCATTGTGGCGGCTTTGGCCGCGCTTTTGGCGGCTAAAAACGAAAAACAAACCGCGTTTATGGCGCCAACAGAAGTTTTAGCCCGACAGCACTACCAAACTTTTAAGAAATTTTTTGACGACTTTGATAAGGGAATAGCCTTGTTAACCTCGTCAGAGTCAAAAGTTTTCTATGGCGACGAATTGGAAAACGAGATAGCCAAGAAGAAATTACTGGAAAAAATCTTTAACGACGAAACAAAAATTATTATTGGCACCCACGCCTTAATACAGAAAAGCGTGACGTTTAAAGATTTGGCTTTAGCGGTAGTAGACGAACAACATAGATTTGGCGTCAAGCAGAGAGCTAAACTAACTGACCAAAGTTCCAATATCTTGCCCCATTTTTTATCAATGTCAGCCACGCCGATTCCGCGCACTTTGACCTTGACAATTTTCGGCGATTTGGATTTATCAATTATCAACGAATTGCCAAAAGGCAGAAAAGAAATTATTACAAAAATCGTGGCGCCGACCAATCGCGACAAAGCCTACGCTTTTATTCGCGGCCAGGTAAAAAAAGGGAGGCAGGTTTTTGTGATTTGTCCGCGAATTGAACCGCAGACGCAAACCGAGAACCAATTTCAGGAAGTCCGACCCGCGGAAATTAACCGTCGGTATTTGGGAGGTCGGAATTTCCAAATATTAGAACTGAAAGCCGTCAAAGGAGAGTACGAAAAACTTTCCCAGGGCGTTTTTCCCGATTTGAGGGTTGCGATGCTTCACGGGAAAATGCCGACCAAAGAAAAAGCCGAAATAATGGATAAATTTTCCGCCAAAGGCGGATCCGCCTCGGGCGGAAAAAATCACGAAATTGATATTTTGGTTGCCACTTCGGTGATTGAGGTGGGCGTGGATGTGCCAAACGCTACCATTATGATGATAGAAGGCGCGGAAAGATTCGGCTTGGCCCAACTTTATCAGTTTCGCGGCCGGGTGGGCAGAAGCGAACATCAATCATTTTGTTTTCTTTTTACTGATTCTTCGGCCAAGACCACTTATCGGCGACTTTATTCGTTGCTGGAAGCGAAAAACGGCTTTGAACTTGCCGAGAAGGATTTAGCGATTCGCGGTCCCGGCGAATTTTTCGGCGAATCGCAAACCGGCATGCCTGATTTGGCCATGAAAGCAATTCAAAATCCAGAATTAGTAAAAGCCAGCCGTGAAGCCGCTATTAATTTATTAAAAACCGACCCGGGATTAAAAAAGTATCCGCTGCTAAAAAAACGATTAGAGAGTTTTGAAAAAGAAGTACATTTGGAGTAAATTCTTTCCTGACCACATTTTTTTCTGACCACTATGACATGTCATAATGTTGTGTTATAGCACAACATTAGCACACCACAGTGTTTTGCTATAGCAAAGCATTGAATCAACCTGGCCATTACACGAGGTTGACTTTTTTCGGAACGGTTACGGCTTTTCCGACATAAATTTAAGATTGTTTTTATCAGAGTTGCGCCGGATACGTCTTGCACAAGAGCATAAAAACAAATCTTTCAAAAAATGCAGGAATTGGTGCTAAAAACTGGCGGACTTTATAAGATACATCCCAGAGAGTATTTGATGGGTAGTGGTATGGACGGTTTTTAGCACGAGAGCTCCGCGCTGTGAATGTGTACTGGCTTGGCGGCGGCTGGCGTGTGGCTGCGCACTCTGTTTTGTATCCGTTCAAGTGGCGCGATGGCCGCCGCGTTTTCTCTCGCAATTCCTGAGGCCATGGATTCTCAAACCCTTAGCCTCAGCCCCTTGGCCCCTTGGTCACATTTATGATCTAAGGGTTTTTTATTTCAAAAACCCATAATTTATTGGTTATTTTAGTCATATAGACCGATTTGGGTTATTTAGTGTATAATAAATTAAAATGAAATCATTAAAAGAAATATCTAAACAAGCGGAAAAAAATAAAACCGCTATCGGACATTTTAATGTTTCGGATTTAGTTGGATTAAAAGCGGTTTTTGAAGCGGCCCGCGAATTACAGATTCCTATTATAATAGGCGTTTCCGAAAGGGAGCGGGAATTCATCGGCGTTAAACAAATCAGCGCTTTAATAAAAAGCCTAAAAGAACAATATGATTTTCCGATTTTTTTGAATGCCGACCACACGCATTCTTTAGAAAAAATTAAGGAAGCGGCAGGAGCGGGTTTTGACGCGGTAATGTTTGACGGCAGCCAGTTGCCATTAGAGGAAAATATTAAACAGACAAAGCAAGCGGTGGAAGTCGCAAAAGGCATTAATCCCAATATTTTGGTTGAGGGAGAACTTGGTCGTATTGAAGGCGAATCTTCAATATGGCGAGGTTGGACTCCCAACGCGAATAAAAAACAACATTTGGGAAGTCCGACCTGGGGGACGTCGGATGTCCAAAAATTGATTAAAGAAGAAGAGTTAGTCAAGCCAGAGCAAGTAAATCAATTTATAAAAGAAACAGGAATTGATTTATTAGCGCCGGCGATTGGCAATATCCACGGCATTATCAACCGCGGCAACCCCAAATTGGATATTGAAAGGATAAAACAAATAAAAATACTTAATTTCATTCCTTTGGCTTTGCACGGTGGCTCAGGCATTAAAGATGAAGAAATCTTAGTCGCCATTGACGCCGGCATTATCATCGTTCATATTAATACGGAATTGCGGCTGGCTTGGCGTCGAGGAATGAAAAGGGCGCTGGAAGAAAAACCCGATGAAATTGTACCGTATAAATTATTGCCAATAGCGGTTGAGGAAATAAAGAAAACAGTGGAACAAAAATTAAAATTATTCAATAAAATATTAAAATAGAAGCGAAAAGTCGCGAATATCAACGCGAAATTTTGCGAAGATTCGTGTGCTGTTTCGCGTAAATTCGCCTTTATCTTAATTTATGGAACTTACTGTCCAAAAAAGAAATATTTTCGGCAAAAAAACCAAAACCTTAAGAATGGATAATTTGATTCCGGCTGAGCTTTATGGCCACGGCATTAACAATCTCCATTTAAGCGTTCCCGCTAAGGAATTTCTGAAAATTTTTAAAGAGACCGGCGAAAGCACTATCTTAAAGTTGAAAATAAAAGGCGAAGAGAGAAAAGAAGAAGTTGCCGTTTTAATTCACGACATCCAAAAAAATTCTTTAACCGATGAGATTTCTCATATTGATTTTTATCAGGTGAGAATGGATGAAAAAATCGTCGCTTCGGTACCACTGGAATTTATTGGCGAAGCGCCAGCAGTTAAAGAAAAAAATGGTATCCTAATTAAAGCAATGCAGGAAATTGAAGTTGAGGCCTTGCCGGCGGATTTGCCCCGCAACATCGAAGTTGATTTAAGCCGACTTTCGGAGATTGGAATGAGTATTTACGTTAAAGACCTTAAAATTAACGATAAAGCGAAAATTTTAGTTGACAAAGAAACCGCAGTTGCCACTATTACCGAACCAGCTAAAGAAGAAATTGAAGAAAAACCAATAATCGCGGAAATCGTAGAGGAAGTAAAAACGGAAGGAGAAATAGAAGAAGAAAAAAAGCAATAAAAAAAATGACCCGTCGCATTCTTGTTGATATAAAAAACAGCAGAAATTTAAGGGGTAAAAAAAATACAAGAATTGATTTGAATCCCGAACGTGTTATTGTCATCCCTCTTAAGGTTTTGGTTCAAACGCTTTTTATATCGCTAATTATTTTTTCTTTTGTTTTTGGCTTAGCGACCGCTCCCACTTCCAGCGGTCCGGTTTTGGCGGCGCAAACTAAAAACGAGGAAGAAAGAAGAGTTTTGGAGGCGCAACTAGCTGAATTGGAAAATCAGATTTCGCAGTACGAAGTAAAAATTGGACAATACCGTCAGCAAGGCTCAACCTTACAAAACGAAATTAAAAAAATAGAATCTCAAATCGCCAAACTCAATCTTCAAATAAAAGCTGTTTCTTTAAGTCTGGCAAAGCTCGATGTGGAAATCGGTTCTACCCAAACCCGGATAAATCAGGCGGAAAGCGATATTGATTTTAATAAAAAAAATTTAGCGCAAACATTACAAACTTTATACGAAAACAATAACAAAAGCTTAGTCGAAATTCTTTTTGAGAACCCGCGACTCTCCGATTTTTTTGCGGATGTAAATAATCTGCTGGCTGTTCAGGATAGTTTGAGATTAATAATCGTAAAAATAGCCGAAGCCCACCAGAAATTAGTTGACCAAAAAGAAGTTCTGGCCTTAGAGCGGGCTGATGCGGCCGCCTTGAAATCTTATCAGGATGCTCAAAAAGTTAACATACAAAAAACTCAGAGCGAAAAAAATACCCTGCTTAAAATTACCAAAGGCAAAGAATCGGAGTATCAGAAGCTTTTAGGCGAGACCAAAAAAACCGCAGCCGAAGTCAGAAAACAAATTTTTAAATTATTGGGCGGCGGAGAACTACAATTTGAAGAAGCTTTTCAATTGGCTAAGGCGGCGGAGAAAGCCACTGGCGTACGAGCCGCTTTAATTTTAGCGGTTTTGGACCGAGAATCGGCCTTGGGTAAAAATGTCGGTCAATGCGCTTACGACAAAAATCCTTATTATCCTTCACGGGCGAGCAATTCCACGACTATGCATCCGACGCGAGACATCCCGGATTTTTTGAAAATTACCAAAGAACTTGGCCTTGACCCCAAAAGTATGTTTATTTCTTGTCCAATTCCTTCTGATGGCGCTTATGGCGGCGCTATGGGGCCAGCTCAATTTCTTCCTTCAACTTGGAAAACTTATAAAGACAGAATAGCGGAAATCACCGGAAACAATCCACCTTCGCCTTGGCGAAATAGCGATGCTTTTGTGGCTACCGCTTTGTATCTCAAAGACGCCGGTGCCAGGTCAGGCGCTTCTTTAGCCGAAGAAAGAAAAGCGGCCGCCAAATATTACGCCGGTTCCCGCTGGAGCAGTTATCTTTGGACCTATGGCGCCAGAGTAATTGCCCAAGCGCAAAAATTTGAAGAAGACATCGCCATTTTAAGTTCATAAGAACTTAATATGGAAATTCTAAACTCTAAATCCTAAATTCTAAAAATCTTTGAATTTTTGGATTTTGAATTTATTTAAAATTTAGAGTTTGGGATTTAAGATTTTTGAACGCATCTACAATCGGTTCTAATTCTCCATCTAAGATGCGTTCAATGTTGCGCCATTTTTTATTTAGTCGGTGATCGGCGATGCGGTCGTCGGGAAAATTATAGGTTCTGATTTTTTCCGCCCGTTCGGCTGTTCCGATTTGTCCCTTGCGCTGATTTCCAATTTTAATTTGTTCTTCTGCTTGTTTTTGTTCAAATAATTTAGCTCGCAGAATTTCCAGCGCTTTTTCGCGGTTAGCGTATTGGGAGCGGCCGGCTTGAGACGACACCGCCAGGCCAGTGGGTTTATGGATAATCCTGACAGCCGTCTCCACTTTATTGACGTTTTGACCGCCGGGACCGGAGGATCTAAAAAAAGAAATTTCTAAATCGGAAGGATTTATTTGAATTTTTTCCGGCTCAACGCAGGGAATAATCGCCACGGAAGCGGTTGAGGTGTGAATTCGGCCCGATTTTTCAGTTTTGGGAATTCTTTGAACGCGGTGAACACCGGACTCGTTTTTTAATTCTTGATAAACGTTTTCTCCCTGAATTTCCGCAATAAATGTTTTATAACCATCAAGGGAGGTTTGATTAAAATCTATGATATTGAATTTCCAGCCGCGCCGAGCGCTGTATTTCTGGTACATTTTTGTCAAGGCGCCGGCAAAGAGCGCCGCCTCGTCTCCGCCGGCCCCGGCTCTAATTTCAATAATTGCCTTATAGGTTATTCTACCCATACAATTTGCTATATTATATACTTTAAAAATATTTATGTTATAATAAAAAAAACAATTCGTAGTGTCAACGATGTTTTAAGGTCGACGTTAATTTATTATTATTTAATATGCGAGAGAAGCCATTGATTTTGATAGTTGATGACGAAGAACAAATAAGAGAGATATTAAAGATAAAAATGCAGGCAAGCGGTTTTGATGTCGCGGAGGCGGCGGACGGCGAGAGCGCCGTTAGTTTAGCCCGCGAATTAAAACCCGATATTTTTATTCTGGATGTTGTTATGCCGAAGATGGACGGCGTTGAGGCGCTTTTTAAAATTAAAACCGATCCGACAATCAGAAATACGAAAGTATTCCTTTTTACCGGCAAAGGCGATCCGCGGGAAAAAGTTGTTGAGGTCAATAAAAAATTTGCCCAAGAAAGCGGAGCCGTGGATTTTATCCGCAAAGAAATTAATTTAAATGAATTGGTGGAAAAACTCAGGAAAACTTACGAAGAGATTAAAAAAGAAAAAATCTTGAGAGGAGAAATTGAGAGCTAAAATATTTTTGATGTTAATAACGACATCTGGTTTTTATGCCAGAATTAAATTCAGAAAATGGACAACATAAAAAACGGCAACAAAATAGCAAATTTTGATGTCGCGAAAATAAGAAAAGATTTCCCGGTTCTTGGTCAGAAGATTTACGGCAAGCCCTTGGTTTATTTTGACAACGCGGCGACCACTCAAAAGCCAAAGGCGGTTATAGACATTACAAATAAATTGTATTCCGAAGACAATAGCAATGTTCATAGGGGAATTCATTATTTAAGCTCTCAAATAACCAAAATGTATGAATCGGCGAGAGAAAAAGCGCGCAGTTATTTAAATGCTCGCCATACCCGGGAAATAATTTTTACCAGCGGCGTAACCGCGTCTATTAATTTGGTGGCGTATTCGTTCGGAGAGGCCTATATAAAAGAAGACGATGAAATCATTGTTTCCGAAATGGAGCATCACAGCAATATCGTTCCTTGGCAAATGTTATGCAAACGGAAGGGCGCCAAATTACGAATCATTCCTTTTAACGAAAAAGGCGAATTACTGTTAGATGAGTATAGAAAATTGATTAATTTAAAAACAAAATTAGTGGCCGTCACGCATGTTTCAAACTCGTTGGGCACAATTAATCCGATTAAGGAAATTACCGCTATTGCCCGCGAAAAAGAGATTCCCGTTTTGATAGACGGCGCTCAGGGGATTCAGCATGGGGAAGTCGACGTTCAGGATATTGATTGCGATTTTTACGCTTTTTCCGGTCACAAAATTTACGGACCTGCCGGAATAGGAATTTTATACGGAAAAGAGCGTTGGCTGTCCGAGATACCGCCTTATCAAGGCGGAGGAGACATGATTGATCGCGTAACCTTTGAGCATACAACTTACGATGATTTGCCTTTTAAATTTGAAGCGGGCACTCCGAATTATATCGGCGCCATCGGTCTGGGCGCGGCGCTTGATTATTTGACCGATGTCGGATTGGACAATATAAAAAATTATGAAAAGAAATTATTAGATTACGGCGCCGAAAAACTTCTGTCATTAGACGGACTGAAATTATACGGCACAGCCGAAAACAAAACCTGCCTCTTTTCTTTTTTACTGGATAATATTTATCCGTACGACGCGGGAATGTTTTTGGACAAGGCGGGCATCGCCGTGCGGACGGGCCATCATTGCACCCAGCCTTTGTGGGCGCGTTACCAAACCGAGGGTTCTGTCAGGGCGTCTTTGGCTTTTTATAATCTTCCCGAAGAAATAGATTGTCTTTGCGAGGCGCTGAAAGAAATAAAAAAAATGTTCGTCTAAAACCCGCTTAACGCGTCCGTCGGGCGACAATATCAAAATGACGATTAAAAAAACACAGGAGCAGATTATTGATGAATTTAAGCTTTTTGGCGGCGAAATGGAAAAATATAATTATCTAATTAAAATAGGCAGAGGATTGCCCGTAATTGATTCGCAATACAAAACAGAAAACAATCTTATTAAGGGTTGCCAGGTGAAAACCTGGTATTACTCCGATTTTAAAGACGGAAAAATTTTTTATGCTATTGACAGTGTTTCACTCGTGATAAGGGGATTTATTGCCTTGTTAATTAGGATTTTTTCCGGTCAAAGGCCGGCGGACGTTCAAAAAGCAGATTTATTTTTTATTAAAGAAATAAGATTGGAAGAAAATTTTTCTCCCCTGCGGGCAAACAGTCTTTTTAAATTAACGGACAGAATAAAAACAGACGCCGCGTTTTATTTGTCAAAACAAAACAATGGATAAAGTAACTCAAAATCAAATGCGCTGCCCGGTCGCCGTTAATTCAAGACATTGTTTAATTTACAACAGCTCTTTTAAATTCTGCCGGGCGGTTTACGCTATTTTGGTTTTAATCTCCTTTTTGCTTGAAAACCAATGGCTTCTTTTGGCAGCTGTTGTTTTGATGTCTTTAAGGATTTTTTCCGTCAAGCTTGATTTTGCGTATCAATTTCACGCTTTGTTTTTAAGAAAATTATTAAAAGACAAATCGGAGGCCGTCCCGAAAGAAACCAGCGAGTTAAATTTTGTTTTTGGCGTGATGACGCTTTTTCTTTTAATTGGATTCCTGTTTATTTATTTTGAAAAATTTGTTGATTTTGCCTGGATTTTTGTTTTAATAACGGATTTGCTTATGTTTTTAGCCGTTTTTGTCGGATTTTGTTTGGCTACCATAATCTACATTTTTTTAAAAAAAATAAAAAATAAAATAAGAAATAAAAAAAATAATGAAACGGAACAGACGGGAATCTGAATCCCAAAAAGATTCGGGATTCAAAATCGGGGAGTCGAACTACCTAAATGAAAACTGCTGGCTTGTTAAAAATCTCGACTCCAGGCCGTATAAACGATGCCAGTACTGTGAATCGAAATTTAGAAATTGTCTCTTTTTACAATATCAAATAGTCAGTGTTTTTCTGATTATTTTTTTCATTGCGTTTTCTTTTTTGATCAAAGACAGAATTTCCGGAACTCGGTTGGCAATTTTAATTATTTTTGGCGTTGTTATTATTTACGGCTATTTTTTTAATAAGAGTACGGACCGACTTATTCAGGCGTATTTTATCCAAGCGAAAGCCAAAAAAGTGCTTGAGGAATTGACGGAAAAACTTGAAGAAAGAGTTGGTGAACAAACCAGAGAAATTAAAAAAGCATTTGCAAAAGTCAATGAGTTAAGCAGGTGCAAATCGGAGCTTATTTCAATAGCGGCCCACCAAATTAAAAATCCGCTGGTTACGATTAGGGGATACGTTTCTTTAATTCAGGAGGGAACAATCAAAGAGGAAAGAGAAACGCGAGAAACAATTAAAAAAATTGGTTTGTCTTCGGATAAATTGATAGATTTACTGAACAATCTTTTGGACGCTTGCCGCATAGAAGACGGTAAAATACATTATGAGTTTGTTAAAATAGAAATAAACGGAATGCTAAAAGAAATTATTGAAGATTTTCAATTTGTGGCCGAACGAAAGGGATTAAATTTAGAATTCCAGCCGGCGGAAAAAGAAATTTTTGTAAACGCGGATAAATACAAACTTAGTCAGGTTTTCCGGAATTTAATTGATAACGCAGTCAAATACACCGAGAGGGGATTTATTAATGTAATCGTTAAGCGTCAAGTTTCCGGCGCCGGCGGCAAGGATAAGGTTTTAATTACGGTAAGCGATTCTGGCCGGGGAATTTCAAAAGAAACGCAAAATAAATTATTTCAACGTTTCTCGCGGGCAGGGGACGAGAAGCAGATTTTAGGCGCCGGGCTCGGTTTGTATATCGCCAAGCGGATTATTACCGACCACAATGGCAAAATTTGGGCCGAGAGCCGAGGCGAGGGAAAAGGAGCGAGTTTTTTTGTGGAGTTAAATCGGCGACCAAATAGTTCCGCAAGTTAATTCTATAAAAAGATAATTTATTTTCTCTTTCTTTTACCCCGTTCTTTTTTTGTTCTTTGTTTTTTGCCGGCCGTTGTTTTTGTCGCCTTCTCTCTTCTAGCTTTAAATTTTTCCACTCGGCCCGCCACATCGATAAGTTTTTCTTTGCCGGTGTAAAAGGGATGGCATTGACTGCAGATTTCAATTTGAATTTCCGGCTTGGTGGAGCCAACACAAAAAGTCGCGCCGCAGGCGCATTTTGCTTTGGCGTTGGGATAGTATCGGGGATGGATGTCTTTTTTCATAAGATTCGCGATAATGGCGGTAATTACGGCAACTAAGCGAGTATTTAATTGCCAAACCGCTTAATTATTAAAAACATATTAGCATTATCTTTATTCCTTGACAACCCCCCCAGTCTTTTTTTATAATCAAAATTGTGACAGAAGGCGGAAAGCATTTTAAAAAAAGAGTAATCGCTAATTAGCGAATATATGCGAATATAACGAATGGATTATTTGTATATTTGCGAAGATTTGCCAATTTGCGAGTACCCCATATGAAGTCAGAATTTTTTAGTTGTCCCAATTAACCAGATTTCGGATTTCAGGCGTCAGATTTCAGATTTCGGATTTTTAATATCCGATGTCTGATTTCTGATATCTGACTTTTGATTTCTGGTGTATTTGAGAGTTTGATCCTAGCTCAGGATGAACGCTGGCGGCGTGGATAAGGCATGCAAGTCGAACGAGCCTTGTCCTTCGGACAAGGAAATTCTAAATTCTAATATCTAAATCCTAAACAAATTCAAAATTCTAAATTCAAATGTTCAAAACGTGTTTTGGTCATTTGAATTTTGGTCATTTGATATTGTTTAGAATTTAGAATTTATGATTTAGGATTTCCTCGCCCGGAGGGCGAGGCGAGTGGCGAACGAGTTAGTAATACCTTGGTACATACCCTGAAGTGGGGCATAGCCGGTCGAAAGATCGGATAATTCCCCATAGTCTGATAATCGAATTCTGTTTACATTAATAATTTCAAAATCCAAAACTCTAAATTCTAAATAAATCCAAAATCCAAATAACTAAAATTCAAAAAACTTTTTAAAATTTTGAATTTTGAAATTTGATATTGTTTAGAATTTAGGATTTAGAATTTTAAATTCGAAGCGATTTGTAAATAGAATTCGGTTATCAGTAAAGATGTAAATCGCTCCAGGATTGGCCTAGGCCCTATCAGCTTGTTGGTGAGGTAATGGCTCACCAAGGCGATGACGGGTAGGGGGACTGAGAGGTCGGCCCCCAACGACGAGACTGAGATAAACAGTTGTCTCTTCTGGCGGCAACGCCAGAATCAAATCTAGCTTATAACGGTGAAATCTTTTGTTGTGGATAAGTCATTTACAACAGTATATATATTAGGGTAATATACATACATGAAGACAACGCCGTGGGAAGTTGTTGGTTCAAGAATTTCTGACGCTTATTTAGCGGGATTTTTAGATGGCGATGGTTCGATTGTTGCTGCTATCTGTAAACAAGATAGCAAGCGCTATCCAAACAAACCATACAGAATTATTCTAAAAATCAATTTTACGCAACATATTCGTCACGAAGTTCTCTTAATGGCTATAAGAAAATTTTTAGGTGTAGGATCTATTAGAAGGATACCTTCGCATAATCTTTCAGAGCTTGTAATAGTAAAAAAGGGAGACATCGAAGGAATCCTTAATAGAATGGTATCGCATCTTTTATTGAAGCGAAAACAGGCGCTAATTGCTTTAAGAATGATAAAGATATTTAAGAATTGTAAAAGAATAAAAAAGAATGCAATAGCCCCACATGATTTCGCAAGATTGCTTTCGATGGCGATGGAAATTAGAAAATTAAATTCCGGAACCGGAGGTAAAAATAGCCATAAATTAATTAACCCCGTAACGACTCAAGTCTAAAAACTTGGATGGTTTCTAAATTATGAAATCATAAAATGCTAGCTCCCGATTATAAACTCGGGATGAAGACATAGTCTACACCATAAGTGATTATGGAGTTATGTGACGGCTCGTACACCTACGGGTGGCAGCAGTCGAGAATATTCCACAATGGGCGAAAGCCTGATGGAGCGACGCCGCGTGCAGGAAGAAGGTCTTCGGATTGTAAACTGCTTTTAATCGGGAGGAAGGTAGTCAGGAACCAGGTTTCGGGTTATAACAACCACTTAATAACCACTAATGAAAATAACTAAAGTTGAGGATCTTGATGTATATCAAAGAAGTTATCGTCTTGCGTTAGAAATTCATCGTAAGACAATGCATTTTCCGCAACCAGATAAAGTTGAGCTTGGCGGACAAATGTGTAAAGCTTCAAAATCTATCCCTACTAATATTGCCGAAGGTTTTGCGGCGCAAAAATCTGTTCGGCAATATTTGCGATATCTTAATATCGCATGAGATTCTTGCGATGAAATGTTTACCCATTTAAAGCTTGCGAAAGATTTAGATTGTTTTTCTGAAGAGGAATATAAATATTTTTTCGACGAATATAAAATTGTAGTGAAATAAATAACTAATTTAGTTAAAAAGTGGTCAAATTTTACTAGAACCTGATACCCGGTTCCTGACTATCTGACAGTACCGATTGAATAAGGGGTTCCTAACTCTGTGCCAGCAGGAGCGGTAATACAGAGACCCCGAGCGTTATCCGGATTTATTGGGCGTAAAGAGCGGGCAGGAGGCCTGGCGCGTTCATTGTTAAATCCCAGAGCTTAACTTTGGAACCGCAATGAATACGGCCAAGCTAGAGGACGTTAGAGGTACATGGAACATACGGTGTAGGGGTGAAATCCGTTGATATCGTATGGAACACCAAAGGCGAAGGCATTGTACTGGGACGTTCCTGACTCTGAGCCGCGAAAGCGTGGGGAGTAAAAAGGATTAGATACCCTTGTAATCCACGCCCTAAACGATGTCCACTAGCTGTCGGGAGTGTCGACCCTCTCGGTGGCGAAGCTAACGCGTTAAGTGGACCGCCTGGGAAGTACAGCCGCAAGGCCGAAACTCAAAGGAATAGACGGGGACTCGCACAAGCGGTGGAGCATGAGGTTTAATTCGATAGCAAGCGAGGAACCTTACCAGGGTTTGAAACTCCGGCGACGATATTCCGAAAGGAATGTCTTCTTCAAGGACGTCGGAGCAGGTGCTGCATGGTTGTCGTCAGCTCGTGATTTGAATTGTTCCCTTAAGTGGGGTAACGAGCGCAACCCTCGCTCCGTGTTAAATCTGTCACGGAGGACTGCCCTCTTTAGGGGGAGGAAGGCGGGGATGACGTCAAATCCGCATGGCCCTTTGATGCCCTGGGCGACACTCATGCTACAATGGCCGGTACAATGGGTTGCTAAGGCGCGAGCCGGAGCCAATCCCATCAAAACCGGCCCCAGTTCGGATTGAGGGCTGCAACTCGCCCTCATGAAGCCGGAATCGCTAGTAATCGCGCATCAGCCATGGCGCGGTGAATACGTTCTCGGGTCCTGTACTCACAATAAACGCGCTTGGCAGATTAAAAGACTAATGGGTTAAAATCCCATCTTCTGGTGTCCGTCACCAGAACGTAGTCGAACCGCAGTCATCTATTGCGAGATAGGCGGCGGAGGGCGGTAAGACGAACTGTAGCCTAAATACAAACAGGAGATTGAGTTATGAATGGCGGTGAGCATAATGAAAATCAAGAACAATCCTAATTCAGGATGCAAGGAAAAGTTTTTTAATTGACCCAAGGAGATCTGACGTTGTTATCATATTTGTCTATGATATAATGAAATTGACGCAGCGTCAGAAGTCAGCTGAATCATAGTACCAAGCACATAAAAATTATTTGTTCGGGAAGGATTCACTCTAATTACATGCTTAATCCGGATTATATTGTTGGTTTAGTTGATGGCGAAGGCAGTTTTACGATTTATATCAGAAATCCCGACGTAATCAAAACTGCCAAAAGAAGAGTGTTGGTAGAACCGAGATTCTATATAAAACTCATTGAAAAAGATAAAGATATTTTATATGAGTTAAAAGAATTTTTCGGCTGCGGAAATGTTTATTTCCAAAAAGACACTCGCAAGAACCATCAAAATTGTTATCGTTACGAAGTTGCAAATAGAGGGGAATTAAATAAGATAATAATTCCTTTCTTTAAAAAGAATCGTTTGAAATTCAAGTCTAAAAATAAGGATTTCGAAATTTTCTGCGATTTAATGGATAAAATAAATAACGGTGACCACAGAACAGAATCGGGATTAAGAGAAATATACAGAATAAAAGAGAAAATGCATTAGAGCTCGCCCGGTGCGGGAAATCCGCACGCCGGGTGGGAACATCAACTCTAAATTTCTAGAGGATAATCGCCCGTCACACCAAGGAAGCCGGGAGTAGATGAAACCTCCACTTTTGCTCGGTAGAGCAAAAATGGACTCTATGACGATGATATTTAACAATGACATAGTTGTTATGGTCATGGTCATAAGTCATAGTTTTCACTTTTGAGCTAACGCTCAAAAGCGGGGGTTAGTCTAAGCTCGGTGACATGGGTGAAGTCGTCCTTCTAATCTAGAAGTTGCGACCTCTATTGGTAACAATAGAGAAAAATCCAACTGTATCGGTGAACCCCTCCTCTTTGTTTGATATAATAAAGGAACGAAGGGAATACCGAGGGAAGCTAAAGAAATCAAAAAAGAATTAAACGCTAGACAATATAAAATTGTAATAGGGATGTTGCTGGGAGATGATTGTTTGCTCAAACCATATAATTGGGGGACTAATTATCGTCTTCAGGTCAATCATTCGGCAAATCAAAGAGATTGTGTGTTTTGGAAATATTACGAACTAAAGAATTAGAATATTCTCTGTGTTGGAACATAATCACGAAAGATGGAGATTGCGGATAAACAATAAATTTACTCCAAAATTTCTTAAAATAGCGAGTCCTCACATCTTGTCTGGGTTTAATTATAAAGTTCTTTAGCCCCGTAGAGACTACACGTTGGCCCCCCGCCTTTCGAGCGAAAGATGGGGGTGAAGATATAGTCCATGCCATATTGAAAGATGTGGGTTAACATGAACAAGGCACGCGTAGCGGAAGCTGTGCGTGGAACAATTAAAACTAAAAATCGACCGTTCGCTTCGCTCACTGTTGCGATGCTAATATACTTTCGTATATTGGCATCGCGCTAGCGAGCGGAGCGAGCGAAGGTGTTGGTCGCGGAGCCTCAAGTCGCGACTCCCCGAAACAAAGTAAAGTTTGTTGCGGGGCAAATTGGGACAACTAAAAAGTTCTGACCCCGTATGAGAGTTAAGACAGACTTCTAACGGGGTTCTGATTAAATTTATACATAATTGACATGCCTAAAATCCTCCTTGTTGAAGACGACCCGTTTCTTTCTTCCTTGTTAAAAAACCGCCTGCAAAAGGAAAATTTTGAAATTTCTTTGGCGCGAGATGGCGAGGAAGCTTTGAGTTTTTTAAAGTCGGATAAACCGGATTTGATTTTACTGGATCTTATTCTGCCCAAAAAAACCGGTTTTGAAATAATGGAAGAAATGCGGCGAGATCCCCAAATGCAGTCGCAGGAATTGCCAATAATTATTATTTCCAATTTGGGCCAGCCAGAGGACGTTTCTCGGGGTCAGGAATTGGGGGCCATTGAATATTTTGTTAAAGCAAAAACATCGATTGATGAACTGGTTCAGAAAGTAAAGGAATTTCTTAAGGCAGCTGTCCCGGGCGTTCATTAAAGTCAAGTTATTCACAAACAGATTCTTGCGGGAGGCGGGTTAATTGTTTAATATTAATAAATGCGGAAAGGTTTTACTTTAATTGAACTGATTATCGTCATCGGCATTTTGGCGATTTTATCAACAGTGGTGGTTTTGGTTTTGAATCCCGGCCAAATACTGGCTCGGTCCAGAGATTCATCAAGAATGTCGGATTTGCGCAGTATAAAAAGCGCCGTCGCCTTGTATTTGTCGACGGCCACGGGCAGCCTGGTTATAGGCGCGAGCACTACCTGTACCGCGGTGACCACCGGCAGCAGTTGCAGCGATGCGCTCGGTCCATTTGCCGGCACATGGGTCTATACCAGTTCCACGGCAGTTAATGGGACGGGTTGGGTGCCAATTAATTTGACAAATACGCTTGGCGGCTCACCCATCAGTTCTCTTCCGCTGGACCCTACCAATAGCGGATTTTATTTCTACGCTTACAAGGGCGAGAATACCAATAAAACATTTGAAGTTAATGGCCGACTGGAAAGCGAAAAATTCCGGGGTTTAATGGCTACTGACGGCGGCAACAGGAATACCTGCACCGGCAATCATACTGACATTACTTGCTATTATGAAGTAGGCACCAAACTGGACCAATAACCAGGTTGAGAGTTATCCACATATCCGGCTATTGCGAAAAATAGTTAAAAAGATATAATTTATTTAAAAGGTCGACTGTATTTCTATATCACAAAACAAAAAATAAATGCGGAAAGGTTTTACTTTAATGGAACTGATTATCGTCATCGGCATTTTGGCGATTTTATCAACAGTGGTGGTTTTGGTTTTGAATCCGGCGGAAATGCTGGCCCAAGCAAGGGATTCAACGAGAATATCGGATTTAAATTCTGTAAAAAGCGCCATTGGTTTATATTTGGCAACCGCCACCAGTCCGGCAATAACTTCGGGTTCCCGGAGCAATGTTGTCGCTGGTTGCTGGTTTGGTGCTGCTTGTACATCGACTTGCGTGGTTAACGCCACGACTACCGTTGACGGCGCTGGCTGGGTAGCGGTTGATTTAAGGAGCACGAGCGGCGGCTCTCCGCTGGCAGCGCTTCCTTTGGATCCCCGGCATCCAGACACGACTTTTCAGTACGCTTTTCGGGGGGTTAGCTCAACCCTGACTTTTGAACTGAATGGAAACTTAGAAAGCACGAAACATTCGGGTTTGAGGGCAACGGATGGCGGAAACTGTGCTACGATTTACGAAGTGGGTACAGATTTATCCCTATAATCGTTGAAGAAAGAAAAGCAAAACGTGTTGCCATATTTTTCTTTGGGAATTTTATCTTTTGCCTTGGGAGCGCAGGTTATTCTGCGCTTCTTGGTTAATAGGGGCGGCAAAAAATACGCGGCATTTCAGCAAATTAAAGTCACTAAATATATTTTTATATTGTCCATATTTTTAATTTTCTCTGCGCTTTGTTTTCAATCGTATCAACAGTATCAAATCTGGTCCGGCAACGAACTTTCAAAATATCTTCTCCCCCCGCATCAAAACATCAATTATTTTATTTTTTATATTACCAAGAGATTTTTTGCTCCCCATCTAATTTCTTTGGCGGCCGGCCTTTTGTTTCTGTTCGCCGCTAAAAAACTCAATCAAAAATATCAAGAACGTTTTTTTTATGCCGAAGAATATCATTTTGGCGCTTTGGCTATTTTTTTGGTTAGCCATCCCGGCTGGATTTTTTACTGCGTTTTTGTCATTCTTCTCTATCTTTTAATCCATATTTTCTCATTTTTCATTTCTCGTTTCTCGTCGCCCCGTCTTCCTTTGCATTATTTATGGCTGCCGGCGGCGATTTTTGTTATAATTGTTAGCGGGTGGCTACAAGACTTAACTTTATGGAGTCTATTGAAAGTTTAGAATGTTAAATTTTTAATTTTATAATTTTCAATTTTTAAATAATGTTTTAATGTTTAAATTTCTGAAGCTTTATGCTCTATGACTTAGGGGAACGCACCGCAAAATTTGGAGAAAATATTATTGATTTTATCCAAACGCTTCCCAAGAACGAAGTTAGCCGACCATTAATAAGCCAGACAGCAAGATCAGCTACGAGTATAGGCGCCAATTATATGGAAGCTAATCAAGCTTCTTCAAGGAAAGATTTTAAAAATAAAATTCATCTTTGCCGAAAAGAAGCCAATGAAACAAAGCATTGGTTAAGAATGATAAACAAGGCTAATTCTAATAAAAAAGATGAAATTAAGAAGTTATGGAAAGAAGCGCATGAATTAACTCTAATTTTTTCTAAAATCGCCAAAAGTTGTGAAGTGAGTAAAACGTTTAAAAATTAAAAATTTAGAAATTATTTAAAAATTACAAAATTAAAAATTGGAAATTATGCTCCAGATTCCTCCTCAAAAACTTAAGGAAATTTTAATTAAAGAGGGCTTCATTGCGGTTCAGGATTTTGACGATTTACTGGCCAAAGCGCAAAGAATGGGTCAGAATATAGCTGATGTCTTGATTTCCCGGGGATTTATCACCTCTGATTATTTTTATAATCTGGCGGCCCAATACTTGGGAGTGGAAAGAGCCGATTTAGTCAGCCGCGCCATAGAAGAAAATGTTTTGCGGTTGCTTTCCGAAGATTTAGCCAGACAAAAAAGAGCAATTCTTTTCGCTCGAGAGTCGGATGGCACTCTTGATGCGGCAATGGAAGACCCGTCTAATCTGGAAACCATTGAATTTTTCAAAAAGCATCTTAAAGCCAAAATCAAACCGTTTTTAACAAGCCCGGAAGATCTAAACCGCGGCTTTTCGCTTTATGGCCGGCACCTGACCGAGGATTTCAAAAAAGTCATTGAGGAAAACATCCGGGCCACCCTGAAAAAGAAAATTAGCGGTCTGGAGGAGGCGGCCAAAGATGTTCCGGTTGTGGCCATTGTTGAAAACCTCCTTTCTTACGCGGTTTCGCTTCGGGCGTCAGATATTCACATTGAAATTTTGGAAAACGGCATTTTAATCCGGTACAGAATTGACGGCATTCTTCACGAAGTTATCCGGGTGCCAAAAGAAGTTCACCCGGCAATTGTTGCCCGGATAAAATTATTGGGAGGGTTGAAAATCGACGAACATTTTAGGCCACAAGACGGCCGGTTTCGGCATAAGGTGGGGCCGGACATCATTGATGTCCGGGTGGCGATTATTCCGGTGTTTTACGGCGAAAAAGTGGAAATGCGGCTTCTGCCCTCAACCCAGAGACCTCTTTCTTTGGATGAATTAGGTATGCTGGAAGACATTAAAAAAATCATTGAAGAAAACATCAGAAAAAGTTACGGAATGGTTTTGGTTTGCGGTCCGACTGGCTGCGGAAAGACCACCACGCTTTACTCAATTCTAAACATCTTAAACCGACCGGAAGTCAACATCGTTACCATTGAAGATCCGATAGAATACGATATTAAATATGTTAATCAAACACAAATCAATCCTCAAGCCGGCATCACCTTTGCCAATGGTTTGCGGGCGATTTTAAGGCAGGACCCGAATATCATAATGGTTGGTGAAGTCCGCGACGAAGAAACAGCGGAAATCGCCGTTCATTCGGCTTTAACCGGCCATCTGCTGCTTTCCTCCCTTCATACCAACGATGCGGCTACCGCGGTGCCCAGATTAATTGATATGAAAATCGCGTCTTTTCTGGTGGCTGCGGTTTTGAATGTCAGCGTCGCCCAAAGATTAGTCAGAAAAATCTGTCTTAACTGCATTAAATCTTACCCAACCGACAAAAACATGACTCAGTTTTTAGAAAACCAATTAAAAGAAATTAATCCCGATTCGAAATTAAAAGCGCCGAAATTTCTTTATCGGGGTCGGGGATGCACCGCTTGCAGCCAGACCGGTTATCGCGGCCGAATCGGCATCTTTGAAGTTTTGAGCGTTGACGAGGAGATAAGAAAAGCAATTATCAGTCCGGATTTTTCTTTAGACAATTTAAATATGTTGGCAAAGAAGAAGGGAATGGTTACAATCTTTGAAGACGGTTTGCAAAAAGCCGCCACCGGGATTACGACAATAGAAGAAGTATTAAGAGTTATTCGCGAATAATGCGAATCCACGCGGAAATCTACGCGAAAGTTCGCGAAGATTCGCGTTGATATTCGCACGTATTCGCTTCTAATTTAAGGTATGAGATTTCACTACATTGCTTCAAAGCCGGACGGCAAAATAGTAGAGGAAGATTTTGAGGCCGGCGGACCCGCCGAGGTTCTTGAATACCTGGCTAATCAGGGCCTAAAGCCGATTTCTATCAAAGTGGTTAAAGGAGTGGCTGAAGTGAGCCGCGGTTTATTTATTTTTAAAAAAACCATCACGGTGGCTGATAAGGTTTTTTTAACCAAATATCTGGCTTTAATGTTGAATGTGGGCACCGGCCTTTTAAAAGCGATTGATATTTTGATTGCCGACCTTGAAAATCCCGCCATGAAGGCTTTGCTTATGGAGATTCGCGGCAATCTTGAAAAAGGCCAGCCTTTTTACATCACCTTTTTAAAATATCCCCGATATTTTTCTCCGGTTTTCACCAATTTGATAAAAGCCGGCGAAACTTCGGGCAATCTGGAAAAAGTTTTTGAGGATTTAAGCGTTTCTCTGGAAAAAGAGCAGGATCTTCGGCGCAAAATAAAGTCCGCCCTGACTTACCCCATCATTCTTTTGGTTGTTTCATTTCTAATCCTTATTCTTTTGGTAAGTTTCGCCGTGCCGAGAATCGCCACTGTTTTTAGTTCGGCTAACATCAAGCCGCCGCTTTTTTCCCGGATTGTTATTTCCGCGGGATTGTTTATCAGCGATTACCTCTGGCTTTTGATTCTAGTTTTATTCGCGACAGCGATCGCTCTCTGGTATTTATTTGCCAAAACTCTTTTGGGAAAAAAAATTTTTTATCAGTTTGCCATTAAATTGCCGGTCATTAGAAATGTCTTAAAGCAAATAGCGCTTCAACGTTTTGCCGCCACTCTCTCTTCCTTATTGAGAGCCGGCCTGCCGATTCTGGATTCTTTGGAAATTACCGCCCAGACCGTTGGTTATGGAGAGCTGAAAAACAGTTTGATAAGGATTTCCCGGGAAGGAGTGATGAAGGGGTTGACTATTGGCGAGGCTTTCCGGCGAGAAGCGGTTTTTCCCCGGGTGGTTGTTAATTTGATGGCGATTTCGGAAAAAGCCGGCCACATTGAAGACATCCTTTTGGTGCTCTCTGATTTTTACGGAAAAGAAATAGAAACAGCCGTTAAAACAATGGTCAATTTTCTGGAACCGGCCCTGCTTATGGGAATGGGGGTTGTTATCGGCACCATCGCCATCAGCGTTATTGTGCCGATTTACCAGCTGATCGGGCAGTTCGGCGGCTGACAATTTAGCGGGTTAACCAATTTAAAAATTAGATGAATAAAAATCCAAAAACCAAATCGCAGGCCGGCTTTACTTTCATTGAATTTATTCTTGTGTTGATCATCACCGTAATTTTAGCGGCGGTTGGTTTTGTTAATGTGGTTAATTATAAGCAGCGCCAAAATTTGAGCTTTGCTGGTCAGGAAATTATCGAGGTTTTGCGGAACGCCCAGAATCGTTCCTTGTCGCAAGAAAGCGGCAGCCGTTGGGGGGTTTATTTTGGCAATCCAGCGACGGGTACTGCTTTTTATGATTTATTTTTGGGCGCGGCTTACAGCACCAGCGGGATTGTTTCAAGAAACGTCTTGCCGTCCGGCATCCAGTTTAACATTCCGGCCAGCGGCGCCAGTTCTTCGGCGATTTTTTCTCCGCTTACCGGCCTCCCGAACAGCTCAACCACTATTAAAATTTCATTAATAAGTATCCCGACGGCTTCGGCCACGATTATTGTCAGCACCAGCGGGATGATATTATATTAGTAACTAATAATACCAATGATTAAAATCCAAAAATTAACCGCTAAACAAAAACTATGGTTGGTTAAGAACCAATCCCGCGGTCAATCTCTGGTGGAGATAATAATTGCCATCGCTATTGGGGCGATTTTGCTGGGCGGCGGCACGGCGGCCATAGTACCTATTTTGCGAAGCAATACAGAAATCAAAAACGCTCAAACCGCCGCTTCTTTGGCCCAGCAACACCTGGACAGTCTTTCTGCTATGGCGGAATCCAGTTGGCATATTATTTACACTCCGCCGGCCGGCAAAGGACCTTCCTCCCAATTTCATTTAAGAGCCACCAGCACCACTTACCAAATTATTTCCGGAACCACTTCAACGGTTATGGAAGGCCGGACTTTCACCCGCTATTTTTCCATTGAGAATGTCAGCCGCGATTTTTGCGGAGCCGGTGATATTACCACCAATACCACCACCGGTTGCACCAGCGGACCAGGCACAGTCGGCGTGGCTGATGACCCTTCTACCCAAAAAATCACAGCAATAGTGGGCTGGCCGGAAAACCGCTCCCTCTCTAAAATCCAATATCTTACTCGCAGCGTAAACAGAGTTTTTCGCCAAACCGATTGGTCAGGCGGCCCGAACCAGGAAGGCCCGATTACTTCGGAAAACGAAAGATTTGCCACCTCAACCGGCATTGACGCCGCGTCCACTCCGGGCTCAATAAAATTACAAGAATTTTAAATATATTAGAAATTAGAATAAGAATTATGAATAAAGAATTAAAAATTTTAATTTTATCAACAACGCTCTTTCTCGTTGCCGCCATTTATTATTCATTATTTATTGTTCCCGTAGCGCAGGCCGCCACCAACATTGATTCTACCTACCGCTGGGCTTGGAATGATGTTATCGGCTGGATAGATTTTTATTCCACCGCTAATGTTAATGTTACCTCAACCCAACTGACCGGTTACGCCTCTTCCTCGATTGGTTTTATCGCCTTGGATTGCGCTACGGCACCATCGCCAAACTGCGTCTATCCTTATAAAGTTTCCAACGAGGGCAACGGTAATCTTTCCGGCTGGGCGTGGAGCGATGTTATCGGCTGGATTAGTTTTGACAGCGCCAGCGCCACCTCCTCTTATCCTTATCAGGTAACAATTAGCTCTTTAAATGGCGATTTTTCCGGCTGGGCTTGGAACGATGTTGTCGGCTGGATTAGTTTTAATTGTGCCGACATTAATAACTGCGGTACCGCGCCTAATCATAAAGTCAAAACCAGTTGGCAAGCGGGTTCCAGCAGCGGCACCCTAACTTCATCTATTTTTGACACTCAAGTTGCCGGTGGCTCCGCCATCAACACAATTATGTGGCAGGGAAGCAAACCTTCTGGCAGTAATGTTAGATTCCAAATTGCTTCTTCCAACAGCACTAGCACTTGGAATTATATCGGCCCTGACGGTTCAAACACCACTTATTACACGCCAACCGACGCCGGCATTCCGGTTCAAATCAATCTGGCGCAACACAACAACAAAAGATATTTTCGCTACCAGATATTTTTGGAATCCGATGCCGGCCGAACCGTCAGCCCGAGAGTGGATGATGTGATAATCAACTACTCACCATGACTATGATCGCGATTACGACTATAACAAATAACAACCATAACGAGGTTTTGCCAAATATTTAACAAAATGGCCATGACCATGACATTACCTGCTGTCATCGTTATAATCATTACTAATTAATTAAACTAAAAAGGTCGATAAAAAGATAATCCATAAAACGTGTTTAACAAAATAATGTTTAACAAAATAATAAAGTTTATCGTCCAAACAATAATTGTCATAATCGCCGTTATTGTCATCGGTCTAATCGCCGCTTTTGTGGCGACGGCTTGGACCAATCCTTCTGCTAATCCTCCGGGAGGAGGCGGCGCTTTGTATTTTTCCAACAATAACGTCGGCATCGGGACGACGGCGCCGGGGGCCGCATTGCAAGTTAAAGGCGCATCTAATAAAGAGTTGCGACTCGGTTCTACAGCTGGGCTTTTCTCAAATTCAACTTATTTTACCGATTTAGCGACTTTGGGTTCTGCGATTAACTTAACTGCGCCTTCGGACGGAACATATAAACACTCAATTTTTTCTTATACAAATACTGGTGGGAATGATGATAATCTCGGAATTTTCGCACGCAATGATTTGAAGATTGTCGTAGGGGCTGTAGCGGACAGAGGAATGATAATAAAAACAGGCGGCAACGTCGGCATCGGGACAACGGGGCCGGGTTCTCGCTTGGTAGTGCAGGGCTCTGGGACTACCTCTGCCACGTCAGGACTTAATGTAACTAAATCTGATGGCACTTCGGTTTTGTTTGTGAGAGATGATGGTAGAGTCGGCATCGGGACGACTACGCCGGCTGTCGCTCTTGATATTCATAGCACAACAGGTATGCAAAACTACCGCTATAATGCTGGTACATTGGGCGGGTATATTTTGGTTGGTCATTCAAATAGCAATACAGTTGGGACGATGACTTATCTTACTTCTGGGCAAGAAGTGGGAAAGATTTTAGCTCAAGCAGTCAACGGTAGCTCATTCCAAACAACTGGAGGTGTCTATTGGTATACTGACCAAGACCATTCACTTAATAAACTTGGGACGAGTATGCAGTTCAAGGTAACTCCAAATGATTCAGCTACCGCAATAACGGCTTTGACAGCTACAAACGCAGGCAACGTCGGCATCGGGACGACGAGTCCAAGTGAGAAGTTACACATTGCTGGTGGTGCGACAGGAAATGTAAGAGTGGATAGTGGAGGAGGATATTATGGTTCATTTGTTCAGGCAATATCCAGTACGGGGTTAAAGATTGGTAATGATGATTATTCGGGCTATATGTTTTTTGCAGACACCGGCAACGTCGGCATCGGGACGACCACGCCGGGGATGAAGTTGGACGTGTATGGTGCACACGTTGAAGGGCAAGGGCTGGCAAGATTTGATTCTACCAGTGCGTCTATTATTGTTCTTAATTCGGCGTCAGGGGCTAATGATGCAATGGTTCGTTTTAAAAATGGTAATACGGATAAATGGTTCGCCGGATATGAGGGCACTTCAGGAAATTATGCTATTAGCACTGGTGGAGTTACGGAATTATTATCAGTGCAGAGTGACGGGGATGTAATAATAGGAAGCGGCAACGTCGGCATCGGGACGACGGGGCCCCAGACAAGATTAGAAATTGGTGCTAATTCTGCGACAGATGAGTTGTTAACTATTAGAAGCCAAGGTAAAGCAGGGATAAATCTTCTTTCAGATACCGCAAATACGACAGGAGAACCGGGTGGAGCATATATAAATTTTGCTCAGGACGGTTCAACCGGTGTTTCGGTTCTTGGAACAATCCAAACAGCCGATCAAGATGCTAGGGGGACTTCTCTTACTGGCGCTATTCAAAATGCCACAACATTAAGCACAGACAGTTACCCTCTGCAACTTGGAAGCAGTAGGGTAATAAGAATGACTTTTGACACTGCCGGCAACGTCGGCATCGGGACGACGGGGCCGGGAGGCAGTTCCACAGCCGGAACCAAGGTTTTGTCTCTTGGAGACGGCACAGCCCCGGTAGGAGGAGTGGCTAACCAGGTCAGTCTCTATTCTTCCTCTGGTGAACTTTATGCCCTTGATTCAGCAGGTAATACACCTTTGCTATCGCCGCATGACAAGAATACTGGCGAGTGGATATTCTATTCCAAGAATACTAAAACCGGCAGAGTTGTGCGTGTGAATATGGAACAGTTGGTGAAGGAGGTAGAGCGTTTAAGCGGAAAGCAGTTTATGTTTGAGACGTTTGAGGAGCCAGCGGGCTAAAATGACCCCCTTGCCGATATTGTAGAAGTAGTTGATACGGCAAACCAAGCTCCCTTTGCCGAAATTGCTGCTTTAATTGCCTTTGACATTCAGGGCTTTTTCACGCCGGAGTCCCTTTTATCCCTAATTCCCTTAGATGTAGGGACTTTTCCAGGCCTTTTTGCAGGGAAGGAGAAAGATGCAGAAAGTTTTACGCGGGTTGAAGGTTTTCCAATTCTACCAATGGTCGCTTATGCTTAAGGACATATTTGCTTGCGTCAAGTATCTCTATGCCCACAATAGATGTAAAATAAAATGGAGTAAAATGGTGTCAACTCTATTTTCTTTTGTTGATTTTTATGGTATAACCGGTTTGTATGCCAAGACCGCTGAGAATTACCGTTCCTAATTTATTCTTCCACATTCTTAACCGAGGCAATAATCGTCAGACGGTTTTTCGCGACGAGGAAGATTTCTCATATTTTCTTCAGCTTTTAAAAAGATACAAGAAACAGCTGAAATTCCGGCTTTATCATTTTTGCCTGATGCCCAATCATATTCATTTTGTGCTCGAACCGACCCTGCAAGGCAGTTTATCCAAGATTATGTTGAGGCTCACTTTAGCTTATACCTGGTATTTTAACAGGAAATACAGAGGAGTGGGACATGTCTGGCAGGGCCGGTTCAAAAGTTCTTTATTGGATAAAGAGAATTATTTTTTATGGTGCGGGTTATATGTTGAATTAAATCCGGTCAGGGCGAATCTGGCAACAATGCCCGAGGATTGGCGGTGGTCAAGTTTCCGTTTTTATGCCTTAGGAAAGACCGAACCTTTGACAGAAGGATTAATTGACATAGATCCTTATTATCTGGAATTAGGCGACACTTCGCGAAAGCGTCAGAGGAAATATCAAGAAGATGTCAATAGGGTAATGGCAGGGGATTTCTTAAAAGAGACGCGGAAGGAATTAGACGGAGGGATTTTTGGAAGACCCGATTTTGTTCGGGAAATGAAGAAAAGATTTGAAATCAGTTCTTTAAATCCGCGAGGAAGACCGAGAAAGGAGGGAAAATAGAGTTGACACCATTTTTCATCGGCATTTTCGCCGGCATTTCCGTGGCCGTTGTTTCGGTTCCGTACCTGACGAGCGGCGTCAAGCCGATGGCCTGGAGAGTCTATGGAGGTTGAACCTCCATAATTTATCGGTTATTGTATTTGACTTTTGATTTTGGATTGTGGTAAAATAAATTATATGGCTACAACTACTATTCCGAAGAAATTAACTAAAGAAGTAAAAGCTTTTGTTATCCAAACAATTTATGAGGTTTTAAATGACCCTGATTTTGGATTGGAATTGAGCGGGAAAGCAAAAAAGAGGCTTCGCCAAGCATTAATTTCTAAACAAAAAACAATTCCTTTTTCGGAGATTAAGAAAAGATATTATTAATTTATGAAGCGGTGGCTTCTGAAGTTTACATTAGACGCCGAGGCTGATTTGGTAAAACTTGACCGCGAAATACGACGACGAATTATTGATAAATTAGATTGGTTTTTGGAAAATTTCGATGTGATTTCTCCATCGGTTCTCAGTAGCGAATTTAGAGAATTTTATAAATTGCGAGTAGGCGATTGGCGGGTAATATATAAAGTTGATTGGCAAAGTCGGTTAATTACAATTTGCTATATTGACCGCCGTGATAAAATTTACAAGAAGCGAAAATAGTGAAGAATCTATCAAGGTAGAAGTCCCGTGGAAGTTGAACTTCCATAATTTAATAATTTCATCATCATCTTTAAAGTTAATCTCTCCCTGCCGCGTAGAGCGCTATGCTATAGCACAGCAAAATAAGAGAGAATTATTGAGGTTGAACCTCCATAATTATTTATGAAAGTTTCGCGGCTTAAAATTTCTCCCTGGCAGACTTCGGCTTTAATTTTGATTTTATTTTTAGCCGCCCTTTTGGTTTATTTTAACCAATCTAAGGAAGTCCGATTTCCTAATATCGTTTCTGAAAACCCGCCTGATTGCGTTAGCGAGGAGCGGCAGGTAACGGTCAGGGGAGATTCTTTAAGCGGTTTAATCAAAGACGGCAAACATCTGAAAATTCTTGTTGGTTATTATCAATGCCATCCGGTTGAGCGCGAGGATATTGTCGCGTACAATTATGCCGGTAATCAGGCGCCGCTGCTTAAAATCGCCAAGGCCGTAGAAGGCGACAAATTCGCTCTCGTCAAAGCCAGGGCCGGCGACTGCTGGAATCTTTTAATCAACGGAAGAATAGCCGAAACTTCAGCCAAAGCGGCTTATTGTTTTGATGGGCGCGGCTACCGAATGCTCTCTTTATACGAAAAAGATTACGGCGGCTCCATTCCCAAAGATGCTTTATTGATTTTGGGAAATCAAACCAGCGGTTCTTTGGATAGCAGCCGTTTCGGCCTTATGTCTGTCCGCGACCTGCTGGGCAAAGCCGTATTCTAATAAAACCAAAACCCAAAAATCCCGATTTTCTTGGATAACGAAGCCTGATTTTTTGGAGAGTTTGATTATTTTGTGATATTATTTATAATAATTGAAGAAATGGTCGATTGGGCTAATAAATAAATTTTTATTTATGTCTAAACTAAATAAAATTTTACTGGCCATCGTTATTATTTTATTGGTTGTCTTAGGCATTGTCGTTTATTGGCAAAATGTGGGATTTGAAAGGCGATACTGGGCGGTTTATCTGGACACCGGCGACATTTATTTCGGAAAATTTCACGGCTTTCCCAGAATATCACTAACAGATGTCTGGTTTCTTCAAAGAAATCCGCAAAACGAGCAGGTGAGCTTAGCTAAATTCGGAGAGGCGTCTTGGGGACCGGAAGACAAAATTTACCTTAGCAGAAAAAGCATTGTTTGGAAAACTAAATTAAGAGAAGATAGCCAGGTTGTTCAGTTTATTAAGAATTCACAAACCAATCAAGCCAGTCAAGAACAACAGTCTGTTCAGCCGCCGGTTCAACCGCCGCCGCAGCCGCAATAGCTGCGGCGCAAAAATTAAAAAACCGGTTTTGTTATTTATGAAATTTTTTAGTTTGCCAAGCCGTCAATTTTTTAATTCGCGAAAGGCGGCCGCCGCCCTGCCGATTGTTCTTCTGGTTGGCGGTTTGATGGTTGAAATAGGTATCGCGGGCGCGTTTATTTCTTATTTTTTAGGCCAAAGCAGTTTCGGCGTTAAATTGTCGGAAGAGGCGTTGATGGCGGCGCAATCCGGAATTCAGGACGCCAAAATTAAAATTGTCCGAAATAAAAATTTCATTCCCAGCCCCAATCCCTACACCATAACCGTTGGCAACCGCTCAGCTCAAGTTACGGTTTGTAAAGACACCAGAACCGCTTCCTCAACCTGCGACACGGCTATGGTTGGCAAATATGAAATTACTTCTTTGGGAGAGGCGCTTACTAAATACCGCCGGGTCAGGGCGATTCTTTATGTTGACGATACAACCGGAGAAGTTAAATTGGAATTAGAAAGGGAAATAATTCTATAATTAATTGGTCAACGAAGTTAATTAAAAACAATTCTGCTTATGAGTTTTAGACAAATTTTACGCATTCTCGTTCCCCGGCCGTTGATTGGCGGCTTGGAGATTTCTGACGCGGCTCTGAAATTCGCGCTTATTAAAGAAAACAAACTTACCCTTGCTTCTTTGAATTTGCCCGTCGGTACAATTAAGGAGGGTAAAATCAAAAACAGGGAAAACCTTAGGGAATCCCTCACCAAACTTCACGCTCAGATCACCTCTCGGCCAAAGAAAAAAATTTACGTTGTTCTTAATATTCCCGATATTGATATTTATCTTCAGGTGTTCAATTTGCCGCTCGTGGCGGTTGATAATCTTGAAGAAGCCGCCAGATTGAATCTCCAAATGATTTCACCGAGCGATTTCGCCTCGGTTTACGCCGATTGGCAGAAGGTGGGGGAGGCAAATATTGACGGAGGGCAATTGGAGGTTTTAGGAGCTTTTGTTTCAAACAAAATTATTGACGAATTTACCGGTTCCTTGAGAGAAACGAATTTTATTGTGGCGGCAGTTGAATTTTCTTCTTTGGCAGTCAGCCGATTAGTTTCGGGATTACCGAATCAAACCAGTCCTTTCCTCTTGCTGTGTTTAACGGGCAGCGGTTTAAGTTTTTCTCTTATTAAAAACAATAATTTATATTTCAACCACTTTGTTTCTTGGCCAATAGAAGGAGAGCGGCAAATTCCAATGGTCGCTGTTCAAGAAATCATTATTCGGGAAACCCAAAAAGTTTTAAATTTCGCCGCCAGCCACTGGCCTGATACCCAAATTACCACGCTTTTTTTGGCTACCCCGGCCCTTGAGGAAAAAATTGGTCAAATTATCGGTGAAAATTTTCCGCTGACAGCGCAAAAACTGTCTTTGCCGGCGAAATTAGCCAGTCCGGAAAAGTTATGGGCGGCGAACATTGATAAATTATCATCGCTTGGCGCCGAGTGGTTTTCTGTTCTTGGATCGGCTTTAAGGGGATTAATTGTTCGTTCCAGGGACACGATTATCAGTCTGGCCAGCATCGGCACCGAGGAGGAATTTCGCCAATATCAGATAATCAACTTTATTAAAATTTGGCGGAATATCATTTTAACTTCCTTGTGTTTTATTTTAATTACCTTTGCGGCGCTGGAAATTTTTTTAATAAAAACCGTTGGTTCTCTTAACGCTCAGTTGTTGAATCTGGCTAATTTGCCGGAAATAGAAAAAATTAATAAACTGGAAGAAGAAGTCAAAATATTCAATAACCGGGTGGATTTGGCATTAAAGGCAAAAGACGAAATCCACAAATGGTCGCCTTTTTTCGAAAAAATTAAAAATTTAGCCGGCGAGAATATTGCAATTGAAAGAATTTTTATTCAATCAAAAGAAATGCCTGTTTTGTTTAACGGCCGGGCGCCTGACGAAACCGCAATTATTAATTTTAAGAAAAAATTGGCAGAAGACGGTCAATTTGAAGAAATAAATTTGCCATTGGCCGGCATTGCGTCGGGGCCGGATGGAAAATTTGGGTTTTCTCTTACATTCAGAATACGGCCATAACGCAAATTAGCGCAAGAAACGTTTTTTAATGCACAATCATCGAAAAATCGAAAAAAAGTGGCGGAAAATTTGGCTTAAAAACAGAATTTACGAACCGGATTTAAAAAGGGCCGAAAAGCCTTTTTATAATTTAATGATGTTTCCTTATCCTTCGGCTGAGGGGCTGCATGTGGGCAATGTATACGCTTTTGTTGGCAGTGATATTTACGGCCGATTCAAAAGAATGCAGGGAAACGATGTTTTTGAGCCGATCGGACTGGACGGCTTCGGTATCCATTCGGAAAATTACGCTTTAAAAACAGGAGTTCATCCAATGAAACAGGCGAAAATTTCCGAGAAACGTTTTTATCAACAGCTTCAAATGATTGGCAACGGTTTTGCTTGGGAGGAGCGATTGGAAACTTATAACCCGTCATATTACAAATGGACGCAATGGATATTTATTCAGATGTTTAGAAACGGCTTGGCTTACCGTAAAAAACAGGCGGTTAACTGGTGTCCCTCGTGCAAGACGGTTTTGGCCGACGAGCAAGTGATAGATGGAAAATGCGAAAGATGCGGCAGCAAAGTGATAAAAAAGGAACTGGAGCAGTGGTTTTTTAGAATTACCAAATATGCGGAACGTTTACTGAAAAATTTGAAAAAGATTGATTGGTCGGAAAAGGTGAAAACAGCGCAGAGAGAATGGATAGGAAAGTCGGAAGGAGCGTTGATAAAATTTCCAATTTCGAGGACATCCGATGTCCCAAAATTGACGTCAATATTAAAGACATCGGATGTCCCGAATATTGAAGTTTTTACCACCCGGCCGGATACGCTGTTCGGCGCGACTTATTTGGTTTTGGCGCCGGAGCATAAATTGATATCAAGCATCAAGCATCAAGTATTAAATTGGAAGAAGATTGAATCTTATATCAAAAAAGCGAAAAAAAAATCTGATTTGCAAAGAACCGATTTAGCGAAAGAAAAAACCGGTGTTGAATTAAGGGGCATAAAAGCCATCAATCCGGCGAACAAAAAAGAAATTCCGATTTGGGTGGCGGACTATGTTTTAGCTTCATACGGTACCGGCGCAATTATGGCTGTGCCGGCGCACGATGAGCGGGATTTTGAGTTTGCTAAGAAATTTAGATTACCGATCATTAAAGTGATAAACCCGGTAGTTATCCACGTGGCAAATCCCGCGGCCAAAGCCAATACGGCCGTTTTTGAGGTGGCGATTGGCGGCGAACCTTGGGAAGGGGAAGGCGAACTGATTAATTCAGAAAAATTTAGCGGCTTGGATTCGGAAAAAGCCAAATGGGAAATTATTAAATTTGTCGGTGGTAAAAAACAAATTCAGTATCATCTCCGCGACTGGCTGATTTCTCGGCAAAGATATTGGGGAGTACCAATCCCAATGATTTATTGCGAACATTGCGCCGCTGAAAATAAAGGAGAACGCAAAGAAATGCCCGGCTGGTATGCGGCAGTCAAAAATCAATTACCTATCAAACTGCCTTTTATAAAAAATTTCCGGCCTAAAGGAAAAGGGGAGTCGCCCTTAGCGTCAGAAAAATCCTTTTTTGAAGTTAAATGTTCGATATGCGGGTTAAAAGCGCGGCGCGAAACCGATGTTTCAGACACTTTTTTGGATTCGGCTTGGTATTACTTACGCTACCCCAGCGTAAAAGACAAGAAACGGGTTTGGAGTTCCGAACTGACAGAAAAATGGCTGCCGGTAGACACGTATATCGGCGGCGCCGAACATTCGGTGCTCCACCTTCTTTATTCTCGTTTTTTGACAATGGTCTTTCACGATCTCAAATTTCTTGGCTTTGACGAGCCGTTTTCCAGATTTCGCGCTCACGGCCTGTTGATTAGCGAAGGAGCCAAAATGTCTAAATCAAGAGGCAATGTCGTGATTCCTGATGAGTATATTAGAAAATTCGGCGCCGATGTTTTACGAATGTACTTAATGTTTTTGGCTCCCTTTGAGCAGGGAGGAGATTTCCGCGACGCGGGGATTTTGGGAATCAAAAGATTTATGGAAAAAATCTATAAGTTAATTTCTAATCAGCGTATATCAGCGTACTCATCAGCGTCAATCAGCGTAACGAAGTTATTACATCGCACAATTAAAAAAGTTACCGAAGATATTGAAAACCTCCGTTATAATACCGCTATTTCGGCTTTAATGATTTTATTTAGTGAAATGGAGAAAAATAAAGAGTCGTTGGTCATTGGTCATTGGTCAACGTTTTTAAAGCTACTCGCTCCCTTTGCGCCGCATCTATCTGAAGAATTATATCAGGAGTTAAAAGCGACAAGCGGCGAAGAACAAACGAGAAGGAGATTCAAGTCAATCCATCGAGAAGCATGGCCTAAATACAATTCAAAATTAATTAAAGAGGAAAATTTTGAATTGGTCATTCAAATTAATGGCAAAGTTAGAGACAGGGCTTTGGCTCGGCTCGGCATTTCTCAAAAGGAAGCAGAAAAATCAGCCTTCTCACAAGAGAAAATCAGAAAATTACTTTCCGGACAAAAAATTAAAAAAATCATTTTTGTTCCTAATCGATTAATTAATATCGTCTTATGAATTTTTTAAAAGGAATTGTTCTTTTGATAGTGGCGACAGGAATTGGAATTTATTTATTAAGTCAAGCGCCGCGATTTCTTCAAGGTTCTCCCCAGGAAAGAATTTCTCTGAACCAAAAAATTTTTTCTCCACCAGCGCCTAACCAAACAGTGCCGCCGTCCAATTTCTCTCCTTCCTCTCAATCTTTAACCAATTCTTCTTTAAGTCAAGAAATTCCCGATTATTTAATTCCCTCTGGTTTTACTCGCGACCAGCTTTCTCCATATTTTGGAAAAATAAAAATTTCTTTTGTCTCCCCTAATAGATTTCCTTTCGAGATTGTCCTTTATTCCTATTTAACAAAAGATGAAAAAATCAATCTCGCTGGTTGGCAGATAAAAACAAATAATGCCAAAATTATTATTCCTCAAGCAGTTAATATCTACGAGCCAAGCGGCTTGTCTCCGTCGCAAGATATTATTATTTCCGAAAATACCAAAATAATCATCTATAGCAACACCAATCCTTTTAATAGAAATTTACGCTTGAATAAATGTACTGGTTATTTAAATAATAAATATATTTTTAATCCTCCTTTACCCCAGAATTGTCCCTCAATTTCCCGCTCGGAAATTTCTTATCTTTCCGGCCAATGCCAGTCCTACATTCTTTCTTTATGGGGCTGTAAAACACCAGAGGATTCTTTTTATAATTCCTTATCAACCATCAAGGATGGTCTGGCCTGCCGACAATTTTTAGATACAATCAATTACCGAGGTTGTTTTGAAAAGCATTATTTAGATAGCGACTTTTTATCAAATGAGCGGCGTCTATGGCTTGGCTGGGGAATTCAACCCGTTTTAGATTCCCTTCATGACAAGCTTTTGCTTTTCGACAAACAAGAATTATTAGTGGATGAATATACCTATTAATTTTCTAAAATTTTGAAATATAACAAAACACTCACGATCGTGAGTGTTTTGTTATATCAGCGGAGACGGGAGGATTCGAACCTCCGATACCCTTTCGGATATAGCGGTTTTCGAGACCGCCCCATTCGACCGCTCTGGCACGTCTCCTCGTGTCCCCTCGCGAGGAATCGAACCTCGATTTAAGGTTTAGGAAACCTCCGTCCTATCCGTTGAACGACGAGGGGCTTGAATTTTTGTTTTTTTATTCTAATATATAATACATATGATGACAAATTTTTATTCAATGGTCGGTGCTGGAATGATGAACGGCTGGTTGTCTGATTTTGGGTTTTGGCTTTGGCCAATTATAATTTGGTCAATTATTTGGAAGGGTTTAGCGCTTTGGAAAGCGGCGCGGCTGGGCAGCAAAGTTTGGTTTGTTGTTTTGTTAGTGGTTAACACGGCTGGAGTTTTAGAAATTCTTTATCTCTACGTCTTCAGTAAAAAGGCCGCACCCGTAAAAAAAGAGAATTAATTCTGGGCCTGTAGCTTAGAGGAAAAGCGTTAGTATGGCATACTAAAGACCACGGGTTCGAGTCCCGTCAGGTCCACCATAACGAATTTAATGACCACGTGGAAGAAATTGAACAAAAGAATATGCCAGATGAGTTTTATGATTACTGGCTTTCCGCTCATGGTTTTTTACCAAAGAGAACTGAACCAGAAATTCCCGATTGGGCACTAGACATTAATTTTACCAATATCGATAGAGATAATGGTAGATTTGAGCATCAAGACACAAATATTTTATTTCACGGCACTATCACAGAATTTAAAGATGATATAGAATTAGATGGCTTGAAAACCACGGAAGGTTCAGCCTGTTTTACAAGAAGAATCGGTCGTGTATTAGATGGCTTTGCGGTTACGGGTAATTATACAATGATTAGCAATGGCTCAGTTGATGAATTCATCCAGAAGGTAGTAGAAAGCGGCGTTATTACAGGAAATGACCCGAAAGAACAAGCTAAAAACGCATTTAAATATTGGTGCCAAGATGAACAAAGAGAGAAATTTGGTTTAATTAGTATTTGGAATCCGCCAGAGAGATTAATCGCCCTGGACGCAAAAGAAAGAAGGGTTCACAAAAGACATTTTGCTTTATATCAATCAAAGAATAACCAATCTGCGACAGAAAGAAGAAAAGAATTATTGAATACAAAAGGCGAAATAATATACCTTGATCCAAAATATTTAAAATTTGTCGGCCGACCTAAAAAATCTTTAAGAGACGAAATTGTTAAACTGGAATCAGCCTTTGCAGTCGGCAGAAATATTATAAATGACGATAGAGCCAAAGAACTCCAATTGGTATTAAAAGAATCAGCTATTGACCAGAAATATTCATGCGATATTGACCTTGCTTTGGAGATTTTAGTTTCTATTTGCGAGGCATATTTATTTGATTTGGTTAGAGCAAATACAGAATTTTTGGCTGAAGGACGTATTCCTCATAGTAGATTGTCAGAATTGGAAAATTTAAAGATTTCTATTCCTTATTTAAAAAATTATCAAGAGAAGGCCGTTCAGAAAATTAAGCAGTATATCAAAGATAATAATTTGTTTTAAGAGAACGAAATATAAAATTTTACAATGAATTTGCCGAATCATATTGTTTTAATTCCTGACGGTAACCGGCGTTGGGCAAGGAAAAGGGGGCTGCTTCCTTTTTTTGGCCATCGCGCCGGCGTCAAAGCAAGTAAAAAAATTTTTAAAGCCGCTTTGGACATGAAAATTCCCTGCCTTACTTTTTGGGGCACTTCTTTGGATAATGTTACCAAAAGAAGTCCCCGGGAAGTTAATTTTTTATTTAAGATTTTTGAACACTGGTTTAAAAAATTAACTAAAGCCAAAGAGGTTCATCAAAATTCCGTGAAAATCAATATTTTAGGTCAGTGGAAAAAATTGTTTCCAGAAAAAACAAAAAAGCCGATGCGGGAGGCGATTGAAAGAAGCAAAAATTACAAAAATCATCAACTGACTTTTTTGATGGCTTATAGCGGTAAAGACGAAATGACAGAAGCGATTAAGCGAATTGCAAAGCAGAAATCGCAAAGCGCAAACCCGAAAATCAATGAGGCGCTAATTAAGAAAAATTTATGGACTAAAGATTTGCCGCCGGTTGATCTGGTGATTAGGACCGGCAGCGCCAGCGAGCCGCACTGGTCGTCCGGGCTGATGATGTGGGATGTGGCTGACGCTCAACTTTATTTTACAGACACGCTTTTGCCGGATTTTTCGCCGGAAGAGTTCAGAAAAGCGATAGAGCGATATGACAGAACCGAGAGGAGAATGGGAGCATAGGGGCCGTTAGCATAACCGGCAGTGTATCAGCATTATTCACCCACCTAAATTAAAATGGGCTCATAGCTTAATGGTAGAGCACTCGGTTTGCATCCGAGAGACGCGGGTTCAATTCCCGCTGAGTCCAAAAATTTTGACGAGTAAACGCGGGAGGCGCGAGTTCGTATCGTCAAAAGATGCTGCGGAATTAAAACAGGAACAAACTTTCACCATCATTTTACCAAATTTAATCCACAAATCCAAAAAACTAAATCTGACCCGATGGTTGCCCGCCGCCTGCGGCGGCGGGCAGAAAAATCCATCGGCTCGCGGGCAAAAAATTTTCTCCCCTAAAACCCCTCCATTTTTTGCCCGCTCGCCCTGCTCAAAAGTTGACAATATATATTTTTTAACTTATTATTTTTTTTGTTAAATTATTTTAAAACAGCAATAGTTATTCAAGATAATTATGTGGGGCGCTGATAGTCGTAAAGCGCGAGGCAAATAAATTGAAATTTAATATGAATTACAAATGTCCGCAGTGCGGTCACACTTCGGAAGAGGCCGGCAACTGCCCGACCTGTAATGTTCCGATGACGGAGGAATCCTCTGAAAAATCGGAACCAGCCGAGTAACCGCTTAAAAACCCTGCTAATTTGCGGAAAAAGCAGGGTCTTTTTTTATAAGAGATATTGTGTATAATCTTGGGAACCGGAAGCGTGGCAGAGTGGACTAATGCACCGCACTTGAAATGCGGAATCCCGCCTTGCGGGATCGGAGGTTCGAATCCTCCCGCTTCCGCCAATATAATAAATCTTCACGACCGTGAAGATTTATTATATTCTTTTAAATGGCAATTACCGCCAATATGTTTGAATTTAAAATTGAAAAGATCCAGAAAAAAATTTGTTCGGCTGGCTTCCGCCTGCGCCGAGACTTCAGCGGACAGGCAGGGCAGGCCCGCACGGGTTTTTTTATTACGCCGCACGGAAAAATTCAAACGCCGAATTTAGCGGTGGTTGCCACTCACGGAAAAATCAAACTTCTAAACAAAGCCGACCAGCGACGAGCCAATCCCGATTTCATTATTGCCAACACCTTTCATCTTTTTGTCAATAATAAAATAAAAGAAATTAAAAAAGCCGGCGGACTGCATCAATGGGCCGGTTTTAAAAAACCAATTATGACCGACAGCGGCGGATTTCAAGTATTTTCGCTTGGTTGGGGCAGAATCCACAGGATTGGCAAAATCTCCAAAAATTACAATCAATATCAAGAAGCCAAACTCTCGGAAAAACGCCAATATCTTGGAAACCGGATTTCCCAGACATTAAACAATATCAAAATTTCCGAAAAAGGAGCTGATTTTATTTTTAATGGGGAAAAATGCGAATTGACTCCGGAGAAATCTATAAAAATTCAAAGCGATTTGGGCGCGGATATTGTTTTTGCTTTTGACGAATGCACTTCGCCGCTTCATTCATATGCTTATACCAAAAAAGCCGCAGAGCGCACTCACCGCTGGGCGGTTCGTTGTTTGGCAGTTCAGAATAAAGAATTAGATGAAAAAAATAAAAAACAGGCGCTCTTCGGGATTGTGCAGGGCGGAGTTTACGAGGATTTAAGAAAAAAATCTTCAAAATTCATTGGTTCATTCCCCTTTGACGGCTTTGGCATCGGCGGCTGTTTTGGCGAAAAACAGATGGGAAAAGCGATTGGTTGGTCAATTGAATATTTACCGGAAGAAAAGCCCCGCCATCTTTTGGGTATCGGAAAAATTAGAGATGTTTTTATCGCGGTTCAGCAGGGGATTGATTTGTTTGACTGCGTAGTGCCGACCCGGGAAGCAAGGCACGGCGTTTTATACACCAGAAAGGGTAAATTGGCGATCAAAAAAAACATTTTTGCCAATGATAAAAGATTAATTGAAAAAAACTGCGGTTGTTGGGTTTGCCGACAAGGAATCAGGCGCCGGGAAATCCATCAGCATTTCAAACGGCAGACAGATATAAGTCGCAGGCGAAACGGAGAGGAAATCTGGCGTCAGCCGGTGCAAAATCAGCGCCGGCCAATGCTCCTGGGCGGCCGTTTAGCCACCATTCACAATATTTATTTTTTTAAAAATCTTTTTAGAGAAATTCGCGGAGCAATCAGCGAAAATAAATTGGAGAAGCTGGAAAGAATGTATTATAATTATTATTAAGCAATAAAAATATGGATTACTACAGCCGGTCCGCTGAAAAAATTTTAGAAGAATTAAGCTCCGCCAGACAAGGCCTGACCGAAGAAGAGGCGGAAAAACGACTGAAAGAATACGGGCCCAATAAATTACCGGAAGCAAAGCCGGACAGCCTCCCAATTATTTTTTTGCGCCAATTCGAAAATCCCCTGATTTATATTTTAATAGGAGCGACCCTGATTGTTTTTTATTTAGGCGAAATTGTTGACGGATTAGTTATTTTGGCGGTGCTTGTTTTTAACGCTGTTATTGGCGCAATTCAAGAGGGTCGGGCCCAGAGTACCCTTTCGGCGCTTAAAAAATTCGTGGAAACGAAAGCAACGGTTTTGCGGGAAAGCAGGGAAATAATTATTCCCGATAGCGAGGTGGCGCCCGGAGACATCATTATTTTTCAGGAGGGCGAAAAAATTGCGGCTGACGCCAGAATGATTGTTTCTCGCAATCTCAAAGTTGATCAAGCGATTTTAACCGGCGAATCAGAGCCGGTTTTTAAAACAGCGGAAACGCTCCATTTTCATAATTTGCCAATAGCCGATCAGCGAAATATGGTTTTTAAGGGCACTTATACGGTGGGAGGAAATGGCGAAGCGGTGGTGGTCTCCACTGGCTCAAAAACGGCGATCGGCAAAATTGGTCAGGAAATCGCCGCCCTTGACACGGAAATGCCCCTTAAAACAAACATCCGCTATCTTTCTCGGTTAATTATTATTGCTGTTTCCGGCATCAGCGCTGTTTTATTTTTTGTCGGCTTTTTTTTGCAGCAAAAATCTTTAATCGAAATATTTAAAACCGTTGTTGCGCTGGCAGTATCCATTATCCCGGAGGGATTGCCAATCGTGATAACCGTTATTTTGGCGAGCGGCGTCTGGCGAATGGCAAAACGTAATGCGGTAGTGAAAAAATTAGCGGCAGTCGAAGCATTGGGTCAGGCAAAGGTGATTGCGGTTGATAAGACCGGCACCATTACCAAAAATGAACTGATGATTGAAAGGGTTTCTGTCGATGGAAAAATGTTTGAAATTAGAGGGGTTGGCTATGAGCCAAAGGGCGATGTTTATTTTGTTAAAAACGGGGATAAAGAGTTAATTTCACCGCCTGATTTTCCTGAATTTATTTTGGCTGGCAAAATAGCGGCTTTTTGCGCTAATGCCCGGATTTTATATTCGGAAGAGAAAAAAACTTATCAAGTGGCTGGCGATCCAACCGAGGCGGCAATTTTAGTTTTGAGCCAGAAAATCAATTTTCAAAAAGAAATTGTTGAAAAACAGCATCCCTTAATTCATGAAATTCCCTTTGATTATAGAACCAAATATCACGCTACTCTGAGGCGAGTTGATAGTAAGGGTTTTTTAACAGCAGTGGGCGCGCCAGAAGCGATTTTTGAGCTTTCAAAATTATCAAAAAAGGAAAGAGAAAGATTAGAATCGGTTTTCTATAAAATGTCGCGTCATGGATTGCGGGTTTTAGCTTTTGCTTTTAAGGATAAGTTTTCAGAAGATATTTTAGAGGCGGAAAAAATGCCTCAACTTGATTTTGGCGGATTTTATGGAATGAAGGACAGTCTCCGACCAGAAGTCAAAGAAGCGGCTAAACAAGTGGAAGAAGCGGGAATGCGAATAGTGATGATTACCGGCGACCACAAACTGACCGCCGAAGCGATCGCCAAAGAAGCCGGTATTTTTAAAGAAGACAGCGAAATTCTTTCCGGAGAAGAAATAGAGCGCTTTTCCGAAGAAGAACTGGCGGCAAAATTAGACAAAGTGACGGTTTTTGCCCGGGTGACGCCAGAACATAAACTAAAAATTATCCAAGCTTATAGAAGAAGAGGAGAAATTGTAGCGATGACCGGCGACGGCGTAAACGACGCCCCACCTTTGGTGGCGGCTGATTTAGGGGTGGCGATGGGCAGAATCGGCACCGAAGTAGCCAAAGAGGCGGCTGATATTGTGCTTTTAGATGATAATTTTAAAACAATTATTTCAGCCGTTGAGGAAGGGAGAGCAATTTACAAAACAATTAAAAAAGTAATTTTATATTTTTTTTCCACCAGCCTGGGCGAAGTGTTGACCATTAGCACCGCTCTTTTCTTGGGCTATCCATTGCCGCTTTTAGCCACTCAAATTATCTGGCTAAATTTTGTGACAGATCCTTTTCTCGGCACGGCGCTGGCGATGGAGCCGAAAGAAAAAAATTTGCTTCGCGGAGAGTTTAAGCGGCCCAAAAAACATCTGGTTGATTTTTTAATGGCTCAACGGATGATTATAATGGCTTTGCCCATGGCTCTGGGCACGTTTTTTGTTTTTAAGGAATATCTGGCTTTTGATTTAACCAAGGCCCTGACGATATCCCTGACCACTTTGGCGATTTTTCAATGGTTTAATGTCTGGAATTGTCGTTCAGAAGATAAATCAATTTTTCAAATAAACCCATTTTCTAATAAATGGTTAGTGGTCGCTATGCCGGTTATCGTTTTGCTTCAATTATTGGCGGTTTATCACCCGTTTATGCAAAAGATTTTACGCACCGCGCCATTGGAATTAACCGATTGGCTGGTTGCCATCAGTATTGCTTTTTCGGTTATAATAATAGAAGAAATAAGAAAATTTATCTATAGAAATTTCAAACAATAACAATGGGATACGAATTGGCTTTTGATTTACTTTTAATTGCCGTTGGGGTTTTCATTCTTATCCGTTCCGGCGTATATATCGTGCATTCATTGGTAAAAATAGCCGAATTTTTAAAAGTGCCCGAATTTATCCTCTCTTTTGTTTTAATGGCTTTTGCCACTACTCTGCCGGAATTTGCCATCGGTATTAATGCCGCTTTAAAAGGAGAACCCCTTATTTCTTTGGGTAATATTTTGGGAGCGAATATTTTAACTTTGGGTTTAACATTGGGGCTGGTAGCCTTAATTTCGGGCAGGCTAATGATCGCTGGCCCCCCCAAGGGGGTGGCGGCAACTCATCACTGGTTCACTTTGTTGCTGGGCAGCGCGCCGCTTATTTTATTAATTGACGGAAAACTTACGCGATTTGAGGGCCTAATTCTTATTTTGCTTTTTCTGCTTTATATAACGAGGTCTTTTCATTTACGGCAAGTTTTTGATCATCGGAAAAGTTTTTGGCCTTCTCATTTTCATCTCCTTGAGCCGTCATTCTCGGCCCTTAAGGATTTTTTTAAGAATTTAACGATTTTTGCGGTGGCAAGCGGCTTTTTATTATTTTCCGCCTTTTTAATTGTCTCCAGCGCCAAAGCGCTCTCTTTAAGAATCGGAATATCGGAATTTTTAGTCGGCGCCTTAATCGTGGCGTTGGGAACCACTTTGCCCGAATTGTCATTTGGCATCAGGGCGGCCGTAAGCGGCCGCGGCGAATTGGCTTTGGGCAATCTTTTTGGCGCCGCGGCTTTTAACGCCACCTGGATTTTGGGAATAGTCGCTTTAATTAGCCCGATTAACATTCAAACTCCGCTGTTTTTTTTCGTTGGCGCTGGCTTTATGATGTTGGTCTTGTTTTTAGCCAACTTATTTCTGCAGACTCGGCAATCAATCAGCCGTCGGGAAGGACTGGTTTTGATACTGACTTATCTGGTTTTTTTAATCGTTCAACTGATTTTAATATGAGACAAAAATAATCTTAAGGAACGGCAATAATAATCCAGGGCAACCACTGTTGGGTGGGTTGGCAACCCGAAACAACAACCATCAGTCAGTTTAGTCTATTAAACTTAGTTTAGTGGACTAAACTAAATAAAGCCATAAATATATGACAAAAATTTTAAAACAGGGGATAAACCAGAATTTAGATAATCAAATCCTCGACATCCTCCTGGAAAATTTTAGATGTGTTAAAACCAGCAAGAACTTAGTGGGTTTTTTGAACCGTTTTTTGACGCCGGCCGAACAACTGATGATAAAAAAGCGTTTGGCCATTATATTGCTTCTTCAGGAGGGGAGACGGACCAAAGAAATTTCATAGCTTTTAGATGTTTCCTGCGCCACGATTAGTTTTGTAAAAGGGGGATTAAGAAGATTTCCCGAAAAAGAAATCAAAGAGAATAAACTGACAAAAAATGATTTTAGGAAATTAAAGTCCAAGCCATGGTATCCCGCCTATGCGGGTAAGGGGCGGTGGCAATTCCTTTACCGTTTTTAATCAATGTTTAGCCGACCAAACAGTGTTTAATCGGCTAAACAAAGTTTAGGGGATTAAACTTTTAATTTTTTAAGTTTTTTTGGTTTTTGTTTCGCCAAAATACGGAAATAATTATTAAATCATACTAAAGCGATTATTTTTTAAATTGAATAAATTATTAACGCGGGCTGTCTTCGGTCGCCGATCGTCTTTGATTGATAATTTAGGCCTTGGCCAAAACCAAGGCGATAATTCTTCCGGCGCCGTTTTCTTTCAAAATTTTAACCGCCTCATTCATTGTGGCGCCGGAAGTAAAAACATCGTCAACGAGAAGAATGTTTTTTGCCCGAATTTTCTCCGGATTTTTTACGGCGAAGCAGTTTTTGATATTTTTAATCCGCGTTTCCTGATCGCGGCATTCCACCTGCGGCTTGTTATTTTTGATTCTTTTTAATGCCTCGACTAATTCCAGGTTAAAATTTTTGGCGACAAATTCAGATAATAATTTTGCCTGATTAAAGCCGCGCTTTCGCTCGCGGATCGGATAAAGGGGAATGGGCGCGACAATAAAATTTTTAATTTTTAATTTACAATTTTTAACGTAATTTACCGCTAATTCGCCAAGAAAAGGGGCAAAATTTTTAAAACTTTTATATTTGAAATAATGGATAAGATTTTGCAGAACCAAATCGTCATAGTTCCCGGCGGCCGCCAGTAAATAATAAAAATGCGAATGTTTTTTATCCGTGTTAATCGGCGCGGGAATGGCGTGTCCGCAGATTCTTTTATTGTCGGGCAACCTGGCTCGGCAAATCGGGCAAAATGAAGTATTATTAAGTTTAATTAGGGAGAGGCAGTTATCGCAAATAAATTTATTGTATTTATAATGATTTTCCGCGCCGGAATCAATGCTTGTTTGCGCCCCAAGATGTTTTTGGCAACCGAGACAGAGGGGAGGAAAAAGAATATCGAATATGATATTTTTGGCTTTTATTAACGAAGAAAACATAGTATAATTATAAATATAATTTAAATTAAAGTAATTTTCAATTGATCTGATTAGCCGGAAAATTTTAATTATCAAATTATTGCTTGATTGGAATAATTTAAAAATTAAAACAAGGCGATTAGAATAATTTTGATATGTTCCATTTTTTAAAATCCCTCGTCTCTTCTTCTTATATCGGCGTTGATATCGGCAGCGCTTCAATTAAAATAGCGGAAATTTCTAAGGGTGGAATTAAGCCGAAACTTCGAAATTACGGCTTTTTGGAGATGCTTGGTCATCTGGAGCGTCTAAATAGCGCCCTTCAAACCAGTTCTCTAAAAATAGCGGAACGGCAAACCGCCGAACTCCTAAAATCGCTTTTGGAAAAAACAAAAATAAAATCGGATGCGGCAATTGCTTCTATCCCGGCCTTTTCGGCGTTTGTAACCATTCTTGAAATACCGGAAATGTCGGAAATCGATACGGCGAAAGCGGTCCCGTTTCAGATTCGTCAGTATATCCCCTTGCCAATTTCAGAGGTGGCAATTGAGTGGTCTAAAATTGGAAAAAAAGAAGACGAAGGAGGTTTTACCAAACAAGAAATTCTTGTTGTTTCTGTGCTAAACGAGCAAATTAGGAAATATCAAAATATCTTTAAATTAGCCGGCCTAAATTTGATGGCTTTGGAAATAGAAAGTATGGGTTTAATCAGGGCACTAATTGGCAATGACCCCACTCCCACTTTAATTGTTGATATCGGCGCTCGTTCCACTAACATCGCGGCGGTTGAAAGAGGTTTCCTTAAGTATAGTCGCCAAAGCGATTTCGCTGGCGGCTCTTTAACGCAAGCAATTGGTAACGGCTTGAATATTAATGCCAAACGAGCTGAAGAATTAAAAAAACAGAAAGGCCTTTTGGGGTCCGGGGGTGAATTTGAGTTATCCACATTAACCATTCCCTTTTTAGATGTTATAATCAATGAAGTGAAGCGAGTTAGAGACAACTACGAAAAAAATCAAAATCCGAAAATCGAACGATTAATTTTAACCGGTGGAAGCGCCAATTTATTGGGAATTGATAAATATTTAGAGAAGCAGTTTAATCTTCCAATAGTTGTTGGTAATCCATTTTTAAAAGTGGAATATCCGGCAAAAATAGAACCGCTGGTGAGAGGGTTAGGTCCGGCTTTCAGCGTGGCAATTGGATTAGGGATAAGAGAGTTTACATAAAATTATAAAGCAGGGAGCGCGGGACAGGATATTTTAAACTCGAGTTCCGCGCCCAAATTTTAAGAATAAAATGCTACAACACGCCACTTCCGTTTTAGAAGAAGAATTAAAAAGAGGGGAAAAATTGTCGGTCGGCTGGCCTTGGCGACTTTTAAGTTTTGCAATCATCGTTTTTGGATTAACAGCCGCCACTTATTTGGGAATGTCTTTTGGATACAAGCCTTATTTAAATTCGAGAATAAAAGAACTTGATAGTAGAATTACTAATTTGACCCAGCAGATTGACGCGACTCAACAGGAGAATTTAATTAGTTTTTATTCTCAGTTAGTCAATGTCAAAGAATTATTAAATTCTCACCTCGCCATTTCAAAAATTTTTGATTTTTTGGAAAAGAACGTTCACAATCAAGTTTATTATGTCTTTCTTAACTTATCTTTGAATGAGAAATCGATAAAAATTGAAGGTATCGCCCCTGATTATCATACCCTGGTTAAACAGCTGGAATTATTTCAAAGAGCGCCGGAAATAGAAAAACTTTTTTTGGAAGATTCAAGAGCGCTGGAGGGCGGCGAGACGCGTTTTTCAATCCGTTTGATTTTTAAGTCCGAGATGGTTAAATAATCGACCGGGATAAATACAAATATGGACACCGCGGAAATCCAGCGGCCATTAATATAAATAAATTAAATAAACATGAAAGTATCAACCAAGAGAGTTTTCAGCATCTTAATAGCGATTTTTATGTTTATCGCTTCGCTTTTTATTTACAGTTCTTTAATTAAGTCGATCTATGCGGAAATAAAAAATAAGCGAACAGAAATAGTTGGCCGGCTGGAACTTATTAATAAATACGAAACATCCATTAAACAAATTCAGAAAATTTTAAGCGAATATCAAAATATCAGTCAGTTTGCGGAGACAATCTCGTCAATTTTGCCACCAGAACAAAATGTTTCCCAGAGTGTCAATCAAATTTCCGGTCTGGCGAAAATAAATAATTTAATAATAAACTTTTTGTCGGTTCAGCAATTGGCGATTACGCCGTCAAGTAAACCGGATTTAATCAGGGGAAGGGGCGTATTAAGGCTTAATTTCGCGTTGACTGGTTCGTATGAAAACTTTAGAAAGTTTGTCCAAACCATGGAAACCAATATCAGCTTAATGGATTTGATCAGTTTAAAAATAGAACCAAAAATAGAAACAGGCTTAAAATCCGTTAAGGATAATTTTTCCTACGCCATGGCCGTTGACACATATTATCAGAGTAAATAATAAAAACATATCTATGCTGATGAGGGGGTCGGAAGAGGGTAAAAAACAAAATAAACCAACATAAATCCACGCCCTTCCTCGGCATCGAGTTTTCGCAAAATGGCTATTATCATCGAGGGAGAAAAAAGAAAAATTAACTGGCTTGCTCTAGCCACCATCGTTTTAATAGTGGCGGTATTGGGGACGGCGATTTATTATTTGTTTTTTGCCGCCACGCCGCTGGCAGAAAAGATAGCTCCGGTGCCTTTGCGGTCCATACAAGAATTATCATTGATAAAATTAGAGCCGGAAACAATTATCAATAATCCCACTTTCCAAGTCCTTAAACAATACGTTAATCCCATAGAAATAGAAAGCGGAGCGGTTGGGAAGGCAAATCCTTTTTTAAGATAAAGGCAATTTGAATAGCTTGAATTTCTTCGAATCGGCGAAAACAACCAGAGAGAGACGCGAACGATTTGAACAAATACGGAATTTGGCGGATGGAGTCATTCGCGGAATTGGATGGACTCTCGGCCGGACTAATGGTTGGGGATTATTTTAAGCAGGAAAAAAGCATGGAAAACAAAACCCTCATTCAAGAATTAACCAAGGAAGGGCTTTTAAGCGAAGAATCGGCAAAAAAAATCCTCCAAGAAGCTTCTTTGGCTAGAAGACAAATAGAGGAATTAATTTATGAGCGCCGCTTGGTAGAAGAAGAAAAACTGCTCAGCATAAAAAGTCGGCTTTTGGGAGTTCCGCTTGCCAAAACAAAAGCCGCAGATCTCAAAGAAGAATTGACAGAGATTTTTCCCGAAGAAACAGTCCGAAATTACAAAGTCGTTCCTATCAGCAAATCAGACGATTTATTGGTTGTGGGAATGATAAATCCCGATGACACAAAAGATCAGGAGGCGTTGAAATTTATCGCTAAACAGCTTAAAACAAATTTGGGCGTTTACTTGATTGGTCAATCTTATTGGGAAGAAGTTCTAAGACGTTATTCTCCGTATCGGAGCGAAGTAGAGGCGGCTGTCAAATCCCTAAATATTCAGCCGGGTAGCGGGTTGGCAACATATCAAAAAATAATTCAGCTGGAAGAAGGAGTGGGTGTTTCTGATGAGGCGCCGATTATTAAAATCGTGGCTTCAACCCTAAGGGAGGCTGTCTGGCAGAAAGCCTCTGATATTCACATCGAACCGCAGAGGGATCGGGTGCGAATTAGATTTCGACTGGACGGCGAACTTACAGAAATAAGCTCTTTGCCAATCGAATTGCATCAGCCGGTCGTTTCGCGGGTCAAGGTGCTTTGTAATTTGAAAATTGATGAAACAAGAATTCCTCAGGATGGCCGTTTTCGAACCGTTCTTTTTGGTCGAGACATCGACTACCGGGTGGCCACTTTTCCCACGCCGGTGGGCGAAAAAGCCGCTATTCGAATTTTGGACCCGACAGTGGGTTTAAAAGGGTTGGGAGAATTGGGTTTGGTCGGCCACAATTATGAAATAATTAAAGAAGGTATCGAAAAGCCGTACGGCATGATTTTAATCACCGGCCCCACCGGCTCCGGCAAAACCACCACTCTTTACGCGCTTATGCAAATTCTTAATAAAGAAGACGTTAACATAGTTAGTTTGGAAGATCCGGTGGAATATTTTATGGACGGATTAAACCAGTCGCAGGTGCGTCCGGAAATCGGCTATGATTTCGCTTCGGGATTGCGGCAAATTCTTCGTCAGGACCCGGACGTGATTATGGTGGGAGAAATTCGCGACAACGAAACCGCCGGCTTGGCGGTTCATGCGGCTTTGACCGGCCACATTGTCTTGTCAACTCTTCATACAAATAATTCTTCGGGTGTAATTCCGCGCTTAATAAATATGAACGTAGAACCATTTTTGCTCCCGGCCTCGCTGAATTTAATGCTGGCCCAACGTTTGATACCGCGGCTTTGTCAGGAGTGTAAAAAACCCGAGAAAGCGCAGGGGAAAGTTGAAGAAATTATCAAAAAAGAAATTGAGAAATTACCCAAAGAGTTAATTGACAAATTACGGCTGGCTGTCAATAATATTCAAATTTACCGCTCGTCAGGTTGCCCGGCTTGTAAAAATAAGGGAATCAGCGGCCGGGTCGCCTTGTTTGAGGTTTTGGCAAAGACCTCTGAGTTGGAAGAAATTATTAACACTGCGCCGACTGAACACCGCATTCTTGAAGAAGCCAGACGTCAGGGAATGATTAGCCTGCGTCAGGATGGAGTTTTAAAAGCGTTGGAAGGATTGGTTTCGATTGAAGAGGTGTTGAAAGAAACAATAGAAATATGATATGCTTAGAATATAGGATTTAAAATTTAGGATTTAGGGAGTTGTTGTTAATTCATTCCCTCAATTCTATATTCTGAATTCTAAATCCTCATTTATGGATTATAAACAAAAATTAAACGAATTGCTTCTGGTGACGGCTCGACAAGGCGCCTCTGATTTGCATTTGGCGGTCGGCCGACACCCGAGTTTAAGAATTGATGGCGCGTTGATCCCGCTTCGGGAAGAACCGGTATTAATTCCGGAAGTGGCAGAGAATTTAATATTCAATCTTCTTACTCCGGAGCAGAAAGAAAAATTTCTGCAGGAAAAAGAAATTGATTTCTCCTACTCTTTTGAAGATAAGGCTCGTCTTAGGGTCAATGTTTTTAATCAGCGAGGTTATTCGGCGGCTGCTTTGCGGGTTATTCCGGCACAAATCAAAACAATTGAAGAGTTAAATTTACCCCCAATCCTCCACGATTTTACGAAACTTTCCCAGGGTTTCATCTTGGTAGTTGGTCCGGCTGGTCATGGAAAATCCACAACCATAGCGGCTCTTCTCGATGAGATTAATCATATGCGAACCGAACACATTATTACCGTCGAAGATCCGATTGAGTATATCTTTACTCAGGACAAATCTATTATTTCCCAAAGGGAGGTAAAAATAGATACTTTAAATTTTCATCGGGGGCTTCGTTCACTTTTGCGTCAGGACCCGGATATGATTATGATCGGTGAAATGCGCGACCGGGAATCAATTGCCACGGCGATGACCGCAGCGGAAACAGGCCACCTGGTTTTTTCCACGCTTCACACCAATTCCGCTTCCCAAACCATTGACCGAATTATTGACAGCTTCCCGGCTGAACAGCAGAGCCAGGTTTCGTCTCAATTAGCGGCGACTTTAGTAGGAATAGTTTCCGAACGTTTAATTCCTCGCATTGACGGCGGCCGGATGCCGGCCTGCGAAGTAATGTTTATTAATCCGGCGATCCGCAATCTTATCCGTGAAAGAAAAGCATACCAAATTGATTTGGTCATTGAAACCTCGGCTCAGGAAGGAATGATAACTCTTAACCGTTCGTTGGTTGAGTTGGTACAAAAGAATGAAATTTCCCTCGAGAATGCAGAATTGTATTCATTGAATTCAAGCGAGTTAAGAATTTTGTTAGAAAGATTGTAAATTATCCGAATGCGCTGATTAATTGTTTAATATACGAAGCCGCATATTAGCGCCCTATTCGAGTTGGTAAAATTTTTATGAAGTTTAAATACAACGCTCGTACTCCGGAAGGTCAATTACAGGCCGGTCTTGTTGAGGCTTTTAATCGCGAGGCAGCCGCCAATATTTTATCCGGCCATAGCCTTTTTATCCTCAGTCTAGAAGAAGCCGAAAGAGGCCGCTGGTACGATAAACTTTTAAATTTTTTAAATCGGGTAAAAATTAAAGATTTAATGATTTTTACCCGTCAATTCGCGACTTTAATGGAATCAAAGGTGCCGTTGGGAAACAGTCTTAGGGCTCTTTACAAACAAACGAGAAGCCCCGTTTTGAAAGAGGCGGTATTTGAAATTTTTTCTGATATTGATGCCGGTCTCTCTTTGTCTCAATCTCTGGAGCGCCAAAGAAAATTTTTTTCTGAGTTTTATATTAGTATGATTCGCAGCGCAGAAATCACCGGCCGCTTGGAAGAAGCAATGATATTTCTGGCTGATTATCTGGATAAAGAAGTAATATGGAGGAGCCGCGTCCACAATGCCATGATTTATCCTTCTGTTTTGGTTGGGTTATTTCTAATTGTGGCCGGCATAATGCTGACGACGGTTTTTCCCCAAATCGAGCCGATTTTTAAGGAAACGAATGTTAGTCTGCCGCTCATCACCCAGATTTTTTTGGCCAGCGGTAATTTTATAATTAAATGGTGGTGGGCCGTCGTTCTAATATCAATTCTTTTGGTTTTTCTAATAATAGACTACTTTCAGAGCAGAGAGGGTAAGGCGGTGCTTGCTGAATTGATAATTAAAGCGCCGGTTTTTGGAAATTTATTTAAAAAAATGTACGTGGCGCGTTTTGCGGAATCAACAAGCGTATTAATAAAAGGCGGCATTCCCATAACTCAGGCGATTGAAATTAGCGGCCATGCGATTGGCAACATTATTTACCGCGACATTTTGCACGAAGTGGCGGAGGGGGTCAGGGCAGGAGAACTTCTCTCCGGTGTTTTGTCCCAAAACGAATATTATTTTCCTTCTTTGGTGGGGCAGATGGTGGCTATCGGCGAGGGAACCGGCCGTCTCGACGAAATTCTTTCTAGAATTTCCGTTTTTTACACCCGGGAAGTTGATGATTTGCTGAGTAATTTAACGGAATTAATTCAGCCGGTCCTGGTGGCCGCTATCGGCGCTTTTGTGGGATTGCTGTTTGCTTCAATTTTGATCCCGATATATAATTTAGCCCAAGCATTCTAAGGGGTTGAAAATTTTATCCGAAAATTATATTTATGCTTAATAATTCAGATAAAAAAGGTTTTACTTTAATCGAAATTTTAATCGTGGTCGCCATTATCGCGTTGTTGTCTTCGGTAATTTTGGTTGGTCTGGGGACTTTTAGA
>Ga0194126_10000237_pt1 | contig 87989 bp, 62 predicted proteins | sample TA2KigC150mmetaG_FD_148641 | JGI IMG/M metagenome (GOLD analysis project Ga0194126, IMG submission 148641) | Freshwater microbial communities from Lake Tanganyika, Tanzania - TA2015035 Kigoma Deep Cast 150m | ecosystem: Environmental > Aquatic > Freshwater > Lake | place: Tanzania: Lake...
CCGCCAAAGCCGCCCTGCCCCCCAAAACCGCCGCCGCCGCCGCCAAACCCGCCGCCACCGAACCCGCCACCGCCAAGACCGCCCTGACCGCCAAAGCCGCCCCCACCGACCGAGCTCCCGAGACCATACCCCTCGAACGGATAGCCGATCACGCCCTCGAGCCCTTGCACGAACGTGTTCGGGTTCACCTTAAAGCTGCGGGTGAACAACTGCTCCGCCTCGGGAATCTTGCGAGAAAAGACGATGGCGTATTCCTCGATCGAGTACTTAATCTGGCGCTCGGCCACCTTGACAATGGCGTCCAGCGCCTCCGACAACCGCACATTGCGCAGCGCCGGCTCGACCCGGACTTGAACCTGGCTCAACTCGAACTGCTCCTGTTGCGGCTGGGCCTGCGTGGGCTGGCCGGTAAAGGGATCGATCTGACCCAGAATCGCCGGCTGTGCCGCCTGCACGTCCACATACGGCGCCAGCATGAAGTTGAGCCCCTGCTTCTCCGGGTCGCGCGCCAGCGCCTCGTCATCCAGGTACTTGAGCACCTCGATCAGCGGCAGACCGGGCAACTCGAACTTGTCCAACCGGATCTTGTCCAACTTGGACGCAATCAGCCGCCGGCCCGGCCCGGTGTGAATCGTGTTCGTGCGCGCAAACGGGTTTGCCGCGGGCAGTTTCTCGCGCGTCACCGGCAAGTTCCACGCCATCTCGACCTCGACCATCTTGCTCTTGGCCATCATCTCGCGCCGCCGCGCCTCCTGCGAGTAGCGCGCCTCCGCGACCAATCGCAAATAGTAGTAGGCGCCCTGGTTGTTCGGGTCCTGCTGGATCGCCAATTTCAGCTTGTCTTCGGCCTCGCTGAGTTTGCCCATCTCGTAGAGCAGCTTGCCGTCCTGGACGAGCGTGCCCGTGTTGACCTTCTCGCGGCCCACCTCCGGCAAGAGCGCCAACGTGTCCCTGCTGGGCAGTCGCCCCTCGAGCTCCTTGAGCGCCTTGTCCACGTCCACCATCGTTTGCTGCGCCTCGACGTTCTTCGGGTCCGCCCGCAACACCCGGCCGAGTTGGATCTTGGCCTCCTGGTACTGGGCGCGGTTGTAGGACTTGCGCGCCAACGCCAGGTATACCGCGGTAAAGCCGGCTACCGTCTCGTTGCGTTCGGGCTCGATGCCCGCCTCGCCGATACGCTGGACTAGGGCGAAGGCCTCTTCATACAACCGGGCCGCCGTCCCCAGGTCGCCGCTGCGCTGTTCGGCCTGGGCGTCCTGGAGCGTCTTGCGCAGCAGGATGGTCTGCTCCTGGCGGCGCACGGCTTCCTCGGCCGCGATCTGCGCCGCGCTCGACTGCGCCAGCGCGCCCGGGGCCAACAACAACAGCAGCGAGAGACTCAGCGGGGGAACAAGAGTTCTGATCATGGACTTGGCTTCTTTTGCAGCAAAAATTATAGCGTGGCCGCGATCACATCGCACTGGGCCGGCGAATCACCGTTCGCTTTTTCGTTTGGCTGTCTTCGAGTGTAACGTCGCTCTCACTGATGGCAACGATATTGTAGGTCCCGCCCGCCACCGTGAGCTTTTGCCCCGTGCGCTGACGAAAATAATTGCGCCCGTCCGGCTCGTACCGCAGGTCCGCCGCGTACCCGTCCACCTCCTGGTACGGCTTCGCCTTGGTGATCGTCGCCACCGTCTTGCGATCGGCCAACTCGATAACCACCGCCTCCGGATTCTCGCGCGGCCCCTTGATCTGCTTGATCGAAAACACGTCGGTCTTGTCGCCCGGCGCCACCGCCCGGCGCATCGTCCGCTGATAAGTCCGGTTGGTGTGCGCCTCTTGGGTAATGGCGAACAGATACCGCAAGCTGCTCCCCGTCATCTGGCCGCCCTCGAACTCGACCCGCGTGTACAGCGGCACAATGTTCGTCACGATCATCGAACTGAGGCCCGCATCCGGCACCGGATACAGCGTGCCATCGGGCCGCTTCTTCCATTGGATGGGATTGAACAGGTTGTGCCCGGGCGCATCGATCCCCAGCTCCGGCGTGTCCTTCAGCCGCGTCAATAGCGTCTCGTTGGTCGTCAAGTCCAGCGGCGGCAGCGGCTTGGGCGCGCGCGTGAAGATCATCTCCCCCGCCTGGCTCAGGCTGCTCCGCACCGACGCCACCTTCAGCGGCAACAGGGCGGCCGCCACCGCCAGACCCACGAGCACAACGCCCAGGATCACCTTCTCGTAATGCTTCTTGAGAAACTCCATGACCTACAAACTCGGGTCCGCCGCAGGCGCCCCTTCGCCCATCCCACCGGGCATCGGCTCCCCCGCCGGCATCCCAGGCCGCGCCCGGCCACGGGGCGCCTTGGGTTCCTCGGGCTCACGCAACCGGACCGAATCCACCCACAACACCACGCGGAACGGGCGTTCGTCCAACACGACCGACGTCCCTGGTCGAATGGGGCCCGTCGGCGCCGTGGGCAGCGGCTCGACCCCTTCGCCTCCCCGCGGAAAATAGCGGCTGTAAGCTCCGCCCATGCCGCCCATGCCATACCGCCGCATCATCTGCAGCATCATCGGGTTCATCCCCTGCGGCATCGTCGGCGTCATGGGCATGGCGCCCATCTCGGCCCCCGGGTACCCGTCCGCGGCGCTCTTGTCCAGCAAGGTCGAGATCGTCGTGTCGACCACGACGCTCTTCACCAGAAAGGAGTGCACGCTGTGCGCCAGACCCGCCGCCACCTTCGCCAGTTCCGGCGTGAAACAGTGGAAGGTGAACTCATAGGGCGTCAGCACCGCCAACGTGTTGGTCGTCGGCTTCTTGCTCCAGTAATCCGACACGCCCGGCGTCAAACTCGGCGTCTCGAGCGCCCCCACCGACGGCCGACGCACGCCGTCCAAGGCCAAAATCTTGGCCTGAAACAACGCCAAACTCACCGCCCGAATGTCCATCAACATCTGGGTCATGGGCTCGATGCTCGGCCGGTCGAACGACATCAACGGTTTCTGCGCCGAAAACGTGAAAGCATAGTTCGGTTGGAGCCGCACCCCGGCCCGCTCCGCCGCCCGTTGCAGTTCGTCCACGGTGTTATCGAGCAAGAGCTTGAATTGCCCGCTCTCCAACCCCTTCGGATACGCCACCGGCACGAACGTCTTCTGGACCTCGCCCAAGAGTCCTTGGAGCTGTTGCTCCTGCTTGACCGCCGCGTCGATGTTGTTGACCTTCTCAGTGCCGGGATGCGGGTCCAACCGCGAGAGTCGATCCAACTCGGCAGTCTGCGCCTCCAGCGCCGCGGAAACCTCACTCTCCAAGCTGATCCGGGTGTACAGGTAATAGCCCGCCACCCCGAGCAGCACCAGCGCCACCGCCGCGCCGACAACCAAAACCAGATTCTTCTTGAGCCAGGGCATGTTACAGCTTGATCGGCTGCTTAAGCTTCAGTTTGACGTCGAAGGTGAACGTGCCCGTGCTGTCATCGGGCTGCATCGTCCCCGCCAATTGGGTCCCGTTCGTGCCCGCGTCAAAATAGGCGCTGGCCTGCAACTCCTGCAGCAAAGCCAGCGCAAGTTCGGAATCGGCGGTGGCGAAGATCTTGTTCCAGCTCACCCCGCGACACGTCAAGTTGATCACCGAAACCTCGTTCGTGTCCGCCTTCGGGGCCCCGCCACCCCCGCCCATCATCCCCATCGGGTCCGCATTCGGATCCGCATTCGGATCCGCATTCGGGTCCATCGGATCCATGGGCGGCATCCCCTCGTTGCCCCCCGACTCTTCCTGCGTGATCCGAAAACCCTTCGGGATGAGCCCGTACCGCATCATCATCCGAATGTCCATCATCGGCCGGGGCGTGGCCTCCTCTCCCCCCACTGCATCTTCCGTCGGCTCATTGGTCTCCGGCGCCATCCGCTCGACCCACACCGCGGTCCGGATCCCCGGCCGTTGCGTGGCCCGCTCCGTAGCCACCAGCGCGCGCCGGAGCTCGGCCATAATGTCGCCCCAGATGAACCTGCCCCCCATCCATCCACTCAACTCGTCCACCGTCCGCTGCGTGTCGCGCCGCTTGTTCAACGCCTGCTTGAGTAAGGTCTCCTTCTCCTTCCACTGCATCTCGCGCGGTTTGCGGTCGTCGATGAACGACTGCTTCACATTCGCCACCTTGTTGAAAAACCACCCCATCGCAAACACCACCAAGATCAAGCTGAACGCGGCAGCGAAGAAATACGGCTTCTTCTGGTTCAACTGTTGCCGCTTGAGGATGCTTTTGGGCATCAGGTTCAGCTCGATCGGGCACCGCGCCGGATTCCGCAACCCCAAGCCCACCACCTCCCCATACGCATGCGCGACCTTCGCCAGTTCCTCCACATTCACTGCCGGGTCGATCTGGACGTTTCGGAACGGGTTGAAATACTCGACCTCGAGGTTCAGTTTCTCCGCGAAAAACTGCGCCGTGTACGGCATGATCGACGCCCCGCCTGACAAATACAACCGCTGCGGGGCCGACCCGCCCTGCTGGCTCCGATAAAACTGGACGGTCTGGTTGACCTGGATGTGCAGCCGCGTCATCACCTGCCGCGCGATCTTCGATATGGCCGCCTGACGCGGGTTGTCCGGCTCCTCGTACGCACCCCCCAAACTCACGAAACCTTCCGCCACCTTCAACTTCTCCGCCTCCGCAAACGGCAGCTTCGCCTCCGCCCCGAAATCCTGCGTGATCGAGTTGGCTCCAATGTTGATGCTGCGGCAGTAAAACCTGCCCTTCTCGAAAAACAACACGTTGCTGGTCTTGGCCCCGATATCCAAAACCATCGAACACCCCTCCACGTCGCCGTAGTTGTACCGAAACGCATTCGCCAAACACGCGTGCGACGCATCCACCAAGTCCAATCGCAAATTGACCGATTCCGCCCCCCGAAACAACTGCTCGACCAGATCGGTCTTGATCGCCATCAGCAACACCTCGAGCTCGCCCGAGGGTAGCGTCCCCAGGATCTGAAAGTCCCACACCACCTCCTCGAGGGGAAACGGCACGTTCTGCCGCGCCTCGTACTCGATGATCTGACGCACCTTCGAGGAGTCCACCGGCGGTAACTTGACGAACTTCGAGAAAACCTGGTAGCCCGGGGCGCACACGTTGCAGCTCTTCGCCCCGAAGGACTTGTCCGCCAGCAACTCCTGCACCCCGCGCAACACCACACCCTCCCGCGCGGCGTCCTGGGCCCCCGCCAACCCCAGCGGCTTGACGGCATAGCGCAAGAGCCTGAGTGCGCCCGCCTCGTTCACGTCAAACTCGGCCAGCTTCAGGCTACCCGCACCGAAATCGATGCACAGAAAAGACTTCGAGTTCAGCATAGCGCCCTCTCGACGATCATAGTTCAGCTCTCTACGGTACCTTTAATAGCCAGAACTGGGCCAAAATCGAGAAAGACCGGTGCTGGTTACTGGAAATCGTCTGTACGGTCAAATACAAAAGTCGGCGCCGCACGTTCAACCCCCGATTTCCGCACCCTCAGCCCCAACTCACCGGTGCTGCCACACCGGCGGCCGCTTCTCCAGAAAGGCCTGGATCCCCTCATGCGCATCCGCCGTCTTCAACAACTCGTCCAGGTAGATCCGCTCGACCTCCTCGAGCGCCGCCTCGAATGCCCTTCCCCGAGCCTGGTCCACGGCCCGCTTGGTCAGTTTCAACACCGGCCCGCTCAACGAACTCAACCGCCCGATCCATTGGTCCACTTGCCCTCTAAATTGCGCCGCCGCATAAACCCGGTTGACCAAACCCATCCGCTCCGCCTCGACCGCGCCCAGAATCTCCCCAGTCCACAACAACTCCAACGCCCGCGCACGCCCCACCAAACGCGGGAGCATCGCCGCCGCCACCGGCGCAAACACACCCACCTTGACCTCGGGTTGGCCGAATGTGGCGCGCTCGGAAGCCAACACCAGATCGCAAAACGTGGCCAACTCGCACCCGCCTCCCAGCGCGGGACCGTCCACCGCCGCCAAGGTGGGCGCGCTCACAGCGCCCAACTTTCGGAACAGGCCGTGAAAGAGCTCGAGCATCCGCCCCACCTGAGCCGGCGTGTGATCCTTGACATCCGCCCCAGCCGAGAACGCTTTGCCCTCGTGGTCCATCACCAGCAGTCGCAGGCCTGCGTCCTGCGCCAACCCCGCCAGAGCCTGGTTCAACTCCTCCAGCATCGGCAGACCCAGAATGTTCAGCGGCGGCCGGTTCAGGGTGATCCGCACCACCCCGTCGGCCCGCTCGCAGCGAATGGTCGAGTAAACGGCGCTCATGTGGTCCTACTAACGCGGCCCGGCGCCCTGCCACGCTCGGTACCGGCGGCCGAGGAGTATCGGCCCTCGCCGCCGGCCCACAAGCTGAATTCAGCACGCGGTCGAATCCTCAGCGAGGTCGAGCGCGAACAGATCATCCACCGATTCCTCATCGCCGGGTAGAAACTCCTCGGGCCGTCTTCGTGGTTCACTGCGGTTCGATCACCTTCAGCCCCGGCACCGCCTCGAAATGCCGCTTGTTGAACGTGGCCACCTCGCTTCCGCGTTCCAGGGCGGTGGCCGCTACAATCAGGTCATAGGAGCCGATCGTCTTGCCCGCCGCTTCCAGCGCGGCCCAAACCCACGCGTGCTTGTGGGCCGTCTGCTCGGTGTAGGGGACGATGGGCAACGGAGCCAGCACCCCTTGCAGGTATTGCTGGCGCCGAGTCCTGCGCACGACGTCAGCCCTTTCCACACCATGCCAAAGTTCAGCCACGGTGATGGCCGCCACCTCGAACAGATCGTCGGGTCGACTCTCCAGCCATGCCTTGAGATCGAAAGCCCCCTTTTCACCCCGGATGATGACATCCGCGTCCAGGATTATTGCCATTTGTCAGCCGGGGTTTTGAGGGTATCACGGGCAGCCACCAGGTTGCGATGCCAACCGCTGGCTTCCTTAGATGTCAACTCGACGCGGGCCAAGGCCTCGGCCAAGTCGCGGCCGGTGCATCGCGGCTCACTGTCCGGCTCGATGCGGGCAAAAGGCCTGCCGCCCTTCAGCAGGACGAATGTCGTGCGTTGGTAGTGCGCCCGGTTCAAACAATCGGCGAAATTGCGCGCCGCTTCAGTGACCGTGATAGTCGTCCTTTTCATGGAATCACATTGTCAGATTCTAAGCCCTGGTCAATCCTGCGGGCGAGTTAGCCTGAAGGTCGACGCACCAGCCTCAGAACTCATGAGTCGCCACCATGGACTGCGAACCCGCGGCAGAGCGCGCGGCTTTCCCCGCTCTTGCGAGCCTTCAGTTCCTCTGGTTTGATTCCGGCCGTGCCCATTCACGGAGCAGGCGTTGGCCAGGACGTGCCACGGCGTGGTGGCGCGTCGGCGCGCCGCCCGGCCACAGCAGAAGGGAGCCCCGCATGTCGAACCTCGACTTACCGGACCGCTTGAACGTCGTCGAACCGCTGGTGGACGCGCACCTGACCCAGGGGCGCGCCGACAAGCCGGCGCTCTTATGCGGTGACGAGGCGGTGACCTACCGGCAGTTGAGCGAGCGCGTCAACCGCCTGGGCAATGTGCTGCGCCAGTTGGGGGTCCGCCTCGAAGAGCGCGTGGCCATCCTCATGCCCGACTCGCCGGCGTGCGTCTACGCGTTCTTCGGCGCCATCAAGATCGGCGCCGTCGCCATCCCCCTTAACACCAACCTGCTGCCCAAAGACTACCAGTACCTCCTCAACGACAGTCGCGCCCGCGTCCTCGTCGTGCATGCCTCGCTCCTCGCCAAAATCCTCGAGGTCCGACCCCGACTCCGGTTTCTCGAACACGCGCTTGTGGCCGGGGGCGGGACCGCCGGCGCCTCGAATCTCGAATCCCTGTTGGCCGCTGCCGCCCCTGACCTCGACCGCGCGGAGACGAGCAAGGACGACGCCGCGTTCTGGTTGTACAGCTCCGGTACCACCGGGTTCCCCAAAGGCGCGATCCACCTGCATCACGATATGATCGTGGCCGCCGATCTCTACGCCCAGGCCACCCTGGGCTTGGTCGAGTCCGATGTCTCCTTCTCGGTCGCTAAGCTCTTCTTCGCCTATGGCCTCGGCAATGGCCTCTACTTCCCCCTTCGCACCGGCGGCACCACCGTCCTGTTGCCGGACCGCCCCCTGCCCGACACCGTCTTCGCTGTCATCGACCGTTACCAGCCGACCGTCTTTTACGGCGTGCCCACCAGCTACGCCGCCCTTCTCAACGCCGCGGAGCGCAGCGGCCGCACCACACTCGGCCGCGTCCGCCTCTGCGTCTCCGCCGGGGAACCGTTGCCCAAACCGCTCTACGACCGCTGGCAGCAACGGTTCGGCGTCGACATCCTGGACGGCATCGGCTCGACCGAGATCCTCCACATCTTCATCTCGAACCGGCCCGGCCGCGTCAAACCCGGTAGCACCGGCGAAGTCGTGCCCGGCTACCAAGCCCGCATTGTGGGCGAGCAAGGCCAAGACCTGCCGGTCGGCGAAACCGGCACCCTCCTCATCAAAGGCGACAGCATCGCCGCCGGTTACTGGAATAAGCACGAAGCCACCTGCAAAACCTTCCTCGGCGAGTGGATCAATACCCACGATAAGTTCCGCCTCGACGCCGACGGCTACTACTGGTACGCGGGCCGCACCGACGACATGATCAAGGTCAGCGGACTCGCCGTGTGGCCGGCGGACGTCGAGGCCATCCTCCTCGAACACCCCGCCGTCCTCGAAAGCGGCGTGGCCGGTGTCCCCGACGCCGAAGGCTTGCTCAAACCGTGGGCCTACGTCGTGCTCAAGAAAGATCACCCACCCTCGGACGCCCTCGCGCGCGAGCTGCAGGCCTTCGTCAAAGCCCGCACCGAACCCCACAAATACCCGCGCACAGTCAAATTCGTGTCGGACTTGCCTAAGACCGCCACGGGCAAAATCCAGCGTTACAAACTGCGCGCCCTCGGCGCCGCAGAGAGCCGCGCCCAATCCGCGCCGTGATCGGCCACGCCTGGAACCCCTTCCTCCGCTACCCGCGCCTGGCGCTGGGGCTGACCGCCCTCCTCTGCCTGCCGCTGCTCGCCAAACTGGCCCAGTTCACCGTGAGCTCCGAGCTGCGCGTCCTCCTCGAGGGCGACCAGCGCAACCTCGCCAGTTACCAAAAGGTGCGGGAGATCCTCGCCGAGGTCGAGGTGGTCGTCCTGAGCCTCGAGTGCGACGAGGTCTTCTCGCCAAGCGGCGTGTCGGCCATCCGGCGGGTCAGCGAGGCCTTCCTCGAATTGCCCGGCGTCGAGGACGTCAAGAGCCTGACTCACTCGTACAAACCCGTCCGCCGCGGCCTCGGCTTCGTCATGGAACCTTTCGTCCCCGCCGGCGACCTGGAGCCGACTGAACTGGCGCACATCCGCGAGTTCTCCTTGGCCCATCCCCTGGTGCGCAACGTCATGGTCTCCCCAGACGCCCGCCACACGCTCCTGACCGTCACCTTCCGCCGCCCCCTCGGCACCGTCGCCGCCCAGCGAATGTTGCGGGGCGATGTCCAGGCCACCCTCGCACCCTTCCGCGCCGAAGGTCTCCAGTTCGAGGTGCTCGGCCTCCCGCTCATCGAAGAAGAAATCCGCCGCACACTGCGCCACGACTTGGGCCGGTTCGTCCCCGCCGCCGTCGCCTTGTTGATCCTCATCCTATGGCTGACCTTTCGGTCCGGCCGGATGTTGGCCTGGGTGCTGGCCAGTCATTTGGCCGTCCTCCTACTCCTCCCCGGTGTGGTCGCCCTGGGCGGGTTCCGGTTGAACGTCTTCTCCGTCATGCTCTTCCCCATGCTCACCGGCATCCACCTCACGCTCCTGGCCCACCTCGGCACCGGCTTCCAACGCGCTTACTCTCAAACCCACCACGCCGACACCGCCCTCTACCGTACCCTCGACATCGTGTTCAAACCCTCAGCCCTAGCTAGCCTCACCACCATTATCGGGCTCCTATCGCTCACCATCGGTGGCGTGCCCCAAACACGCGAGTTCGGCTTCCTCGGCGCCCTCGGCCTCGCCCTGGTCCACGGGGTGACCTTCGGCCCAACCCTCGCCATCCTTAAGCTCGCCGCGAACCGCTGGCCCCCGTCCCCCCCCCCCCCCCCCCCCCCCCCCCCCCCCCACAGCGCCCCACGCCCCGCCCACGCCGACTGGGCACAGCGGTTCGCCCAGTTCACCCAACAGCACCGCGGGCTCATCCTCGCCGGGGCAGGCCTGCTCTTAGGGCTCAGTCTGCTGGGCCTGCGCTTCATCCGCACCGACATCCGCGCCGTCGAGTTCCTGGACCCGTCCAGCCCGACCCGTCAAGCCCTCGAGAGCCTGGACCGAATCTACGGCGGCATCAACGTCGTCCAGATCGAGTTCGACACCGGCGCCGCCAACGGCGTCAATGACCTCGCCTTCCTCAAGTACCTCGAACGCGTCCACCGCTTCGGGGAATCCCGCCCGGACTTGTCCAGCGCCTACTCGTACGCGCAGCTCATGGCCATGATCCACCAACTCTGGGAGGGCGGCCGAGCCGACGCCCTCCGCTTGCCCGACAATCCCCTCCTCATCAACCTCTTCGTCCTCGCCCTCAAAGCCCAAAACTTCCCCTTCCTCACCGCCCTCGCCGACACCGACCTGCGCACCGGTTACCTCGTCCTCCGCACGCGCGACATGCCCGCCGACCGCTACCTGGCCCTGATCGCCGAAGTGACCGCCTACGCCCAAAACGCCCGCCCCCCCAACGTGACCGTCTCCGCCGCCCGCGGCATCCACTCCATCCTCGAAGCCGACCGCCGAATCCTCCGCAGCCAAGCCAGCAGCGCCGGCCTCACGCTGGGGGTGATCGGGCTGGCCCTGGCGCTGCTCTGGCGTTCGATACCCCTGGCGGCCGTGTCGCTGCTCACCAACGCTATCCCGGTCGCGCTCGTCATCGCCGTGGGCGCCTATACCGGGATCACCCTCAACTCGATCACCGTCATGGTCGCCGCCATCGCCCTCGGCATCGCCGTCGATAACTCCATCCACTTCCTCACCCACTGGCGCGACCTGCGCCGCGCCGGCGTCGACCCCCACCACGCCGTCCTCCAAACCTTGCGCCTGAAAGGCCGTCCCATCCTCTGGACCGGCGCCATCCTGGTCGCCGTCTTCGCCGTCTTCTGGTTCTCCTCCTTCCCACCCGTCGTCGACTTCGGCCTGCTGTCCGCCATCGCCTTCGCCGGCGCCCTCGCCGCCGTCGCCTTTCTCCTGCCCGCACTGCTCCTGCCGCCCAAGCGCACCAACGGCTCCGACGCCACTCCCCCCCCCTCTCCCTGACACCCCACCCCAAACCCCATCCCACTCCTCCCACCGCCACCACTGAGCCAACTCAGCCGCCCAACGCACCGCCAGCTCCCCCCAGTCGAGTTCGCCAAGGCCCCGATCTTTTTTTGATGGGCAGAGAAGCGTCTTTGTTGGTAATAATAAGCCCGAATCGGCGCCGGCCTGGCCCGCTGCGCGCTCGCTGCCTCGGGCCGTCAGAGGCGCATCGGAAGCGTAGCCGGGCCGAGCGCGGTCGAGTTGCCATCGTCTGGGGCCGCTCCTCCCGAACGGATGGGATGCCCGTAGCGGATGCGCTCGACCAGCCTAGCAACGCCGCCAAACCACGCAGGCCCTATGCAAATCAGCGCCTCACCCAAGTCAACCCACCGGCACCCGGCCTTTACCCTGATCGAGTTGCTCGTCGTCATCGCCGTTATCGGCATCCTGGCCGGCCTGCTCTTGCCCGCCCTCGCCCGAGCCAAGGAGAAAGGCCGACGCACCTATTGCCTCAGCAACATGCGCCAGGTCGGCACGGCCCTCCAGATGTACGAATCCGACACCAAGAAACTCCCGCCCAAACGGCATCCCGTGGGCGATTTCAACAACCCCTTCGCCCCCCCCAACGTCCTCAACCTCCTCAATAACTACCTCGGCGCGCCACTCGGGGCGCGCTCGCCCGCCGTCTACAACTGCCCCTCCCTTAAACCCCATCCCAACCCCGTCTTCGCCCCCACCCGCTACAGCAGCACCAGCCTGTCGGTCAACACCGTTCCCTTGGGCCGTACGTTGGCCGCGGTGCCGCGCCCATCGACGACCATCCTCATGCAGGAGGCCTGGGCCCTCTGCAACCAACTCTGGAACCAGCCCGAACCCAACAACCGTTCCGATTTAGCCTTAGAGGGTCTCCAGTCCACCACCTACCAGGAGTGGCATATGTGGGCCAGCCTCGCCGATCACGACTCCTTCCTCTCCGAAGAACGGCGCGAGCACCTGTCCAACGTCCATACCGAAGGCGGTAACCTCATCTTCGTCGACGGCCATGCGGACTATCGCAAATACCGGCAGCTCCGCAGTCTGGACTTCGGCCTCCTGCCCGATGAACCCTACGAAGCCACCCGCCGCCAGGTCGACCGCGATTACCACGCCGAGTTCTAATCGCCCACATGCCTGAGCCGTCCTGAGCCTCCTGAGCCGTCCCATAACCATCCCCACCACCGCCATGCCTCGCTCGCCCACCCCCCCGCCGGCAGCCTCGGCCGGCGCGGCGCAATCCCGTGACGCACGCCCCCGCCGACGTCGGTGGGATCAAACGCGTCCCCCCCACCCGTTGCGCCTTCCCACCTCCCGCCTGCGGTCGGCTGCCGCCATCGCCACGGCAGCCGCCATCGGAGCTGTGCTCTTGCTCCCGTTAGCGCCCACGCTCGGCTGCAGCCGAACCCCTTCGGCCCAGGCCACCGCCCAACAACTCGAACAGAGCTTCCAGCACGCCGATGTCGCCTTGCGAGGCACCATGACCCAGGCCAGCCGCGCGTTGCACGAAAGCAACTACACGCTCGCCATCGCCATCATGGCCAACGCCGTCCAAGACCGACCCATCGACCCCGCTCAACGCCAGGCCGTCGACCGCGTCGTCACTCACACCCGCCGCGCCGTCCACACCGACCCGCAGCTCGAAACCCCAGAGCTCTACCATGCCATCTCGGCGCTGATCGAGAGCGTCCACGGGGAGAACTAGCTACCCTTTGCCCGTTGCTCATCCTACATCGTCACGGTCAGCCTCAGCCCTCGAGCAGGCTCGGGGCGATATCCATCTGCGACCGCCGCAGCGGGGTCCTTCCAGGCAGCGGACCCCTCCACAACGACACCCCAGGTGACCACCTCCGGACGCGCCCGCTGCCGACCAGGACGTAGCGCAGACAGGAAAGCAGGCGCGTTGCAGGAACGAGCGTCGAGTGTCCGGGCCAGACCAACCGGATCGTTCTTTCCGGAGCCGCACCGAAGATGACCCTGCATACACACCGTCATCCTGCGGAGTCAGCTCCGTCATGTCGTTGAACCAAGCCGTGAGGTGGGGCTTGGCCACCAGCCCCCGGTCGTCCACGGCATGGGTGTCGGCTGTCATCACCTTCCGACCGCTTGTCTCCAAAGCTGCAGCAACTGGATGACCTCATCGAGTTCCTCGCTCGTTGTCCCGCGGCCCAAACTGAAACGCACCGCGCCAAAGCCGACCGCTTCCGGCACCGCCATCGCCTTGAGCACGGGGGAGAGTTCGCGGCTGCCGGCATGGCAGGCTGAACCAGTGGAGGCGGCCACGTCGGGCAGGGTGGCCAGCACATCGCTGCCGGTATGGCCGGCGAAGCTGACGTTGAGTGTGTTGGGCAAGCGCTCGGTTGGGTGGCCGTTCAAGTGCAGGCTGGCACCGAACAGCCCCTTCAACCCGGCGTGGAAGTCGTCGCGCAATTCGGTGAGCCGTTGGCGGCGGACCTCCAGTTCGGCGGCAGCCAATTCGCAAGCCGCGCCCAGGCCCACAGCCAGCAGCACGTTCTCCGTCCCGGCGCGGCGTCCTGACTCGTGCCCGGCGCCGTGCATCAATGGTTCCACTTGGACGCCCTGCGAAATGAACAACGCGCCGATGCCTTTGGGCGCATACAGCTTGTGACCGGCAACGGAAAGCAGATTTACTCCGAGGTCGTCAACCCGCGCGGGAATCTTGCCCACCGATTGGGCGGCGTCGGTGTGAAACAGCACGCCGCGCTCGCGGGTGATGCGGCTGATCTCGGCGATCGGCTGGACAGTGCCCACCTCGTTGTTGGCGTGCATGATGGTGACGAGAATCGTCTGCGGCGTCAGTGCGCGGCGGACATCGTCCGGATCAACACGTCCGGTGCCGTCCACGGGCAGGTAGGTCGCTCTGGCGCCGAGCCGCTCCAAAAAGCGGCAGGGCTGAAGCGTCGCCGGATGCTCGATCGGCGTGGTGATGATGTGATTGCCCTGATCGCGCAACGCGAAGAAGGCGCCTTTGATTGCGTGATTATTGGCCTCCGTGCCGCCACTGGTGAAGACGATTTCGGACGACTGGCAGCCGAGCAGCCTAGCCACTTGCGCCCGAGCTTTTTCCAGGGCGGCCTTGGCCGGCTGTCCGGCCCAGTGGAGGCTGGACGGATTGCCATAATGCGCTTCGAGAGAAGGTCGCATCGCCGCCGCTACCTCCGGCGCGATGGGCGTGCTGGCGTTGTAGTCGAGATAGATTTGTTTCATAGGTGACGCTTTGTCAAAAGCTGTAGCGCACGGTGGCATAAACAATGTCATTCCTGCCCAGTTGGCCAAGGAACGAATCGGTTGGCCCGCCGAAAACACTCCCGCCAAGCGCCGCCCAGAGCCCGTCGGTGAATTGGTAACTGAGTTCCGGATTCAGGAAGAAGCCTCCGGCCATCGGGCTGTAGAAGCTGAACCAGGACAGCTTGAACGTTTGATAGTGCAGCAGTTTGGTGAGGCGCAGACCAATCAGGTCGCGCCATTGGGGCCGCTGGGGAAATCCGGCGGGCACGGTACGGCGATACGCGTCGAAGTTCTGCATCCATTCACCGTAATATTCGAGACTGGCGATGAAGTCGCGGGCAATTTGCCGCTGGTAGGTGAGGAGAAACCGGAGCTGCGAATTCTCGATGGCCGCCCGAGTGCCTGAAGGATCGTCGGCCGAGTAGTAATAGCCGGTTTCTGCTCCCAAAACTCCGCCCAGGCCAGCCCGCCGGGCGCTCGCGCCGAAGACCACCAGCCGGGGATAGAACTCAATGGCAGCGGCGGGCATGGATGGGTCGTCAGGTTCCAACGCGTAGTTCCGCCAGAAACCGTGGTAGGCGTAAAGCGACACTTCCGTCTCCGCGAGCGTGCGATAGAGGCGCAGGGCGAGTTCCGTATTCTCAATCCGGACGTCCGGCTCGTCCGTCTCCCGGGGCAGCAGCGGGAAGGGATCGAACTGATGGAATCGTTCGCGCGGCGGCAGTTGATTGGGAGTGAAGAGGCCGGGAGGCACGACCACGAATTCAGCCGTGATGCCTTTCGTGTGGACGTTGGCGCTGAGACCATCGACACCGAGCTTAAGGTATTCGAGGGGACGCCCCGAGAAAAAGGCGGCGTAGTCCTTGGGAAACACGTCGTTGATAAAAACCAGGTCACCCACGCCCCACGTGAGGATTTGGCGTCCGAGCCGCAATCCCCAGGCGTCGCGCGCGTAATCCAGATAGCCCTCCCGCAAATCCGCGCCGAAGGTCTCGTCCACGGCATCGTGATGGAATTCGGGCTTGGCCAGGAGATGGACGGCGCCCTGCGGGGAGCGGGCTTCGAGCTTGAGTTGAAGGCGCTCCTCGCCCAGCAGGAAACCATGGCCACCCAGGCCATCTGAATCGGGCGACGATTCCAGGTCTGGCTGCACCGAGTAGTTGACCAATCCAAAACCATGCAGACTGCCGCGCCAGTCGGCGGGCAGCTTGATGTCGTCGGCAGCAAACGCGGTGGCCGGAACAACCAACCACAACGCCGCGCGGATCAGTCGCCGGAAATCCATTGGCCGGGCGGGCGTCGAAGAGAGCGCTCAGTGAAGACGTCCTCCGTCAGCCCCACATTGTATTTGATTTGCTGGAACACGACTTCGGTGGAGTGGCCGCGCTTGACGTTCTTCATCGTCCGGCGGGTGGCGGTGGGTAGGCCATCCACTTCGCGCACTTTGTCGGCGGTGAAAACTTTGAACAGTTCCCGCTGGGCGTCGTAGAATTCCTCCTTGAGCGGGAGAAACGTGGCGCGATCAATCCAGGAGAGCTTGCGGGTGAAACTGGCCCGGCCCTTGGGCACGCTTTCCATGACGTAGCACGGTTTGCCTTCCACCGCCTCCTCGCGCAGAAGCGTGCGGGTGTCGGCCTCCAAGGGACGGCCGGATACGTCCTGGTAACTGAAGTCCGAGCCGACGAAGCTCGATTCCGCATCCCGCGCCGCGATGCGCTGGACGAGGTTGAGCGCGGGCACGAACAGCCAGCGGTCGGCGTCGCGGGCCGGTTCGGTGGACACCAGAAGCGCCGTGCCGCGCACCTCGGCGGGGCGATGGAAATAAAGGAAGTATTTCTGGCGGTCCTCGCCGCTGTTCCGGCGCAGCAGGGTCAATTCGCGCACCCGCTGCTGACCGCCCTTGCTTACCAGGGTCATTACGACGCGGGCGGACATGTCCTGCCCGGCGTAGTGGAAGGCTTGCAACGACTTTGTGGCAATTTCGTCGGCGGAGGGGGGGTGCGCCATTGCAGACGCAAGGCCCAGACCGACTCTGAGCAAGACAATTTGCGTTTTCATCGTGTGCATTCCTCAGAACGTGACCACTTTGTCCGCCCACTCCGTCCAGGCGACGAGGTCCGTCATCTTGCCCAGCGGCGCTTCAGGAATGGTCTGGCCTTGGCCGATGCCGCAGCGCGTCAGACAAGTCGTGCAGAGCCTGGCTTGAGCGCCACGTCGGATGAGGTCCTGGAGCAGGTTTGCCAGGTTGAATTCGGCCTGCTCCGGCGCGGCGTCCGGGCGGGCAATGTCCACCGCCTGGTTCAGCAGAAACAGTCGGACTTCGTGGCCGGCTTCGCGCGCGGTTTGGCCGTAGCGCAACGCGTTCCACGCCACGTCCGTGCCGTCGTAGGGAGGATGATCGAGAATGAGCAGCAGTTTCACGGTAATGCCTTTCGGAGGTTTGTTCAGTAAAATCGCAGAATGGGGGTGATGAGCAAGATGGCCGCCGCCAGGCCCAAGCAGAACTTGCAGAACTTCTTGCGCTTCGCCCGCCACGCCCAGAACTCGTCGAGCAAGGCTTGCGGCGGCTGGAAGTCGGGTTTGAACTGGGCGAAAAGCTCCTGGATTTTCGGATCAATCTTCAGCAATCCGTAAAGCACGATGCCGAAGCCGATGAAGACCAGGAGCGTCTTCAGCGCGAACGTGGCCAGCGCCAGTTCACTGACCTCGCGCCAGTGGCCGTGAAACAGCCGGTAGATTACGGGATACGCGAAGCCGGTCGCGATGAGCACCAGGATGAAGCCGACGCACAACCGCGGCTGCAGGCTCAGGAGGCGCTCGATGGACTGATCGTAGTTGTAAATGATGGCGCGGCCATACCTGGCACGGGTGTTCACCATGCGGAGTTGATAAAACGGCGCAGCGGCGCACGCGACGGCAGCCAGCAGGTGGATGACGGTGTTGAGGGTGTAGAGGACGGTTTCCATAGCTCGATTCCTTTCATCAAGAGACGGGTTGCGGATTCGATCCCGTGGGCTTCGGTAAGAATCGCGCGAACGCCGGCAGCAGTAGGAGCGTCGCTGCCGCGCTCCCGACCATCAGCGTGGCGAAGAACAGGCCGACGGTCACATAGGGTGTCAACGGCGCAAAGGTCAGCGGCAGGAACGTCAGCGTGATGACGATGGCGTTGCGCCAGACGGCGCGCACCGTTTCGCCAAACATCTCCTGGTTGGCCCGCGCGGCATCCGTCCCCTGCCGGCGTAATGCGTGGAGTTTCGTCAGAAAATGGATGGCGAAGTCCACCGAGAGGCCCAGGCTCAACGTCGAGCATACCGCGATGGGCATGTCGTAGTCCTTGCCGAACAAACCGAGCAACCCATAGCAGAATACAATCGCCACCGTAAGCGGCAGCATGGCCAGCACCCCCAGCCGCAGCGACCGCAGTAGTGCGACCATGAGCACAAACACCACCGCAAAACTACCCAAGACTGCCCGCAACATGCCGCTGACCATCAGGCCCTGCCAGATGCGGTTGATATAGGTCAGGCCCGACCAGCGCAGTTGCAGGCCCTCGGGTGGCGGTTGCTCGCGCATGAACGCCGCCAGCGCCGCCTCCACAGCGGACATGTCGCGGTTGTCGCCGGATTTCATTTGCACCCACACGTTGGCTTTGCTGGCGTCGGCATTGAGAAAATTGTCGAGGTCGTTGGGATCACCTGAAATGGAGAACAGGAAGAGGATCTGCGCGATGGCCGCCTGATCGTCGGGTACGGCATCGAAAGCACCCTGCTCGCCGTGCAGCACAAAGTTGATGCGTTTGACAATGTCCGCGACCGACGAAGTCTTGCCCACGCGCGGATGCCGTTCGAGCGCCTGCTGCAACCGCGCCAGGTAGCTCATGACTTCGGGCCGTTTGATGTCGTCCGGCTGGCCGCCTTCCACGACCAGATAGGCCTCATACGTGCCGCCGAAGTGCTCGTTCAGGACACGATCCGCCACGCGGATGGGATGGTTCGCCTTGAACCAGCGAACCGGGTTGTCATTCACACGGATTTGCCAGATGCCAATGACGCCGACCGCAATCAAAAGGGTCGCACCGGCAATGACCCACTTAGCCCGACGAAAGGCGAAACTGCCCAGCGCCGGCAGAAAGCGAGCGGAAGTTCCAGAAACCTCCGCACGTGCGGCCAGGTGGCGGCTCAGCGTAATCTCCCGAATGAACGTCAGGCTGGCGGGCAGCAATGTGAAGGTCAACAACCACGCCACCATGATGCCAAATGCGATGTTGACGCCAAACACCTGCACTGGCGGAATGCCGGCCAACGCGAGTGAGGCGAATCCCACTGCCGAGGTCACCGACGTAAAGAGACACGGCCGCCACAAATCGCGGAGCACCGCTGCGATGGTCTGGCGACGATCGCGCAACCGCGGATACCGGTCAGAAAACCAGCTCAACACATGGACCGAGTCCAGCACCGCAATGGGCATCAGGAAGATCGGCGTCATCGAACTCATGATGTGGACAGTGTAACCCAGCCAAATCATCGCTCCCATCGTCCAGATGATGGTCACCATCATCAGTCCCATCGCCGGCAGAATCAGTGTCCACCGCCGGAACAGCAGCCAGAGGAGCAGGAACAACAGCATCCCCGTCGCCGGCCCGACCACTGCCATTTGAACGAACATCTCGTGACCGAACGTCTCTTCGGCTACCGGCAAGCCGGCGATGAAGAAACGCACTCCATTCGACGTGTCGCTGGCGGATGCACGAAACTCCTCTTCCAAAATCTCCTCAATGCGTCCCGCGATGCTGTGGCTGAGGTCCTTGCTTTGGATCGGCACGTAAAGCGCCGTGGCTTTCCCATCCGCCGAAATGATTTTGCCAACAAAGAATGAATTGCCAAACACCGCCTGCCGCAACTGCGCCAGGGCCTCATGGGTGCGCGGTACGTTGTCCAGAAACCGCCGCACGACCAGCGTGCCCTCGCTGGCGGTGATATTGTCGGACGTCGCCAGGCTCACCACGTCCTCCGCCACGACGCCAGGAATGGCGAGGACTTGCTCCGCGGCGCGCGCCAACTTCTCCAGCGTCGGCGTTTCAAGAATTCCCCCCTCGTCCACCAAGCCAACCACGAGCAGGTCGCGGATGCCGAACTCCTGCTTCACCTGCCGGTAGAACACCCGGTCGAGCTGTTGGGCTGCCAGCATGTTCTCCGGATCAGTGTCGATCCGGGCCTTGGGAAACTGAACTGCAAACAGCGCCGTCATCAGCAACGTGAGGCTGACAACCGTCTTCGGGTTCCGGATGGAATAATCGATCAGTGCATTCTTCATGGTCAGAGGGTTGGTAGGCGCGCGACGGTCGCCTCCAGGAGTTTCAACGCATCCACGCTGCCGTCGGCCTCGCCTTTCTCGAAATCCCCCGCTTCCACGCCCATCCGGTTGGTGACGTGAGCGAAGCACACCACCGGCTGCCCGTGCGCTTCCGCAAAAGCATCGAGGGACGCAGCCTCCATTTCGACGGCCAGAATGCCTTCAGCGAGGGCGGAGGCGATGGCCTCCTCCGTTTCCCGGTAGGGCGCGTCCGTCGTCCAGACCGCCCCCCGGACAATGGGCACAGGATAATCGGCAAGCCGCTTGTTCAAGGCAGCATCCAAATCGGGATTCAGCCGGGCATACGCCTGGGGCGGCAGGTAATGGTAACTCGCCCCCTCATCACGCAACGCCCGCTCGATCAGCACGAAATACGGCGGCTCGCGCAATGGAACAATTTGTCCTGCTGACGTAACGCTCAACAGCAGCCGGCACCCGGACGCAAAAAGTTGCTCCGCCAACAGCACGGCAAACGCGCCGCCGACCGCGTGCCCAATCATGCCACACCGTCGGCCGCCCAGTGTGAACTCATGCAGCCGTGTATGGTAGCACGGCCAGACGGCACTGGGCCGGGCCAAACCGCGTTCCAGCAGATGGGCCACGATGTTTCCATCCGGATCCAGCACGCACACGGGCGGCACGTCGCCCTCCGGCAACGATTTTTGGCGGCGTGCCTCGCGCACCAAATTACCCGGCGCGAATACTGCCGGCCGGACGTAAAGCTTGTTTTGCAGCAGGGGAATGGACGGATTCATGGGCAGCCTTTCGCCATTAGTCAACCAACGCTGGCGGCAGCCTTTCCTCTCTTGACCGACAAACCATTCGCCCGCCAGTCCACCACGCCCCAATCCAACCGCACCGCCCGGAAGCCCCGTGCCCGCAGCCGTTGCACTGCTTCTATCGCCAGCACGCAGTACGGCCCGCGGCAATAGGCGACCACTTCGCGGTTCTTCGGCAACTCGGCCATGCGCGCCTCCAACTCGGCCATCGGGATGGAGATCGCGCCGGGCAAATGGGCTTCCTCGAACTCCTCGGTTGGCCGGACATCCAGCACCGTAACCTCACCGCTCTTGACGCGTTGCAGCAATTCCTGCCGGTCTACCGCCTCGAAACCGCCCCGGCTTTCCAGGAACTGCCGGGTCGTTCGCTCGATTTCCGCCAGGCGCCTTTCCGCGAGCAACCGAAGCTGGCGCACAAACTCAGCTACCGCGGGATCCGCAAGCCGGTAGGTGACGTACAGCCCACTCTTCTCCGTCTCCACCAATCGCGCGGCCCGCAGCACCTGGAGATGCTGCGAGGCGTTGGCGATGGCGACGTTCGCCGCGGCGGCCAGAGCCTCGACGTGCCGCGGGCCTTGGGCCAAGAGATCGAGCAGTTCCAGCCGCACCGGACTGGCGATGGCCTTTCCGATGCGGGTAAACTGCTCAAAGATGGCCGTTTTGAACCGGCGTCCCGTCGTTTTCACCAGCGTGCTAGTATTCAATTGAATTATTGATTACTCCCGGCCAGGTCTTCTGTCCATCGAAATCTTGCGGTGCCGCCTCATCCTCGGAGCATCCCAAGAGCGTTGGTGACGTGGTTTCGGACGGGACCATCGAATGGCGCCGTAGCATCTTGGCGTGCGCCATCAATCAACAGGGCCAATGCAATGCTGGTGTTGCCCAAGGATCTCAAACCGGGCGAGCGCCGGCCCGTGGTGGTCTGCCAGCATGGGCGCAACGGCATTCCGCGCAATCTGCTCGACGGCAACACGACCGCCTACAGCAACGTCGCCGCCCAGCTCGCCGAGCGCGGCTTCATTGCCCTGGCGCCCCACAACCTGTATCGCGGTGAGGACCGCTACCGCTGGCTGGATCGCAAAGCCAACACGCTCGGCGCGACGCTGTTCTCGTTCATCATCGCGCAGCACGACCAGATGCTCCGGTGGCTGGGGACCCAGCCGTTTGTGGACGCGCAGCGGATCGCGTTCTACGGGCTGAGCTACGGCGGCGAGACGGCCGTGCGCGTGCCGCCTATTTTGGAGCGCTATTGCCTTTCGATTTGCTCGGGCGACTTCAACCAATGGACGCGCAAGGTGGCAGCGACGGACCAGCCGTTCAGCTTCATGCGCACCATCGAGTGGGCCAGGGTTCCTGGGCGATTGGGTCGCAGGTGGCGGACCGCCCGCGCCGGCCGGGCCACGGCCCGGACTGGTGGAAGGCGCACTTCGACGATCAACCGGTGGCCAATCAGGTGAAACACTTCGCCACGCTGAACCGGGTGTATCCCTTCCACCAAGCCCAGCGTGACTGGGCCGCCGGGCGCGAAGTGCTGACCGAGCGTGGTCAGGGCGCCGATTACCGCGCGGCGCTATTCGCCAAGGACCGCGCCTGGGCGCTGGTTTATGTGCCGCACGGCAAACAGCCGGGCAGCGTCACGATTCGCCTGGACCCATTCGCTTCGCCGATGCGGGCACGGTGGTTTGATCCCACTTCGGGCGTGTTCAGCAAGTTCACGGATCCACTTCCGCCGACTGGCACGCGGGCCTTTACTGCTCCCGGAACAGACCACTCCGGCCAACGGGACTTTGTGCTTGTGCTGGACCGGATGCCTTGCCCACCAGCTCTCGAAAAGGCGCGGGGATTTGCGGGTACCACTGGTGGCCCAACGGCTCCAAACCGGACGGCCGGTGGCGCTGGCCAGACGCCCCGTCCGATACCTTTGCTCGCAGCGGCCACAACAACAACGACCTGTTTGTCATTCCCGCCTGGAACATCGTCACCGCCCGGCTGGGCCTCGATCAAGCCGAGGACGAGATTACGTCCGCCGAATACAACACCTTTCTCCGAACGCTCGGCGAGGCGCTCACCGATGCGACCATCGAGGGGCCGCGCACGGCCTGGCATCCCCTCACGCTGACCATGCGCGGTCCGGCCGCCCAGGAGACTGACAACGATCCGAATCCGTTCCTCGATTACCGGTTGCAGGTGCGCTTCACCGGTCCGACCGGGAAGACGTTCCATGTACCGGGCTACTTTGACGGGGACGGCGGTGGCGGCAACCACGGCAACCTCTGGCAGGCAAGGTCTACACCTAATGAAGGCGGCCGATGGACTTACACGGTTTCCTTTCGCCATGGCAAGAGTGTCGCCCTCAGCTTGGAGGCGAATGCGGGCGAAGCGACGGCAGGAGATGGCCAATCCGACGCGTTCGACGTGGCGCCGCGCGATCCGGAGGCGCCGGGCTTTCGCCGGTGGGGCCGCCTGCAATACGTCGGGCGGAATTACTTGAAATTCGACTTTTTCCTGAAGCCCAACTCGGCCGACAAGCCGCGAGTGCGGGGGCTGGCGGAACAACGGAACAAGAGGGTAGAAGGCTGAAATTCTTCATTCTGCATTCTTCGTTCATCCTTTCCCTCTGGTGGGGCTGGAGCGCAGCACCGGTGGAAGAGGTAACTTGCACTTTCACGATCCGGCCAACGCCGGTCGCCGCTTCATCCCCCTCCTGCTGGCCGCCTGCAAACTCCCGGACACGCTGAGGCAGACCCCGCCACCAACGCGCAATGGAGCAGACCGCGAACTCCGGCGTGTTGTTCGACACGCCGACGCAGACATGCCCACGATTCTTTGCGATGTCGTAGATTCCAAAAGGGAACAGCTCGGCACTTAGTCACACCAGGGAAGTCATGCTCGTTGACCTCCTCCGCTTGCCGACAGGGCAGATTGCAGATTTCGAAGGAGGCGACGGCGTCGCTGGCTGGGCCGAAGAAGCGGATTCACTGCCAATCGGCGGTCGAGGTGATGAAGGAACCGCGAAACATGCGAAATACGCGAACGCTCTGGTTTCAGACGTCTTTTCGCGTGTTTGGCGTTTTTCGCGGTAAGCCTCCTCAAGCCCTCCTGGCAAAGCGCCCGCGCTCCGCCACAATGCGTTCGATTTGGGCCTTGGGGTAGTGGCCGAAGTTCACCAGCAGTCCCAGCTTCAGCCCGGTCGCCCTGAGGTAGTTGAGGACTTGTGCCCGATGCTCGTCCACCAGTTCGGTCACGGCCTTCAACTCCACGATGATCTGGTCGTAGCAGATGAAGTCCGGTTCGTATTTGGAGCGCAAAGGACAGCTCTTGTATTCCAAGGCCAAAGGCTTCTGCGCCACATACGGAATGCCCTGCAAACGCAGTTCGATCTCCATGCATTCCTGGTAAACGGGTTCCAGGAAGCCACAGCCCTTCTCCCGGTACACCTCGAAGCACGCCCCCACGATCTTGTAGCTCTCTGTTTTGAACAACAGATCAGCATTCATGGACGAAGTGGCTACAGGCACCGCGAAATATGCGCAATACGCGAAAGTCATTCCAGGGGAATTCTCCTTTTCGCGTCTTTAGCGTTTTTCGCGGTTATCGAGCGGGCATTTCCAACGCCGAGAGATCAAGCCCATCGGCGACAGCTTCATGGCAGCGTTCAAGTGCGCAGGCGCGGCGATGGACTACGCGCGGGCGTTGCAGGGGAACACGGGCCATCCGCAGGTGCGCATCCGCGCCGGCATCCACATCGGGCCGATGCGGGTGGAGGAAGGGGTCGAGCCGTGAATACTGCCGGACGAATTTAGGTTTGAATGGGCATTGAACTCTGGCCGAACGTCTGGACCTCTGCCTATGAACATTCGTATGAAATCGTCATTCCGGCTTGGGGAAGGACTCCGCGCCCGGTGGGCCGGTTGCCTGAGCCTCGTGGTCCTCGTCGCCCTCGCCGCCAAATTCCCTCTTGCGGCCAACACCCCAAAGTCGAGCGTTCCCGCCCGCGGCCCGTTGCGCGTGCATCCGGCCAATCCGCGCTACTTCGCCGACCCCAGCGGGCAGGTGGTGTATTTAACCGGATCGCACACGTGGCAAAGCCTCCAAGATGGCATCCTGCCCGCGTACACCGAGGTCAAGCAGCCTTTCGATTACAATGGCTATCTCGATCTGCTCCAGACCAACCATCACAACTTCATCCGCCTCTGGCGCTGGGAGCTGACCGACCACGAACCGCAGCCGTGGTTGCGCACCGGTTCGGGCAAGGCGCGCGATGGCCAGGCCAAGTTTGACCTGCGCCAGTTCAATCAAGCCTACTTCGACCGGCTCCGCGCCCGCGTCGTCGCTGCCGGTGAGCGGGGCATTTACGTGGGCGTGATGCTGTTCGAGGATTGGATCTTCATGAGCAAACGCAAGGAGCACCCGGTCGAACATCACCCCTTCCACAAGGACAATAACGTCAGCGGCATCCATGGCGATCCGAACGGCGACGGCTGGGGCATTGAGATCCACACGCTTCAGGTGCCTGAACTGGTGGAGGTCCAGAAGGCTTACGTGCGCAAGGCGATTGAAACGCTCAACGACCTGGATCACGTGCTGTGGGAAATCTGCAACGAGGGCAAACGGCACACGCGCGACTGGCAGTACGAAATGGTACGGTTCATCAAGCGCGTCGAGGCCGAGCTGCCCAAGCAGCACCCGGTCGGCATGACTTCCGTGGGCGACATGAATCCGGATTGCCTCCAAAGCCCCGCCGACTGGACCTCGCTCTCAACGGCGCGCTGGGACCAAACCACGGATCCGTGGGCGTCCTCGCCTCCGGCCGCCGACGGCCAGAAAGTGGTGCTGCTCGACACCGATCACATCGGCTGGAAAATCTTCATCAACGACGCGGCCTTCACGCGGGCCTGGGTGTGGAAGAGTTTCACGTGCGGCTACAGCACTCTCTTGATGGAGAATCTGTCGCCGAGCGCCGGTTGGATTGCCGGTCGGGCCGCGATGGGGCACTCCCGGCACTACGCTGAACGCATGAACTTGGCCAAAGCCAGGCCGCTGCCCGCACTGGCGAGCACGGGCTACTGCCTGGCGGCTCCGGGCGCCGAGTACCTGGTGTATGCCCCAGAGGGTGGCAAATTCACCGTGGACCTTTCCGCTGCCGATGGCGCGCTGACCGCGGAATGGCTGCATCCGCCCACGGGCACCATCAAGTCCGCCGCCACTGTCGAAGGCGGAACTCGGCGCGAGTTCACCGCACCGTCGCCCGGGGATGCGGTGCTGTTCCTCCGCCGGCCCGATAGGTAGCGCCTCCGGGTTCTGTCAGGATTGCAGATTCCGGATCGCCCGCTTCGTATCCGGTCGAGATTTCAACCGTGCAGCCGAGGAACCGATGGCTGGCAGACCAATCCCGAAGGGCGGCGCTTTCGGTCATCGCCCCTCGCCTTGGCGCGATTCCACTGTGCCGCACCCCCAGCGGGCATAGTGAACGGTCGAGGGAATCCAATCCGGGAGGCTCTTGTCCTGTGGGCGCGTGCGATGGAATATCTGCCAACCCATGCCGGGATTGGCCAGAATGTCGTCGCTCTCGGCAGGCGTCACGGTGACCGTCGGCGCAGGAGCCGCCTGGGCAGCCTTGGCCGACGCCACGAGCAGTTGGCCGAGCAAGAGCTGGCTGGTCAGGGCCGAGGCGATGACCAGCGTGGGAGACAAGACATTGGTTTTCATTTCAGGGATGGCGGTTTTGCCGGAGCACGGCGTTTCCGCCGATTACTCGGGTTTCAAGTTCTGTTCCACCGTTGCGCCACGCAGCCCGTCGTTCGCCTGCGGCACATCCGTGAGCAGGTTGTTCGAGAACAGCACCCGACGGCTGGGGAACCCCTCCGCGGTGACCGCCTGTGGTCGGACGCTGGCAAACAGGTTGCCCGAGATGACGACATCCGTGGTGGCGCTCAGGGTGATGCCGGCCGCCGCCAGGTCGTTGGTGCCACGCTTGACCTGGCCGTCGCCAATGTAGCTGTTGGAGAAATTGTTGCCGGAGACCGTGATGCGACCGCTGTCGGGGCCGATTCTCAGGGCGTCTGTCGTGTTGATCGTGAAGGTATTGGCGCTGACCGCGCAGCCGTAGGCGTCGCGTAAATCGATCCCCTGACCGTTGTGAGCGATGACGTTGGCCGCCAGTGTGGTTCCGTAGCAGTCGCGGTCCAGAACGATGGCCGCACCGGCGCATTCCTCGATCATGTTGCCCGATACAATGGAGCCATAGGTGTTCTCAATCACGACGCCATGGCGCAGGTGGTCATCCAGATTGTTGCCCGTCATGCAGAGATTGAAACCGTCCAGGCAGGTGACGGCGTCCTGATTCTCCTCGAACTGATTGCCGGAAACGACAATGTCGTGGCAGCCCTGCAAATGCAAGCCGCTGCCTTTGTTGTAAGTGACAAGGCAATCGTTTACCCACGGGTCTTCGTAGCAGTCATCGAGAAGGATGCCGTGCCCGCCATGGTAACTCACCGTCATGCCCTGGAGAAACAGCTCATTGATCCGAACGGCTTCGAGGCCGTGCCCGCTCGCCCGATTGCCCGTGATTCGGAAGTTGCCGAGCATGATTCGCCATCGCCGGTCGACGGTCTGCACCTTGCGCCCGTCAGGATGCTGGATGATCAGGGCGGGAAGGCCATTGGTGTTGGCATTTCTGATGTGGGTGGCCGTGCCAGCGCCTTCGATGCGCACGTCGCCACGCGCCAGGAGGAGCGGTTGCGTAATCTCGATCGTGCCTGCGGGCAAACGCACCAGTCCACCTTCGGGGGGCACCGCATCCAGCGCGGCCTGGAGGCTGGGGAATTGGGCGGCGTCAATGTCCGGTCGGGCGCCAGGCAGCTTGGGCCGGCGCTCCTGAGACTGGGCAGACAGCGGCATGCCCAGCCAAAGCACCATGCCGAGAATCACCGACCGCGAGAGCAGATGAGCTGCGCTTTTCATAAGACGAGAGGAAGAATCTGCGAGTTTCGCTCTTGATGGGTGGCTTCAAAGTTCGATGCGAGCATGCGCCGAAACCTGGGAAGATCGCCAGTGAGAAGATGACACTGAATTCCCGTCGGAGTGCATCCCGGTCCCTCCTGCTCGATCGCGGTGCGAACTGAGCCCTGCCACTGCGGCAAGAGCAACCAACACGAATCCTTGCACCTGCGATTTCACTGGGCGTAGGCTGACCGACGACGATGAACTACCCACTGCTCTGCCGCCCCGGGCTCACGCGGCTTTTCGTGTGTCTGCTGGCGCCGGCCTTCGCTCACGCGCAAGAGACTCCCGTTCGCAAGCCGATGGCGGTGCCGGACGACTTCCCGCGGTTCGCGGTGCCGGGGCAGGAGGCGGCGATGCAGTGGTTGCGGGAGTTGTATTGGCTGCATTACCAACCGGCCGGGCCGTTGATTACGTTGTGGGACGAGTGGATGCCCATGTCGACGCTGTGGCCCGCGCGCGGTTCGGGGGCGGAGCTTGAAGCCATGCGCGGCCGTTGGGCGGCAGCCCTGGCGAGTCGCGCGATCAACGCCGAGGGTTACGTCCATACCCACCAGCACGACGGTCTTGGACACGCCGAGGGCTGGCCCTTCCCGCTGTGGACACAAGCCGGCGGCTTAGGTTGGCATTTTCGCGGCACGGGCATCGCCGGATACGACGGGCCCCGGGCAACCCCGGAGGGTTGGGTCCTCACGCGCGCGACGGGAGGCGAGGTCAACGAGAAGGGTTGGGCGATCGAGCTCGTGGAACCCAAGGCCATGGCGCAAAGCCCCTCCTTCGAGTTGCCCGCCCGCAATGGGCCCTGGCTCCGGCTCAACTGGTGGGCTGCCGGGCTCGAGCGCGCGAATTGTTACGTCGAGTGGACCACGCAAGCGCAGCCCGAGTTTGGACCGGACCGCCGATTCTACTTCACGCCCGCCACAGCCAGTGGTGCCGCGCACAGCTCGATGCCGATGGGGGGTGGCGGGGGACAGTTGGACCTGGGGCGCGTCGAGGCGCGAACGATGATTCCGGTCTATCGCCTGGCCGGTTGGACCGGCACGATCACCGGGCTTCGGATCGGGTTCGACAACCCCGGCCCGGCGAAGGTGGTGATCAAATCGTTCCACACAGCCTGCGACACGCGTCACACGATCAACAACCCGAACTTCGTTCGCGGGGTGCGCGACTACTTCGCCTGGACGCGCGACCTGAACTTCCTCCGGGACCAGATCGGGCGCGTGCGCACGGCTTTGCGCTTCGCGATGCGCGAGTTCGACACCCGCAACCGGAACTGCATCTACACGACGTGGCCGGGCCATGAGGGCCGCAGCGGCGTTCGCCGCTCCGCCGGCGGCACCAAGGAGATCGTCCGCGGCGAAGGCATTGGCGGCAATTACTGGGACCTGCTGCCCTTCGGCGGCGAGGACGCCTTAGCCACGATCTACTACTACGACACGCTGCTCGAGCTGGCGGCGTTGGAGGAGTACATCGTCGCGCATCCCGAGTGGGGCATCGCTACCGGCGCGGACGCCTTCGACCCCGCCGACCTGCGCCAACACGCCCGCGCGGTGAGGGCATACGGAACCGACCGGTTCTGGAACCCGGCGACGGGCCGGTTCGGCACGGTCGATCTGGACGGCGTATTGCACGACTACGGCTGGACCTTCCTGAACAACGAGGCGGTCTACTACGACTTCGCCACGCCCGAGCAGGCCCGCAGCATTCGCGACTGGATCAGCGGCCGGCGGATCGTTGCGGGCGACACCTCGACGGGCGCCGACATCTACCACTGGCGCTTCGGCCCGCGAGCGACCACGCGGCGCAACCTCGATTACTACTTCTGGGCCTGGTCCAGTCCCGAGAGCATCCCGTGGGGGTACCAAGTCCAAGATGGCGGGGCGGTGTTGGGCTTCTCCTACCACGACCTCATGTGCCGCCTAAAGGTGGATGGGCCAGACGACGCCTGGCGACGCCTCCGGGACATCCTGGTCTGGTTCGAGGAGACCCAGGCGGGAGGCGGTTACCGCGCCTATTATGCCAAGGACCCAGCGCGCGGCACCCTGCAAGGGGGCAACGTCCCCGGCGGCCTCGGGCTGGATCGGGAGTTCTTCGAGAGCATCCTCGTGCCGCAGGTGATGCTCTATGGGTTCCTGGGTTTCGAGCCGACCCCGCTCGGTTTCAAGATCAACCCGCGTTTGCCGCAGGATTGGCCTGAACTGAAACTCACGCGGGTGCACCTGCACGACTTGGTGCTGGACCTGACCGCTCGAGCGGACGGCACCGTGCTCGTCCAGGCCGATCGGCCGTCGGATGCTCCGGTGGTCATCGAACTGCCGGAGGGGCGCTGGCAAACCACCGCGCCCGGCTCGCGCTTGAAGGGCAACCAAGTCACACTCCCCCTGGGGGCTGAAGTCAGCCTGTTCTCACCGGCACGGCCATCTCCGTGAGCGCGGCGCCTCGAGGGACACGCGCGCTTCGCGCCGGGTTGGCCTTGGGCGCGCTGGTGCTCGCCGACTCCGTGCGAGCGACCGCTCTGAACTGGGCGCAACTGCCGTCGTTGCCGGAGCCATTGGGCGTGGCTGCCCCCTTTGCTGAGGTCACTGGCGAGGCCTCGCTCCCGACCTGACTCCGGCCCCAAATCCTATGCTCAACCTCAGACTCGGCGGACTGGTGGCGGCCACCCATACCCCCTTCCGTGCGGACGGCGCCCTCAACCTGGCGGTAGTCGAAGCCCAGGCTGCGCACCTCCAAGAGCACGAGATCACCGCGGCCTTTATTGGGGGTACCACGGGCGAGAGCCACTCGCTCCTGCTCGAGGAGCGGCAGGCGTTGACCCAGTGTTGGCTCGAGGTGACCCGCGGGAGTCGGTTGGGAGTGGTCGTGCATGTCGGGTCGAATTGCCTGGGCGAGGCGCGCGCATTGGCCGTGCAGGCTGAGAGGCTTGGCGCGCGGGCGATCGCCGCCCTCGCCCCGAGTTATTTCAAACCCCGCACGTTAGCCGCCCTCCTGGAGTGGTGCGCCCAGATCGCCGGCGCCGCGCCGGCCACTCCCTTCTACTTCTACGACATTCCCGCGTTGACGGGAGTGAGCCTGCCCATGCCAGAGTTTCTCGAGCAAGCCGCCGACCGCATCCCCACGCTGGCAGGCCTCAAGTACACCAACTCGAACCTGATGGATTACCAGCTTTGCTTACACGCTTGCGAGGGGGCGTTTGACATGCTGTGGGGCACGGACGAAGCCTTGCTGGCGGGGTTGACGTTGGGCGCGCGGGGCGCGGTCGGCAGCAGTTATAACTTCGCCGCGCCCATCTACCGGCGGCTGCTGGCAGCCTTCGCAAGAGGCGACTGGGAAAACGCGCGCCGCGAACAATTCGCCTCCGTGCAGCTCATCTCCTTGCTCTATCGCTACGGGTACCCCGGAGCCGCAAAAGCCGTGCTCGACATGCTCGGCATAGACGTCGGCCCCGCCCGTCCCCCCCAGGAGAACCTGAGCCGCCCCCAGAAGGACCGGCTCCGCGCAGACTTGGAGCGGCTTGGGTTTTTCGACTGGATCACCCCGCCGGGCCCAGGGGGTGCCGGGGATGCCCATCGGTAGGGCGCGCAGTCCTCTGCGCGCCGCGGCCTCGTAAGTCCACCGTGGTTGACGACGCGCAGAGGACTGCGCGCCCTACCCCCGGACTGTCGTCCATGTCAGGTTCATCAACCTGCCAGTCATCGGTCAGGGCCGCCTCGACCATGGCTGCGTGCGACGGCACCGCCACGCCAGCCACCACAAACTCGCCAACAACAACCACCGCGGCGCGGGTTCCGGGATCGCCGAGAAGTGCAGGTCGTCCAACACATGCACGTACCCGGGCCAGTCGGGAAAGGCGTGGTACTCGAAGGCGCAGAACTCGAAGCGGAGCATCACCTCCTGGCCCGCCCAAGGCTCAACATGGACTGCGTAGTAGTTGTGCACCGGCACTCGATGGTCATCGGTCAACCGCTGTTCCCAAGGGTAAAACGCGATCTGCTGACCGTCACGTTGGCGTCCCCGCTTACCTTGGCTGCGGCCGGGGCGGGACCGTGGCGCGGTCCGAAAGGTCCACGGTCCGCCCCTGGACTGAGACCCTTGAACCCGACCCAGACTTCGTAGATGCCGTCCGTCGGCCCCAGGGTCACAACCAGGTTGGGCTGAAAGGTTCCCCACTGGGCCGTCGCAAAGGCGTCGCTGTTGACCAAGACGGCCATCGCCGCCGTCGCGCCGCCTAAGGCCTGGACGCGCAGTGCAACCTCCGGACTTCGCACATATTCCTCCGCCACGGTCACGGTCGGGATGCCGGGAGAACAGAACGCCTCATACGTCGCGGCTACTTGTTACTTCAGATTGGCCGGGCTGGCGCTGTAGACCTGCACAGCCGTCCCGCTCCAACTGGCTACCGCTTGGACATTGGCAAAGGCCTTCAGACGTATTTGAAAACGCCGCTCTCGGTAGGGCGAGGCTCCTGCCGAGCCGTCGAAAACAGTGGCAAGGCTGGAGCCGTCGCGGCTCGGCAGGAACCTCGCCCTACCGGCGCTGGGCTTTACCAACAGGCTCCCAGGCACTTGTCCCGCTTCGCCCGGCCAACCGGTCGAGTTGAACCGCCACCAACCAAGCTGTGTCTCCGTCGCGCTATCCGAATCAACGGGATCGGTTCCTTCGGCCAGTTCCTGGCTGTCACTGCGGCCGTCGTAGTCCGAACCAGGGTCATCGGGGCTGGTTTCGCCACCATTGACCAGGTTGTTGCCGTTGTGATCCTCGGCGTAGTCGGGCAACCCGTCCCCGTCGGTGTCGCTGGCGCCAGCGTTGAAACTGGTCGAGGAGGCGTAGAGGGCGCCGGCGCACTCGGTCCCACTCTCGGCTTGGGCCCGTCTGGGCAGCGCGGCCAGCATCGCCTCGCACGCGCTCCACTCGATTTGCTCGAAGAGGACCGTGCGCCCTTCGATCGTCTCCCACCGCTTGACCACAGGCGTGTACGTGCTCTCCGCCTCGGCTTGTGCGCCCAGCCGAAACGCTCGGCCGGGGCCCATCCGGTAGCTGCTGAACTGACTCATGGTTCACCGCAATGGACTGGCAATCGCGGTAAGGTAGGGCGCGCAGTCCTCTGCGCGCCGCGGCCTCGTAAGTCCACCGTGCTTGACGGCGCGCAGAGGACTGCGCGCCCTACCCCCAGACTGTCGTCTAGTTCACGCTCATTAACCTGCCAGTCATCGGTCGTGGCCGGCTCGAGGCCGAAGCTCTCGGGTCCAGGCGGCCTCGACCGTAGCACCACTTCCTGGGCCAGGCCCGCGCGACGGTACACGAAGACAAGGTCTGCCCGTGCGCCCTCGAAGGCATCCGGATAAACCAGTCGATTGGCTGAGGTCAGTTGGGCTTCGCCGCCCTTGAACTTGGCGATGGATTCGAGGATCCAGTGATGGGGGCCGCGTTCGAGTTCAGGGCCGGTTTGCGCGCCCATGAACACCGGGGAAGGACCGGACGTCGTTTGGCTCGGGCTGCCGGTTAGAAAACCGCGCGTTCAAAAAGCTCAGGCCACACGGCGCGCCACCACGAAAGCGTTGAACATGAGGTAGCGCAACGGCGTGAGGTTGAGGAGGAAAGCAATGGGAGACGCCACATAGCGGTCGGTGCATTCGACCCGTTCGATCGCGCACCCGGCGCGCTCGAGGAAGAAGCCAATCTCGAGACTGTTGGTGGCGACGATGGCGTCGTCGTCGGGCGTGAACGGCTCCTTCACAATCGGCTGCATGCGGTCGAATCGGACCAGGTCTGCCGCACGACGCATCTGGCGGCGCTTGGCCACTAACCGCCGTCCGTTGCGCCATTTGTTGCCCAAGCCGCGCATCCTGGGATGGTAATCGCGCCAACCGAGCACGCGCAGGAAGTTCGGACTCGAGACCAACACCCGGCCGCCAGACGCAGTCACGCGCACCAGTTCGGCCAGAAACGCTTCCGGTTCCTCGACATGCTCGAGCACGTTCAGGGCGCCCACACTGGCGAAGTGCCGGTCCGGAAACGGCAAGTGCCGACCGTCGTAGAGTCGGCAGTCGAGGCCGAACTGCCTTGCCTTGGCCAGGTTGGGCTCGGAGACCTCGACCCCGACCGCCTCCGCGCCGGCGTCCCGCAGTCGGCGCACCACTTGGCCCACACCGCAGCCCACATCCAACACGCGCGCCCCGGGTTGGGCCGGCATGAGGGTGTCGGCGTACTTCGCGTAGAACCCCTCGTCCCACGCTGCGAGGAACTCGGCGTAGGCTTCGTTGTGCCGGTAGGTCTCTTGGTGGCTCATGCGTTCTTTCCAGGCACCCGCAGGTCGCCTTGACGCCGCGTCACGCCTTCGCGATCGAGCTTCTCGAGCAACGGCACCAGGATGCGTCGGCTCGAGCCCAGACTCTGGCGCAGCTCGCTCACCGTCGCCTGGCCGCGCTGGCGTAGGTGGGCCTTGATCGAGTCCACCGCGCGCGCGTAGCCCTCGGCGCTCATGGCCAAGTCGGCGCTGACCTCGACCGCTTCACCCGCGTTGATCAAGAAACGCAAGGCCTGCTGCGACGCCGGATCGGAGGCCAACTCCTTGCGCGAAGGCGGCTCGAGCGGCTTGAGCGTCAGGGCCGCGCGAAGACGCTCGCCGACGCCCCGCAGGTGGGGCGGCAACGCCAAACGGTGCGTCAACCGGCGCAAGGCGGTCCCGCTCTGCTGGAAGCCGTTCGCGCACAAGCCAGCCAGCAACGCCTCGAACGACCCAGGCCAGGCCAGCTCCTCGGCGAGTTGGACCCGCAGTTCACTGACCGCCAACCCGGGCCGGTCCGGGTGCGCTCCGTGATGCGCATCGATGAGTCCCCCGGCACGTTCCAGCAACGACCGCCACCAGGCCGCATCGGCCACCAGGGCGCCGAGTTCCTTCGCCCGCCCTTCGCGCAGCAGTCCCGCGAGCGCGGCTGCAACCTCCGCCGCGCTGAATCGTGAGCGGACCAGCAGTTGGGCCCGAGCCGCCAGGCCGTCCCGCGCCAGTTGCGTGGCCACATAGACCTGCGCGGTCTCGCCGCCCCGGGCGCGCTCCTCGAGCAAACGCGCCTGCGCCTTGCTCCGCCAATGCTTGCGGTCTCCCTCCGGGTCCAACACCAAGCCGCCGGCCAGGGTGGTTTGTTCGGACCAATCCCGCACAATGAACCGGTCGCCCGCAAACACGTAGACGGGCGCCTCGAAACGGAGCTGGGCCAGGTCGTGCGCCCCGGGGACGAGCTCGGCAGCCCCACGCAGAAAAACGCGGGCGGCGTAGTTCGCGCTGCCGTAGTGCACTCGCACCAGGGTCCGATCCTTGAGCGGGCGAGCGGCCGCCGTCGAGGCTTCCTCGAGCCTAGCGGACTTCTCGAGCCAGACGTCCACCGTGTCCGTGGGCCCCTCCAACTCGGCCAGCGTCAGCACGTCGCCTCGGGCCACGCCTGTCGGGTCGGTCTCCGAACGCGCTTCGACATCCGCCAGGTTCACCGCAGTGCGCGTGCCGGGCAGACTGCGCGCCACTTCCTGGTTATAGTTCTGCAGCCCACGGATCCGGGTCGTTCGACCGCCAGGTTGCAGCACCGCACCCTGCCCGCGCTCCAGCGCGCCTCCAATCAACGTCCCCGTCACCACCGTTCCAACGCCTCGCAACACGAAGACTCGGTCCACCGGCAGACGCGGTTTGCCTAGGTCGCGCGGCGGAGGCGTGTTTGCCAGCACCGCAGCCAGGGCTTCCTTGAGTTCATCGAGCCCGCGGCCGCTGACGACCGAGGTGGGGACGACCGGGGCCTGGGCAAAGGGGCTGTGGTCAAGTTGCGCCCGCACGGCGGCGACCCGTTCGGCTTCTCGACCCTCGGCCAGGTCCATCTTGGTTAAGGCAACAACGGCGCGAGTGACGCCCAGGTAAGTGAGGATCTGCAGGTGTTCCTCGGTCTGCGGCATCCAACCGTCGTCCGCCGCCACCACCAACAGCGCCAGGTCGATCGAGCCCACCCCCGCCACCATGTTCTTGACGAAATCCTCGTGCCCGGGAACGTCGACGATCCCCAGCGAGAAGCGCGCCGGTTGGCCAGCGATCGTGGCCGCCAACTCGAGATGTGCAAAGCCCAGGTCAATCGTGATCCCACGCGCCTTCTCTTCCGGCAACCGGTCCGGATCGGTCCCGGTCAACGCCTTGACCAGGGCGCTCTTGCCATGATCGACATGGCCGGCTGTGGCCAGGATGTAGGGGTGTTCCGTCATGGCCGCGGTCTACCCCTCGCGCTTGCGCTCGCGGACGCGCTCATCGAGAGGCGAGATGCCGCTCCAAGAACTCGAGGATCGCGCGGTACCCAACGATCTGGTTCTTCTTCTTGCTGAACCCGTGTCCTTCGTCGTCGAACACGATGTACTCGACCGGGATGCCGTTCCGCTTCACCGCGGCCACGATGTCGTCCGACTCGGGCTTGATCACGCGCGGATCGTTCGCGCCCTGCAACACCAAGAGCGGCCGGCGGATCTTGTCCGCATGAAACAGCGGCGAAGCAGCCACCAGCATCTCCCGCTGCGTCACCGGATCGCCAATCTCCCGGTATAATGCGCGCCGGAAGGATTCCCAGTAGGGCGGCATGCTCTCGAGGGTGCGCACCCAGTTGGACACCCCGAAGATGTCCACGCCCACGTCGAACACCTCCGGCTGAAAAGCCAACGCCGCCAAAACCATGTACCCGCCGTAACTGCCCCCGATAATCCCGATCCGGTCCGGATCCACATAGGGCAGGCTCGCCAAATACTTCTTGGCCTCGACACAGTCCCAGAGCGGCTCGCGTCCGTGCTTTTGGTCATCAGCCATGAAGAACGTCTTGCCGTAGCCGGTGCTGCCGCGGTTATTGATGCCTAAGACCACGTAACCGTGGTTCACCAAGTACTGAATCAGGGGACTGTACCCGTGCCGTGTCTGGCCCCCAGGCCCGCCATGCACCCACACCAACGCCGGCACCCGGCGTTGCGGCGTTGCCTGATGCGGCCGGTAGAAGATGTTCGGGACCGCTAAACCGTCAAAAGACTTGAACCGCACCACCTGCGCGGCCACCAAATCCGCCGCGTCAATGCTCGGGCTGAGCGTCTCGGTGAGCTTGCGCACTCCCTGGGTCCGGAAGTCCAGCACGTACAGGTTGTTCGGCGACCGATCCCCGTTCACGTAGAAGGCCATCAAATCCTCGCTGCGCGCAATCTCCACCATGCTGATCTCGCCCTCCGGCAACTCGGGCAACGGAACCTCCCGGCCCGTCTGTGCCTCGACCAACCGGATCACCGTGCGGCCATCGGCGTTGATGCCCGTGAACCGGTACTTCCCGTGCCACGAAAAACCCGTGTAAACAATGTCCCACGCCGCCCGCTCGACCTCCTCGACTCGGCCGCTCGCCAATTCGTGCCGGCGCACCCGCGTGAACTCCGCGCCGTCGTTGGTCAGGTAGTACAACCACCTCGAGCCGGGATCGAACGCGGCCACCTCGTGTGTGGCCGTCCCCTCGTGCGGGGTGATGTGCTGGAGCGCCCGCGTCGGCAGATGGTAGAGGTAAATGTCGCTGTCCGAGGTGGTGTTGGGCTTGCCCAGAGCCAGCCACTGGCCATCCTCGGAGACATCCCCCACCTCGTACCCCACGTCGTCTTGGTAGATCAACTGGCGCTCATAACTCGCCGCGTCGTACCGGTACAGGTCGAAGAAACGCGCGTCCCGCTCGTTGGTCAGCACGTAGAAGGCCGCATCGTCTCGGCTCCACTTGACAAATCGCGCCTTGAGCTTCGCCCCCGGTGTCAGGTCGCGCTCCACTTGGTCCGGACCGACCGCGTACAGGTGGTTGTTCTCGTCTCCGCCCGCGTCCCGGGTGTAGAGGACCCGATGGTCCTTCGGGAAGAACGACACCCCATACGTGCTCTCGGTCGTCGAGCGCGTCACCGGCTCGAGAGGACCGCCCCCCACCGCAACGGTGTAGGCGTTGAAAATGCCCGTCTGATCCGACGAGACCAACAGCCGCGTTTCATCCGCCGAAAACGACGCCCCCCAGATCCGCGTCGTGTCCATGAACTGCTCGATCGTGTACGACCGAGCCGGCCGCTTCGCCGCCCCGGACTTCGGCGCTGCGCCCGGCCCCAGCGTGCAACCGATCAACCCGGCCCCTAGCGCGCACGCTGCCGCCGACCGTAAACCGATCCGGCGCCCGATGGCTCGGCCGATCGCCTCGGCCACCGTCTGCCTCGACGCCGCGGGTCGGCACAACCCGACCTCGAATGTGTGGTTCGTTTGTCGTCGCATATCCGCTTCAATTGAAAGAACCCCCAGCCAGCCCGTCAAGCCGGCGCTGCCGCGGCCCGCAGCGCCCCGCCCAGCGCGGTGTCTTGCTCGGGGAAAATGGTTCGCAGATCCAGCTTGAGCCAACCGCCCGACACATAGCCGATGACCGGCGGCGTACCGCGCCGCAGCCGCGCCGCGAGCTCGCCCAGCGCCAACCCCACCGGTCGCACCTCGACCGTCACCGAGGTCAGCACCGCCCGCGGCAACGTGCCCCCACCCACGTGCGCCTTACCCGACCCCAACCGCGCCTCCAGCGGCAGGCCCGCCAAGCCTTCGAGGATGCGCTTCCCACGCGCCCTCAGTTGCTCGGGCGCCACGCGCAGGAGCCCCAACACGGGCACCTCCCGAGCCTCACGCCCACCCAGATACGCGTCCACCACCGTCTCGAGCGCCACCAGGATCAGCTTGTCGCACCGCAGGGCGCGATAAAACGGGTCGCGCTTCAACGCCCCCACCCAACGCGCCCCGCCCGCAATCAGGCCCGCCTGCGGTCCCCCCAACAACTTGTCCCCGCTGCAACACACCAAGTCCACTCCCCGCCCCAACACTTCGGCCGGTGTCGGTTCGTGCTCCTCCACCCCGTAAGCCTCCGTGGCCACCACCGCGCCGCTGCCCAAATCCTCGACCAACGGCACCCGCCGGCGCCGGGCCAGCCCGCTCAGTTCCTCCGTGGACGGCGACTCGACAAAGCCGCCCATGAAGAAGTTGCTGCGGTGCACCTTGAGGATGAGGGCTGTGCCGCGGCCCAACGCGCGCGCGTAATCGGCTAACGCCGTCTTGTTGGTGGTGCCCACCTCCCGCAACTGGGCGCCGCTGCTCTCGAGGATCTCCGGGATGCGAAAGCCACCGCCGATCTGGATCAGTTCCCCTCGCGAAATCACCACCTCGCGACGGTCCCCAGCCGTAAAATGCCGCAAGATCAACACCAACGCCGCCGCGCAATTGTTCACCACCGTTGCCGCCGGCGCGCCACAAAGCAGGGCCAAGCTCTGTTCGAGGTACGTCGCTCGCCCTCCGCGTTCACCACGATCGAGCTCGAACTCGAGGTTGCAGTAGCCCCTGCCGATGGCCCCTAAGGCCTCGATCGCCGCCGGGCCAAGCGGCGCCCGACCCAGGTTCGTATGGAGCATGACGCCCGTCCCGTTGAGGACCGGCTGCAGGCGCAACCGGCCCAGACGCTCCAGTTTCCTGCGCACGTCCCCAACCACCGCCTCGATGTCCGGCGCCGACCCAGCCGCCCGCAATTCCGCCAGCTCGCGGCGTATCACCGCCAGGGCCACCGGCCGGGGCAAGGACAGTCCGCCCAAGGCCTGGAGCACTTTCTCGACCGCCGGCACCCGGTGGCGTGGGGCTTTCGCTCTGGACATAACGGACCGAGTTGACAAGGCGCACGCAGCCTAGTCCGTCCGCCCGACATAGCAGAAGGAAAAACCGGCTAACACCAACGCCTGTAGCGTCAATAAGACAGGAAAGAGATCATTGACACCAGGCCCGAGTTCAAAAGGTCGAGCCGAGCTGTGAACCGCCTGTTCGTTCCGCCTTCCGCCAACTTCCCTCCCACTCCCACTCCCAGTCGGCACGGCCGCCGACATCAACACCTGCAGCCCTGCCAGTTCAAAGAACTGAGCTGGGCCCGAAGGCGCGAGGGAAGAAAACCGCGGGTTGACAAAAGCGGGCTGCGATAAGATGGTTTGGCCGCTCAGTTAAGAAAACGAACGTAGAACATAAGCATCAAAGCCATGTTTCTCCATCGCGGTGCGTGGGCTGGGTTGGCAATCAGCCACTCGCGTTTGCCCGGTGGACGCATGAACGGCCAACTACAGAAAGGAACGACGTCATGACCAAACACATTACTTGGATGATCGCCCTGGGAGTGGGGGCTCTGCTGCCCGTCGCGGCGCAGGCCAATTGCGGCACCTGCGCCACCAAAGCCGAGGGCTGTTGCTCAACCGCGAAGGCCACCGTGGCCACCGCCGCGACGACCGCGGGCACCTGCGCCGCCACGGCCGCCACCGCTGCCGGCACCTGTGCCGCCACCGCCGCCACTGCAGCGACGGCTGCTAAGGCGCCTGCCGACCAACCCGGCATGGCCAAAGTCGCCTACCGCGTCAGCGGCATGTCCTGTGGCGCGTGCGAAACTAAGCTCACGAAGGCCCTCACCGGGCTTAAGGGAGTCGCCCAGGCCGAGGCCTGCGCGGAGTCCAAGCAAGCCAAGTTGGTCTACGACCCCAAACAGGTGAAGGAGAAGCAGTTTGTGGCGGCGATCAAGGAGGCCGGCTTCAAGGCCGAAAGTGCCCAACTCGAAGTCAAGGTAGGTGGCATGTCCTGTGGTGCCTGCTCGCAGAAGGTCAGCAAGGCTCTCACCGCCCTCGAGGGCGTCAAGGAGCAGCAGGTCTGCCACGTCGGCAAGAAGGCGGTCGTCACCTTCGACCCCAACAAGGTCAACCGCCAGCAAATCGTGGCGACCATCGATCAGACCGGTTTCAAGACCGAATAGCCCAAGCCTTTCGGCTGCACTTTGACCGGCCGGCAGTCTTCGGATCGCCGGCCGCGTCTTTTCCACGCTTGGGCGGGCCTCTCGGGCCACCTCCCAGCCGGCCAGCCGGCCGGAGGCCCGCCTCCCGCTGCGACCGGCATGAGGCCTGGCCGAGTCGGCCTCCTGTTCGCCAGCCTCCGCAGCGGGTTCGCCCTCGACATCCCCGGCTTGGTTCCGGATACTCACGTTCAGCACGCCCGTGGCCACCGAGCCTGAGGGCGAAACCGCCCGAGTGTTGGGTGCCCGCGATGGGGTGGTTGGTCCATTGACAGACGATCGCCTTATGAAGATGCCTAGCGGGAGAGCCAGGAGCCGACGCCGATTCCTCAGCACCTCTGCCTGCGCCGGTGCGGGCGTGCTGATCCTACCGGATCCTCGACAGGCGTTCGCCTACGCTGCCAACGACAAGTTGAGTGTGGCCGGTATCGGAGTGGGTGGGCAGGGCCGAGGCAACCTCGACACCCTGGCCGGGCTGGGACAAGACATTGTGGCCATCTGCGACGTCGACGAGGCGCGCGCAGGCGACATCCGGCAGCGGTACCCCCGGGCCAAGAGCTTCGCCGATTTCCGTCGGATGTTCGACTCGCTCGGCTCTGGCGTCGATGCGGCCGTGGTCTCCACTCCCGATCACACCCATGCGGTGGCGGCGGTGGCGGCCATGCAGCGCGGCCTGCATGTCTTCTGCGAGAAGCCGCTCACCCGCACCGTCCATGAGGCACGCGTGTTGCGCGAGACGGCCGCTCGCCACAAGGTCGTTACCCAGATGGGCAACCAAGGCTCAGCCAGCGGCGCGCTGCGCCGGGCGGTCGAATTGGTGTGGGGTGGTGTCCTCGGCGAAGTCCGTGAAGCCCACGTCTGGTTCGATGGCGGCAACGGCCCCCTGGTGCGCCCGACCGAGACACCTCCCGTACCTGCCACGTTGGATTGGGACCTGTGGCTGGGTCCAGCGCCCCAGCGCCCCTACCATCCCTCCTATGTGCCGGCAAGTTGGCGTGGCTGGCGCGCCTTTGGCAGCGGGATCGTGGGCGATTTCGGCTGTCACACCGGCAATATCATGTTCCGCGCGCTGCGGCTCGGGGAGCTCTGGCAACGTCCTCACTTGGGCCCACCGCAGCCGACCCTCATCCGGCTCGAGGCCATGCCCTCCGAGGTGGATGTCGAAGGTTATCCACGCGCCTCGCGAACCGTGATCGACCTGCCGAGCCGTGGCAACTTGCCGCCCGTCCGACTCACCCTCTACGCCCACGAGAAGCCAGCCGAGAGCCTCCTGCTGGGCTTCCCGCGCGGGGGCTGGGGCGATCTCCTGATCGGTTCCAAGGGGTCCCTGTACTCGGAATGCCCCTGGAACACCCGGTATACGCTCCTGCCTGAAGCCCAGTTCGAGGGCTTCCAGGGCGGGCCCCGAGAAACCCTGCCGCGCACCGCTGGACACCACCTCGAGTGGGTGCAGGCCTGCCAGGGCAAGGGCCAAGCCTTTTCCGGGTTCGACGTCGGTGGCCCCCTGACCGAACTCCTCCAACTCGCCAACTTGGCTACCCTGATCGATGGCCCTGTCGAGTACGACACCTTGAGCGGGCGCATCCTCAATTCGCCTCGCGCGGATGCCCTGCTCCACCGTGAGTACCGCACAGGTTGGCAGCTCTAGGCCCCTGCTGTAAGCTCCTCCACCTCCGCCTCACCTTGTCCATCTCCGCGGCCGCAGCCTAATCCGCAAAGGGCTTATGCCAGAGCCGCGGTGTCAGGCGCGCAGGCCCCACCCACTGTGCCATGCCAGTGCGCCATGGGGCCGCGACTGTGTCATCTTGGCGCTTTTGTCGCAGCTCCATGCAGATGACTGACGGCCATTTACAATCATAAGCTGTTTGTAATAAATTGTTTATAGGTTCGTTGGAGACGTTGGCATCCTCGCTGCTCGCTACCGGACGTATCTTTGGGAATTTCTATGGCTAAAGTAATCGGCATCGACCTGGGCACCACCAACTCCTGCATGGCGGGGATGGAAGGTGGTGAGCCGGTGGTCTTGGAGAACAGCGAAGGAAAGCGGACTACGCCTTCAGTTGTCGCGTTCACGAAGACCGGCGAACGCCTGGTAGGGGACGCCGCCAAGCGTCAAGCGGTGACCAATCCGCGCAACACCGTCTACTCGATCAAGCGGTTTATGGGGCGCAAGTTCGATGAGATCCAAGAGGAACTCAAGCGCGTTCCATATAAGGTCGTCCGGGCCGCAAACGGCGATGCCCATGTCGAGGTCGAGGTGGACGGTAAGCCCAAGCAGTTCAGCCCGCCCGAGATCTCCGCCATGATCCTCGGCAAACTCAAGGCCGATGCCGAGGTGCGGTTGGGCGAGAAGATCACCCAGGCCGTCGTCACCGTGCCGGCCTATTTCAACGATTCCCAACGCCAGGCCACCAAAGACGCCGGACGCATCGCGGGGCTCGAGGTCCTCCGCATCATCAACGAACCCACCGCCGCTTCCCTCGCCTACGGTTTGGACAAGAAAAAGGACGAGAAAATCGCCGTGTACGATCTCGGCGGTGGCACCTTCGATATCTCCGTGCTCGAGATCGGGGACGGGGTCTTCGAGGTCAAAGCCACTAATGGCGACACCCATCTCGGCGGCGACGATTGGGACAACCGGATCATGGATTGGATCCTGGACGAGTTTAAGCGGGACCACGGCTTGGACCTGCGGCGTCAACCCGACGCCCTCCAACGCATCAAGGAAGAGGCTGAGAAGGCCAAGATCGCGCTTTCCAGCGCGCAGCAGTACGAGGTCAACCTGCCGTTTATCACCGCCGACGCCTCCGGCCCCAAACACATCAGCATGAAGCTGAGCCGGGCCAAGATGGAGCAACTGTGCGACGAGCTCTTCGAGCGGACCGTGGGGCCCGTGCGCCGGTGCCTAGCCGACGCGGAAATCACCGCCGAGAAAATCGACGAACTGGTCCTCGTGGGCGGCATGACGCGCATGCCACGGGTGGTCGAGACCGCCCGGGCGCTGGTCAACAAACCCCCGCACCAGGGTGTCAACCCAGACGAAGTCGTGGCCGTGGGCGCTGCCATCCAGGGCGGCGTACTTAAAGGCGAAGTGAAGGACGTCTTGCTCCTGGACGTGACCCCGCTCTCCCTCGGCATCGAGACCCTCGGCGGGGTCTTCACCAGATTGATCGAGCGCAATACCACCATCCCGACGCGCAAGTCCGAGATCTTCTCGACCGCCTCCGATAGCCAGCCCGGCGTTGAAATCCACGTCCTGCAGGGCGAACGCCAGCTCACCCGCGATAACAAGACCATCGGCAAGTTCCACCTCACCGAGATCCCACCGGCGCCGCGCGGCGTACCGCAGATCGAGGTCACCTTCGACATCGACGCCAACGGCATCCTGCACGTCAGCGCCAAAGACCTGGGCACCGGCAAAGAGCAGAAAATCACCATCACCGCCAGTAGCGGCCTGTCCAAAGACGAAGTCGAGCGCATGCGCAAAGACGCCGAAGCCCACGCCGACGAGGACCGGCAGCAGCGGGAGACCATCGAACTGCGCAACGAAGCCGACAACGCCGTCTATCGCTCGGAGAAAATGCTCAAGGACAATGCCGATAAGGTCTCCAACGAGGACAAATCCAAACTCGAACGCGCCATCGCGGACGTGAAAGAAGCGCTCAAGGGCGGTGACTCCGCCGCCATCAAGTCCGCCAACGACAAACTCACCGACGCTTGGCAAGCCATCTCCGTGGAGCTCTACAAGGCCGCCGCGGAACGGGCCAAGGCCGGCAAGACGCCGGCCGGCGCCCCCGGCGAGCCGACCGGCGGATCCGGCACTGCGGACTCAGGCAAAGCCAAAGACCAGGCCGAAGGCCCGATTATCGACGCCGAAGTGGTCGACGAGAAAAAGAAGTAAGGTGCGCGCCGCTGGGCCGGCGGCGCGCCGCCGGCCGAGACGGCAACAACGCTTTTCCCGCGCGCGAGTGCGGCGGGATTTGATTCGACAACAAATCAAACCCAACAACAACAACAGCAACACAACGGTATGGCACTGAACGTAAAACCCCTCGGCGACCGGGTACTGGTTGAGTCGGTCGAAGAGAAGGAAGTCAAGAAGGGTGGAATCATCATCCCCGATTCCGCCAAAGAGAAACCCACCGAAGCCGTCATTCGCGCGCTCGGCACCGGCAAAACCGATGACGAGGGCAAGAAGGTCCCCTTCGAGGTCAAGGTCGGCGACCGCGTCCTGATTAGCAAATATGGCGGCACCGAGATCAAGCTGGACGACAAGGAGTACAAGATCCTCAACTCCGACGACATCCTGGCTGTCCTCGCTTAGCTCCAACACTCATTGGTCAACTCCTAACTCCGAAGCAATCCTATGCCAGCAAAACAACTCATTTTCGACGAGGCCGCCCGCCAGGCCATCCTGAAGGGCGTCGCTAAGCTCTCGAAGGCCGTCACCGCCACCCTTGGGCCCAAGGGCCGTAACGTGGTCCTCGACAAGAAATTCGGTTCCCCCACCGTGACCAAAGACGGCGTCACCGTGGCCAAGGAAATCGAACTCGAAGATCCCTTCGAAAACATGGGCGCCCAGATGGTCCGCGAAGTGGCCAGCAAGACCAGCGACGCCGCCGGCGATGGCACCACCACCGCCACCGTCCTGGCTGAGGCGATCTACCGCGAGGGGCTCAAGTATGTCACCTCCGGCGCCAACCCCATCGGCATCCAGCGCGGTATCCACAAGGCCGTCGAGGCCTCCGTCGACCAACTCGCCAAAATCAGCAAGAAGGTCAAGGACAAGGAAGAAATCAAGCAAGTGGCCACCGTCTCCGCCAATTGGGACACCACCATCGGCGAAATCATCGCCGATGCCATGGACAAAGTCGGCAAGGACGGAACCATCACCGTCGAGGAAGCCAAGTCCATCGAGACCACGCTCGAGGTCGTCGAAGGCATGCAGTTCGACAAGGGCTATCTGTCGCCCTACTTCGTCACCAACGCCGAAACCATGGAGTGCAAACTCGAGGACGCCTACATCTTGATCTACGAGAAGAAGATCAGCAGCCTCAAAGACCTGCTGCCCATCCTCGAAAAGATCGCTAAGGTGGGTAAGCCCCTCCTGATTGTCGCCGAGGAAGTCGAAGGCGAAGCGCTCGCCACCCTCGTGGTCAACAAACTGCGCGGCACCATCAACGTCTGCGCCGTTAAGGCCCCGGGCTTCGGTGACCGACGCAAGGCCATGCTCGAGGACATCGCCATCCTCACCGGCGGCAAGTGCATCACCGAAGACCTCGGCATCAAGCTCGAGAACCTCGAAATCTCCGACCTCGGCCGCGCCAAGAGCCTGGTCGTCGACAAGGAGAACACCACCATCGTCGAAGGCAACGGCAAGCCCTCCGAGATCCAGGGGCGCATCAACCAGATCCGCCGCCAAATCGAGGAAACCACCTCCGACTACGACCGCGAGAAGCTCCAAGAGCGCCTCGCCAAACTCGCCGGCGGCGTGGCCGTCATTAACGTCGGCGCCGCTACCGAGACCGAAATGAAGGAGAAAAAGGCCCGCGTCGAGGACGCCCTCCATGCCACCCGCGCCGCCGTCGAGGAAGGCATCGTGGCCGGCGGCGGTGTCGCCCTGATCCGCTGCTTGTCCGCCATCGACGCGGTCAAGGCCAGCAACGACGACGAACGCATCGGCGTGGACATCGTCAAGCGCGCCATCGAGTTCCCCACCCGGGCGTTGGCCGATAACGCCGGCGTCGAAGGCAGCATCGTCGTCGAAGAGGTCAAGCGCCGCAAAGGCAACGACGGTTACAACGTCGCCACCGGCGACTACGAAGACCTCGTCAAGGCTGGCGTGGTGGACCCGAAGAAGGTCACCCGTACCGCCCTCCAGAACGCGGCGTCGATCGCCGGTCTGCTCCTCACCACCGAGTGTCTCATCACCGAGATCCCGGAGAAGGAGAAGAAACCGCCCGGGCCCAGCGGCCACGGCGGCATGGGCGGCGACATGGACTACTGAGCCGACCCACGTTTCGAGGAACCGAGACGTCCAAGCGAGGCTGGCGCGAGCCAGCCTCGCTTCTTCGTGTGCGACTTCAAACCAGTTGAATTGCGGTCGCGACCAGCCCGGTCCGGCGGCACCCCCCAGTCTGGGAGCACGCCGGGCGAACTGAGGCCTAGCCGCGGCCCCTCCGGAGCGACCGCCTCGCCTCGATTCGCGGTTCCTTCACCTTCACCGCCGTTTCTGCTGACGGCCTGGTAAGGACTTTGCTTTACTCCAGAGCACTATGTGGAAGCACCATGGGCGGATGGCGCTAGGGCAGTGGCTGGTGTCCTTGTGGGGCGGGGTAATGCTCGCCCACGCCGGCGAGATCATCTCCCTGGACAGCAACTGGCGCTGGCTGAAGGGATTCGCCGAAGCCTCGAGCCCTAACACAACTTATTGGCGCACAGTATCGTACGACGATTCTAGTTGGGTGCTTGCGCCGGCCCCTTTCTGGTATGGCGACGCCCAGTCAAGCCCCGGCACCCAACTGACCGACATGCGCAACCAGTACACGTGCATCTTCCTGCGCAAGACGTTCGTACTGGCCAACGTAAACGACCTGAGCGCCCTGCGGCTCGATGCCGCCTGCGACGACGGTTTCATCGCTTGGATCAACGGACACGAGGTCGCCCGATTCAACATGCCCGCCGGCGTTATCCCCTTCGATGGTTGGGCAGCCGGTGCCGTGCCCGAGCCGGTGCAACTCGAGAGCTACGACGTCGCGGACCTACCCAAGTTCTTGGTGGCAGGGGTCAATGTGCTCGGCGTACAGGTCTTCAACACCACTCCTGGAAGCAGCGACCTGGTGTTCAACGCGCGCTTGACGGCCACCGTGGACGACGTGCCGCCCAGAGTAGTCAACCTGCTGCCACCAGCGGGGGCTACCGTCCGTACCTTGGCCCAAATCGAGGTCGGCTTCAGCGAGCCTGTCAGCGGGGTGGACGCCACCGACCTCCACATCAACCAGACCCCAGCCTCGACTGTCACCCTTTACGCGCCCGGCCAATACCTCTTCGAGTTCGTCCCGCCGGCCACCGGCCTGGTCCAGGTGGCCTGGGCTCCCAACCACGGTATCCGCGACCTGGCAGCCGCCGCCAACCCTTTCGCGGGCGGCAGTTGGGGCTATGACTTCAACCCGAATGCGCCCGTGCCGGGTGTCATGATCTCCGAGTTCATGGCCGACAACGACCGCACACTCAACGACGAGGACGGCGACGACTCAGACTGGATCGAGTTGTTCAATCCGACGGCGGCCGTGGCCGACCTCAACGGCTGGTACCTCACCGATACGCCCACCCTGTTGACGCGCTGGCGGATTCCGAATGTCTCGCTGCCGCCGCGCAGTTACTTGGTCGTCTTCGCCTCCGGCAAGAACCGGAACAACCCGGTGGGTCAACTCCACACCAACTTCAGGCTCGCCAAGGAGACCGGCTACCTTGCGCTGGTGGACTCGCGCACCAACGTCGTCTCGGCGTTTGGCACCAGCTATCCGCCCCAATACACCGATGTCTCCTACGGACGCGACCGGGTGGCTACCGAACTGTTGGGCTACTTCCCAGTGCCGACTCCAGGGGCCGCCAATAGCCAGGGCGGCCCCGGCTTTGCTCCCGGGGTCGAGTTCTCCCGCCCGGGCGGAACGTTCATCACCTCCTTTACGCTGACGCTCGCAGCCAGTGGCGCTGCCACGATTCGATACACACTGGACGGGTCGCTACCCACCGACGCCTCGCCGGCCTACAGCGGGGCCATCCCCGTCAACAACACCGTCCAGGTCCGCGCCCGCGCGTTCGCACCGGGCCTGCTGCCCGGTCCGCCTCGGAGCGAAGCTTATGTGGCGCTCAACGCCAGCGTCGTGAATTTCACCTCCGACCTGCCCCTGCTCATTCTCCATAACTTCGGCCAGGGGAACGTCCCCTCGAGCGGCGACCAGTTCGCGCACCTGTCGATTTTCGAGCCAAAGAACGGGTACAGTTCGCTCACCAACGCCGCCGACCTCAGCGTGCGTGCGGGCATCAACCTGCGCGGGTCGAGCACGCTCGGCTATGCCAAGTCCAGTTTCTCCGTCGAGCTTTGGAGCGAATTTGATGATGACCACGACTTGCCGGTGCTGGGGATGCCGGCCGAATCGGACTGGGTGCTCTACGCGCCGAACAACTTCGAGCCGGTCCTGATCCATAACGCGTTCGCCCATGAAGTCAGCCGCCAGATCGGCCGCTATTCGCCCCGCACCCGGTTTGTCGAGGTGTACTTCAATCGCACCGGAGGCGCGATCTCGTCCGCCCACTACAACGGCATCTACGTGCTGCTCGAGAAGATCAAGCGCAGCCCCGATCGCGTGGATGTCGCGGCGCTCGCGCCCGAGCACACCACGCCGCCCAAGGTCACCGGCGGTTATCTGTTCAAGATCGACCGCTTGGATCCGGGCGATGGCGGCTTCTCCGCCGCCGGCCAGCGCATCGCCTACGTCTATCCGAAGGAAATCGAGATCGAGACCCCGCAACGCGATCCCCAAGAACAGTACGTTCGCAACTACCTGACCAGCTTCAGCAACGCCCTCAACGGCGCCAACTACGCTCACCCCCTCACCGGCTACGCCGCCTACGTGGACGTCGACTCGTGGATCGATCATCACCTCCTCAACGTGATGACGTTCAACGTAGACGCCCTGCGCCTGAGCGCCTACTTCTACAAGCCGCGCGAGGGCAAGCTCGCCTTCGGACCGCTCTGGGACTTCGATCGCGCCCTGGGTTCGACCGATGGGCGCGACTCGAACCCGCGGATTTGGCGCGCGGCCACGGGGGACCGCGGCACCGACTTCTTTAACTATCCGTGGTGGGGGCGGATGTTCACGGACCCGGACTTCTGGCAACGCTGGATTGATCGTTGGCAGGAATTCCGCGCAGGCCAACTGGCCCTGACGAACCTGCACGCAATCATCGATGCGATGGCCAACGAACTGCGCCAGGCGCAACCGCGCGAACAAGCCCGCTGGAATGTCCAACCGCGCGGCGGCAGCTACCAGGCCGAGGTCAACCTTATGAAGACCTGGCTCTCGAATCGCATCGATTTCATCGACACCAACTTCGTGAGCCGGCCTCGGCTCTCGAGTCCAGGCGGACCCGTTCAGCCCGGCTTCACCGTGGGGTTGGCGGGAGCGCCCGGCGGCGTGATCTACTACACCCTGGACGGCTCAGATCCGCGGTTGCCCGGCGGACAGCTTTCGCCCAACGCCGCGCTTTATGGGGGACCCTTCGCGCTGAATGCCAATGCCCGAATCGTGGCCCGGGCCCTCAACTCGGCCCATCGGAATCTAACCGGCGCCAATAACCCGCCCCTGTCGAGTTCTTGGTCGGGTGCAGTCGCCGCCACCTATGTCGTCCGCACTCCCTCGTTGGTGATCACCGAGATGATGTACCGCCCCGCGCCAGGCGCCACGGGCGATGCCAATGAACGCGAGAACTTCGCTTATCTCGAACTCAAGAACATCGGCACCACCGCACTCGACTTGCCCGGCTTCCGCTTCACGCGCGGCATTCAATACACCTTTGCGGCGGGGGACGGAGTCGCCCGGCTCGAACCGGGCGGTTACCTGCTGCTGGTGAAGAACCGGGCCGCGTTCCTCTCGCGCTACCCAGGCGCCACGGTCGTCGCGGGCGAATACCAGGGCGCTCTCGAGAACGCCGGCGAACGGATCACCCTCGAGGGGCCGCTCCAAGAACCGATCCTCGACTTCACTTACGACAATCGTTGGCACCCGATCACCGACGGGCTCGGTTTCTCGTTGGTCATTCGAGAGGAAACTGAACCGCTGGATTCCTGGGGCCAACCCACCCGTTGGCGACCTAGCACGGCCTGGGGCGGGTCGCCTGGCCAGCCCGATCCGGACCCCGTCGCGTTCCCCCAGGTCAAAATCAACGAGGCCCTCACGCACACCGACCCGCCCCAGGTCGATGCGCTCGAATTGCACAACCCCACTCCCGACGCCGCCGACGTAAGCGGCTGGTTCCTCTCCGACGACTTCGGCTCACCGCGCAAGTTTCAAGTTCCCGGCGGGACGGTCATCCCGCCGGGTGGCTTTGCAGTGTTTGACGAAGCCCATTTCAACACCGGGCCGAACGCCTTTTCCCTCAGTTCGCTCGGGGACGAGTTGTTCCTCTTCTCCGGGGACGGCACGAATCTCACTGGCTACCACCACGGTTTCGAGTTCGGCGCGGCCGCCAACGGCATTTCGTTCGGGCGCCTGGTCACCAGTCTTGGCGAGGAACGGTTCGTGGCTCAAGCGCGCCTGACGCTGGGCGCCCCCAACGCCGGCCCGCTCGTCGGTCCGGCGGTCATCAACGAGATCATGTATCAACCGCCCCCGCTCGGCACCAACAATAACACCCTCGACGAGTTCCTCGAATTGCTCAATGTCACCTCTGGAGCGGTGCCCTTGTTCGATCCGCTGATCCCCACCAACACCTGGCGCATCCGCGGCGGCGTGGATCTCGAATTCCCAGCCCACTTCAGCCTGCCGGCTGGCGGCTTCGTCTTGCTGGTCAACTTCGATCCCGTAGGGGATCCCAGTCAGGCAGCCGCGTTCCGCTCCCGCTACGCCGTTGACGCCAGCACCCCCATCCTCGGACCCTACCGGGGCAACCTCGAGAACCGCGGCGAACGTCTCGCCCTTTATCGGCCCGATCCACCCCAAGTCGCGCCGAGCCCCGATGCCGGCCAAGTGCCCTATGTGTTGGTGGATGAAGTCCGGTACGGCAGCGAACTGCCGTGGCCAACCGACGCCCGCGGCACAGGCCGCTCGCTTCAGCGCCTCTCGATCGCCGCTTACGGCAACGACGTCGGCAACTGGCAATCGGCCAATCCCACTGCCGGCCAACTCAACGCAGTTGGGGACCTCGACACCGATGGCGACGGCCTGCCGGACGGCTGGGAGGCCACTCATGGACTGGACTGGCGCGAACCCGGTGGCGCGCACGGCTCCGAAGCCGATCCTGACGGCGATGGATTCACCAATGGGCAGGAGTACGTGTCAGGCACCGACCCGCGCGACGCCTCAAGCCATTTGCGTGTCGAGTGGCTCAGCGCGACCCGGGATACCGTGGTGCTGCAGTTTTCGGCTGTGGCCGGCAAGACCTACTCGGTGCTCTACCGTGACGATCTGAGAGTGGGCAGTTGGCGCAAGTTGTTGGACGTGCCGGCCCCAGCCTCGACTCTGGCCATCGAGTTGCGCGACCGCCCGCCCGGAGCCGCCCGATACTATCGGTTGGTCACCCCCGCTCAGCCTGCCGGGCCGTGAGCCCCTTCCACCGACCCAACCGTCACCGCGACGAACCACGGGGCCTCAGCCTGACGGCCCCTGTCACTGTCAACGATTACTAACCAGGGATTTTGAGTTTGTCAGGTTTGAAAAGTGCTGGCGTCGACAAGTCCATCCTGGCCATGCTGTTGCGCAAGTGAAAGCCAACCCGCGCAGCCAACCACCACCGTGCCGGTGCCGATGCCGATGCCGATGCCAAGGCCTGGGCCTACTCATCCGTCGCCGAAATGGGCTTCGAGGCGACGGCGGCGGTAGGGCGCGCAGTCCGCTGCGCGCCGCGGCCGCCAGCGCCAGTGGCCACAGCGGTTGGCGGCGCGCAATGGACTGTGCGCCCCACCTGCAGACTGTCGTCTATCCCGAGGTTTCACCAGTAAGCCTAGGCCGAGCGGCGGCGGGCGCTGCGGGCACAGCCGACATCGGCATCGGTCGCGGCGTGTTGCTGGCGCTCCTGCTGTGCGTCGCCGAGCCCCTGCTGGCCGCGACGGCACCTGCGGTTGCTCTGGAAGCCCCAGCGAGGGCGCGACGCTTCGAGGTGGCGGAGTTCGTCGTGCGGGTGGCGGAACCGCCGTTCCGCAACCCGTTTACGGAAGCGGAACTGACCGGTGTGTTCACCGCTGGTGACGGGTCGCAGCGCGTGGCCGGGTTCGCGGACACGCCGGATGGCAGCGTCTTCCGTTTGCGCTTCTCGCCTGCGCTGGCCGGCGCGGAGTATCACTACGAGCTGAGGCTACAGGGTGGCGGGTTGGACCGGCGCTTCACAGGCAAACTGCGGTGCGAGCCCTCCGAGCGAGAAGGCCCAGTGATCGTGGACCCGGCACGGCCCAAGCACTTCCTGTACGCCGGTTCGCGGCGGCCGTTTTACCACCTCGGCTACACTGCCTATCACCTCCTCGATCCGTCCAATGACGACGCGCAGGTCGAGGTCACGATCGATTATGCCGTGCGGCATGGCTTCAACAAGATCCGGTTTCTGCTCACGGGTTACCCGCGTGACTTCGACCGGCGCACCAGCAGGGATGTCGAGCACGGCGTGGACGATCCTTGGAAGGCTCCCAACTACGGCGCCAAGCCCGGCCAAGTGAACCCGTTGCCAGCGTGGGTGGGCCAGCCGCATCGATACGACTTCACCCGGTTCAATGTCGACCACTGGCGGCGGGTGGACCGCGCGGTGGGGCGGATGCGGGAGCGCGGGTTGGTGGCCACGTGCATTGTCACCATCGAGAAGCAGAACCTGCCGCAGGAATATGGCCGCTGGACCGAGCACGAGCTGCGTCTGTACCGCTACGCCGTCGCTCGGCTGGCGGCGTTCGACAATGTCTGGTGGGACTTGGGCAACGAACACAACGAATTCCGCGATGTCGCCTGGGGCAACCGCATGGGCGCGCTGGTCAAGGAAGCGGACCCGTTCGGCCGCCTCGCCTCGGCGCATGCCTATGCCGAGTTCGCCTACGGCGATTCGCCGTGGGCCGACTTCATCATCACCCAGCAGTACGGCACCGAGCAGCAGGTGCACGATTGGGCGCTCAAGCACTGGGCCATCCCGAAACCCTACGTCAACGAGGAATACGGCTACGAGGGCGACGCTGACAAGCCGGGGCACGCCCAGAGCCGCGACTGGACACGGCGCTGTCACTGGGCGATTGCCCTAGCCGGCGGTTACGCGACCTACGGCGATTGGAGCGGTGGGGTGAGTTACTTCTACATGGGCGACCCGGGGCCCGGGAAGGCCGCGGTCGAGCTCAAGCACCTGCGGACGTTCTTCGAGGCGCTGCCCTTCAGCGATTTGACGCCCCACAACCGCCTGACCAGCCAAGGCTTCTGCCTGGCGCGACCGCCCACGCACTACGTCTTCTATTTCCCGCGCGGCGGCTCGGCCGAACTCGACCTGGCCGGCGCCTCGGTCCCACAACTCGCAGCGCGATGGTTCGATCCGCGGACCGGCCAGTGGCGGGAGGGACCGAGCCTGCGGCCCGGCAAGCACGCCGTGCAAGCGCCCACGCAACAGGACTGGGTGTTCCTGGTCGAGGGCCAGTCGAACTGACCAGTGGGGGGCAATGGGGTCGTGTCTACTCCTTAGCTGCGACCCCATCTGCCTGAACCAGGAAGACCGATCTCAGGTGCGGCACGGCAAGCCGGACGCGGGTGAGTTCGGTTCCTGCGTGGGTCGAGTGGGCGACCTGGATCGGGTGGACCTCTCCAGTGTGCGGATCCCACAGATCGAGTTCCCGACGCCCCCGCAGGGTAACGACACTCTCCGCCAGGTCGGGGTCGAGGTTGGCGAAGTAGTACACGTCCCGGCCGTCCCACCGCTTGTGCAGATAACGCAGGGTGTGGCCGGGCTCGAAGGAGACGTCGTAGTGGGGACGGGCGAGGTCGAGCGCCTGGCGCAGCGTTTCGGCAGTCAATGTGCGCAGGCGAATGGCGCAACCACCTCGATCGTTGCGAACGACCTCCAGCGCAGACGCGGCGCCGGTCGCGGGCGGCGGTGTGCCCAACATCGCCGCGACGGCCTCCCGCACATCGGCATCGTGCCCGAACTCGGCCGACTTCGATGGCAGTTGGCCCGTGGCGATGACCCTGCCGCCTTGCTGGTAAAAGGACAGGATCCGCTTAAGACTGCTCCAGTGGATGGTCTGGTGTCCCGGCAGGATCAGGACGCTGAACCGGCCCGGATGCCGCCGGTTGGGCAGGAGCAGTTCGTCGCCCTCGAGGCGGCATTTGCCCGCCAAAACGTCCGGGTGGATGAAGGTGAAATCTCGTCCCACCTGGTTCGAGAGCAACTCGGCCACCTCCACATAGTCCGCCTCCGGCACGGCCACGCCTCCGGCGTAATAGCCCAGCGGACCGTCCAGGCGATGACTCCCCTGGAGCGTCGCGATGGGATAGAGCAGGGCGACGTCGGCGACGTGGCTGGCGTCGTTCTGGAGCAGGACGTTCAACCGGGCCACGTAGGTGTTGAACTCGGGCAGGCGGTCGGCATAACGGGGATGGCGCCAGGAGAGCTCGGGCTTGAAGGTGACGTGGGCGTTGTCGTACCAGACGGCGTGTGGGATCAGGAGGTTGATGCCCTTGGCATACTGTTCCATGGCGACGGCGTAAATGGCCTCCCAGGACAGGTCGCCCATCGCGCCGTAGGTCTCGGACATCACCAAGGACCGGTCCCAATTGTAGGCGGCGGAACTGACGATCTTGTAGAACCGTTCGGCCGGACGATCGCCGCCGATCTTGTCGATCCCGGGGATCTCGAGGTGCTGGAAACACTTCATCAGGTCGCCCGAGACCGACACGGGATTGACCACCTCCTCCTGGTCCTGGTGCCCAGTCGCCATGACGCGGTGCTGCGTACACCAATCCTGGATGCGCTTGGTGAAGCCGGTCGCGTAGAGCTCGGCCCGAAACCCGAAGAGATAGTTGCGCGCCGCCTGGGTCTCGGGGCCGATGTCATACCACAGCGCCGGGTAGTAAGGGCGCGGACTGAAGCCGTGCCGGGCCTCGAATTTCTCGTTGAACCGGGGCGTCCAGGTCCGCCCGGCCGCGCGGTAGAGCGTTGGCTCGTCGAAGAAGGTCGAGTCGATCGTGGTGCCGAAATGGGCGGCGAACCGGTCGTAGTAGGCTTGATGAGTGATCTCGATGAAACGATCGGCTGCCTCGGGATCCAGATAATCGCAGATGGGATCGCCGTCCTTCACGCACAGGAAGGCCATGACTCTCCAGCGACCGGCGGGTGCCGTCCACTCGAACGCCCCTTGCCGCGCGGCGTCCGTCAGATCCACCCGATCGAGGGTGGTCAGGTTCATCGCCACCAACGCGGACAGCTTGCCGGGCGGCAGATTCGTCCCGAACCGCACCGGGCCAGCCACCTCCCACTCGTGTTTGTCCAAGCGTCGGATGGTGAGTTCCGGCCACCGCTGCGCGAACAGGCTCGTGTCGCTCGAGTTCTGCGCCCCGGCGGAGCCGCTGGGGAAACCGTACTCGTCGTAGAGGGACAGGGTGAGCCCCAGGGCTTGGGCCTGCTGCAGCGCGGCGCTGTACACGGCAAAGTAATCCTCGCTCAGATAGGCGGGAGCGAACTTCTTTCCAAAGGGCAGGATGCCAAAGCCGCCGTATCGGCAGCGGTCTCGGGCCAGGCGCATCTGCTCCTTCACGGTCTCGGCCGTCACCGGCGTGTTGTTCCAGAACCAGAGCGGGCGCGGCCAGTAACGCTGAGGCGGTCGGGCGAAGTCTGCACGCAGGCGTTCGTTCCAGACGACGGCATCGGCCCGGAGGACCGCGATCAGGATCGAACAAGCCGCCAGTGCAGTCACGAGCCGGTCGATCCGCCGGGCGCCGCTGAAAATGGACATCATGAATCTCATGGGCCGGTCTTGAGTGTGGCCACAGGATAGGGAGCCTCCCGCCCCGGGGCAATCCAGAACGCCAGTCGGCCGAGAGCGCGCAATCAACTCCCGTCCTTCCGACTCAGCCAGCCGTAGCCAATCGGCATCCGCCCAGCACCGCCGGCCAGCTACATGCTCGAGTGCCTTCTCGAGCTTCGCTGAACCGGTCCGTTTACTTGCTGGTTGGCGCGAGCGTGTAGTACTCGTTGGTCACGGTCCAGGTGAACTCGTCGCCGGGCGGGATGTTCATAGCGATGAAGGGTTCCATCGACAGCACCGTGCGGATCGACCACAACGCGTGATGCGAGAGCGGACGGTTTGCCGTGATGCGCAGGCCGGCGCCCACGCGGCGGTTTTCGATGCGGATCTCGTGGTCTTGCACGCTGTCGCCAAATCCCAGGACCGGCGTTGCCACCACGTCCCGGTCGGTGAGCGTTTTCAAATAAACAATCTGGTTCCCACGCAGCGTGGCCAACTCCGGGTTCGGCGGCCGCGGTGACTGAATCGTGTAAGGCACGGCGATGGTGAAGTCTGGGCCGGGCGGTTGCCGGTCGAGCACCAGGAAGTTGTGATTGTAGACGCTGGTCTGGATGGCGCGGCGTCCGGTGTTCTTGAGCCGATGCTCGAGCACCAACTCGGGCTTGCCCTCGGTCAACCGCACCACCTTCCGGTACTCGTAACCATAGCCCGTGGCCGGGTCGCTCAGTTCATGGGTGAACTGGACCGCCGCGGGACGCGTCGCGACCGTCCACTTGCCGGGGTCCACCGTCTCGTACAGTTTGGCGAAATAATAAGGCTCGCTGTCTTTACGTAGGACGCCCACGCCGATCTTGATGAAGGTCTCGCCTGGTTTGGCCTCGTCCCAGCCGAGCGCACTGCCGTTGGTCTGGAACTCCTCCGCCGGCCCAGTCACCGCCGAGCACGGTCCGGCGACGATTGCCTGGCCCTGGTAGATGAAATCGCGCACGTCCGGGTCCATGCGGTCGAACCAGGGTCCGTAGTAGTTGTGCCCCTGGAATTCGAGGCTGGCGATGACGCCCGACCAATCGAACCGGGTGCCCCGATAGAAACCGCGCTGGGCGTCGGGCAGATAGAGCTTGGCGCGGATGGGGCCGTTGGTGATTTCGACCTGAGGAAAATCGGCCGCGAACCCAAGGCCCGCACTTAAGCTAAGACAAGTCATACCAAGAATGGTTTTCATGCAGATCGGAGATTGAGGTCGATTCACTCATGAGTCACCGAGACGGACGACCAGTCGGCGATACGGCGCGCCGTCCTCTGCGTGCCGCGGACTCTCGTGTCCACAGCGGTTTGCGGCGCGCAGAGGACTGCGCGCTCTGCCGGCAGACGGATCGTCTATCCCACGCGCTCATCGGTTGGGCCCAGGCGGTTGGCCCGGGTGCCAAATCGTCGCGACAATGTATCGATCGCTCTGGGGGCGGTCGTGGAAATAATACACCGTGAGGATCTTTCCGTCCGGCCGCTGGACGGTCCGCGGGTAGCCCACATCGCGCCCGCCGCCGTCGTCGCGCAGGACGATTTCAGGGTCCCAGGTTCGCCCGCCGTCGGTGGTTCGGGCGCAGAACGGCCGGCCTTCGCGGCCATTTGGCTTCGACGCGGTGAGAAACAGGAGGCAATCCTGTGGGCCATCGACGAGGTAATCCGTCCGCGCCGCCACCCCGACCTGGCCGAAGAGTGGCAAGCCGAAGGGCCCTTCCCACGAATGACCGCGGTCGATCGAGTAGTAGAACCTCGAGGGGCCCGCATGAACGTCCGTCATGCGTAGGGTTAACGCGAAATCAGGGTGGCTGAAATCGATCCCGCCGGGAGACTCGCGCCAGGGCCGCTCCTTGAGCCCCGGCCGCGCGACGCCGTGGAGGGCGGTTCCTGCGGGGATGAGCGCGCCCTGGGCGGCTGGATTCTCGATCGTCCAGGTCTCGCCGCCGTCGCGGCTGCGGGCGAGCAAATGCTCCTCAGGCTTGCCGCGGTGGATGTGGTGGCGATCCGGTCCCAGGTCCCGGTAGTAACCCGCGCTGAAGCCGACTAAGACTTCATTGCCCCACGCCCAAAGGCCGTGGTTAGCCGGCCAACCGCCAAAGCGCCCAGGCTCGGCGTACACTTTCACGTGGTGCACTTCGGCGTCAGCCGAGCCGACCCCAGGTGCGGCCAGCAACCCGGCGCACCACCACACTCCGAGCCCTCCGAGCCGAGTTGGCCATCGAGTCGTTGCGGAGGTCATGGCTGGACTGTCCCGGAATCGACTGCTCCTGACAAGCGCCGAGAGTCCTCGGGCCCCGAGCTAGGGTCGAGACCAGGGTCTGGAGGCGGGCTGCACAGGCCCGGCCGGGGGAACCAAGACCTCTGAATTGCCCGCCAGCTCCGGAGAGAGTTAGTCCGCCCGAATCGGACAGAGGTTCGGGGTGAAGAAGCCCAGCCCGAGCTTGGCTCCTTGGCAACCCCTTGCTTGGAGGTGTGCGTCCAGGGCGGCTCTGAGACCCCAAGTGTTCTGCGGGAGAAGCACTTGGCGGATCCGTGGCGTTAACAGCCCATGAATGTAATAGGCCAGAGTATTCATACTTGACACGGGTCGTCTTGCGTGGAGGTGAGTGCTCCAGGGAGGGGAGAGTGTCGTTGGAGCCGCCGCCTGGTAAGCGCCGGCCGTGTGGTCCTGCGTTTAATAAACCATGATCATAGAACTTGACATCTCTACCCCGTTTCGCCTTGAACAGCCTCCCCTCGCCGGACACACTCCGGCCACATCGAAAGAGGAAATGCCTATCGGTGATTTTAGTGGCCAACTCACGACGGTGCTGGTGTGCGGCATGAGCCTCGCCGCAACTTGGGGCGCGGACTTGACTCAGCCGATGGCCTCGCCGGACCTCGTCTACGAGGAAATGGGCGGCCAGGTCGCCGTCGAGGCGGAGCATTTCTACAAGCAGACGTCGACGGACAAGCGGGCGTGGCACATCGCGTCGTCGAAGGCGGTACCGGAGGTGCTACCGGACGGCGATCCGGCGCACGTGGGCGGCGCGAGCGGTGGCGCATACCTCGAGTGCCTGCCCGATTCGCGGCGCACCCATGGTGACAGGCTCATCGCTGGCGAAAACTTTGCCAATACCGCTGGCACGATGGCAGTGCTCCACTACCGGGTGCAGTTCAACACCCCGGGCCGGTATTACGTCTGGGCGCGCGCCTATTCGACCGGCAGCGAGGACAACGGGCTGCACGTGGGCCTGAACGGCCAGTGGCCGGAGTCGGGTCAGCGCCTCCAGTGGTGTGAGGGGAAGAACTCCTGGCGCTGGGAGAGCAAGCAGCGCACCGAGCAGCAACATTGCGGCGAGCCGTACAAGATCTACCTCGACATCGACAAGCCCGGCCTGCACGAAATCCAGTTCTCGATGCGCGAGGACGGGTTCGAGTTCGACAAGTTCTTCCTGACGACCAAGCGCGAGCTCGAGCGACCGGAAGATGCCGGCCCGCCGAGCCGTGTGAAGTCGGGCCGGCTGCCGGAGGCGTTTCCGTAGACGCGAGAGCTTCGAAGGTGGGGCAGAATCGGAAGGCCGGATCGGCGAAGTCCACGCATCGGCGCGCCCGTTGAAACAGCGTGGCGGCAAGCTCAGGCGTCTTACGGCGTTCGATCTCAGATTCCAGACCCCGCCAAGCCAGCAGACTGACCAGGGGATGACATGGGTCGGGATGACTGGCGGGGTATGCCTTGAATTTGCGCGAGACGGTGCAAAGAAGCGGGCGGCTTGCGCAAAAATCAACAGCTCGGAAACGTCCCAGTCGCAATGAAATCTGATTTCATAAGTGATTGGTTGGCAGTGGGTTGTTGTTGAAATTGGGAGGGGGACACACCGGTTGGCAAGGCCATTGCTACCGGGCCGTGATCGAGAATGAAACCCGGTGGGTGAACCGGTGTGCCGCCAAGCGTGGTGCAGGAGCGCCAACAAGCGGGCTCGGGTTCTCGAGACTCGGTCGCGCATCGGCCCAAGCAAATGCAGACAGCAGGTCCAGTGTAGTCCTATGAAGAAAGTTGAAGCCATTATCAAACCCTTCAAGCTTGAAGAGGTTAAAGACGCTCTCGGAGAAGTCGGCATCGAGGGCATGACGGTGACCGAAGTCAAGGGTTTTGGCCGCCAGAAAGGCCACACGGAGATCTACCGCGGGAGCGAGTACACGGTGGACTTCCTGCCCAAGGTCAAGCTCGAGATGGTCCTGCCGGACGGGCAGGTCGAGACGGCCGTTGCGGCCATCGTCAAGTCGGCGCGCACCGGCAAGATCGGCGACGGGAAAGTCTTCGTCTCGAAAGTCGAGGAAGCTGTGCGCATCCGAACCGAGGAGAAAGGCGAACACGCCGTCTGAGTACGACCCCTTCACTGCCTTGAACCGACCTATGAAAAAGTACCTTCGCTGTTTTGGACTGACTCTGTGGTTGCTGGTTGCCGCCGTGCCGGTAAGTGCGGCGGAGGCAACCCCAACGCCAACGCTCCCCGCGCCGACGCTCGAACAACGGATTGCGGACCTTGAAGCCTACGTGAACAACGGGAGCCGCACCGCCGACGTGGCCAGCACCGTGGCCGGCCCTGGACCGGGTCACAACGCCTGGCAGATGACGGCGACGGCGCTGGTGTTGTTCATGACGCTGCCGGGGTTGGCCCTGTTCTATGGCGGCCTGGTGCGCCGCAAGAATGTGCTCTCGGTGATGGCGCAATGCCTGGGTGTCGCTGGCCTGGCCACCATCCTCTGGTGGGTCTGCGGGTATAGCCTCAGCTTCGGGGCGGGCACGCCGTTCCTGGGCGGGTTCGAGTTTGCCTTCTTCCGCGGCGTCGACGGGGCCGGGGTCGGGCAGGGCAGCAACTGGATCTCGAACAACGTCTGGGCCATATTCCAGCTCACCTTCGCCATCATCACGCCGGCCCTGATCGTGGGTGCGATCGCCGAGCGGATGAAGTACTCGGCCATCATGTTGTTCCTGGGCCTGTGGATGTTCGCCGTGTATTTCCCCTTAGCCCACATGGTGTGGGGCGCCGACGGTTTCATGTGCGGCCCGCTCAACCCGGAGGCCGGCATCAAGGCCCTGGACTTCGCAGGCGGCACCGTTGTCCATATGTCGTCGGGTTGGTCGGCGCTGGTGCTGTGCCTGATTCTGGGCAAGCGCCAAGGTTGGCCCAAAGAACCTATGCCGCCCCACAGCATGGTGCTGACCATGATCGGCACGGGGATGCTGTGGGTGGGCTGGTACGGTTTCAATGCCGGCAGCGCGCTGGCGGCCGATGGGATCGCGGCCAACGCCTTCACCACGACCACTCTGGCGGCGGCGACGGGCGGTTTCTGTTGGGCCCTGGCCGAGTTCATCTTCAAGGGCAAACCGAGCGTGTTAGGCTTCTGCTCGGGCATCGTGGCTGGCCTGGTGGTCGTGACCCCGGCGTGCGGCTTCGTGACGCCCTCGGGGGCCATGCTCATCGGGGTGGTGGCCGGCTTTGTGCCGTTCCTGGCCTGCTGGAAGCTGAAGGCGTGGCTGGGCTACGACGACGCGTTGGACACCTTCGGCGTGCACGGTGTGGGCGGCACGCTCGGCGCACTGATGACCGGCCTGTTGGCCACTCCGGAAGCCAATCCGGTCGTCGCCGACCTGGCGGAGGGTCTGTTGGGGGCTCAGCTCCTGGCCATTCTCCTCACCTTGGCGCTCTCGGTCGTCATGACGGTCATCATCGCGTTCATCGTCAAGGCCATCGTGGGCTTGCGGCCGACCGAGGAAGTTGAAACGCTCGGCCTCGACCTGGCGGAGCACGGCGAAGAGGGTTACCACGGCGTGTGAGCGGCGACGGCATAAATCAGCCGTGCCAGCCGGCGCCCGTGGAAAGCAGCCGCTGGCACGGCGACACGCAGCCGGACCCGGTGGGATCCACCACGTGACGCAAGTCAGTACCTGAGCAGCACCAAAATCACAACTAAATTGACGGAACGACACAGCATGAGCACTCCCAAAGAAGTCATCGAGATGGCGAAAAAGGCCGGCGCCAAGATGTTCGACATGAAATTCGTGGACACGTTTGGCACGTGGCAGCACTTCTCTTGCCCGACCGGCGAGTTGAGCGAGGACATTTTCGCGGACGGCCTCGGATTCGACGGCTCGTCGATCCGCGGCTGGAAATCGATCGAGGCCAGCGACATGCTCGCGATGCCCGATCCGGCCACGGCGTTCATCGACCCGTTTTGCGCCGTGCCCACCCTCTCGCTCACCGCCACCATTGCCGAGACCGGCACTAAGGAACCCTACAGTCGAGATCCGCGCGGGATCGCCCAAAAGGCGGAGAAGTATCTCGCCAGCACCGGCACCGCGGACTCCGCCGTGTTCGGACCCGAAGCGGAGTTTTTCATCTTCGACAATGTCCAGTTTGACCAGAAAAGCAACGGTTGCTTTTACACGGTGGACAGCGAGGAGGCGGTCTGGAACACGGGCCGGGAGGAAATGCCCAACCTCGGCTACAAGATCCGACACAAGGAGGGCTACTTTCCGGTGTCGCCGGCCGACACGCAACAGGACCTCCGCACCGAGATGGTGCTCATGATGGAGCAACTGGGCATCCCGGTTGAACGCCAACACCACGAAGTCGCCACGGCGGGTCAGGCGGAAATCGACTTTCGGTTCGACACCTTGGTCAAGACGGCCGACCGCATGATGCTCTACAAGTACATCATCAAGAACATTGCCCGGAAGCACGGCAAGACGGTCACCTTCATGCCCAAACCGTTGTTTGGCGACAACGGCTCGGGCATGCACACCCATGTCAGCCTCTGGAAGAAGGGCAAGCCGCTGTTTGCCGGAACCGGTTACGCCGGGCTGAGCCCCATGGCGCTCTACTTCGTCGGCGGCGTCCTCAAGCATGCCAAAGCCCTCTGTGCCATCTGCAGCCCCACGACCAACAGCTACAAACGGCTCGTCCCTGGCTACGAGGCTCCAGTGAATCTGGCCTATTCCGCCCGCAACCGGTCCGCGGCCATCCGGATCCCGACCTTTTCGGAAAGCCCCAAGGCCAAGCGCGTCGAGTATCGGCCGCCCGATCCGTCGGCGAATCCGTACCTGTGCTACGCGGCCCTGTTGATGGCCGGCCTGGATGGGGTGCTCAACAAGATCGACCCCGGCGAACCGATGGATCGCAACCTGTACGAACTCCCGCCCGAGGAACTGGCGAAGGTCCCGCAGGTGCCGGCCAGCCTGGGCGAAGCCCTCAACTACCTGGAACAGGACCACGACTTCCTGCTCAAAGGCGACGTGTTCACTCGCGACTTCCTCGAGACCTGGGTCAGCCATAAACGCAAAGAGCACGACGCGCTGCGCCTGCGGCCGCATCCGTACGAGTACTTCCTGTACTACGACGTCTAAGCCGCGGCGCCCTGCGGCCGAGTCCGACCGCTACACGACAGGGACCCCGGGGTCTGAGCGCCCCGGGGTCTCGGCCGTTTGGGTAAGGAGCTCCAAGTCGGAGGGCGAGGTTACTCATGAGTGAGTGAGATGGACTACAAGCCGGCGGTAGGGCGGGCAGTCCTCTGCGCGCCGCAGACCTGTGTGGGCACAGCCCCTCGCTAAGCCTTCGGGGTCAGGCGTTCGCGAGAAAGAAACCAAGAAAAATCCAACTTGCCACACCCGGGTTCGGTCCCTATATTGCGCGCTCTTTGGCTGGAAACAGAATGGCCTATGCGACGTCCCAAAGGTGTTAAAACGAAGAAGTCCGTGGCGAAACGGTTTAAGGTGACTGCCACTGGCAAAGTGATGCGCTCTCATGCGGGGCGCCGCCACCTGCTGGCGACGAAGAACGCCAAGCGCCGGCATCGCTTGCGGGAATCGGCCGAGGTCGACCCGAGCGACACGTACCGCATCAAGCAGAACTTGCCGTTCAGCCACTGAGGCACCTGGCTTCGCCGGCCGAGGGATCGGCCTCCCGAATCTTGCATCTGAACCATGCGCATTACCAACGCTCCCGCCTCCCGTAAGCGACGCAAACGCATGCTCCGAGCCGCTAAAGGCTTTCGGGGCCGCCGCTCGAAGCTTTATCGGTACGCCTCCGATGCCGTCGACCACGGCTTGCAGTACGCGTATCGAGACCGGAAGAACAAGAAGCGCACCTTCCGCGGCCTCTGGCAGATCCGGATCAATGCTGCCGCGCGCGCGGCAGGCTTGAGCTACAGCCGCTTCATGGAAGGACTCAAAGCGGCCCAGGTCGCCCTGGACCGGCGGGTGCTGGCGGAATTGGCCGCGCAGGACACGACGGCCTTCGGCGAATTGGTGAAGGTCGCCCAAACGGCGCTTCAGGCCAAGGGAGCGCGCGCCTGAGGAGGCGCAGGGGGCGCGGCGCGGAGGGGGTGACCTGGGCGGTCGCCCTTTTTGCTTGGGACCGCCCCATCGCCTCCCAAGCCGCGGCGAACACGCGCGGGCATGGCAGTCCTGGACGACATCGAACCCCTCAAGCAAAGCGCGCTGGCTGAGTTGCGCGGCGCGGCAGACCTGGCTGCCCTCGATCAGGCGCGCACGACCCACTTAGGCGCCCACGGCAAGTTCACCGGCCTCCTCAAGCAGCTCGGGGCCTTGCCCAAGGAAGCGCGACCGGCGGCGGGCAAAGCGATCAACGCCGCCAAGACCGAGATCGAGACTGCGTTGGCCGAACAACGCTTGGCGCTCGAGCAGAAGGCCGCGCTGCCCCGTGAACCCACCGATCTCACCCTGCCCGGCCGCCGCCGGCGCCTCGGCCACCTGCATCCGCTCACGCAGGTGACCGAAGACATTGTCCGGAGCTTTCGCCGGTTGGGGTTTGTGGTGGCTGAAGGTCCGGAGGTCGAGGACGACTACCACTGCTTCGATGCGCTCAACACGCCCGCGGATCATCCGGCGCGGGACACTCAGGACACGTTCTATCTGGCCGCGCCCGGTCGGCCGCTCTTGCGCACACACACCTCCTCGGTGCAGATCCGGGTGATGGAGAAACAACCGCCGCCTGTCCGCATCATCGTGCCGGGGCGTGTTTATCGCCGGGACAACGCCGACGCCACGCATAACCCGACGTTCCACCAAGTCGAGGGCCTCTATGTGGACCGCGACGTGACGGTGGGCGACTTGAAGGGGACGGTCGAGTTTGTGTTTCGGGAGTTGATGGGGCCCGAGACGCAGATCCGATTCCGGCCACATTATTTCAGCTACACCGAACCGAGCTTCGAGATCGATTTCGCCAGCGCGTTGACGCGCAAGCTGGGCAAGACCTGGCTCGAGATCGCCGGGTGCGGCATGGTGCATCCGCAGGTGTTCGAGAATGTGGGTTACGATCCGGAGGTCTGGACCGGTTGGGCGTTTGGGTTTGGCATCGAACGCATCGCCATGATCCGTTACGGGATCACCGACATCCGCCGCTTCTACGAAAACGACCTGCGCTTCCTGCGCCAGTTCTAGCGAAACCCCCGCGCGCGCGCCGAGGAGCTGCTTTTCCGTTGCGCGGACGCCGCCCGCCCCCTAGGCTGATGCGCATGCTGCCTGGCGCCGCCATTCCCGAGCCCTGAGCCCTCATCAGGTGTCCCCGCCACCGGCGATTGCGCTTCCTCCCATGCCGAAGTCAGCCGCTCCCCATGCCTTGTCCGACCGGGCCCTCGAACTGATCGCGGAGCGGTTCCGCGCCCTGAGCCAACCCCTCCGATTGCGGTTGATCATTTTGCTCGAAGGCGGTGAGCGGACGGTGACCGAACTCGTGCAGGCCTCGGGCCAAGCCCAAACCAATGTGTCCCGCCAGTTGCAGTCGCTCACCCGCGCCGGAGTCTTGAGCCGGCGGCGCCAGGGCGTGAGCGTCTATTACCGCATTGCGGACCCCGCCATCTTCGACCTGTGCCGGCATGTTTGTGGCAGCCTTCAGGAGCAGTTTCGCCAGCAGGGCGAGGCCTCGAAGCTGTTCCGGCTGTAGGGAGCCCTAATCCTCAGCGAGGTGGAGCGCGGACGGTTGCTTCTGCCCAGCGGATATGAGGATCAGCACCCCGCCAGGCGCCAGCGGCCGCCAAGAGGAAGGCCGGAGCGCCTCGCAAGGCGCTCCGGCCTGCTCCACGCCAAGCTCTCTGCCGCTACTGCGCCGCCCGCAGCACCCGGTAGAATCGCGCGGGGGCCGCAGCGCCAGGCGCCTCGGTCCAACTCAGTTCAGCCGCCGCGCCGCCGACCGTCCGCTCGCCGTCGGCCTCGTCCGTCCAGGTACGGAGGTCGGTCGAGCTCTGGACCTGATACCGGTTGCCAGGTGTGCCAGTCCACTGGAGCGTGAGCCCGGCGCCCTGATGGCCGACGGCGAAGTCGCCGATCTCGAATCCAGCCTTGGTCTGCAGTTGTAGAGCGCGTTCGGCGGGGTAACCGAGGGCGGCGAACTGCAGCCGGCTCCGCGGCGTATGACAGTCGGCACAGGTCAGCGCCTGTTCCTTGGGAGCCACCACGTGGTTCTGAACCCAGAACATCTCGGTCTCGACGAAGCCGACTTGTCCGCTGAAGGTCTTGCCCACCGAAGCCATGCCGGCCGTGAGCGCGCGCGCCCAATCGTAACTCTTCCAGTACGCCTCTAGATCACTCGCCTGACGCGGGAACAGATGCGGGATGGCCAGCCGTTGCGTGCCGGCGTCATAGGGCTGGCGTCCGGTGAACCGTTTGACCGGGAATAAGCGGGACCGGGGATCGTCGAAAGCCCCTTGCAGCGTCGTGAGCGTGACCAGCGAGCCGGGCTGGATCAGGTCGTCCAGCGTGAGGTAGTCCACCTCGCCATTGAACCAGACGTAGTCGGGCGGGACCTGGGCGGCCCACTGGAAGGTCCCTTTCATGGTGTCGTAGGTGGGGTTGCCTCGGCTGTCGCGAATGACTTGGTTCTTGCCGTCCAGCCCCTTCTGACCCGCGGTGCTCCAATCCCAGGTCATCTTGGTGGCCTTGCCCCCGCGGGCAAACGCGGGAATGTGACAGGTCTGACAGGCGACTCGGGCCGAGTGCATGTTTTGCAGGGCGCTGTCATGGGGCGCCGCCGTGTGGCAATCGGCGCACGCCAGGGTGTGGGCGCCTTCGCCTTCGGTGTAATGAGATCCGCGAAAGACGTGGTGCCCCTTGCCATCCCGGCCGGCACGCACGTGGCAGAAGGCGCAGTTCTGGTTGAGCCCATCGGTGCCCATGTGCACGTCCAGCGAGCGGGGCGGGTTGGTCATGGTCGAGTCCAGGTCCCCGTGCTTCACCGCGTCGCCACCGCCGCCATAGAAATGGCAAGCGCCGCAGGTGGCGCGGCTGGACTTGCCGACGCTTTGGGCGACGGCCAGGAGGTTCACGGCGGGATCGGGGTGTCCGGCGCCGGTCGGGGTCTTCTTGTAGGTGCAGGTGGTGTCATGGCACACCAGGCAGTCGACCTTGGTGCGATCGGAGAAGTCGAAGGTCTTGTCGGTGTAACCGAGGCCCACATGACAACTGGTGCAGCGCGGCTCGTTAGAGGGCACGGCGATGCAGAAGTTGTTAATCACGTTGTTCTTGCCGAGTTGGTCGCCCGTCTTGGGATCGGTGTATTCCCAGGTCCAGTGGGTCGTTGCCATGACCTCGTTGGCCGCTTGCGGGTGGCAGAGGGCGCAGGTCTGCGGGCCTTGGTAGGCGTCGATGAATTCGCCGTGGTCCACGGCGAGGGCTTCGGGGCGAAGGAGGCACAGGGCGAGGGCGGCGGTGGCGGCGAGTGGCCAAGGGCGACGTGGGGGGGGCGTGAGGTTCTTCATCGTGAACATGTCGTGTAGGGTACTTTTATGCGTTTATACACATATCCGTAGAAGCGCATAATAGGTTGAATGTAAGTAGCAGGTTCGGTTGTCTACGGGGTTAGTTGGCCTTGCCCGTGACCGGGCCTCCCGCGTCTCCGGGCCATCGAGCCCAGACGGCGCGGCGTGCCGAGCGCGGACGCGACCGCCGGGGGTGGCGGGAGGCGCGGCGGCGGCGGTCGAACTGGCGGGGAGCCGCCAGTTTAGAGCTGCCAGCCGGGGCGGTAGCGGTGCTGGATGAGCTCTTGGGCGGCGGGCAGAGCCACCGCATGGAGGCGCGGGGCGTCCCAGACGATTTTCTGGCCGAGGCGATAGGCGACGTTGCCCAGGAGCGCGGCCTCGGTCAGGGCGCCGGAGTAGTCGAAGTTGCAGGTGGTGGGTCCGCCGGACTGGATGGCCTCGATCCACTCCTTGTGGTGGCCGATCGAGTTGGGGATCGAGGGCGCTGGGGGTGCGAAGTCGGCGAACCGAGCCTCGGGGAGCAACTGGCGGCGTGTGTAATCGGCCAGGAGCGATCCTTTCTCGCCCACGAACAGGACCCCGCTGCCGAAGTACTTGGCCTGTTCTTCATCCAGGAGGGACGGTTTCCGGCCTCCGTGATACCACGTCAACGTCACGGGCGGCAGCGATTCGCCCGCTCGGGCCAGCGGGCGGGCGGGGTATTGATAGCGCACGATGAGCCAGGGTGGAGTGGATTCCGGATGCACCGGCGGGCCGTCCACGGGCTCGACGGAGGTGGGGTGGCGCAGGCTCAGTGCCCAGTGCGGTAGGTCCATGAAATGGCAGCCGAAGTCGGCGATCGATCCTCCGCCGAAGGCCCACCAGTTGCGCCACTTGAAGGGGGCGTACTCGGGATGGTAGGGCCGGTACTCGACCGGGCCCAGCCACAGGTCCCAGTCGAGGCCTGGCGGCACGGGCGGCGTGTCTTTGGGACGGTCCATGCCGCCGTAGACGGCGCCCACCCAGACGTGGACTTCGCGGATGGGGCCTAGGATTTGGGATTGGACCAACTCGACAACGCGCCGGTAGTTGTTGCCGGCATGGATCTGGGTGCCAAGTTGGGTCACGCGCCGGTGCTCGCGGGTGAGGTTGGCGACGACCCGGGATTCCGAGACTGTGCGGGTGAGCGGTTTCTCGCAGTAGACATGCCGGCCGGTTCGCAAGGCGGCGGAGGCGGCGACGGCGTGGGTATGGTCGGGCGTCGAGATGACCACGGCATCCAGGTCCTTTTGTTCGAGCAGGCGGCGGAAATCGTGATAAGTGCGCGCGCGCGGGTACTGCTGTTTGGCATGGGCGAGGTAGTTCTCGTCCACGTCGCACAACGCGGCCACGTTGACGCTCGCCGTTTCTTTGGCCACCTCCGCCAGGTTCGCCGCCGCGCGGTTAGCCACCCCCACGAAGCCGATGTTGAGCTTGGCGTTGGCTGAACCTTGGGCGAGGGCAAGCCGGGGGATTGCCCAGCCGAGGCCGGCGGCTACCCCGGAGGTTTGGAGGAGGAACTGGCGCCGCGTCAGGGGCGGGAGGGTCTTCGTCGAGGGAGTCTTCATTGCGCGCAAGTCAAGGACCGCGCGCTAGCGGTGTCGAGGAGAAATTGGTGCGGGCGGCCAACTCGCAGGGGCAATGCACGAAGCGTTCTGGGCTCGCCAAGGTGGTGGGAGAACGATCGGCGTGGGTTGGTCTGGGTATCGGACGATGGGTAAGGCAGGCTCTCCTGTTTTCCGCCTGTTTTCGATTAATTGCACTGGTTAATAGAAGTTGACACGGTTGGGTTACTTGAGATGGTCGCGAGCCGCCCAGCCGAGCTGAGCGCCCTTCGCCGGTTGGGATCCCGCGCAGAAACCGGTGGCATTTGCCGGTCGGTGCTTCTAGCATGCCGCCATGCCACAACGCCACGGGTGTCACCGCTCGAGGGCCGGCCAGCACACTCTGGCGGCTCAGGAGAGGAGACCGTGGCTGAGATCGCTGGGCGATCTCTACCCAGTCAACCGTCAGTCCGAAACCATCCTTGCCATGACCAAGTTACCCAAGGACACGAACCGATTGCTCGACAACCATGCCACGCTCAGTCGGCGGCAATTCCTCAAGTCCGCCGCGCTGGCGGCAGGCGCCGGACTGACCCTCCTCCCCGGGGGCATGCTCCGCGGCGCCAACGCACCGAGCCATCAACTGACGGTCGCCCTGATTGGCGTCGGGGGTCGTGGCCGCGCGCACTTTGGGGCGGTGAAGGGGGAGAAGGTGGTGGCGTTATGCGACGTGAACGAGCGTGCGATTACGGAGGCGGCGAAGGTGTTTCCCACGGCCAAACGGTACGTGGATTGGCGGCGGTGTCTGGATCATCCGGGCTTGGACGCCGTGGTGTGCAGCACGACCGACCACACGCATGCCTTCATCGCCAACTGGTCGATCAACCGCGGGTTGCATATCTTCCTCGAGAAGCCGCTGGCCAACTCGGTCGAGGAAGCGCGGGTTGTGCGGGCCAATTACTTGAAGCACAAGCATAAGCTCGCCACCCAAGTGGGCATGCAGCGGCACGCGATCCCGAACTTCGACCGGGTGCGCGAGGCGATTCTCGACGGGGCAGTCGGCACGCTGGAGCATGTGCATGTGTGGGGCAACCGCACGCATAGCCGGACGGCGTACTTGCCTGCCGAAGGCGACCCGCCTCCGGAACTGCACTGGGATTTGTGGCTTGGTCCTTCGCCGTGGCATCCCTTCAACCCGGGCTACATTGGCGGGTGCCTGAAGTGGAACATGCACTGGGACTTCGGCAGTTGGCAGGTGGGCGACATGGGCAGTCACACGATGGACCTGGCGTGGAACGCCATCGACGCCGCGCTGCCCACCTCGGCCGAGGGCCAGGGCGACCCGTTCAACCCCGACGTGGTGCCCAGCGCACTCACGATGACCTTCGAGCATCCGGCCAACCCATGGCGGCCGCCGATCAAGGTCACGTGGTATCAGGGCTCCCACAAACCGAATTCTCTGGGCGGCGTTCCCACCCAACCGGGCCACGGAGCACTGTTCGTCGGGGACCGAGCCTCCCTGCTAGCCGATTTCAACCAGCACGAGTTCGTCCCCCGCACGGAAGCCGCGGGCATGGCGCATTACCGGCCGCGCCCGGCGGCGGAACGGATTGCGCCCATGGGCGGTTTCCAGGAGCAGTGGGTCCAAGCCTGCAAGGGCGACCTCAAGACGGCCTGCGACTTCGACTACAGCGGCACGATGATCGAGCAGTTGCTGCTGGGCCTGGTCGCCTACCGCGTGGGCAAGAAGATCCAGTACGACGGCGCGGTTGGGCGCGTCACGAACAGCCCGGAGGCCAACGCGCTGCTCAAGCGCGAGTACCGGCCGGGCTGGACCCTGAACGGCTAGGGTGCGCCGCCCGCTTCAGCCCCCTGCGGTTGTGCGGGGAGCGGTTGCGCGGTCAGCGGACCGGCGGTTCACCGATCGGCAGCGCCCAACCGGCTCTTGTGGAAGGCATCGGGGTGGGTTATATAGGCGCCGACAGCCGGGACGAATGCCGCGAGGCATCGCACCGGCAACCAAAAAGAAAACCAAGAGCTCAGGCATATGAAGGGCATTCAACGACGCAGCTTCCTCAAGACAGTAGCCGGTGGCACAGCCTGTCTGTATGGGGTTCTCCGCTCCCAGGGACAACCGAGTCCACCCGCCTGCCCGCAGGGGCCGCTCGGCAAGACCGGCATCACCCTCTCCCGCATGGGCCAAGGCACGGGCATGCGCGGCGGTAACCGCCAGTCCAACCATACCCGCATGGGTTTCGAGCAACTCGTGAAGCTGTTCCGGTACGGTTACGACCACGGTGTCACCTTCTTCGACCTAGCGGATCTCTACGGTTCGCATGTGTACTTCCGTGAAGCCCTCCGTGCCATCCCGCGCGAGAAAGTCGCCATCCTCACCAAGCTCTGGTTCCGCTACGACGGCAACCCAGCCGATCTGCCGGCGGACTTCAAGCGCCGCTCGACCGACCAAGCGGTCCAGCGGTTCCGACACGAGATTTCGACCGACTACCTGGACATTGTGCTCCTGCACTGTCTGATGACACCGCGGTGGGAGGAGGAGATGGGACCTTACATGGAGGCTCTCGCCCAAGCCAAAGAGAAGAAACAGATCCGCGCCGTGGGGGTCTCTTGCCATGACCTCGGCGCGCTCAAGACCGCCGCCAAGTGCCCCTGGGTAGACGTCATCCTCGCCCGCATCAATCCCAAGGGCGCCAAGATGGACGGCCCCGTGGCTGAGGTAGTGCCCGTGCTCCAGGAAGCCAAGGCCAACGGCAAAGCCATCATCGGGATGAAGATCTACGGCGAAGGCACCCTGGTGAACATGAAGGAAGAGTGCATGCGCTACGCCCAGAATCTCGGTCTGCTGGACACCATGACCATCGGCGCCGAGAGCCAGGAGCAGGTGCGCGAGAACTTGGATCTGATGGCCCGGTTCCCCGCGACCACCACCTCCTAGCGCCTGTCTCACCAGCCCACACCTCCACTTGCCCCCAGGACCGCTCCCCGCGCAATCCCGCGCGCCATGACGGGCCCAAGCGGCACTCGCGCCCCAGCATGCGCCCTTGTCTTGGTGCCTGGCCGTTCCCGCGCGTGGCGGTCCGCTCCAGCATCCGGACGAGTCAGCCCTCGACGAAACCGGCCCGAGCCGCTAAAAGCGCGGCGTGCACCGCCGCCTTTGGCTGATTGTAGTGGCGCTGGTCCTGGCCTTGGTGCCGGGCCTCTTTTGGCTGTTCGAGCGGCGGCTCGAGCACAGCCAGGACCCGGTCATTCTCGAGGCCGCGCGGCGGTACCAGGTCGAGCCGGCGCTGATCAAGGCGGTGATCTGGAAAGAGAGCCATTTCGATCCGCGGGCCGAGGGCCGCTCGGGCGAGATTGGCCTGATGCAGTTGATGGATCCGGCCAGCCAGGAGTGGGCTTCGGCAGCCGGCGTTTATCCTTTGCCGGCCGCGCACTTGTACCATCCGCTCACCAATGCCCTGGCCGGGACCTGGTACCTGAAGAAGCTCCTCGAACGCTACCGGCGCACGGACGATCCCACCCCGTTCGCCTTAGCCGACTACAACGCCGGGCGCGCGAACGTCCTGCGCTGGGCCAAAGGCGCCGCCGCCACTAACAGCGCAATCTTCATCCAACACATCGGGTTTCCGGGTACGCAACGATACGTCCGCGCGGTGCTGCAACAACGCGAGCGTTACCGCGGCCAGTTCGGCCCAAAAGACCTCGCCGGCGCCCACCCATAAGGCCGCGCCCGCGTTGTCCTCAGCGGGCTCTTGTGGTTTGGCCCGCAGTCATCGCGGCGCGGGTCGCCCAGAGGGTGCCGCGGGGACAGCCCTCAGACGATCGAGTGCGGTCAGCTCCGTTCCACGCGCGCCGCTCCTCGTGGCGCGCTCACTCGAGGGCGCGCAGACGGGCATGGCGAATCTCCACATGCGAACCGTCGCGGCTCAGTTCCTGGAAGCCGATATGGCCACGCCGGGGCCGGTCCTTCAGCGGGGGCGCATTGGTGCCGTCATGGCGTTTGACCGCGGTCGTCTGCTCCGCGAGGTTCACCTCCAAGATGGCTTGGCCGTTGAGTTGTACCTGGACGCGGGAACCGTGGCAGGTGATGAAGTACCGGTTCCACTCGGTGGGCCGGTACACTTGCTCTTCGGGCGCCACGGCCCGGTACAAACCGCCGGTGAGTTCCGAGGCTTGCGCAGCGGTGTTGTAGCGGAAGTCGGCCATCTGAAGCTCGAGGCCGTCGAAGGCTGGGTCGCCCGAGAGCGGGGCGCGCAAGGCGCACCCGCTGTTGCCGCGCTCGCCAAGCCGGAACTCGAACTCGAGCTCGAAGTCGCCGTAGGTCTGCTCGCTCATAAGCCAACTGCCGCGTGGCTCGCCTCCCGTGAGCACCCCTCGCTCCACACGCCACACTGGGTTCCCTTGCGCCGGTTGGCTCACATCGTTCCAGGCGCGCACGACCCAGCCCCGTGGAACGCCATCTTCGGGAAACAGAGTTTGCCAAGGGCCGGGCTCGGCCGACTGGAGCAGCAACCCACCCCAGAGAGAGGTTAGCCAAGCGAGGCTGACTTGCGGTCGCATCGTGAGCGAGCCTGTCGGGGCGAGTCCCGCGGTGCTACTTGGCCGCCACGTCCAGACAGACCAGATCTTCCTGGCTGCGGCAATAGAGCTTGCCATTGGCCAGCACCGGCACCGCCCAGGTGTCTTTGCCGCCCAGGACCTGCAGGCCCGAGATCTCCTTGCAAGCCGCCGGCGAGGGCTCGACCACCGCCACGCGGCCCTTGTCGCTGTAGACAATGAAGTGGTCGCCGGCCAAAAACAGGCTGCCCTTGCCATAGGCGCGCTCGGACCATTTCTCTTCGCCGGTGGCGAAGTCCAGGCACTTGAGTTGGTTCTCGTCGAACCCGTAGAGGTGGCCTTGGTAAAGGACGCAGGTGGCGACGTGGTTGCGCATCCGCTTGTGTTCCCAGGCCACTTTGGGGCCGTCCTCGGCCAACTCGAGCAAGGCGCAGCCCTTGCCGTAGCCGGAGGAGACGAACACCTTGTTGCCCGCCACGATCGGGGTGGCAGCGTTGACGTCGTAACTGGTCTTCCACGGATAGCGCCAGAGCTCGCGTCCGTCTGTGGCGCTGCGGCCGATGATGGCCGGGGCGCTGAAGACCGCCAGGCAACGTTGGCCGGTGTGGTTGAAGGGCACGATCGACGAGTAAGCCGGTGCGTCATCGCCCGCCTTCCACACTTCACGCCCCGTCTTCTTGTCAAAAGCCACCACCGACGAACCGTTGCCGCCGACCTCCGTGATCAGCCAATCCCCTTCGATGAGCGGCGAGCCGGCGTAACCCCAGCGCGGTTCTTTGGCGCCGTAATCTTTGCTGAATTCCTTGGCCCAGATTACCTTGCCCGAGTTGGCGTCCAGGCAAAACAAGTGACCGTGCCGACTCAGGGTGTACACCCGGTCGCCGTCCACCGTCGGTGTGCAACGCGGGCCGTGGTAGCCGTTCGGGTCCTTCGCCGAGCACGCGTAGGTGTGCTGCCAGAGCACTCGGCCCGTCGCTGCGTCCAGGCAAGACACCGAGTCAACGTCGGCCGTGTTGCCCAAGGTGTAGAGCTTGCCGTTGGCCACGGACATCGAGGAGTAGCCAATGCCAACCTTCGCCTTCCAGAGCTGCTTGGGCCCGTCGGCGGGCCAGTTCACCAGCCAGCCTTTCTCGGCCGAGATACTATTCAAGTTCGGGCCGTGCCACCTGGGCCAATCGAGGGCGGAAACCGCCGTCAGGACGCTCAGCCCGACAGTTGCCGTCATCAGGGACGCCCAAGGCCGCCGCGTGGTTCGTAGGAGTCGACGAGGATTCATGACAGGAGGATAAAGTACGCTGGATTCTGATGTCGGATTTGAGTCAACACGGGCGGAGGGTTACCGCATGCGGCTGTATCTGTCAAACCCAAGCGGCCAGGTGCGGCGGTCCTGAACGACCCGCTTCGTCGCGGCGCGCACCCTGGGAAAGGTTGGCGCCCAGGTGGTTGGCGTGCATGAGGGCCATGGGGCCATGAGCCTCAGATGGCGCGACCGCTGGGCTTGCCGAACCAGACAGGTCACCGGGCCCGGAGCGGCCGGCCCGGCCGTCCGGCCCTACCTTACCTGGCGGCTCATGGAGGGAGAGGGGAGAGAGGTGGCGTGTAACCGGATGAAGGTCAGGTGCCAACCCGGCTGGGTTCAGCCAGGTCGTTTGACGGATCAGAGTCTATTTCCATGGTAAATAGAAGTTGACAACTTTCGGCTTGTGTCGATTTAAATCTCCCGGTTGATAGAGATTGACAGAGCCTTGGGCAGCGCTAGCCGCCTCGACCAGATGGCTCGGGATCTGAATCTATTTCCATGGTAAATAGAAGTTGACAACTTTCGGGTTGGGTCGATTTAAATCTCCGGGTTGATAGAGGTTGACAGAGCCTTGGGCAGCGCTAGCCGCCTCGACCAGATGGCTCGGGCGAACGGCCTCGGGGCAAACGGGTTGGGATTGGGGATTGGGGGTTGGGGGCGCGTGCGAGCCCGACTGGAGGCGTGCTGACGACAAGCGTGCTGACGACAAGCTTGCGAAAGGCAAGACCTCCATGCATGAATAGCGCCGTACAGTGAACGGCAAGTGAAGACTCGACGGCGCTGCTCCTTCCCGCAGGTTTCTGGGGCCGGTGCGTCCAGCTCCGCCTCGGTCGCGAACCGGTGTGGACGTGAAGTCGCCCGTGCCCATGCCCTGGGCCAGGTTTCGCAGGCGCTGTTGGGTTGTGGGCGGATGGCGTCCTTCGTCCTCGGGGTGCTGCTGGTGGTGGGGTTGACGTGCGGCTGCCAGCACACGATGCAACGCCAAGCGGAGCGAGTGGCGCGGGACTGGTGCGTGACGCTCCGCGCCAGCCAGGTCATCCCGGTATACCCTCTCACGGAAGACCTGCGCCCTGGGGACTTGTTCTTGGTCGAGTCTGCCCTCGTCGATCAGAGGCGTTTTTACGGTCGGCAGGGGTACCTGCCGTTCGAAGGGTATCTGGGCCGGCTCGATTTGGATCGGCTCCCTGCGCTGCAGGCGCCGGGGTTGGGCTATTTCCGGCCGCCACCGGCCTCGGTGGCGGGCCCCGAGTTCTGGGCGGAAGCGCCGCTGGCGTGTTTGCCGAGCTACAGCTTCACGACGCGATCTGGCCAGGGGGTTCGGGCTGCCTTTCCGGTGTTTGGTGTGCCAGTGGGGCTCAGTTTTCTCGGCGAGAGCGCTACCGCGGGCTCGATCACGGTCACGGACGCCCGTACCTATGGCTACGACGAAGCGGCCTTGGATGGCGCGCTGCAGGCGTGGCTGCGGGAGAACCGGGCTTTGTTGGCACGGCACGCCGCTCATCCCGAGCCGCGGTTCGTGCGCCTGGTGACGCGGGTTTACCTGGCGTCGGCGCTGGAGGTGACCTTGCGCGCAGCGGGGACGACTGCCGGCGGCCTAGACGCGGGCATGGCGAAGTCGTTTGCGCTGGACGATGTCGGGTCGGAAGGAGGGGTCGATCGTTACACAGAGGCGATGGACCGACTCAACGATTTGCTGGGCCGGCTGTCGGAGCAGGCGCCGGGCGGCTCGCTGCGGGCGCTGGCGGCCTCGGCGCGTTCCATCACTTTGAACCAGCGTTTCCCGCGTCCCGTGGCGATCGGCTACCTTGCGCGCGAGTATCAGATCCTGCCGGGTGGCGGTTTAGGGCCGTCGGTGTCGACGCTGGACTTGCTGGAGGGGCGGTCGGCGGGGGCTGAGATTCGGCGGGAGCAGAACGAGGCGGCGGCGATTGCTGGGGAGATTGGCGGGCGGATCGCGGGTTACGGCGTGGCAGCCGAGGTGGTGAGGGTGGCGGAGTTCGCCGCTGGGGCGGGTGTGTTGGCTCGGGCGGAGCAGGAGGAGATCGCGCGGGTGGCGGCGGGCGATTTGCGCCGGGCCAAGATCGAGCTCCAGAATCTGTTGTTGGACTTTGCCGCGGGCGGCTCGCGGAAGAACACCTGTCGGCTCAACGACCTGTTGGAAGCGCTGCCCTGAACCAAGTTGGCTCAACCTGCCTGCCTATGGAAATTGTCTTTCCTCCCGATGACCCCGCCCTCTTTGGCAGTCAACTGGACTTGCTCGAACGCAAGAAGAAACCACAAGGCGTTTGGGTCGTTGCGGACGCCTCGAGGCGTCAGGAGAAGCTCGCGGTGGAGTTGCGTGAGGAGCCCGCGGGCGTCCCGGCTCCGCTGCCGCAACCGCCGCCGGCGGGCGACCCAGACGACACCACTCGCGCGTTGATTTCCCGGTCGGTCTGGAACTTGCCGGCGAGGCAGCGGCGCGAGCCTGGGCGGCGTGGGAGCCGGAGGCGGGCTAGGGCTGGGACGGTTGGTAGCCACGAGGTTCGCGTGCTGGCGGTGCATGGGGTGGGACATGGGGACGTGGACCCGGCGCTGGTGCCGGCGTGGACTGGGCTGCTGCAGCAGGGTTTGGCGGTCCACAACCCAACGTTGCGCGTGGCGGTCGAGTTTGTGAAGTATGACGATCTTTTCGACCAGGCGCCGCATCATGTGTTGACCTACGGCGAGGCCTTGCTTCGCTTGGGCTGGAGCGGCGTGACGAGTTGGTGGCGCGACCTGCGGCGTGGCGCGCTGGCTGAGGGGGCGGAGGCGTTTCGGTGGACGGCCGGGATGGTGGCCCAATGGGTGGAGAACGCCGAGTTGCGGGCCGCCACCCGGGAACGGCTGGCCACCGCCGTCAGGCAGTTCGCGCCCGACGTGGTGGTGGCGCACAGCCTAGGGTCGTTGGTGAGCTATGACACGTTTTCCCGCTGTCGAACCGATGCGGGCAAGGCGTGGGATGGCCCCGAGTTGATACGCGGCCGTTTCTTCGTGTCGCTGGGTTCGCAGATTGGCAGCCGGTTCACGCGGCAGACGTTGGGCGGTCGAGTCGAGCCGTTAGCGGCGCGGCATTGGTTTCATCTCTACAATCCGTGTGACCGGGCCTTCACGGCGCCCCTCCGGCTGGCCTCGGCGCGCTTCGATCAGGTGATCACGAGATTCGACGTGCCCGGTCTGCTCGATCACGAGGCCAGCGAGTACTTCCGCCACCGGGCGGCGGCGGAGGGTTGCTGGCGGAGCATCGCGCTGGCCGAACCGGAGCCGCCAGCTCCGCCCAGGGGGCAGCCGGGTCGGTCCGGATCCGGCTCGGCTCGGCCTGGGGGTTGGGTGGCGGCGGAGGAGGGCGCCGACCGGGCGCATCGGTTGTCGGTGCTGCGGCCCCCTGTGAGGAAGGCGGCGCGGCGGCGGGCGCTATTGGTGGGGATTAACGATTACCCCCATCCGAGCGACCGCCTCGAAGGATGTGTGAACGACGTCTTCCTCATGAGCTCGCTGTTGCAGGAGATCGGGTTCGCGGCCGAGGACATTCGGGTTGTCCTCAACGACCGCGCGACGGCGGCGGGCGTGCTCGATCGGCTCGAGTGGTTGTTGGACGGTGGGTCGGCGGGGTCGGAGCGAGTGTTCTACTACAGCGGCCACGGGGCGCAGATTCCGGGCTATGGCGTGGGGGAGAAGGTGGACCACAAGGACGAGTGCTTGGTGACCCATGACTTCGACTGGTCGCGCGAGCACGCGGTGACGGACGATCGATTCCACGAGCTCTACAGCCAGCTTCCCTATGAGACGCGCTTCTTCGCTATCTTCGATTGCTGCCACAGCGGCGGCCTGACACGCGACGGCGGCCGGCGCATTCGCGGGTTGACGCCGCCGGACGACATCCGGCATCGGGCGCTGGCATGGGATGGGCTCGAGGAGATGTGGGTGCCGCGCGATCTGGCTCAACTCGACGCGCAGCGCGCCCGGCGGATGGCGGAGCGCCGCCAACATCGCGACTTCTTCGGGGAAGACGGCGCCGTCGAGCGCTTGGGTCGGGCCGCGGCGTTGCGGGGAGCCGACGCGCCGTTCGACCGCGCTCGGCGGGCGTACGGGCACCACGGGCCTTACCTGCCGGTGATTCTGCAAGCGTGTCGGGAGCAGGAATTCAGTTATGAGTATCGGCATGGAACGCAGTCTTACGGCGCCTTCAGCTACACCCTGGCCCAGTTTGTGCGTGAACAGCGGAAGGCGGGGCGGACCTACTCCTGGAGCAGCTTGGTCGAGTCGGTGGGGGCGAAGCTGGTGCGCCTGGGTTACGACCAACGGCCGGCCCTGGTGTGCCCGAAAGCCCTGCGGGATCAGCCGGTTCCTTGGAGTTGAGGACTCGGATCTGGCCCACGAACGCCTCCGCACGCGATGAACCCGAAAGCCCATCGGCCGGACGCCCGCGCGCCGTCCCCACTCACGCTCACGCCGCGGCGTCGTGGCACGCTGCCGCCTGGCCGCTCTCGATCTGGGCCGCGCACCCGGAGGGGCCAGCGGATGGCGGCCTGGGGTACGATGAGCCTGCTCGCGTGGGCCTGGGCCGTGCGGTTGCTGGGGGCTGGGATCGAGCCTGCGGCGGACGCGCCACAGCCCTTGACGCCCGAGGACAGCCTCGATCGTTTCCAGCTCGCGCCTGGCTTTCGCATCGAGTTGGCGGCCGCCGAACCGCTCCTGGCCGATCCGACCGGCATGGCCTTCGACGCGCGTGGGCGCATTTTCGTTTGCGAACTCCACGGGTACAACCTGGACGGTCACTATGACGTGCTCGAGTTGAATCGGACCGGTGCGCTCGACCGGACGGTGCGCCGCATTCCGGCCAGCCGCGCCGCCGTGGCTCGGGCCGAAGCCGAGACGTTCGGCTCGGTGAAGCTGCTCGAGGACAGCGATGGCGACGGCCGGTGCGATCGCGCCACGGTTTGGGCGGAGCGGTTGCCTCCTTGCTACGGGTTGGTCCCGGCGCGCGCGGGGGTGATCGTGCTGTGCGCGCCCGACATAGTGTACTTGGGGGACGAGGACGGCGACGGGCGCGCCGAGGTGCGCGAGACTCTCTTCACCGGTTTTGGCGTGGGCGAACTCTGGACGCGGATCAGCAATCCGCAGTGGGGCGTCGACAACTGGATCTATGCCGCTTGCGGCGACGGGAGTGCGGGCACGATTCGCGGGCCGCATTTGCGCGGGCCGGTGTCGCTGGGCAACACCGGTTTCCGTTTCAAGCCGGACGGCACGCAGTTCGAGCCGGTGTCGGGCGGCACCAGCGGGTTCGGCCTTGCCCTGAGCGATTGGGACGACCGGTTCTTGGTCTCGAACCAACAGCATGCGCTGTTCGTGGCGCCGCTACCGTACCGTTACCTAGCGCGCAACCCGCATGCGGCGGCTCCCAACGTAGTCGTCAACATCAGCACGGACGGTCACCCCGCCCAGGTCTACCCGGTTGCGCCGCCCGACCCCTGGCGGCTGGCTCGGAGTCAGCAGGCCGAGTGGGTGAAGTTCTATGGCGCGGCGGAAACCACGATGGGGTTGGTCACCGCAGCCTGCGCCCCGCTGGTCTACCGGGCCGACCAATTCCCGCCGGATTATCGCGGCAACCACTTCAGTTGCGAATGCGCCTACAATCTGATCCTCCGCTGTCGCCTCGAGCCCAGCGGCGCAAGTTACACCGCCAGTCGCGCCGACTCGAACGTCGAGTTCCTCACCTCGACCGAGCAGTGGTTTCGCCCGGTGAACCTCGCCCTCGGGCCTGAAGGCGCGCTGTACATCGTGGACATGTACCGCGAGATCATCGAGGACTACTCGGCCATCCCCCGCTACCTCCAGCAACAGTACGGCCTCATCGAAGGCCACGACCGCGGCCGCCTCTGGCGCGTCCTCCACGAGGGTACCCCGCGGCGTGCCCCGGCCGATCTGACCCGCGCGAGCACGCTCGAGCTGGTGCAAGAGTTGACCCGCGCCAACGCCTGGTGTCGTCTGACCGCCCAACGGTTGCTGCTCGAGCGCGGCGACCGATCGGCCGTCGGCCCTCTGACCGCCTTGGCGCGCACCGGACCCACGCCGCAGGCGCGGCTGCATGCGCTGTATGCGTTGGACGGGTTGAGCGTGCTCGCCCCCCCCGTGCTGGCTGCGGCCATGGAGGATCCGCACCCCGGCCTCCGACGCCATGCGTTGCGTTTGGCCGAGCCTTGGCTGGACGACCAACCATCGCTGCGCGAGCGCGCCTTCAAGCTGACTGCGGACCCGGACGCCAGCGTGCGGCTGCAACTCGCCTTCACGCTCGGCGAGACGAGAGACCCGGACCGATGGATGGCCCTGGCGGAACTCGCAGCGCGGGACGGAGCCGATCGCTGGATGCAGGCCGCGCTGTTGAGCTCGGTCCCGGATTCGGCTGTGCGATTGCTCGAGGCCATCGGCAAGGTGGCGGGCGGCCAGGGCGCCGGGGGCGTGTTGTTGGAACCGCTCGCGGCGGTCGTCGGGGCCCGCCAGATGGACGCAGAGGTGGGCGACTTGCTCGCTTGGATCGCCCGCGGACTCGCGGGCACCGATGCCACCGTTCGCACCCGTGGCCTGACGGGTTTACGCGACGGGCTGCGGCGTCGCCGGTCGTCGCCGCTTGAATCCGCGGTGGGTCGGGCGGCATTGCGGGACCTATTGAGCCAGGCCGATCCGGCCGTGCGCACGCTGGCGTTCGAGGTTGCGGGCTTGCTGCAGTTGACCGGCAGCCCCGACCTGGCGCCGGTCTTCGAGCGTGCGGTGAGCGAGGCGCTCGATTCAAGCCGCACCGTGGCGGAGCGGCAAGCGGCGTTGGCGTTGTTGGCCAACGCGCCCTTGGCGGTGTGGGGGGGGAGTGCTGCGAAGCTGCTGGACCCGCGGCAGCCCCTGGACCTGCAACTCGCCGCGGTAGCGGCGCTGGCGGCCTCCCACGATGCCGCAGTGGGTCCGCTGCTGTTGGCAGGCTGGAACACCTACTCCCCCACAGTCCAAGCGGCGACGCTCGAGGCTCTCTTTCGCCAACAACAGCGGTTGCCGGCGTTGCTCGACGCCCTGGAAAGCGAGCGGGTCCCGCTCCCGAGCATCGATTCCCTCCGACGCAGTCAATTGTTCACGAACCCGGATGCGACCATCCGCCGGCGGGCCGAAGCCCTCTGGGCGAACCTGGCCGTCGATCCCGACCGGCAGGAGATCCTGGCGCGGTACCAGGCGGCACTGGCTGGGCCCCGAGACCCCCGCCGCGGGGAAGGCTTGCTTACCGAACATTGCCGGCGGTGCCATAGCCTTGCCGGCCAGGGCGGTCAGGTAGGGCCCGACCTGGGCGCCGCCAAGGGCCGCGCCGAGGAGACCCTTCTGGTTGACCTCTTGCAGCCCAGTGACCAAATCACCGCCGGCTACCGCAGCTATCTCATCGAGACGGTCAACGGCGACCTGTTCACGGGGGTGTTGGGCGAAGAAACGGCCACGAGCCTAACGTTGCCCGGTGACGACGGCCGCAACCAAGTCATCCTGCGCAAAGACATCGAGTCCATGCGGGCCTCGGCCGTGTCGGCGATGCCGGAGAACTTCGCCGAGCTCCTCAGCCCCCGAGACGTGGCCGATCTCTTGGCCTACTTGCAGATCGCGCTCGGCCCCGCCGGCCCGGCGGTGGTGACGCTCTTCGACGACGACCCCGCGTTTGCCCGGCAGTTGCATGAAGGCGAAGGGACGGCGACCGTGGTGACGTCGGAACCCTTCGCGGGCGCGGCGTGTTTACGAGTCACTCCCCCCCAGCGGTTCGCCGCCCGCATCCCCGGGTGGGACTATCCCATCGTCGAGCATCCGGGGCCGGGCCAGTTCCGATTCTTACGCTTCGCCTGGAAAGCGCCCCAAGCCCAAGGCGTGATGCTCGAATTGGCCGCGGCCGGCGAGTGGCCCGCCGCCGAGCACGCCCAGCGCCGCTACTACAGCGGCCGAAACAGCACCGGCTGGCAGGCCCGCCAAGTCTCACCCGAACCGCCCCATCAGTGGACCGTCGTGAGTGTGGACCTATGGCGAGACCACGGCGACTTCACCCTGACGGGCCTCGCTCCGACGGCGATGGGTGGCCCGGCCTTCTTTGACCGCGTCGAGCTTCTGCGCGTGTTGGATCCGGCCGGGCAACCGGCCGCGCACCTGCCCGAGTGACCCGCCCTCGAGGGTGACGCCCGCGCGCCCAGCCGCCGAGCGACGAGAGAACGCGCCAAGGACTTACTGACGCACGCGGAAGAACCGGCTCGCGCCCGAGGGGGCCAGCGTGAGTGGCGAGGCCAGCGGCACATCGGCCCACGGCGCGCCGAGGCGCGGCGCTCCCTGAAGGGTGCCATGGGTCCAACTCAATACCAGACCCGCCGGCGAGCGGCTCATCGTCAGCGTGGGGGCCCAGGTCGAGCGCGCTCCGATGGCGTAGCGGACCAAGATCCGCTCGGGGCTGAGCGGCTGCTCGTAACAGGCCACCTCGTCAAGATCGCCCGCGAAGAAGAAGTTCCCCGTGGGGTCGTCGGTCGCCCCGGCCCCCAAGCGCAACGGTCGAGATTCATTGGGCATATGTTCCAGCTTACTCGAGGCGACCTCGAGGCCATCGACAAAGAACCGTTTCGTCGACCCATCCCACGTCGCGGCCAAATGAGTCCAGCGGCCCCCTTCGAGCAGCGGGCCCCTAAGGATGTCCCAGCCCGCGCTGCCGCCGCGGCCGCTCCAGAATTGCCACGTGCCGTCTGCTCCGGCCTCGAAGCTCAGGCCCCGCGCCGGCTGTTCAGTCCGCGCGGCCAACATGACCCGCCGGCCCGGCGCTGGAAGACTCGGCTGAACCCACAACTCGAAGGTCCCCTGAGACGAGTTGAGCGCTCGGGCGTAGGGGATTTCAATCCGCGTTTGGTCGGCGGGCACGAATCGCGCCGCGGTGTCAGGGTCGCGTTCGATGGCCCCGGGCAACCCGAGCCGTACGCCGTTACGGAGCGTGCCGTGGTGGCGGCCTATCGTGTCGGCAGCGGTCGTGCCGGTGGGCTCGCCCAGTCGCCAATAGCCCACCGGATGGTCCGCCAACACCACGTCGCGATATGCCAAGTCCGGCACACTGATGACCTCGAGCGTGGCGGCCGCGGTGAGGTTGGTCCCGGCTCCATTCTGCACCAAGGCACGGTACCGTCCGGCCTGAGCAGCCGTGATGCGTTCGAGGGTGACCGTGGGACGGGTCTTGCCGATGAGATTGGCTTCGTTGAACTGCCACTGATACGTGAGCGGCAGGCTGCCCGTGGCGTGCACGGCGAAGCTCACGGTGGTGCCGGGCAACGCGAGCCGCGAGGCAGGCGCGCGCGCGATCTGGGGTGGGGTTCGCGCGGGCAGGGCCGCATTGTAATGAGTCAGCACGCGCTCGGCTGACAACGCCTGCCGGTAGACGGCCACTTCGTCCAGGTCGCCGGTGAAGAAGAAGGAACCGAAGAAATCCTCGCTAGCGCCGGCCCCGATCCGAAGCGGATGCAGGGTGTTGGGCGCGAAGGGGGCGCTGCTCCAACCGGCCTCGAGCCCGTTGACGAACAAACGCTTGAGCCGGCCGTCATAGGTGCCCACGAAGTGCGTCCAACGCCCCGAGGCCAGCGCCGGTCCCACCAACACGTCCCACTCGGCGCCCGTCCCCGTCCACCACTGCCATTCGCCCCCAGGCCCCAGATAAAGAGCGTAGCCTCGCGGCGGGTCTCCCTCGCGCGCCGTGAGCGCCGAGCGATAGACCGGCTCGATTCCCGTAGGCCGCGCCCACAACTCGAGTGTGAACGCGGCAGGATTGAGCGCCGGCGCGTGCGGCACGTCCACCTTCGAGCGCATCTCGGACAAGAAACCGGCAGCGGTGTCCGGGTCGGCCGGTAGCGCTCCCGGTTGGCGCAAGGTCACGCCATTGTGATAAAAACCGTCATGACCGCCGGCAGAATCGCGGGCGGTGACCTCGGAGCTCTCACCCAGGCGCCAGTAGCCGGCCGGCCGATCCGCCATGACCACCTCGACGTAACTGTCTGGTGCGGGCACTTGGACGGTCAAGCGCGCTGACTCGCTCAGGGTCGCCCCCACCTCGTTGCCCACCCACACCCGGTACGCCCCCGCGTTGCCGGCTTGCAGATCCGACAGGGTGAGCGTGGCGTTCGTATGCCCCGGGAGGTTGCCGCCGTCGAACTGCCACTGATATGAAAACTGCGCGCTCCCCACCGCGCGCACGCTGAACCGCGCTTCTCCCCCGGCCAACCGCGTGATCGATTGGGGCGGCTCGACGACGACCGGAATTGACGCCCCGCGAACAGTCAACACCGCTTGGCCACTGGTGGCCGCGCCCGAAGCGTTGATGACTTCGACCGTGTAAGCGCCGGCGTGGCCAGGTTGCGCACGCTCGATCCTGTAGTGGGCGTTGGTGGCATCCGGAAGACGGACCCCGTTCAACCGCCACTGGTACCGCAAGGGCAACGAACCCACCGCCCCGACGCGGAAGGTGACGGGTTGACTCACGTACACCGTCTGATCCTCGGGCTCGAACGCCAAGCTAGGGGCGTATGGCGCCGGTTTGCGCCCGACGCCGGCCTGGAAGTGAGCCAATACCCGCTCGGGTGAAAGCGCCCCCTCGTAGACCGCCACCTCATCCACGTCGCCCTGGAAGAAGTCGTTGCCAAACGGGCTTTCGGTGGCGCCTCCACCCAGCCGCAGCGGCCGCAGTGGATTGCTCGTGAACAGGGTCCGGTCGGTCCCGACCAGCACGCCATCCACATAAAACTGCTTCGTGTTGCCTGCAACGGTGCCGACCAGGTGGGCCCAGACATTCTCGATGGCAGCCGGACCGACCAACAGGTGCCACGCTCCGCTACCGGTCCAGAACTGCCACGTGTGGTCCGGGCTCGCGTAAAGGAAGTAGCCGCTCGCCAACCCGGCAGCCGTGACGTCGCGCGCGGCCACCAGCACCCGCTGGCCGGCCGACCCTGGCGACACCCGCGCCCAACACTCGATCGTCATGTTGGTGCGGTTCAACGCCTCGTGAAATGGCACCTCGACCTTGTCATCCACGCCATCGAAGGCCGCGGCGCTATTCGCATCGCCCACCACTGCACCCGGCCGACCTCCACGAGCGCCTTCGAGGTACACTCCATCCGCCGCGGTGCCGAGGTCGCCGTGGTTGACCGCGCGGGCGGGTGCGGCTACTGGCGCCTCGTTCAACCGCCAGTACCCGAGCGCGCCGTCGTTTCGAACCAGGGCATCGTAACTGAGGCTCGGTCCAGGGTTCTTGGCCAGGTGATAGTGATGGGCCACTTGCGCAGCGCTCAGCGCTTGGCCGTAGACCGCCACCTCGTCGATGCCACCCTCGAAGTAGAACGCTCCGGCCTGGCTCTCAGTAGCTCCCGCCCCAATCCGCAACGGCGCGCTTAGGTTCGGGCTGAACAACCCCGCCGCACTCCCCACCCGCACGCCATTCACGTAAAGCGTTGTCGCCGCCCCATCGAACGTCCCGACCACATGCGTCCATACGCCAAGCTGCGCGGTGGGGCCCGTCACGGTGTTGTAGGCCGCCGCGCCAGGTCCTTGCCCCGTGCGAAACTGCCACTGATCGAGGTCCGTGATGTAGAACACATAACCGTAACGATCGGCCGGGGTCACTTCCCGGGACGTGACGGGCGATCGAAAACCGCTCCCGCCCGTCGGCTTAGCCCAGAACTCGACGCTAAACGCAAAGGGTGGGTTAAAGGCTTGGACGAAGGGCACATCCACCCGATGGCCCTTCGCAGCGGAGAACGAAGCGGCTGTGTCGGCGCTGCCGGTCAGGGCGCCCGATTGACCCACCAGGACGTTGCCGCGGTAGAGCCCGTCCCCCATAGGCGACAGTGACCCTCGATTCGAGGCCCGGTGCGGCAAGGGTGCGGGCGCCGGTTCGCCCAATCGCCAGTATCCTACCGGGCGGTCCGCCAGCACCTCCTCTGCGTAGCCCGCCTCGGCTCGCCAAGCCCCCAGGCAGCCGGCAGCCGCAAACCACGCCAACCCAAGCCAGAGCCGACATCCATTTCGCTTCATGCCAACCCGATGGAAGCGGATTCTGTACCAAACACCAGTCTAGAGCCGGTGAGGTCCACCCGGAGAGCCGCTAGGCCTGCACGTCAACAAACAAAAACCGGTCACTTTGAGCTCTTTTGTTTGAGGGCCGAGCCGCGGTGTAAACCTGGTGGCTCGGTGGCTGGTGGGGGTGGACAAGTGGACAAGCGATTCGTGACCGGCGACCGTGGCCCGGTCAAGTACTTAAAACCGGGCACTTTAAGTGATAACTGTCAAGTATTATAAACCGGGCAGAATAAATGTTTACGTTCCAAAGAGGGTGAATTGAATCGCTAAGGGAGAGGGGCGCGAGTCGAAGGATGAGCGTTCCAGTGAATGCGAATGGCAAGTAAACTGCTAATTCTGCCTCTTCACCTGATTCCGTCCGCGCGGGGTCAGAAGGTGGAGGCGCAACCGGTGG